>Ga0081540_1001335_pt1 | contig 21496 bp, 23 predicted proteins | sample TabmetS2T1R1_FD_71024 | JGI IMG/M metagenome (GOLD analysis project Ga0081540, IMG submission 71024) | Tabebuia heterophylla rhizosphere microbial communities from the University of Puerto Rico - S2T1R1 | ecosystem: Host-associated > Plants > Roots > Rhizosphere ... | reverse complement strand
GAGCGCGAGGTGACGACGATCGAGGGCCTGCGCGAGCATCCGCTCGTCGGTGCCTTCGTCCGAGCCGACGCGCTCCAGTGCGGCTTCTGCACGCCCGGGCAGATCGTCTCGGCGTCCGCGCTCGTCGAGGGCAATCCGAGCCCGAGCTCCGACGAGATCCGACACGCGATGGCCGGAAACCTCTGTCGCTGCGGCACGTATCCGAAGATCGAGGAGGCGATCTCGACATGGCAAGGCTGATCCGCACCGAGAAAGAGGTCGAGGGCCGCTTCGAGGAGGTCTGGCTCGTCGTCGAGGAGGACGCGCTCGAGCAATGGCCGGCCGGGCCGCGGGAGATCGTCGGACGACCGGCGCAGCGCGTGACCGGGCCGTTGCGCGCGCGAGGCGAGGCGAGGTATACGTCGGATCTGCGGCTGCCCGGGATGCTGCACGCGGCGGTGCTCAGGTCCCCGCACGCGCGCGCGCACGCGAAGAAGGTCTCGCTCGACCGCGCACTGGTCGCGCCAGGAGTGCGGGCCGCCGTCGGCCCGGAGGATGTCGAGGCGCTGACCGACGAGCCCGGCCACGAGGGTCAGGCGGTGGCCGCGGTCGCAGCCGACACGATCGAGCAGGCGCGGGCCGCGGTCGAGCTGATCGACGTCGAGTGGGACGTCCAGAAGCCTCTGCTCGACGCGGAGGAGGCCGCGAACGCAGGGCAGCTGATCGGTGAGGCGAACCGCTACGAGCGCGGCGACGTCGACCGCGCGCTCGCCCAGGCGGACGTCGTCGTCGAGGCCGAGTTCCGCACTCAGACGGTCCTGCACAGCTCGTTCGAGACGCACCAGGCCGTCTGCGAGTGGCGCGGCGACTCCCTCGATGTCTACATCTCGACCCAGTTCATCTGGGGCGTCCGCGACGAGGTCGCGGGCAAGCTCGGCCTCCCGCGGGACAAGGTGCGCGTCGTCTGCGAGTTCATGGGCGGCGGCTTCGGCTCGAAGAACGGCGCCGGCGACTACACGTTCATCGCGATCGAGCTCGCGAAGCGCACGGGCCGGCCCGTGCGGTGCGCGCTCACGCGGCGCGAGGAGAACCTCGCGAGCGGGAACCGCAACGCCACGATCCAGCGGCTGACCGCCGCCGCGAAGTCGGACGGCACGCTGCTGGCGCTCGCCGGCGAGTTCGTGAACGCAACCGGGTGGGACGGCTGGGCCGCGCCGACGGACGGCCCGATGCGACTCCTCTACGACTGCGAGAACGTGCGCACGGTCCTCTACCCGGCGAAGCTGAACACCCCGCCGATGAAGGCGTTCCGCGCGCCGGGCTTCGTCGAGGGGACGTTCGGGCTCGAGTGCCTGCTCGACGAGCTCGCGGCGAAGCTCGACCTGGACTCGCTCGAGATGCGGCGCCTCAACTACGCGACGTCGCCCGACACGCCGTACTCGTCGAAGAACCTGATGGAGTGCTACCGCCGGGCCGAGCCGCACTGGCAGCGGCGCGACCAGGTGCACGCGCGAAGCCAGGGGCCGTGGAAGCGCGGCGTCGGCCTCGCGAGCCAGATCTGGTACGGCGGCGGCGGCCCGCCCTCGTATGCGTGGGTGCGGCTCGGCTCCGACGGGCGCGCGACCGTGATCACGGCCATGCAGGACATCGGCACCGGCACCGCGACGACGATGGTCCAGATCGCCGCCGAGGAGCTCGGGCTTGCGATCGGCCAGGTCGACCTCGTGCTCGGTGACTCGGCGCGCGGGCCGTACGCCTCGATCTCGGCGGGCTCGTCGACGACGCCCTCGATGGGGCCGGCCGTTCGCTCTGCAGCCGCTGACGCGGCGCACCAGCTGATCGAGATCGCGGCCCAACGCTACGAGCGCGAGGAGCGGGTCCTGTCGCTGAAGGACGGGATGGTCGTCGCCGACGATGGCGGCTCGTGGCCGATCGAGGACGTCGTCGGCCTGCTCGACGACGCACAGATCCTCGGCAAGGGCGCCCGCGGGCCGAACCCGACCGGGATGCAGGTGCTGACGTTCGGCGTCCAGGTCGCCGAGGTGGCAGTCGACGTGGAAACCGGCGAGATCCGCGTCGAGCGCGTCGCGGCGATCCATGACGTGGGGCGCGTGATCAACCCGCTCGGCGCCTCGAGCCAGGTCGAGGGCGGGATCATCCAGGGCATCGGGCACACGCTGTCCGAGGACCGGCTGCTCGATCCGGCGAGCGGCGTCACGCTGAACCCGACGTTCGACACGTACAAGCTGCCGACGATCGCCGACGTCCCGGAGATCGTCACCGAGCTGCTCGACATCCCCGACGAGCATCTGACGAACCTCGGCTCGAAGGGTCTCGGCGAGCCGCCGATCGTGCCGACCGCCGCTGCGATCGCGAATGCGATCCGCGACGCCACCGGCGCCGACGTCCGCTCGCTCCCGATCTCGCGCGAGGAGATGCTCCGCGCGCTACGTGAGGCCCGGGAGCGCGAGAAGGAGAAGCGTGGAGCTCCTGCAGCCGTCTGACCTCGCAGAGCTCGACGGCGGCCTCTTCGTCGCAGGGGGCACGGAGGTCATCCCGCTCCTCCGCGACGGTCTGATCGACGCGGAGACGCTCGTGGACATCCGCGGGCTCGTCCCGCGCGGCATCGACGGAACGAAGGTCGGAGCCGGAACCACGCTGGCTGAGCTCGAGGCCGACACTGCGATTCCGGACGCGCTCCGCGAAGCCAGTCGCCTGGCCGCCAGCCCGCAGCTCCGCAACATGGGCTCGGTCGCCGGCAACCTGCTCCAGTCGACGCGCTGCTGGTACTGGCGCCTCGACTTCCCGTGCCGCCTCCACGGCGGCGAGATCTGCCACGCGCGGGCAGGAGAGCACCGCGAGCACGCGATCTTCGGCAACGGCTACTGCGCCTCGGCGCACCCGTCGGACGTCGCGGCGGCACTGATCGCGCTCGGCGCCACGATGCGAACGACGAAGCGCGAGCTCGCCGTCGCCGACCTCTACCGCCTCCCGAGCGAGGACGACCGCAGCCTGACGACGCTCGAGCCGGGCGAGCTGATCCTCGACCTCGACGTCCCGCAGCCGGACAAGAGCGCGTACCTCAAGGCGATGGAGCGGCAGCGCTGGTCGTTCCCGATCGTCGGCGTCGCCGCATCCCGAACGGACGACACACGGAAGATCGTCCTCGCAGGGGTCGCGCCGATCCCGTGGGTGCTCGACTCACCCGAGGCGCTCTCCGACGCGACACCGCTCCCGGACACGGCGTACAAGGTCGAGATCGCCGAAGCCCTCGTCCGCCGCGCACTCGAAGCGATCGCGTGAAGCGCCTCCTCCTGCTCCTGCCTCTCGCCGTCCTGCTTGTAGGGTGCGGCGGCAACAAGAGCGACAACCAAAACGCGTCCGGAGGGAGCTCGATGAACTGCGAGATCAGCGGAGACAAGTCGAAGGCCAACCTGATCGACCTGGACGACGGCAAGACGCACTCCATCCTCGTGAAGACGAGCAAGGGCGACTTCACCTTCGATTTGGCGACGAAGACCTCGCCCTGCACGACGGCCTCGTTCGGCGGCCTCGTCGACAAGGGCTTTTTCGACGGCTTGACGTTCCACCGGATCGTCCCCGGGTTCGTGATCCAGGGCGGCGACCCGGAGGGGAACGGCAGCGGCGGCCCCGGCTACTCGGTCGTCGACAAGCCGCCTGCCGACACGCAGTACGAAAAGGGCCTCGTCGCGATGGCGAAGACGCAGACCGACCCGCCCGGGACGTCGGGCAGCCAGTTCTTCGTCGTCACGAGCGAGGGCGTCAGCCTCCCGCCCGACTACGCCGTGCTCGGCAACGTGACCGAGGGCATGGACACGGTCGAGAAAATCGGCAAGCTCGGCAACCCGTCCGACCCGGCGGGGACGCCGACCGAAAAGGTCACGATCGACAAGATGGAGCTCGAGTCGGGCTGATCGCGGCGGTCGTGCTCGCGGCCGGAGCGTCGCGGCGCTTCGGAGACGTCAAACAGCGCATCCTGCTCGAACCGATTCTCGAACGCGTGCAGGCGAGCTCGGTCGACGAGGTGGTCGTCGTGCTCGGGGCGCACGAGGTCGAGAGCTCGGCGCGAACGGTGCACTGCCCCGAATGGGAACGCGGCCGCGGCGCGTCGCTTCGCTGCGGCCTCAAGGCCCTTGGGGACGACGCCGAAGCCGCTGTCGTGGTCCTCGCCGACGGCCCGAACCTGTCACCGGCGGCGATCGACCGCGTGCTCGAGGTCCGGCGTGAAAGTGGCGCCGAAGTCGTGGCCGCGACCTACGAGGGCAACCGCGGCCATCCCGTCGTCCTGGACCGCGCCGTCTGGGGCCGAATCCCCGACGAGGGCGCACGCCCGCTCCCCGCGCTCCTCGTCCCGTGCGACGACCTGGGCGCGCCCGGAGACGTTGACCTCCCGGAGGATCTTCCCGTCTAGAGCTCGAGCCGGAGCGCGGCGAGCTTCGCCTTCAGCTCGGGCTCCATCGGCTCGATCACGGCCTGCCGCACGAGCCGCCGGAAGTCCGACTCGAACTTGAACCGCTTCTCGCACCAGCTGCACTCGGCGAGATGGTGCTTGACCTTCTGGACGTCGGTCGCATCAAGGTCGCGATCGAGGTACGGCTGGAGCACCTCTTCGCACCATTCGCAAGGGTCGATCTCGCTCATCCAGCCTCCACCGCAAGTTCCGCGAGCTGCTGTTTCAGGATACGCCGCCCACGATGAAGGCGCGACATGACGGTGCCGATCGGAATGTCGAGGATCTGCGCCGCCTCCGCGTAGCTGAACTCGCCGATGTCGACGAGGACGAGCACGTCGCGGAAGTCGTGCGGCACCGCTGCGAGGGCCTCGGCGACGTGGTCCTGCGAGAGCCGGTCGAGGATCCGCTCCTCGTCGGTCTCGCCGCTCGTCGACTCGAGCCGGTTGTAGAGGAAGTAATCGCCTTCCTCGAGCGGCTGCTGGTCGGGCGTGCGCTGCTGCCGCCGGCCGCGGTCGATGTTGAGGTTCGTGAGGATGCGCAGAAGCCAGGCGCGTAGGTTCGTGCCGGGCGTGTACGAATCCCAGCTGCGAAACGCTCGCGCGTACGTGTCCTGCATCAGGTCCTCTGCCTCTTCCTTGTTGCGCGAGACCCCACGGGCCACTCGATACACCTGGTCTGCAAGCGCAAGCGCTTCCTCCTCGAAACGGACACGGTCTCGCGCGCCTTGTGCGATCCGCCGGGCTTCCTCTGAAGAGGTCTCGCTCACCCGGCGACACTAGCAAGGGAAAACGGGGGCCCCGGCCGGGTTATTCCCGCTCGGAGTGGGTATCACAGTCACAACCGAGCGAAGGAGGCCCATGGAAGGCTACGACGTCGTCACGGTCGACGAGCACAAGATCGGGAAGGTCGTGGGCGAGTCCGGCGAGTTCCTGATCGTCGAGCAGGGGACTCTCCGGAAGTCGAAGCACCCGCTGCCGCGGGAGTTCGCGTACGTCGACGATGCCGAGCAGCAGGTGCGGGTCACGGTCCCGAAGGATCTCCTCGCCGACTCGCCCAAGGTCGACGAAGACTTCGACGAACGCAAGGCGGCCGAGCACTACGGCCTGATCACGGCGCCGGAGCCGGACGAGGTCGGCTAGACCGGGCGGAAGCCGCCGCGCGCCATGGCGGCGAGCAGGTCGTCGCGGTTCGTCTCCTCGTCGTCCCAGGAGAGCGTGACCTGGCCCATCAGGTTCGCGTTCGCCTGCTCAAGGCCTGGGTGGTCACGGAGCGTGGCGGCGAGGCGGCCGACGCAGCGCTCGCAGCGGATGCCTGTTACCTGCAGCGTCTCGGTCTGGACTGACACGCCCCTAACCTAGCGTGCGCTGGACGAGGTCCGCGCAGACCGCTTCGAGGCCGTTCGCGTGGCCGACCTCCAGCTGGCGGTCGGCCTCGGTGCGGGTCGTGTCGAGCCGGTCGCCCGCGAGCTCGGCGGCCAGCTCGGAGGCCCGGGCCGTGCGCTCGCCCTCGGGATGGAAGAGCTCCGCGTCGAGGCCGAAGCGCGCGGCCGCCCAGCGGTTCTGCTGGTAGTAGCCGCGCGCCGCCGGGTCGTGCTCGGGCTGCGGGCGGTCGAGCGCGGCGCGGCAGAGCTCCTGCAGGATCGCGGTGATCGCCGCGGTCACGGCGAGCGAGGTCGGCTGGTCGGGCATCCGGATCTCGAGCGTCCCGAACGTCGGGTGCGGCCGGATGTCCCACCAGAAGCGCGTGTAGTCGGCGCCGATCCCGAGCCGCGCGAAGTAGTCGACGAACGCCTCCCAGTCCTCGTACGACGTAAACGCCGGCGGCGCGCCGCTGCGCGGAAGCAGTGCGAGCACCTCGGCCCGGTTCGACTGCATCCCCGTCTCCTCCCCCGCGAGGTAGGGCGAGTTCGCCGAGAGCGCGAGCACGACGGGCAGCCAGGGCAAGACGCCCTCGAGCGCGTGAAAACAGGCCTCGGCGCTCGGCATCCCAACGTGCACGTGGAGCCCGCTGACCCCCTGCCTCCGAGCCGAGACGCCCGCGTAGGCGACGAACTCCTCGTACCGCTTTTCATCGGCGATCGCCTCGTCCTCCGGGCGGCTGATCGGGTGGCTGCCCGCGGCCGCGAGGCGTAGCCCGCGCTCCTCGGCGAGCCGGATCGCACCGGCCCGCAGCTCACGCAGCGCTTCCTCCGCCTCCTGCGGTGACGCGCAGATCTCGGTGTTCAACTCGAGCGCCGAGGCGAAGAGCTCTCCCTTGAGAAGCCCGGGCAGCCCCAAGCCCTCCGACGCCGCAATCAACTCCACCGCGCGTGGCGCAAGAAGCAGCGTCGCGGCGTCGAGCACCATCAACTCCTCCTCGACGCCAAGCGAAAACGGCGCCGACTCCCCGAAGTGCGACTCGATCACGCAACAAGTCTTTCAACGATCTCGGAGACACCACCCTCGCCGCCGGAGCCGGGCTCAGCCCGGCGGGAGGCTAGCCAACCCAAAGAACGCTTGAGCCCGGCAACCGAGTGGCGGCTCCTGAAACGCGCGAACGAAGCCACCGCCCGCAAGGAGGGGGCCAACGGGGGAACCAGAGGTTCCCCCGTTCAGCCGCCGTAAGGCCGGCGTCACTCAGGGGAGGGGAGATTGCCGACCGAGCTCGATCTCAGCCTTCAACGGCTCTGCGCCACGGTAGAACTCGACGGACAGCGACTCGCCGGGCTTGTGCTGCGAGACGATCTCGCGCAAGCCCTCCGTCGTGGAGACGGACATGCCGTCCGCCTTCGTGATCACGTCGCCGCCGAGCTGGTAGCTCTCGCCTTCGACCACAACCTGGTCGGTGCCGCCACGCAGACCCGCCCGATCTGCACCACTTCCGGCGGCCACGCTCTCTACGAGCAGCCCCTTCTGGACCGGCAGATTGGAGATCCGAGCCACGGTCGTCGTCACGGGCCGCGTGACGACGCCGAGGGTCGGATGGTCGACGTGGCCCTGAGCCTTCAGCTCGGCGACGACGTCGCGCACAGTGTTGATGGGGATTGCAAAACCGATTCCGGTGTTCGACTCGCCCGAGTCCCCGGTCGAGACGGCAGAGCTGACGCCGACGACCCGGCCCTGCGCGTTCAGCAGCGGGCCACCCGAGTTGCCGTGATTGAGCGCCGCGTCGGTCTGGATGACGCGGTCGATGGGCGTGCCCTCCGGGGACGTCAGCGACCGGTGGAGCGCGCTGACGATCCCGAGCGTGATGCTGCGGTCGAGGCCGAGCGGGTTCCCGATGGCGGCTACCTGGTCTCCGACGTGAACGCCGTCGGAGTCGCCGAGCGAGAGAGGCTTGAGCGCCCGTGAGCTCGCCACGACCTTGAGCAGGGCCACGTCGGTCGCCGGGTCCTTGCCGATGATCTGGGCCTTCATCGAATCGTTGTTCGAGAAGCTGACCTTCACCGACTGGGCGTCACCGACGACGTGGTAATTCGTGACGATGTAGCCGGCCTTGTCGATGACGAAGCCCGATCCGAGCGACCGCTGGACCTCGGTGCTGGGCGGACCGTACGGGTTGCCGAACCAGTCGGTCTGCGGGAGCTTGACCTTCGTCGCCGTCGTGACCTGGACGACTCCCGGCGCGTCGCGGTCGTAGATGTCGCGGACGGTGAGTGGGCGTTCCTGGGAGGTCTGCGACACGTTGCCGGCGAGGCTCGGCGGAGCCGGGATGAGCTCGCGAATCGTGGTCGTGTGCTCGCCCGTGCCGAAGATCGCCGCGCCGATCACCGCGACCGTCCCGCCGGCGAGCGCCGCCGCGAGCAGCGCGCCGGCCAATGGCAGTGACTCTCTTCGCACAGGTACCTGCACGGCCTCTGTATAACCCGTCGCTCGTTAACCCGAGTTTGAGGGACGGTTAAGACGGCGCGGGACGGAGCGAAAGGACCGTGCCTAGGTGTCGAGGCGCTCGGGGTCCGAGGCGTCCGTGAACTCGCGGAACTCGCCCGTCACGAGGTACGCGGTCTGCTCGCCGATGTCGACCGCGTGGTCCCCGATCCGCTCGAGGCACCGCGAGATGATCAGCATGCGCAGGCCCCACTCGCGCTTGTCCTCGTCCGCGCCCAGATCGAGGATGTAGTTCGCGACGCGCCGGTTCGTCCGGTCGATCATCTCGTCGAGCTCGACCAGGGTCTCGGCGCCCTCGAGATCTCGCTCGGCGAACGAGTCGAGCGCGACCCGGATCATCTCCTCGGCACGCGAAGCCATCTCCTCGAATCCGTCGAGCAGCGTCTCGTCCGGCGGCAGCCCGTGCGCGAGCTTCGTCAGCTTCGAGATCGTCACGCAGAGATCGGCCATCCGCTCGAGATGCAGGTTCGAGTGCAGCACAGCGAGCACGAAGCGGAGGTCGACCGCAACCGGCGTCTGCCGCGCCAAGAGCGACTCGATCCGCTGCTCCAGCGCGAGGTAGCGGGCGTCGACGTCGTCGTCGAAGGAGATCACCTCGTCGGCAAGCTCGGGATCGTTTTCGCGAAGCGCGTTGATCGACCCGCGCACGGCCCGCAGGACCAGGTCTCCCAGTTCGAGCAGCGACGCCTGAAGAGTGTCCATCTCCTCTTGCAGCGTCACCCGCATAGCACGAACCTACCCGAATCTACCGGTGACGTAATCCTCGGTTCGCTGATCCGACGGCTGCGTGAAGATCTTCGGAGTCAGGTCGAACTCGACGAGGATGCCGGTCGGCTCGCGGCCGTCGAGACGCTCCACGCTGAAGAACGCCGTCTTGTCGGCGACTCGCGCCGCCTGCTGCATGTTGTGGGTCACGATCACGATCGTGTAGGTCGCCTTCAGCGTGTGCATCAGGTCCTCGATCCGCGTCGTGGCGATCGGATCGAGGGCCGAGGCCGGCTCGTCCATCAGGATCACGTCCGGCTCGACGGCGAGCGCGCGGGCGATGCACAGGCGCTGCTGCTGGCCGCCCGAGAGCGCGAGCGCGCTTCGCTTGAGCCGGTCCTTGACCTCGTCCCAGAGCGCCGCCTGCCTGAGCGCCGTCTCGACACGTTCGTCGAGGTCGACGCGCATCCTGAGCGACCGCGGGCCGTAGGCCACGTTGTCGTAGACCGACTTCGGGAACGGGTTCGCCCGCTGGAAGACCATCCCGATCCGCTTGCGCACCTCGATCGGGTCGACGTCGCGCCCGTAGAGGTCCCTGCCGTGGTAGAGCACCTCTCCCTCGACCGTCGCGCCTGGGACGACGTCGTTCATCCGGTTCAGGCAGCGGATGAACGTGCTCTTCCCACAGCCGGAAGGCCCGATGATCGCGGTCACCTGGTTCTTCTCGACCTTGAACGAGACGTCGTGCAGCGCGAGCCGGTCGTCGTACCGCACCGCGAGGTCGCGGATGTCGAAGACGGGCTGCTCGCTCATCCGGGGAACGTGATCCGGATCTCGAGGCCCTGCCGGCTCGTCGCCTCGACGAAGCCGCCGGCGCTCGTGACGATGTGCTTGACGATCGCGAGGCCGAGCCCGGTGCCGCGCGAGGCTCGCGCACGGTCGGCTCGGTAGAAGCGCTCGAAGAGGCGCGGGAGGTCGGCGGCGCTCACTCCGACTCCGTCGTCTGCGGCGACGATCACGACGTCGTTGTCCACCCGCTCGACGGAGAGCGAGAACGCCACGCCGTCGCCCGCGTAACGGATCGTGTTCTCGGCGAGGTTCTCGACGATGACGCGCAGCATGCGGGGCCGGAGCGGGACCTGCGCCTGCTCGTCCAGTTCGATCTTCAGCTCCACGCCGGCGCGCGATGCTCGCTCCGCGAGCCCGTCCATCACCTGGCGCACGACCGGCGCGGCGGCGATCGACGCGAGCGAGACGACCGCTCGGCCCGTCTCCAGCTCGCTAAGGAAGAGGACGTCGTCGATCAGCTCGCGGATGTTCTCGACCTCGGCCTTGCCCTGGTCGAGCAGCTCGTCGACGTCAGCGGAGGGAAGCGCCGCCGTCTCGAGCAGCGCGAGGAGCCTCGCGAGCGGCGTCCGGAGCTCGTGCGAGACGGCCGCCGTGAAGCCCGCGCGGAGCTCTTCATAGGCGGCGAGCTCACCCGGCTCGCGTAGGTAGAGGATCGACTCTCGCCGCCCGTTCACCTCCACGGGAACACGGCGCGGACGCCACGGCTCGTTCTGGAGAAACGGCTCCGGAACGACTTCTCCGGGAACGAGCCCTTCGAGGGTTTCGCGGGCGCGCCGACTGGCGACAACCAGCCGGTCCTCGTTGTCGAGGACGAGGACGATCTCCGAGCTCTCCTCGAGCAGCCGCCGCCCCCGTTCCGCCTCGAGCTCGGGGTTCTCCATAATCCCAGCGTCAGTATGGCGAAGGTTCTGATCGTCGAAGACGACGACGTGATCGCGAACGGCATGGCGCACCACCTGTCGCTCGCCGGCTACGACCCGATCGTGGTCCCGGATGGCGACACCGGCCTCAAGCGGTTGCGTTTCGAAGCGCCCGACGTGTGCATCGTCGACCTGATGCTGCCCAGAATGGACGGCTGGCGGCTGATCGAGACTGCGCGCGGCGAGGGGCTGGGGACGCCGATCCTCGTCGTCAGCGCGCGCGGCACCGAGCACGACCGCGTGCACGCGCTCGAGATCGGGGCCGATGACTACCTCGTAAAGCCTTTCTCGATGAAGGAGCTCGTCGCCCGCGTGCACGCCGCCTCCCGCCGCGGCGGGCGCGAGCAGCCCGAGGAGCGAGGGGAGCCGATCGAGATCGAGGAGCTCCGCATCGACCCGCTGAACGTGCAGGCGTACCTCGACGGCGAGAACGCGCGCCTGACGCCGACGGAGTTCCGGCTCCTCTACGCACTCGCGCTCGAGCGAGGCCGGGTGGTCAGCCGCGACGAGCTGCTCCAGAAGCTCTGGGGGCGACGCGAGGGTCACCGCGACCGGACCGTCGACGTCTTCGTCCGCAAGCTGCGCGACAAGATCGACCGTCCTGCGGCCCGGCACACGTTCATCCAGACGCGCTACGGGGTCGGCTACAAGCTCGAACCGGAGCCCAAGTGAGCGCGCGCGTCGCCTGGATCTCGCGCTGTCCGGTCAAAGGTCTCGCGATCATGCAGCTCGACGAGTGCGAGCTGACAGAAGCCGGCATGGTGGGAGATCGAGAGTTCTTCCTCGTCGACGAGAACGGCCGCCTGGTGAACGGCAAGGGGCTCGGAGCCCTCCAGCAGATCGTTCCGAGCTATGACGAGGACACCGGCGCCATGACGCTCGAGTTCCCGGACGGCACCACCGTTTCGCAGCCGCTCGCCTTCGACGGTTCGTTGAGCGCCGGATTCTGGAGCCGGTCCGTCGACGTGCACGTCGTCGACGGCCCGTGGAGCGAAGCGATCTCCGACTTCGCCGGGCGCAGCCTCCGGCTCGTGAGGGCACCTGGCCCTGCCCCCGATCGCCTGCGCAGCGGCGCGGCGACGCTGCTCGGAACCGCATCTCTGCGGGCAATCGCGCGAATCCTCGGCGTCGATGACGTCGACGGGCGGCGCTTCCGGATGAACTTCGGCATCGACGGCCTGCGCGAGCACGAGGAGGACGAGTGGCTCGGGCGCCGCGTCCAGCTCGGGGAGGCGGTCGTGATTCCGGTGGGAAACGTCGGCCGGTGCGCGGTGACGACGCAGAACCCGGACACGGGCGCGCCGGACCTCGACACGCTCAAGGCGCTGGCCGCCTATCGGCCGGGCAGCGACGCCACGGAGCCCCTTCCGTTCGGGGTCCATGCCTCGGTCGCCGAGCCGGGCCGGGTCCGGACCGGCGATGTCCTCGAAGCGCTCTGAGCTGTAAGTGGGCCGCGCCTGACCGTTCACAGGCCCGACACCACATCTTCACCATTCCGCACCCCCCAAATGGGGAAAAGGCCCCTAGCCTGCCGCCGACCCCACCCCGGTTCAGAAACCACGAAAGGAGACTCGAGGAGAGTCATGAAGGAAATCGTTATACGCAGGAAGCGGCCTCTTGGCGTGCTTTCCATTCTCGTAGTCGCCGTCACCGCGGTGGCGGTCAGCGTGACCACCGGAGCGCAGGCCCGCTCCAGTGCGGATGAGCTCAAGGGCGCCGGCGCGACGTTCCCGGCCCCGCTCATCGCCGCCTGGCAGACGAACTACCAGGCGCAAAAGGGCGTCAAGATCTCGTACAACCCGATCGGCAGCGGCGGCGGAATCTCCGCCATCTCGAACAAGACGGTCGACTTCGGCGCGAGCGACGCTCCGATGACGCCCGACCAGTTCAGCAAGTGCGGCGGTTGCGTCGAGCTTCCGTGGGCGCTTTCGGCCACGTCGGTCATGTACAACCTGCCCGGCCTTCCGAACAACCTGCACATCACGGGCCCGATCCTGGCCGGCATCTACCTCGGCCAGATCAAGAAGTGGGACGACTCGAAGATCAAGGCCGTCAACAAGGGCGTCAACCTGCCCTCACTGGACATCACTCCGGTCTACCGGAGCGACTCGAGCGGTACCTCGTTCAACTTCACCACGTACCTGAACACGGTCAGCAAGCAGTGGAAGTCGCAGATCGGACGCGGCACCACCGTCAACTGGCCGGCCGGTGTCGGCGCGCGCGGCAGCTCCGGCGTCTCGGGCGTCGTCTCGAGGACCCCGGGCGGCGTCGGCTACGCGGACATCGCGTACGCCCTGAAGAACCACCTCAAGTTCTTCTCGGTCCAGAACCGCGCGAAGAAGTTCGCAAGGCCCGGTCTCGCCGGCATCAAGGCTGCTGCGCAGGCCGACCGGAAGTTCAACCCGCAGTCGAACGAGCTGTCGATCGTGAATCCGCCCGGCAGCAAGCGCTTCGCCAGGGCGTATCCGATCTGCACCTACACCTACGTCATCCTGCGCACCACGTCACCCCAGGCCGCGCTCCTGAAGCCGTTCGTCACGTGGGCGCTCACGACGGGCCAGCAGTACGGGCCGAAGCTGATCTTCCAGCCGGTCCCGAAGTACGTCGTGGCCAAGGGCAAGGCGACCCTCAAGAAGGTCCACTCCTAAGCAGTCAGAATCGCGCGCATGACAGTCGCGCAAGAACGAAGTCCCGGCCCCGCCGCCCTCGTGCGGCGGGGCCGTTTCCGTCCGGGTGACGCGGTCCTCTACGTAGTCACCGCCGCGGCGGCATTCACCGGAATCGCCCTCCTCGTGCTCATCTCCGACGAGGTCCTGAGGGAAGCCTGGCCGGCGATGCAGAAGTTCGGGCTCCACTTCCTGACCACTCAGGCATGGGGCGACAACAACAAGACGCTCTTCGGCGCGAAGTCGTTCATCTACGGCACGATCGTCACCTCCTTCGGCGCGCTCTTGCTCGCGACGCCGATCTCACTCGCGATCGCGCTCTTCCTGAGCGAGCTCGCCCCCCGCTGGATCCGGGCGTTCGTCGCGCCGTTGATCGAGCTGCTCGCGGCGATTCCGAGCGTCGTTCTCGGCCTGTGGGGCATCCTCGTGCTTGGCCCGTTCATCACCGGGACGCTCGGGCCCGCGATCCACGGATCGCTCGGCTGGCTTCCCATCTTCGCCTCGAAACCGACGGTGGGCTCGAACATGTTCGCGGCGATCCTGATCCTCACGATCATGATGGTCCCAATCGTCTCGAGCATCTGCCGCGAGCTCTTCGTCGGCGTTCCGAGCGAGCTCAAGGACGGAGCCCTGGCACTCGGAGCGACGCGTTGGGAGGTCGTCCGCGGCGTCGTCTTCCCCTACGCCCGTGCCGGGATCGCGGCTGCGCTGATTCTCGGGCTCGGCCGCGCCCTCGGAGAGGCGATCGCCGTGACCCAGGTGATCGGCAACAACGTCGCGATCCACGCCGACCTGTTCAAGCCGGGCGACACCCTGGCGAGCCGCATCGCAGGCCAGTACCAGGGCGCGGACACGGCGCTCCAGGTCGCCTCGCTCGTCTACCTCGCCGTCATCCTCCTCGTCTTCTCCCTGATCGCCAACCTGGCCGCGCAGCTGATCGTGCGCCGCGTCGCGGGCCGCCACCAGATCCGATGAGCGCCCAGGTCCCGACATCCGACCTGTTCCGCAGCGAGCACTTGCGTCGCCGCACCATCGTGAACAAGACGATCGAGCTCCTAGCGACCGTGGCCGCACTCGCGGCGGTCGCCGTGCTCATCATCGTCGTCGGCTCGGTCGTGAGACGCGGCTGGGGCGCGCTCAACCTCGACTTCTTCACGCAGAACCAGACGATCTATTCGGGCTTCGGCCCGAGGCCCGCATCTGGTGTCGCGAACGCGATCGTCGGAACGCTGATCATCATCGGGATCGCGATCGTGATGGCGCTGCCCGTCGGCGTCGCGACGGCTATCTACCTGAACGAGCTCGCGCCGCGAAAGCTGGCCGGCGTGCTGACCCTCGCCTTCGACGTGCTGAACGGCATCCCCGCGATCGTGCTCGGCATCTTCGTCTTCGTCTTCGTCGTCGTCGGCCACGGCCAGGCCGCGTGGAAAGCGAGCTTCGCGCTCGCGATCCTGATGGTGCCGCTGATCGCCAGATCGACGCAGGAGGTCTTAGCCCTGGTCCCGATCTCGATGCGCGAGGCGAGCCTGGCGCTCGGCGCTGCGAAATGGCGGACCACGATCAGCGTCGTCCTGCCCCAGGCGGTCGGCGGAATCGTGACGGGCGCGACGCTCGCCACTGCGCGCGCCGCCGGCGAGACGGCGCCGCTGCTCTTCACGAGCGCGCTCTACAGCGCCGACACGATGACCTACGACCCCAGGCAGCCGCTCGCCTCGATCCCGATGTTCATCTTCACCTCGGCCGAGCAGGCCGACCCGGTTCTCCACGAGCAGGCGTGGGGCGCCGCGGCGGTCTTGATCGGCATCATCCTCATCGCTAGCCTGATCGCACGCGGGTTCGCGGACCGGAGCGTTCGTCGCCTGAAAGGAGAACGATGAGCGACGTGAACTACTCTACGGAGATCGGCGCCGAGAAACAGACCGAGCACGCAGCGCCTGAAGCAGCGCCTGAGGCCGCCGCCGGGCTCGCGCAGGCGATCGACCCGTCGCTGCTCACGGCCAAGCCGCCGGCGGAGACCCTCGCCCGCGACCGTGTCTTCGGGATCGAGAACCTGACCGCGTCCTACGGAGGCACCCCGGCGATCCGCGACGTCTCGTTCGAGATCTACCAGCGCATGGTGACCGCGATCATCGGCCCCTCGGGCTGTGGCAAGAGCACGTTCATCCGCTGCCTGAACCGCATGAACGACGTGATCCCGAACTTCAAGACCGAAGGCCGGATCCTGTACTACGACGTCGACCTGATGGGCAGGCACATCGACCCGGTCGGCGTCCGCCGGCGCATCGGCATGGTCTTCCAGCGGCCGAACCCGTTCCCGAAGTCGATCTACGAGAACATCGCCTACGGCCCGCGGATCCTCGGGCTGAAGAAGGACCTCGACGAGCGCGTCGAGAAGGCGCTCAGGCAGGCGGCGCTCTGGGACGAGGTCAAGGACCGGCTCAAGCGAAGCGCGTGGTCGCTCTCCGGCGGCCAGCAGCAGCGGCTCTGCATCGCCCGCTGCCTCGCGATCGAACCGGACGTGATCCTGATGGACGAGCCCGCGTCGGCGCTCGACCCGATCGCGACGACGCGCATCGAGGACCTGATGCACGAGCTGAAGCGCGACTACACGATCGTCGTCGTCACGCACAACATGCAGCAGGCCGCGCGCGTCGCGGACATGACCGCGTTCTTCAACATCAGCAAGGGCGGCGAGGGAGAGCGCTCGGGGGTGCTCGTCGAGTACGACGACACGAAGACGATCTTCACGCAGCCCACGGATCCGCGCACCGAGGATTACGTCACCGGCCGCTTCGGCTAGACGATTCGGCTCTACACGGGGGTGAAACGCTTGGCCGGTTGGAGGCCAAGTGGTGAAAAGATGGATTTCTCTGGTTTTTTCGGTCCGCAGCACGCACAATGTGCTGCCATGCGCGTCGCCCTGGTCGCACATCACGAGAGTGAGACGAACCTGCGTCTCGTCGAAGCTGCCCCGCCCGGGGTCCAGGCGGAGATCGTCAGACCGTCTCGGATCCGTGGCTGGCTGGGCGCCGGCGACGCAGCCCTCGCGCGGCTCGACGTCCTGCGGAGCCTCGACGGAATGGAGACCGGCAGCTGGGAGGTCGGGCTGCTCGAGAACGACGGCATCCCGGTGCTCAACCCGCTCAGCGCGCTGATGGCGACGCACGACAAGCTTCAGACGTCGCGGCTCCTCGACGCCGCCGGCCTGCCGCATCCGCGCACGATGCACTTCGACGGCTCCGGCGACCTGGGTACGGTCGAGTTCCCCGTCGTGCTCAAGCCGCGGTTCGGATCGTGGGGCAGCGACGTCATGCTCTGCGCGACGCGCAGGCAGCTCACGGATGCGCTCGAGGTGATCTCGGAGCGGCCCTGGTTCAAGACGCACGGGGTGCTCATGCAGGAGCTCATCCCGCCGCTGGGGCACGACCTGCGCATCGTCGTCTCCGGCGGACAGGTCGTCGGCGCGGTGCGCCGGCAGGCCGCCGAGGGCGAGTGGAGGACGAACGTCGCACTCGGGGCCGAGCGCCAGCACGCGGACCCGCCTCAACCCGCGGTCGAGCTCGCGCTGGGCGCCGCAGCCGCGGTCGGCGCGGACCTCGTAGGCGTCGACCTCCTTCCGATCGTGGACGACGGCTGGGCCGTGATCGAGCTCAACGGCGCGGTCGAGTTCAACGACGAGTACTCGCTCGGGAACGACGTCTTCGCCGCTGCGATGAAGGCGCTCGTCGACGCGGTCACGAGCCGCCCGCGGACGCAGCTCGCGGCGCTCGGGTAGCTCAACCGCCTTCTCACGCCTTCTTCACCACCCCGATGCCCATCGCGGTCCGGGCGAGGCAGACACTTCGGATGCATCGAGGACCGGCTCACGACAGCGTCCTGAATTCCGGTCCAGCGGGGGAGGAAACGGCTCCGGACGCGGGGCCGTTTCTCATTCACCAGACGGTTACACCCTCTTCACCACGCTTCTACCCAGGGCACGGGTGTGAACATGAAGAGTCTGTAAAGCAATGCCCAGGGTCCTGATCGTCGAAGACGACGAGCTCATCGCGAAAGGGATGGCGACCCACCTCGCCGAAGCGGGGTTCGACCCCTTGTGGATGGGCAACGGCGAGGCCGGCCTGGCGCGCCTGCGCTTCGAGCGGCCCGACGTCTGCGTCCTCGACCTGATGATGCCGCTCCTCGACGGGTGGAAGCTGATCGAGACCGCGCGCGCGGAGGGCATCGGCACGCCGATCGTCGTCGTCAGCGCCCGCGGCAGCGAGCAGGACCGCGTGCACGCGCTCGAGATCGGCGCCGACGACTACCTCGTCAAGCCGTTCTCGATGTCGGAGCTCGTGGCGCGCGTCCGCGTCGCCGCCCGCAGAGGCGTGCGCGCCCAGGAAGTGCAGCGGGGCGAGACGATCGAAATCGAGGAGCTCGTCGTCGACCCGCGAAGTTTTCAGGCCTATGTCGACGGTGAGAACGTGGCGCTGACGCCTACCGAGTTCCGGCTCCTGTACGCCCTCGCGTCCGAGCAGGGCCGAGTCCTGACGAGGGACGAGCTCCTGCAGAAGATCTGGGGCCGGCGCCTGACGAGGCGCGACCGGACTGTCGACGTCTTCGTCCGCAAGCTGCGCGAGAAGATCGACAAGCGTGCACCGAGGCACTCGTTCGTTCACACTCGGTATGGAGTGGGCTACAAGCTGGAAGCACAACCCAAAGGAGAGGCAACCCTCGAGGCACGGTCGAGCTAGTGACGACCGTCGAGAAGGAGAAAGCCTCAATCGGGGGGCCGGAGCGGTTCCTCAACCGTGAGCTGTCGTCGCTCGACTTCAACGCGCGCGTCCTCGAGCTCGCCTCCGACCCGAGCCTCCCGCTCCTCGAGCGCCTGAAGTTCTGCTCGCGGTTCTCGCAGCACCTCGACGAGTTCTTCGCGGTGCGCGTCAGCGGCCTCATGGGCCAGGAGGCTTCCGGCCTCACGGTTCACTCGCCGGACGGGCGCACGCCGCAGCAGGCCCTCGCCGAGGTCCGTGAGCGCGTCGTCGCGCTGACGGCCGAGCAGTCCGAGCTCTGGAGCCAGGAGCTCCTGCCGGCCCTCGAGAAGGAAGGCATCCGGATCGGCCGGATCGCGGACTGTTCGGAGAAGGAGCTCGAGGAGCTCGCCGCGCTGTTCGAGCGCGAGATCTACCCCGTGCTGACGCCGCTCGCGGTCGGCCCGGGCCAGCCGTTCCCGTACATCTCCGCCCTTTCTCTCTCGCTTGGCGTGTTCGTGCGGGACCCGAAGACCGCTGAGGAGCGCTTCGCGCGGGTCAAGGTTCCGGAGCTCCTGCCGCGCTTCATCAGCGTCGGCAAGCGTCAGCTCTACCTACCGCTCGAGCACGTGATCACGTACTCGCTGACCTCGCTCTTCCCGAAGATGGAGATCACGGAGTGCGCACCGTTCCGCGTGACGAGAGACGCGGACTTCGAGCTGTCCGACGAGGCGGACGACCTGCTCGAGGCCGTCGAGCTCGAGCTCCAGCGCCGGCGGTTCGGAGGCACGGTCCGGGTCGAGGTGGCCGAGACGATGTCCGACGAGATGGTCCGCCGCATCAAGGGCGGGCTCGGTTCGCGGGACGACCAGATCTACCGCATCGACGGGCTGCTCGACCTCGCGGACCTCAACCAGATCGTCGACCTCGATCGTCCCGACCTCAAGGAGGAGCGCTGGCGCGGCGTGACGCAGCCGCGGCTCGCGGTGGCAGAGACCGACGGAGAGCTCTTCGACGAGATCAAGCGCGGGGACATCCTCGTCCACCTGCCCTACGAGTCGTTCGCGACGAGCGTGGAGACGTACGTCCAGGCCGCGGCGCGCGACCCGGACGTGATCGCGATCAAGACGACCGTCTACCGGACGAGCGACGAGTCGCCGCTCGTGCCGGCGCTGATCGAGGCCGCGGACGCAGGGAAGCAGACGGTCTGCCTGGTCGAGCTGAAGGCGCGCTTCGACGAGCGGCAGAACATCGAGTGGTCGCGCGCGCTTGAGCGATCGGGCGTGCACGTCGTCTACGGCTTCCCGACGCTGAAGACGCACGCGAAGATGACGCTCGTCGTCCGGCGCGAGGGCAACGGGCTGCGGCGGTACGTCCACATCGGCACCGGCAACTACCACGCGCTCACAGCGCGCGGCTACGAGGATTTCGGGCTGTTCACGACCGACGAGGACATTGCTTCGGACGTCGCCGACCTCTTCAACTACATGACCGGGTTCGGGCGGCCGCAGCGCTTCCGAAAGCTCCTCGTTGCGCCGTTCACGCTCCGGAACCGGCTCGTCGAGGCGATCCGCTCCGGCTCGCAGGTCGCCGAAGGAGGCAAGCACGCGCGGATCCGCATCAAGGTCAACTCGCTCACGGACGAGAAGGTGATCGAAGCGCTGTACGACGCATCCTCGGCGGGGGCCGAGGTCGAAATCGTCTGCCGCTCGATCTGTTCTCTGCGCCCGGGCGTCAAGGGCCTGAGCGAGAACATCAAGGTGCGGAGCATTGTCGGACGCTTCCTCGAGCACAGCCGCGTCTTCGTGCTCGAGGCCGGGGACAAGACGGTCTGCCTGATGGGAAGCTCCGATCTGATGCCGCGCAACCTCGATCACCGGCTCGAGGTCGACGTCCCGGTCGACGACATCCGCGCGCGCCAGCGGATCAACGCGATGTTCGACGCCCTGCTCGCCGACAACACGAATGCGTGGGAGCTGAACGGGGACGGCACGTGGCGCCGAGTCCGCCCCAAGAAGGACGATCGCCGCGTGTCCGCGCAGGCACTCCTGATGCGGAACGCGGTCGCGCGCGCACGCCGGACGGTGACCAGGCGCACCTGAGCGCCCCGATGCCGACCTGTCCACTGTTCAAGATGCCCATCTGATGCGCGTCGCTGCGATCGACGTCGGCTCGAACACCGTGCGGCTCCTCGTCGCGACACTCGAGGACGGCTCGCTCACGCCCGTCCAGCAGGAGCGGACCGCCGTCGGGCTCGCGCGCGAGATCGAGCGCAGCGGCCGGATTCCGGCCGAGAAGATCTCCCGCGCAGCCCAGGTCGCCGGCCGGTACGCCCGCGACGCGGCCAAGCTCGGCGCGGCGCGGATCGAGGTGCTCGTCACCGCGCCGGCCCGTCAGAGTCGAAACGGGAGCGAGCTCGTCGAGGCGATCACGGCCGCGACGCGGCTCCCCGTGCGGCCGCTGAGCGCCGAGGAAGAGGGGCGGCTCGCGTTCGCCGGCGTGCTCTCGACGTTTCCCGTGGCCCCGGCGAGCATCGCGGTCGTCGACGTCGGCGGGGGCTCGACGCAACTCGTGTTCGGAACGGCCGCGGGACCGGTCTGGTTCCGGACGCTCGACATCGGCTCGCTCAGGCTGGCCCAGCGGCACCTCCTCCACGACCCGCCGCGGAAGGAGGAGCTGGACGAGCTCAAGACGACGATCGAGCGCGCGTTCGAAGGCCACGCGTCGCCGCTTCCGCGCTGTGCCGTCGCGACGGGCGGGACGGCCCGCTCTCTGCGGCGCGTCGTCGGCAGGACGCTCGGGGCGAAGCAGCTCGCGAAGGCCGAGGCGCTGCTCAGCCGCGCGCCCGCGCACGAGCTCGCGGAGAGGTTCGGCTTTCCACTCTGGCGGGCGAAGACCGTGCTCCCGGGCGTGCTGGTGCTCGCCGAGGCCCAGCGGCGGCTCGGGATGCCGCTCGTCGTCGCGCGCGCGGGGCTCCGCGAGGGCGCAGTCCTCGAGTCGCTGACCGAAGAAAAAGCTGCGTAGGCCGGCTAGGCCGGCGGCTTGATGTAGCGGTCGGGCACGAGCTCCTCGTCGACGACCCAGGTCGCGCCCTTCTTGAACTTCCGCTCCCCGAGCCAGGGGAGGTCACCGTGGGTGCAGACGGCCACGTGCTCGCCGCGCAGGCGCTCGAGCACCTCCTCCACCTCGTGGAGCCTCGTCGCACCGAGCCGCTCGTCGAGCTCGATCTCGAGGCCGAGCGCAGAGGCGAGGGGCTCCACCCTCTGGGCGCACCGCCCGGCCCGGGCCCCGGCGACCCCGGCGCTCC
>Ga0081540_1001334_pt1 | contig 21502 bp, 23 predicted proteins | sample TabmetS2T1R1_FD_71024 | JGI IMG/M metagenome (GOLD analysis project Ga0081540, IMG submission 71024) | Tabebuia heterophylla rhizosphere microbial communities from the University of Puerto Rico - S2T1R1 | ecosystem: Host-associated > Plants > Roots > Rhizosphere ... | reverse complement strand
CATCATGGCCAAGGTCTTGGAGCGCTCCGCCGTTGCGAAGAGCAACACGGAGGAGACATGAGAAACATCGTCAACGAAGCCGGCGAGATCGTCGCCAAGGCAACCTGTGACGGCACGTTGGTCGGCGGACACCACCGTATCGCGGTGGAGGCTAGCCTCGGTCAAAAGCTGTTCTGGCAAGACACCGGCAAACCAGTCAACCTTGAGGCCTTCTTCAGGCATCCGGCAAGTTCTCTGCGACATATAGCTTGATGCCCTCGCCGAGCGCGCTGCGACCGACGAAGATTTCCGCAATCGATCCGCCGTCAACATGGTGGGCGGGAGAGCGCGGCTGAAACAGTCGGCGCTTCGCTCAAAAACCAACATCCGGACTGACCTACGGCGCGTCCGCTTTTGGGCCAAAAGCGGGCTTAGCGGTCGCGCGTCGGTTCGAGGGTCATTCGTGATGAATTGGAAACGACGGGGATTGTTCGCGGACCGTCAATGTCCAGGGGCCTTGATCGGACATCTCGGGCTCGGGCTCATCGCTCTTGCCGTAGTGCAGTCGCGCGCCTGCTTCTAGCCGAGTGCAAATCCGCACCACGAGCGGCTTTTGAGGCTCGACGCCATGGACGGCAAGAGCCCCCCGCAGTTGCCGCCACCGTTGCTCGGTGAAGGCACCGGTATGGCACATGCTTTCGCAGCAGCAATACGTTCGACCGGCGCGAAACGTGACGCGCAGTTCGAAAGCCTCGCCGTGGTCTCGGATGTTCTCGACGCTCAGGGCATAATACTGGTCGGGACGTCCTTCGGCGCCTCTGTTGCGTCGGAGCAAGTCAATCCAAGCAGCACGGATGCGGGCTTGAAGGGTCGCGTGTTCGTCCATGAGAGCGGCGCTGGCAGCGCGTTCTTTCGGATGAAGGACCTGGCAGTACGGTCTTGTGTTCGGACTATCGTGCCATAGGCCCGCGAGCCCGCCAAGGAACTGAAGCGCCCGCGCGGAATGACCTCAAATCCTCGCGCGCTTTCCTGGCGAGGCATTTGAACTTCGCCTAAGAACGCGCGCTTGTCCCCCGGGGACACCCCTAGCGGCGCCAGGATCCGTTACCCGTGACCGGAGATATGAAGTCCCGGTGCAGGCAAGTTGCTCTCCTGGCCCCGTCGAATTGCACGGTGACGCCGGTGGTACGGGGGCTGACGTCGACGACGACGCCGGTCTGGCCAGCCAGCTCCGGGCATCGCTCGGCTCCAAGCTCACTCATCTTGAAGCGCGTGCCGACAACAATTTCGTCGGTTTCCTGACCCATGACTAAGCTATTCAATAATTGAAATGAATCGCTTCATTAGAACGCAAGTAGAAGTTGATTCGGGTTACATTGAGACGAGCTTGTGGCGGAATCAGTTCCGCGTTGCGACATTGATTCCCCGCGTGACTGCGGCCATCGGATGCCGCATTGCGAAAATCCCGACCAGTATCTGCGATGCCGGAAGGCAACGCTCCAACCGAAAATGATTTCTGGCCAGATAATCTCGTTGGTTTTTCCCGACACCTGGCGAATCATTCCCGGCAGTCACTTGGGAGGGGACAGTCATGGATTTATTCCTCGGTGAGAAAGTCGCCGTCTTGGAAAGTGAAACGACGCACAAGACTTGCCGCTCCTGTGGTGAAAAATTGAAGCTGGTTCGAACGATGGTCAACTCCCAGACGGGCTCCATCATCCACATGTTCGAATGCCGGTGCGGGCAACGCACGTGGGACGATTAGGAAGCAGGCTGACACGAGGCTCACACCCATGCCGGGCGATCCAGTCCCGTCAGACCCGAGATGCGTAACGATCCGGCTCATTTCAGTGAAATCCTGACGCTGGTGAGGTTCGCGGCGAACTCCATTCCGGCCTTCGGCCCTTGCAGCGCGATCGTTACGCCCTTTTCGTTACCCAGGTGTACGCCGCCGAAACCGCCCATGAAGGCGCCGCCGCCACCGACGGAGTTGTAGGTGCCGGCAAAGTCACTGAGCTGCCTTATGCCCGAAGCCCATCCTTCCAGCCGGTTGATCGATGCGCCGGCCGTAACACCCAGGCTGAGGCCGGACACTCTGAATGGATAGTCGCGACCACGATAGGTCAGGACGCCGCTGCCGCCACCGGCACCGACCATCAGGCCCGCCTTCACAAGCTTGACCCGGACATAGCCGGGCGCCTGTGCAAGCGATGATGTCGCGGGAAGCACGGCGAGAAGCGCGACCATGGTGAGCCAAACGATCCGTGACATCGCTGGCTCCTTAAGGGTTCGCCGCATCGACCTTCTTCCAGGTCTGATCCGGATCGAACAAGTAAATGCGCTTGGCGATGCCCTCGGTCCGTTTTCCAAAATCCTTCTGGTAGACGGTACCTGCATGATTGACCATGAAGGTCATGACGCCGGAATTCCCGTATTCGGCAGGGTATGCGATCAATGCGAAGCCGCCGATCATCTTTCCTCCGACGACGTAGTTGAGAGCACCGCCCGGCGCGCCAGGTCCCTGCGCCATCAAGATCCGGAAATAGTATCCGTGATAGGGCGCCGGCTGGTCGCCGATCTTGTACCCTTCGGCCGAAGCCTGCGCAGCCAGCTCGCCAAGCGGGCTCGGGTCGCGATCATCCCGCCAGAATAGTCCATCCTTCTTGCCGGGCGTGCTGACGATGCGCTGTGCATAGACGCCCACCCCTTTGCCGGTGCGATCCTTCTCGGCATATTCGTTCTGGGCGTCGACAAAGGCCAGGCAGGTCTGGATGGCGTCCAGTTCATTGCGGCCGATGCGACGATACAGGATCTCGATACGCCCGGCGGCCGGGTCGAACTCCCAGCCCGTGTTGTAATTCACCAGCGGAATCGGGAATGGAAAGTCGTCCGCGCCGAGGATGAGCGTGGCCTTCTTGTTTCCCTCGGCCTTGATGGAATGCTTTGCATCGTAGGCAGCCAGGAAACGTTGGCGCGCCTCGGCATCGGCAACGTCATCGCCTGACTCGACGATGTCCTTCCCGTCCCTGCCGAGCACCTTGAGAAGCGCACCTCTTGTTCCGGTCTTGACTGCAGCGGCCAACGCGGCCGCCGCATCTTCCGGTGAAGGATAGGCCTGCTGGGCCTGCGATGCCGAGGTCAACAATGCCGTGGCCACGACGGCGCCGACGCACAGCGAAACAGCGCGATGGAGCGATCCGAGCCCGGTCATGGCGAGACCTCCGATAGCGCCGGGATTTTGGCGCCGCTGGCGAGCCAGTCGGAATAGGTGCGAAGCCTCAATCCCAGTTGCTCGTAGCGGACGCGGAGATACCCGTCCGCGCCGCGGATTACGGCTTCCGGCATCCGGATCTGTACTTCCTGCGCGATCACGCCGACATAGGATTTGTTGCTGCCGATATAGCTGAAGCGATAGTAGCCAAGACCATTGGCGAGATGGCCGAGCAGTTCAACATCGTGCTTCAATGCGATGTCGGAGCGCCGTCCGCCGCCACCACCGCGGAAGCCGCCGCCTCCACCGCCGCGGAAGCCCCCGCCGCCTCCACCCCGGAAGCCTCCGCCACCGGCCATTGCCATGCCGCCGCCGCCACGGCCGCCCAAGCTCATCTGACCGCGCGCGGAAGCAAAATTCGCGGCACGTCCGGCCGACACGCCGGAGAATGCGTTGCCACGACCGCCACCGCCGCGATTGGCCGCGCCACCACTGCGGCCGCGATCGGCGGCCGCAGCGCGGCTGCCGCCGCCCTTGGCGCCAGCCTTGGTACCAGCCTTGGCGCGTTCGCCGCCTTTGGCTCTATCGGCAGCACCGGCGCGGTCGCCGCCACGATTGCCGGCCCGATCACCCGCGCGGTCGCCTCCACGATCTCCGACCCGATCTCCGGCGCGGTCACCCGCCCGATCTCCTGCACGGTCACCGGCGCGATCACCCGGACGATCCTGGTTGGGCCGCAGCACCTGCTGGCCGTCACGGCCCCGGAAATCCATGCGGTTGCCGGCCCCGGCCTTCAGATTGTTGTTGCCGAAGCGATCGGCGACCCGCTGGTTGGCATATTTGACGCCTTGGCGATGCGCCGGGTTGTGCTGCCAATTATTCCCGACGTTGGTGATCCTGTTGTAGTGATTGACATAGAGGTTGCGGTTTCCCCAGTTGAAGCCGCCGCCCCAGTAATTGCCCCAGCGCCCGATCGCCCAGGCTGTACCGAAGGCGAGACCCGCCGCGATCACGCCGGCGCCGATATAGGATGGATAGCCGAAATAGTAGGGTGGATAGTCCGCGTAAGGCCATTCGCCGTAGACGGTGGCGGGATCGTAATAGGGAACGTACATCGTATCGGGCTGTGCCTGCTCGATCACGATGACGTCGCGGTTATCCTGCTTCTGGACGCTGACCTTCTGCTGCTTGGTGGTGACGAGCTTGTTGCGCGCCTGCGCCTTCGCCCGCAGCCGCTGGACCGCGTCCATCACGTCAGGCTGCTGCGCCAGCACGGCATCGCCGAGATTCTTGGTCCAGTCGATCTTGTCGCTCATCATGGCGATCACATCGGGCGTAGACGCCAGCGCCTTGACGCTGTCGTCCCAGGCCTGCTTGTCGACCGCCGCCTTGAGCGCATCGCCTTTCAGGCTCTTGTTGCCTTTCACCCAGCGGTCGGCCTGCACGACCTCGAGCGGATAAGTCGATGCCGCCAGCACATTGGCCAGCAGTTCATCCGGATAGAGCGCGATCGGCGCAACCAGCGCCTCGAGCTGCTCTGGCTTCAACAGATCGGCCTGCGGCTGGGCCGGCGGCGAACCCGCGGGCGCTTGCGCCGCCGGTTGGCTCGGTGATGACTGGCTTGACGGCGCAGGCTGATTATCCGGTGTCTGCGCCATGCCGGCCATCGGCGCCGTCATGGTCAGCGCCAGCGCCAGCATGATCCTGCCGCAACAAGGCATCGTCGGCCTCCATTCGCGTTGTCTGCCGAACTTCATGCGGTCCGGAGGACGGAGGCTTTGACAAAAATCAAGGAAATCCGCCTGGGGGTCACCCTTGCGCTGATTCCCGTGGAGCGCCATTCGACGACGCGAGGATCATCCGGCGGTCGTGGATCAGATTCTCCAGCCGGTGCGCCGCAACATTCAGCGCGACGACCTCACGTGACTGTTGCTCGCCGGACGCCTCTTTCAGGCGCTGGGCCTGCAACACCCGGTCAATCTCCCGCTCGATCTCATCGAGCTCGCTTTCTTTTCCGCTGACACGGATGCGCCGGCCGAGCGCATAGAGCACATCCAGCGCCTCCTCCGGACTGAGCGGCTCGGCCTCGCGCAGGAATTTCCAGGCCGCAGCGAGCACGGAAGCAAGCGCGCCGGCGATCATCGGCGCCAGGAAGATGATGTTGCCCCATTTGTCGAGGAAGCTTTCCTGCGTACCGTTGTAGAATGCCGCGGCCCCTGGATGCACCGGGAGATAGGCGTCTGCGTCCGTATCGGGCGCGCTGATCTGCGCGAGGATCGGCAACTCCGGCAACAGGTCTCTTCGTGCCGCCATCAACGCCTGCGTCAGATCGGTGACCAGATCGTTGCCCAGCTTTTTCTGGGCCACCAGGTAGAACGAGGTCCTCAGCGTCGTCAGGTCGTCGGGGGGAATCGGCGGCGCGCCCCGCAAGGTGCCCTTGGGTACGTCGAAACTCTCGAAAGCGCGCTCCCTGCCGGCAATCGCGCCCGCCTGTTCAATCGGAACAAGTACCGGCGCAGTTTTGACGTTGTGTGGAAACAGGCCTCGGACCAACGTCAGATACTTCTCCGACAGCGGTACGACGACCAGGATTGCACGCACCTCCTTCGTATCGAGCGCCTTGCGTGCGTCGGCAGGCGGCAGATCCTTGAAGGTCACGCCGGCACGGACAAGGTCGTATTCGTCGGTCAGCGCCTGGACCATCTTCCGGTTCGCGTCGGCCCCGATGACGCCGACCGTGGCCCGCTTCAGTTCTGCCATGTCGGTGAACGGCGAGCCCGGGGGTGCGATCAGGAGCGCGACGGCATGAGCCAGGATGGCGACGACCTGCGCCTGCGAGAGGTCACCGACGTCGCCGCGTACCACCGCGAGATCGGCCTTTCCGGATGCAAATGCGTTCGCCGCCTCCAGCGCGCTGCCGGTCTCGATCATGTTGAACCGGACCGACGCGTTGGATTGCGTGAGCTTGCGGGCGATGGCGGATACCAGCCGGCTTGCCTCGCCATCGACCGAGCCGACCGCAACGGTCAGCGTTGTCGGCTTGGAATACCAGCGCCACGCGAAAAGGCCCGCACCCGCGATCAGGATGGCGATGCCGGCCACCAGCGTGATCCGCAACCAAGTAGGCAATCTGATCCGGTCCATGCTGCCTGTCTCGCGCCAAGTCTGCCACGTCAAGTCTGCCGCGCCGCGGTCTCCACCTCGCCATGGGACCGCCAGCCTTGCCCGAGTTTAGTCGGTGGACGAGGCAAAGGCATCCATTGATAGAGATCAACGGATGTCGTCCCCGGCGGCCAGATTCGAACAAGGCGCCCGGCGATCCCATCCGCTGGGCCTGCGCCCTCCCCTCGGGCGCGCCAGGGAGGCCGTCACCCCAATGGCGGCCTCCTTTCATTGACGGCCGATGGTTCGCCGCGGCGGTGAAACCGATTGAGACGATGCATCAAGACGCCGCGACCACGTCAACCGCGGAGCGCGCGAGCGGCAATGTGATGCGGAACAGCGCGCCCTGACCGGCCCGGTTCTCCGCGGAAATCTGGCCGCCATGCGCCTCGATGATGGTGCGGGCGATCGACAGACCCATCCCCATTCCGTTCGGCTTGGTGGTGTAGAAGGGCTCGAACATCTCGTTGAGTTTTCCAGCCAGGATGCCCGGACCATTGTCGACGATCTCGATCTCGGCGGCCTCACCGTTTCGGGCGGTGCGCACCACGATCTTGCGCTGCGATTTTTCCAGATGCGCCATCGCGTCCGCCGCATTTACGATCAGGTTGAGAAGAACCTGCTGGAGCTGAATACGATCGCCACGGACCGGCAAGGCTCCGGGTGCAAGTGCGCTGACGACGGTAACCCATCGGGCGTGGACAAGGCCTGAAACGAGATCGATGGATTCCCTAACGGCATCATTGACGTCGATTTCCCTTGTCTCGAAAGGCGCCCGTTTGAGAAGGCTGCGCAGGCGCCGGATCACCTCGCCGGCGCGCTGGTCGTCGCGCCGGATGTCGGAGATGATTTCCTTCAACTCGGCCACGTCGGGTGACGGCGTGTTGAGCAACAACTCGGCTGATTCTGTGTTGACGAGGATGGAACCGAGAGGCTGATTGAGCTCATGAGCGATGGATGCGGTGAGTTCTCCCGCCATCGAAAAACGATTGACGTGCGCGAGCTCCGACATCCGCCGGCGCGCCTCAACCTCGGCGAAGCGGCGGCGCCGTCGCTCATAGAGCAAGATCGTGATCAGGCTGGCCTGCAGCAGTAACAGCGTGCATATAAGCAAGACCTGCCAGCGATACTTCTCCCATGCGGTAGGTTCGCGAAAATAGACGGTACTGCCCAGCGGCAGAAGGTGTTCACTGATGCCCCAGCGCTGCAACTCCCGCCAATCATATTTGGCTGCCGCAAATTCGCTGGATGGCGTCTTGATCTCGCCGGGCTTCTCGCCCTTGAGGATGCGGATGGCAACACTCACGGCAGTCCGGCTGCCGCCCATGGCCGAGTGCATGGGACCGCCGATGACTTCCTTGCCGAAGAAAGCGTCGTCATGCGTGAAAATCGGTGCATTGGCTACGTTGTAGAGTCTGGTCAGCGCACGGTCGCCCTCATGCGCGACGCCGGCGGCATCGACGACCATCTGGTACCAGAAGATCGCGGCATGCGATGGCAGCGCCGCGAGCTGCTTCAGCGCGTCCTCGTAGGACAGCTTGTCGTACCATCTGATTTCGACCCTGCCCTCGAGTGGCTTCAGCTCCCTTTCCATTTCACCCCGCCAGAATCTCTCATTCGGCGAATCTCCATTGACGATGGCGATGGTGCTGGTTTGCGGAGATATCTTCAGGAAGCTTTCAAACAGCACCAGGAATCGGTGAGTGACCGAGACGACCGTGTCGTTATCGGTCATACTGGAATACCGGACGCGGCGCGCCTCGATCGCCGTGAACAGCGTCGGCGCTTCAGGAAAGAGTTGCTGGCGATGGCGCTGCAGAAAGGATGCCGCCGGCGCGCCAACACCAATAATCAGGTCAGGCGGATTGCCGGAATAGAGCGAGCGCAGATACTCGAGAAATGGAGCATCCGGCTGTGAATCCGGAGAGCGCGCGGCAACCAGCGAATGCTCCTGAACATCCAACGGCCAGGGCGATTGCCGGTCCAGCTCAGATCGAATGGCCCTGGCATATTCGTTCCATGGCCGGAATTCCCGGCCCACTGAATGCAGGATCATAACCCGCTTATGCCCGGGCTCGGCGGCATGAAGCGCCGCCGGTAGTGCGTTGATCAACGTCAGCAGCAGGAGAAGGCGCCGGACTGATTTGGCCAGACGCCCTTCCCGGTCGACGATCAACCTGCAACGACTCAACGCCCTAGGCACCCTGCTGCATGGCACAAAGCAAGACATAGCAGCACGCTTCAGCGCGCAAGGAAACAGCGGCGAACCGCCGCCCGCCCTGCCGTTGTCTAGCAGCGCGTGACGACCTGTCCGTAGGCATCGACCACCTGGGCGCAACCCGATCCGTAATAGGCTCCGGCCGCGGCTGCACCTGCACCGACGGCAACGGCGCGCCGGGTGGTTCGTCGCGCCACACCGGCATAGCTCATCGGCGTCAACGGGCGGCCGACGCGGGCCTCGGCGGACGTGATCAGGCCGCCATCGGTCGCCTTCTCTCCATTCCAGAACAGGCCGATGGTCAAGGCGGCAGCGGCCGCAACCGCCACAATCAGCTTTCGCGATAACACGGTCATTTCTTTGCTCCTGCGGGTGTGCCGGGCGGAATCTCGTCGAATTCGATCATGGCCACGGAGTCGAGGGTGACCTTGGTCGCGTCGGCCGGCGGCTTGAATATGAAGTCCGCGTCGGTGTTGGCGTCCGTCTTCCAGTCCCTGACCCTCAACGTATATTGCGGGGCGCCGGCGACGGTCTTGCTGGTGATCACATATTTGCGCGGCACCGGTTTTGCGCCGGTCTCGATCCAGATCTGCCAGTCGGTCTCGGGACCCCGAAATGCGAGGTGCTCGCACTCGACACCGTCCACGACGCCTTGACCGATATGCCTGCCGTCGATCACGTTGGCCATCAGCTCGTCATAGGAATTGGAAAGCAGGAGGTCCGCGCCGGGCAAGCCGGCACTCGAATGGCTATAGAGCGTGTCGATCATCTTGTCGGTGCCGCCGGCGACATCGGCCTGCACATAGGATTTCGCGTTGTTGCCGTAGAGCGAAACCGTCTTGCCGTCATAGACCAGTTCGACATCGGCGTAACCGCCGGTGCGGCGGACGCGCAGCTTGTCGGGCCGGTTCATCTTCATCTCGCCGGAGCTGGTGAATTGGATCTTTTGCAATTCCGGCGTGACGACTTCGACGTCACTGTCGAATTTCGCCGAGAGCGATTTCTGGCTCGCCAGATAATCGCTCATGGCTTTCAGGAGCGTTGCGGGATCATCCGCGCGAGCGCTTCCGGATGCGGCGATGGCAAGCACGGCGATCGAGGCCGCCGTGGTGAAAATCCGGACGATTGTCCGACGTCGTGTTCCCTGGCTCATATGGGCTCCTTCGTGGGTCGCGTGACATTGAGCACGCGTCCCTGAAGGCCACCCTTGACATGAATCAAGCTGCCGTCACCGACTAAGGCGCGGGACAGCGTGCATACTTGATTTCCATGCCACTTATGCCCGGGAACAGCCGGATCACGGTGTTGGCGTCGACTTCCCTGAGGCTGAATTGCACATTCTGCAGCATGATGTCGGAAGCACAAGCCGCGACCAGATTGATCGCCGCGCCTTCATCCTTCTTCGTCTTGATCCGGCATCGCGCAAATTTGCCGGTGATCTGGTCGCCCTCGATGATGAAGCCGCCGCCATAGACGTCCGACATGTCCGTAAAGGTCACCTGCGCGCCCTTGCGAACAAAAACCTTGGCGCAGTTCTCGGCATCACCCGCCCAGGCGCCATTGAGATCGAAGGCGAAGGCAGGGCCCGGCATGACGAGGAACGCGCCTACGAGCAGCGTCGAAAGCGCAGCATACCTGTATGTGGATTTCATTGCCCTCACCTCAATGCCCGCTCAACACCAGCGTCTTGACCGGCAGCAGCAGCGCCTGGATGCGAAGCAGCAACGCATGAACGAGGCCGGTCGCATCGACGGCATGGAGAGCAAAACCCTTCAGCGCGCCGGTCTTGGGATCGGCGATCACGTCATGATTGCTGGTATAGGCATTGACGATGCAGCTACTGCCCGGCGTGACGCCATCGAGGCCGCCCTTGTAGAGCGGCTCCATGAAGACGAGAATCGAACCCGGCCTTTGCAGGTTCTGCGGATCGATCAACACTTCGCTGGCCCGAAACTGGCCGGCGGCGATGAAATCCTGCACGCTGGTGACGACCAGCGGAATGATCACCCAGGGTTTCGAGATGCACGAGGCTTCCGCGACCATGCCGGGCTTCATCACCTGAGCCTCGATCTGCCCGAATCCGGCCTGCAACCTATTCCGGCCCGCTTCGTGAGGTATCAGGACTCCGGCCGGCCGCATGATCTGGGCGACGAGGTCGCCGGGGCGAACGAGGAATTGCTCGACGCGGCCATCGACGCCGGCACGGACGAAGGTCTTGTCGAGATCGACCTGCGCCTGCGCCATCGCGGCCTCGGCACTCGCCTTCTCGGCCGGCAGCAGCGTTGAGACCCGTAACGCCGAAGACTCCCTGGCGGCAGTTGCGGCATCGACGCCGGACTGCCGCTGATCGACCAGCACCTGCAGCTTCTCGATGTCGCGTTGCGGAACGATGCCCGGATTTCGGCGTTGCAATTCGCTCTTCACATCCAACTCGTCCTTGGCCTGCTGCAAGGACGCTTTCGCCTCGCCGACCTGGGCGTCCGCCTTAACGACGTCGGCCCGCGCCGAGATCAGCGAAGCGTCCACCTCGGCGCTCTTTCGCTTGGCGGTCTCCAGTGCTGCCTCCTGTTTCGAACTGTCCAGCCGGAACAGGACGTCACCCTTCTTCACCGGCGCGGTGAAGTCGACATTGACCTCGACGACGCGGCCGGAGCCTTCGGGCAGGATCGGCACGGTCCTGAAATACATTGCCGCCGAGGTAGTCGAGGGATGATAGTAGAAGATCATCGTGATCAGCCCGATCGTCAGCATCAGGCAGCCGGTGATGCCCCACCTCAGCTCGTACCAGACCGAGAACAAGGTGATCTCCTTGCCGAACCGCTTGCCCTGCACGTAGCGGCGATAGAGGTAGTCGGGCAGGATCGTCACGAGCGAGCAGATCATCAGCTCAAACATGGCCGTGCACCTTTTCCTTCGGGGGAATCCAGGTGTCGGACTTTTCTGCGGGTGCGGATTCAGCTTCCGGCTCCGCAGAAGGCGCGCCCGGCGTGGCGTCGGCAATACGCTCGACAGAACCGGCGATGCTGCGCATCGGCGTGCTGAAATCCGGCAGGTCGATCATGGCGAGCAGGAGGCCCGCAATCCAAAAGATATGCATATGGGTGAACAGCGAGATCAGGCCGAGAACGGCGACGATTTCGAGCTGGAGCTTGTGTGTCCTGTGCGCCATGCGCTCGGGCAGGCTGTGCAGCTTCCAGTACAGGGTGCCCAACCACAAAATTGTCCCGACGAGGAATAGGCCCATTACCACCATCAGCGTGTCCGACCCGTCCGGCCCGGGGACGAAAAACGGCAGGTGATGGGGCGCCGCCGGGTGCATTTGGTCGCTCAAGAGTAGCCTCCCTCTCCCACTACGGGGTGCGCCGCAGCCATGCCCGGTACACTGCGGGCCCTGCCCCGACGATGTTTGATCTGGATCAACAAGTGCGCCGCGACGGCAGCCCTAACCTTGGAACACCAGAAGCGGCATACGGTCATTCAGGAGTGCCTTGCCATGCCCAAGATCGACGACTTGATCCCCAGTGCGAAAGAAATCCAGAAACAAGCGGCCCTCAAGGAGGCCCAGAAGGCCGACGAGCAGGCCAAGCGCATGGCGGTGGCCGAGGCCGAGAAGCGGGCCCTGATCGATAGGCTCAGCCAGCCATCGGGCCTGTCCGAAGATGAGAAGGTCCAGCTCGCCTCTACGGTCATCCAGCGCGCCGTACGCAACGGCCTGTCCGAAGTGCAGGTCTACCGGTTCCCGAATACGCTGTGCACCGACCGAGGCCGCGCCATCAACCAGATGGAATCAGGTTGGGAAAAAACGCTGACCGGGATTCCGAAGGAAATCTTCCAGCTCTGGAGTGATTATCTGCAGCCGCGCGGCTACCGCATCCGCTACCAGATCGTCGAATTTCCAGGCGGCGTGCCCGGCGACATCGCCATTACGCTGAGCTGGGACAGCTAGCTGTTTCCGTTTCCGATCGCAGTCGAACAGGGATCACTGCGCATGGCCAAGGCCGACGCTCCGCCGAAAATGAAACGGAAGGAATATGAGAAGGAACTGCGCAAGCTTCAGGTGGAGCTCTGCCATTTGCAGGAATGGGTAAAGGCCGAAAAGCTGAAGGTGATCATCCTGTTCGAGGGCCGCGACGCCGCCGGCAAGGGCGGCACGATCAAGGCAATTACGGAAAAGGTAAGCCCGCGGGTGTTCCGGGTCTGTGCCCTGCCCGCGCCGTCCGATCGGCAAAAAAGCCAGTTGTTCCTGCAGCGATACATCGAACAATACCCGGCTGGCGGCGAGATCGTGATCTTCGACCGTAGCTGGTACAACCGCGCCGGCGTCGAATATGTCATGGGCTTTTGCAGCGCGGCGCAGCACAAGCGTTTTCTGGAATTGTGCCCGCAGGTCGAGAGGTTCGCGGTCGATGCCGGCATCATCCTGATCAAGCTGTGGCTCGAGGTCGGGATGGAAGAGCAGGAGATACGCTTCCAGGCCCGCATCGAGGATCCCCTGCGGCAGTGGAAACTCAGCCCCATGGACACCGAGTCGTTCGGACGCTGGTACGACTACTCGCGCGCGCGCGACATCATGTTCAAGGCGACCAACACGAAGCATGCGCCCTGGCACCTGATCCGCTCCGACGACAAGCGGCGGGCACGCCTGAACGTCATTTCTCACATCCTCAAGACGATCCCGTACAAGAAGATGAAGCGCGACAAGGTCGAGCTGCCGAAGCGGTCCCACAAGGGACGCTACAACGATCAGACCAGCTTGCGCCGGATGAAATTCGTCGAGGAACGCTACTAGGCGGCATGGCGGGAGTCGCGCAAGGCGACTCCCGCGCGCCCTTCATTGCATCGCGATGGTGACGCCGCCCACGGCCGCCGACGCTTCCACTCCGACCTTTGGTCCACTGAGCTGCAGGATCACACCCTTGGCATTCTGCAACTGCACGCCGCCGGCGCCGGCTGCGAGCGCGCCACCGGCCCCGCCCACCGCATAGCTGCCCGCCAGATCGCCGGGGCTGCGCAGGTTCAACGCCCTTCCGACGAACTTGGTTGTCGAGGCTCCGATCGTGAAGCCCACGCTCATGCCTGACACCGTGAAGGGATATCTCTTGCCACGGAAGGTCAGCACGCCCTGCCCGCCGCCGACGCCGACGATGAAGCCGCCCTTGGTGAAGACGACACTCACCTGGCCGACTTCCGCGTGGGTTGGCGTCGCAAGGCCGGCCGAGGCCAGAAATCCAAGCGTGGCGGCCAGCATCATTCCTGTCCGATATTTCTTCATAACGCTTCCTTTTAAGGTTTATCTTCGGGAGCTGCGGGGGTATCGGCTTGATGCTCGTCTCGGCGCCAGCAGCGTTTCTTGATCCAAGTCAACGCAAGCCGGCCTCTTGAGCGACGCCGTCTTATTTCTGCGTCGCTTGCGGGCCGCACTGCAACAAGGTCAGCCGACTCTCAAATCACTCAGCAGGCTGTCCATTCTCCGCGTCCAATTGGCGCTATCGGTCTTTTCCGCCATCCCGTCAGCCTGCAGGACGTCCCGAACCTGTCCGCGGGCACCGGCGATCTGGAAGGCGATGCCGCGCGAGCAAAGCTCGCCATGCAAATCGCTCAGCATTTTTGCGCCAGCCAGATCGATGAAGGGGGACGACGAAAGCCCGCAGACGACAAGCTTGATGCGATCCGTCGCATCGATCTTGGCCAGCACAGTGTCGCGCACCGTTTCCGCGTTGATATAGAGCAGCGAGGCCTCGGGCCGGAACGCGACCACGCCAATGAGCGGCTCGACGTCAGGGTTCCGCGCGCTGTCGGCATAGCGGCCGGTGCCTGGCAGGCGGCCGAGAAATGCGACGTTCGGTTGCGATGCCCGCACCAGCAGCAGGAAGATGGAGGCGATCGCCGCCAATAAGATACCTTGCAGGATGCCGAACAGCAGTACCGAGACCAGCGCTATCGCGGCTGCATAAAAATCGATCCGGCTGATCCGCCACATCCGCAGCAGCGCGGCAACATCGACCAGCTTGTAGACCGCGGTGAAGACGATCGCCGCCAACACGGCCTTGGGCAGATTGGTCAATAGTCCCGTGAGGAACAGCAGGCAGACGGCAAGCGTGACGGAGCATATCACCAGCGCAAGCGGCGTTTTCGCACCCGCCTGGTCGTTGACGGCGGATTGCGACAGTCCGCCCGCAACCGGATAGCCGTGACCCAGCGATACCGCGAGATTGGCCGCGCCCAGTCCCAGAAACTCCTGTCGCACATCGAGAGGATAGCCGTGCTTGGCCGCAAAGCTTCGCGCGGCAGAGACGCCCTCGACATAGGCGAGCAACAGGATGCCGGCAGCGAGCGGAAACAGTTCATCGAACTCCAACAGCCCGAAAGTCGGCATCGAAAGGCTCGGCAGGCCTTTCGGGATTTCGCCGGTGACGGCAACGCCGAGCGCCGGCAGGCCGAACACCGTCGTAACGACGATCGACAGGATGACGACGGCAAGTCCCACCGGCCTGCCCGCAAACATGCGCTCGCCGAACAGGAGGAGCAGGATCGCGACAAGCCCGAGCGTCAGCACGCCCCAGTGGATGGCGCCAAGCTGTCCGACAAGCGTAACCAGACGCTCGAAGAAATTTCGTCCGCCACCGGCAACGCCAAACAGGCTCGGCAGTTGCGTCATGATGATGGTCAGCCCGGCGCCCGCCTTGAACCCGACCAGAATGCTGTCGCTGATCAGGCGCACCAGCATGCTGAGCCGGAAGATCCAGGCGATCAGGCAGAGCGCGGCGACCGCGAGCGCCGATATGCTGGCGATCTGCGCGTAGCGGACCGCATCGCCGGCGGCGAGCGTCCCGACTGTGCCTGCGATCATCAACGAGATCGCCGAGGTCGGACCGACCGCGAGCTGGCGCGAGGAGCCGAGCAGCGCGTAGCCAATGCCGCCGAGCATATAGCCATAGACGCCGACCTGCGGCGGCAGCCCGGCAAGCGCCGCATAGGCCAGCGATACCGGGATCGCATAGGCGGCAAGCGTAACACCGCCGATCACATCGGAGCGCAGCCAGGAGGCGCGGTATCCAGCGAGCCATTCCGCCGGAGGAAAGAATCTTGCCCACTTCGCCGCCATACCGCCTCCCCGTTACCCTCGAGAAGCTTCTGCCGCGAGCAGCGTGTCGCACAGCAGCAGGACCAGCAACAGCGCCACCGACAAGGTCTCACCGCACCGGCGGATCGGCGACACGCGTCGCGGAGACGCTCGAGCTCATCGGGCCAATAGGCGATCTCCCGGTCCCCGGCCGGATTGATCTGAATCAAAGTTCTGCGTGGGCTGATCTTCGTCGCCTCGCAACCCTGCCACCTGACGGTCCGTTGATTCAGATCAAGACTTTGCCAGGCTGTCGGCGAAGACTTCGACCGAGCCCCCAAGCTCGGATGCACGGCATGCTTCGTCTCTTGATCATTGCCGCAATCGCCCTGACCGCCTCGCTCGCCGCTGCCGCCGCCGATGACCACCCGCAGCTTCAGGAAGAGGTATGGGCCCTGCCCCTTCCCGTGCCGACGATCGCCTACGTGGTGCGACCGGTCGGCGACGGCCCCTTCCCGCTTGCGATCATGAATCACGGCGTGTTGCTCGATCCCGTGCAGCGCAGCTTCTTTCCGCTGGTGGAATTCCGCGACGCCGCCATGTGGTTTGCGCGCCGCGGCTACATGGTGGTGGCGCCGGCGGGCTCGGGATATGGCGCGGCCGCCGTCGAAGTCGCTGAGACCGGATTGTTCAGCGGCGTGTTCTTTTCCAAGGTCGGCAAGTGTATCAACCCCAATTTCCGCGATGCCGGCCTTGCCGTCGCAAAACTCGATCTCTGGATCATCGAATACATGAGCACGCTGAAGCGCATCGTGCCCAACAATGTCATCGTCGTCGGCCAGTCCGCCGGTGGCTGGGCGTCGATTGCGCTGTCGAGCATCAATCCGGCGCCGGTGAAGGCGATCGTCACCTTTGCCGCCGGGCGCGGCGGCCGCGTCGACGGCAAACCCAACAACAATTGCGCGCCCGACAAACTCGTAGAGGCAACCGGCGAATTCGGCCGCATTTCCCGTGTGCCGATGCTGTGGATATATATCGAGAACGACACCTATTTCGGCCCCGAACTGTCGAAGCGGATGCATGCGGCCTTCACCGCTGCCGGCGGCAAGGCCGAGTATCACCTGTTTCCCCCGCATGGCAGCGACGGGCACTTCTTCGTGGACGCGGCGGACGCCGTACCGATCTGGTCGCCGCTGGTCGCAGCCTTCCTTGACCGGCACAGGTAAGGAGCGATGCAACATTCATCATGGCGCGGCCTTGTCTTCGGCGTTGCCGTTGCGCTGTCGGCCACTGACACGGCTTTCACACAGGCGGCTCCTCCCACTGCCGCCAAAGCTGCCGCGGACGAGTTCGCAGCACGTGGCCAGCGCGAGGCCCGCAGCATCAAATACGGCGACTGGCAAAAGCTCTGCTTCAAGCCCGCTGGCGCGAAGATGGTCTGCCGCACCGCGATCAGCGGGACATTCGAAACCGGCCAGACTGCACTACGCATCTACCTCACCGAACGCGAGGGCGACAGTGCCGCAAGGCTGCAGCTCTTCCTGCCGGTCGGGCTTTATATGAAGCCCGGCGCCAAGCTCACGGTCGACAAGGGAACGGCTCACAAGATTCCGTTCACCTGGTGCCTGACCAATACCTGCATCGCCGGCGATCTGGCCGCGCCGGCGCTGCTGCGCGAAATGGAGGCCGGCAAGAACCTGACAGTGGAAGTGGTCGATACCAACCTGCTGGCGGTCACGACATCGCTGCCGCTCCAGAAATTCGCTGCCGTCCGCAAGGGAGCGCCGGCGCAGGTTTTCGAGCAGAAGATCGACGAGTGACGGTATCTCGCGACGCCTACGCGACGGCTGCGGCCCTTGCAATCGGCTCGATCAGCGACTGCGCCGTAAACGGCTTTGTCAGATAGGCGACACATCCCGACGCCATCGCGGCCATGCGGGTGGCGTGGCTGTCATTGCCGGTGATGTAGATGACCGGCAGCGCAATGCCCGACTCCGCCAATTCATGGCGCAGGTCGATGCCCGACCCATCACAGAGGTTGACATCGAGAACGATGCAAAAGGCCTGGTCGAAGTCGCGGTGCTCCCTCAGGGCCTTCGCCGTCTCGAACGGCACCGAATCGTAGCCATACTGCCTGAGCAGCCGGCGCATTCCCTTCAGCATTGAGGGATCATCATCCACAACAAAAACGGATTTGCGGTGCGGCAAGATTCCCAGCCTTCCGATCATTCCAAGAATCGATCATGGGTGCAGTCACTGAGATGACCGGCTAACCATTGGAATGGACGGAAGTTCCTAACTCCGTCAACCTGTTCCCAGCCACCAGTTTCACCGGGCAATGATCAGGAACCAAGATAGGTCTGGTCAAGAAATTTTCGTATTGTCCTTGAGGACACCCGTAGCATTTCGGGTCAGTCGGGGCCCGCGGCGAAAGCCTTATTTGGCCGCGCCGAGGCGCTCGGCGACTGAAACCAGTTCAGCCAGGGATTGCACCTTCATCTTCTCCATCACCTGATGGCGATGCGCCTTGATGGTCCGCTCCGTCGTTCCAAGCTCATACGCGATCTGCTTGTTGAGCTTGCCGCGCACGATCAGACCAAACACCTGCCGCTCTCGCGGGGTGAGAGCTGCCACCAGCGCCTGCATCTCCTCGGCCCTGTGCCGTTCGCCGCGCGCGAGGACGTGACGCACCAGGGCGCGTTCGATGGCGCCGAGCAACTGCTCCGATTCCACCGGCTTGGTGAGAAAATCTTCCGCGCCGGCCTTGATCGTCAGCACGGTCGTGGACGTGTCGGCATGCCCGGTCAGGAACACGATGGGCAGCGTGACTCCGAGCTCGTTGAGCCGCCCCTGCAATTCGGGACCGCTCAGGCCGGGTATCTGCACGTCAAGCAGGATGCAGCCCGGCTCGTTTTCATCCGGCAAGCGGTCGAGCAGTTGCTGCGCCGATGGATAGGTCGCGACCTGATAGCCCGCGAGCTTCAACCGTCGCTCCATCGCGGTACGGAAGGAGTCGTCATCGTCGACGACATGAATGCAGCCCGGCAATGTCCCCTCCTATGCGGCTAACGGCAAGGTGAAATGAAATGAAGCCCCGCCGCCGGTCTGGTTCTCGGCCCAGATCCGGCCCTTGTGGGCAAGAATGATAGTACGCGCGATGGAAAGTCCGATCCCCATGCCCTGGTCCTTGGTGGTGAAGAAGGGATCGAATACCTGGGCAAGCTTGTTCGGTGGGATGCCCGGGCCGGAATCGGAGATCGAGATCTCGACCGTCGAGCCGCCGTTCAATTCGGTGCGGCCGATCACGGTGCGGCCATACGGCATCGCGGCCATGGCATCCATGCTGTTGACGACGAGATTGAGGATGACCTGCTGAAGCTGGACAGGATCGCCCTTGATATGGAGTTCACCGGGCGAGGTCTGGAGATACAGCGCGATATTGCGCGCGGAGGCTTGCACCGAAAGAAACTTGAAAGCTTCTCCCATGATCTGGTTGAGATCGATCTCCTTGGTCTCGAAGGGCGTACGCGTCAGGTAGCCGCGCAGGCGGCGGATGACTTCGCCGGCGCGCTGGTCGTCGCGCTTGATGTCGGCGAGGATTTCCCTGATCTCGTCGAGGTCGGGGCGCTCCGATTTGAGCATCAGCTCCGCGGTCTCGGCATTGGCCAGTATCGATCCTAGCGGCTGATTGAGTTCATGGGCGATCGATGAGGATAATTCACCCGCCGTTGCCTGCCGATTGACGTGGGCAAGCTCGGACAGCCGATTGCGCGATTCGGTTTCGGCATCCTGCCGCAGATGGCGCTCATGCAGGAGAAACATGATCAAGCCCGCCTGGATGAACAGTGCAGCGAGCACCGCCACGCTCTGCCAGCGATATTGTTCGAAGAATGTCGGCTCGCGGAGACGGATCTCGCTACCTTCGGGCAGATCCGATGTGCTGACGTTCCAGCGCTGCATCTGCTTCCAGTTGAAGAGCGGCCTGGCCGCCCGTACGACCGGCGGAATTTCCCCCGCCTGCTCTCCGTTGAGAATGCGCAATGCAAGTCTTCCCGCGTCGGTGCCGATCTCGCTTGCAACCAGGTTGTATCCGCCGATTGCGCCCGCGGCCAATAGTGCCTCGGCTCCAACAATGATGGGACGGTTCGCTTTTTCGGCGATCATTTCCATCGCAGTTGCCGCCGGATAGTACGTGCCTTCGCCATCGGAAAATACGCCCGAATAGACGATGGCGCTCCGCTCGGGCAAATCGGCAACCCGTTTACGGATCTCCGACATTTTCTGCCCGACCAGGTCGATCACCGTCAGGCCTGTTGTCGCTGCGGGGATTTCCTCACCCCAGTGTCGGAAGAGCGACTGCCGGTCCCAGCTATCCCCGACCAGGACGATCGTATCGAGGCCGGGCACCACCGCACGCGCGGCCTTGATCGCTCCCGCCAGAGAATTCTTCATAATCACGCCGGTGACGTTCTCCGGCCGCCCAAGTTTTTCCAATTGGGTCACGTCCAGCATCGCGAAGACAATGGGGATGCCGGGCCATAACTCCTCACGCCAGCGCAACGTATGTTCGAGCGCGCCTGGGCCATTTGCTATGATGACGCCGATCGGCCTGTCCCGGAATTTTTCCTTGAGGTGCCGCTTCAAGCTCTCCTTGTAGGCGGCGCCGCCAAAACGGGTCAGGTCGAGATTCTCACCATAGATCGTGATGCGCCCATCGGCGCTCAACACCCCCCGCAATCCCGAAGAGAGTGCATAGTAGAACGGTCCGCGCAGATCCGATTGATCGAGCACCAAAACCGAACGGGTGCGTGGTTCCTGGGCCAAGGCTATCGGCGCAAGCAGCACCAGCAATCCAACAATGAGGCCTTTGAACGAAATGATTCTGCTCATCACGCACAGGACCCAAATGGCCCGGTAACCAAATGGCTCGGTAAAAAGCTAGCACCGGTCTGGTCCGGCGGAAACCAACTAATGCAACTCCACGTCGTATGCACCTTGGCAGGCATAATATCGCGTCCCCACCTGTCCTTTGGGACAATGGACCGCTGATCCCCGGTGGAGAGAATGGCCCCGCCTCATTACTGGATTTTCCCGGAATGTGACAGCGGCGTTGCAGTTCCGAGTTGCGAATATCGACGACCACCACCCAAGCGAGTTGTAGTGTTCGAGCAAGGAGATGGTCCCCATGTTTGCTCGCGTCAGCGCCAGCACCGTTGAGCTTCCCGGCATTCTAGGTATGAATTGTCCCGAAAACGGCTCGCACGTCAGAGTCAGTTTGAATGAATTTAGCTACAAAAAGGGCTGCGAGATTTTCGGCGAAAAGGAGCCGGCCGACTACGTATACCAGGTCGTGACCGGCGCGGTACGAAGCTACAAGCTGCTCTCGGATGGCCGCCGGCAGATCGGCGCCTTTCACCTCGCCGGTGATATTTTCGGACTCGAAATCGGCACCGATCACCGCTTCACCGCCGAGGCGATCGTCGACACCACCGTCCGGCTGATGAAGCGGTGCAGCCTCGAGCGTGTCGCCGAGAACGATGTGGTGGTGGCCCGCAATCTTCTCAGCATGACGACGAGCAATCTGCGGCATGCCGAGGATCACATGTTGCTGCTCGGCCGCAAGACATCGCTGGAGCGTGTCGCAGCCTTCCTGATGGAGATGGACAAACGATCGACGGCGGCCGGCATTCTTGCGCTGCCGATGTGCCGCCGCGACATCGCCGACTATCTCGGGCTCACGCTGGAAACGGTGTCGCGCGCGCTGTCGCGCCTGCATGGCTTCGGCATTCTCGGCTTCATCGGCAACAACCAGCGCCAGATCGTGCTGCTCGACCGCAAGAAGCTGGCTAGCTTCGATCTTCAGCACTGA
>Ga0081540_1001333_pt1 | contig 21517 bp, 18 predicted proteins | sample TabmetS2T1R1_FD_71024 | JGI IMG/M metagenome (GOLD analysis project Ga0081540, IMG submission 71024) | Tabebuia heterophylla rhizosphere microbial communities from the University of Puerto Rico - S2T1R1 | ecosystem: Host-associated > Plants > Roots > Rhizosphere ... | reverse complement strand
GGCCGGCGGCCGGGACCACCGCCGGGGGGCACGCCGGGACTGTGCGGGGAGGCGACGGGGTTGCCCGGCCGGTGAACCGCGAACCTCAACTGCTGCTCCAATAGGCGTAGTAGCTGGAATCCCCTGCCTTCAGGCAGGGGAGGATGTCAACGAGGTACCGTGCGCATCATGAACGCCGAACTGCTGCGCGCGGCCGAGGCGGCCACTGGTTTCATGCCCGCCGCCGAAGGCCTCGCCCTGTACGACGCGGCCGCGCGCTCCGCCGGCCGCGGGCCGGTGCTCGAGATCGGCAGTTACTGCGGCAAGTCCACGATCTACCTGGCCGCGGCGGCCCGTGAGGCGGGCCAGCTGGTGGTCACCGTGGACCACCACCGCGGCTCGGAGGAGCACCAGCCCGGCTGGGAGTACCACGACCCGGACCTGGTGGACCCGGCTGTCGGCCGGCTCGACACCTTGCCGAGGCTGCGCGCCACGCTGGCCGCGGCCGGGGTCGAGGACGACGTGGTGGTCGTGGTGGGCCGGTCCGCCGGCGTGGCCAGGCTGTGGCGGACCCCGCTCGGCCTGGTGTTCATCGACGGCGGCCACACCGACGCCGCCGCCGTCGCCGACTACGAGGGCTGGGCGCCGTGGGTCGCGCCGGACGGCGTGCTGGCCATCCACGACGTGTTTCCCGACCCGGCCGAGGGCGGCCAGGCGCCGTACCGGATCTACCAGCGGGCCCTGAAGTCCGGCGCGTTCACGGAAATCCCCGGGCAAGGCTCGCTGCGCCTGCTGGAACGCACCGGCGACGGCATCGGCTGACCGCCGCGATCGGCATTCACGATCCTTCGTCAGTTTTGGTTGCTGTAACGACCAAAACTGACGAAGAATCCACCGGTTCGGCCTTCTAGGCGCGGGCCGCCGGGTCGCACCCGCACGCGGTGCGGTCCCCGGGCTGGCCCGCCTCGTCCGCGGCGTCCCTGAAGATTCCCGCACCGCCGCTGAAGCCCGCCAGCGCGTCCGCCGCCAGCACCACCGCGGCCGCCGTCCAGCTCGATCGCTCCCGCGGGAACGGCGCCTGGTTAGCGAACTGCCAGCCGGTCCAGTAGGAGCCGTCCCGGTGGCGCAGGTGCTGCACGCTCGCGAACACCTCGAGCGCCCGGTCGCGCCTCCCGCAGGCGTCCAGCGCGATGACCAGCTCGCAGGTCTCGGCCGCGGTGACCCACGGCTCGTCGCTCACGCACCGGACCCCGAGACCGGGAACCACGAACGTGTCCCACCCGGCCGCTATCCGGCGGTCGGCGTCCTGGCCGCGGACCGGGCCGCCGAGCACCGGGTAGTACCAGTCCATGGCGAACCGGCTCTTGTCCGCGAACGCCTCCGGGTGCCGGGCCACCAGGTGCCCGAGCTGGTCCGCCGCCAGCTCCCAGTCCGGCCGCGGGTCGTCGGCCAGCTTGGCCAGCGCCACCGCGCAGCGCAGGCTCTGGTGGATGCTCGCGCACCCGGACAGCAGCGCGTACGTTCCCGGCCGGCCGGCCGCGTCCCGCTCCCAGAGCACCTCGCCGCGCGTCGTGCCCAGGCCGAGCGCCCAGTCCACCGCGCGGCGCACCGTCGGCCACATGGTCAGTGCGTGCCGCTCATCGCCGGTCACCAGGTACTCATGCCAGGCGCCGACGGCGACGTACGCAGCATGATGGCTTTCGGCCGCCGGATCGGTGACGCGCCCGGATTCGACCGAACGGGCCCATGAGCCGTCGGCGCGCTGGCTCTCGCGCAACCACTGGTAGGCCCGCCGGGCCGGCTCGCGCAGTCCGCAGGCGCTCAGCGCCATCGCGCACTCCACGTGGTCCCAGGCGTCCACGTGCCCGTCCGGCCAGGCGATCGCCCCGGACCGGTCCTGTACCCGGGCGATGGACTCAGCGGTCGCCAATACGTCGGCTTGCTCCAGCGCTTCCCCGATAATCTGCTGCCCCTCAGCCATCCGCCCGCCCAGGCGCCGCCTTGACCGCGTACACCACCAGGCTCTTCCCGATCAGCGGGTTCAGCGCCTGCTCGGCGAGCCGGGTCACGGCCGGCCTGCGCATGATGTCCCAGACCAGCAGCCGGTGATACGCGCTGGTCAGCCGGTGCTTGTCGTTGTGCACGCCGACCGCGCACTTGAGCCACCAGTACGGCGAGTGCAGCCCGTGCGCGTGGTGATGCCAGAGCGCGGTCAGCCCGGCCCTGGCCAGCTTGGCTTGCAGTTCGACCCGCGTGTAGATGCGCACATGCCCCCCGGGGACCTCGTGATACTCAGTGGACAACGCCCAGCACACCCGTTCGGGCAGGAAGCTCGGCACCGTGATCGCGGCCAGGCCGCCCGGTCGCAGCACCCGGGCGAGTTCGTTCATCGCCCGCTGATCGTCCAGGACGTGCTCGAGCACCTCGGCCGCGATCACCCGGTCGAACATGCCGTCACCGAACGGCATGGCCGTGGCGTCCCCCGAGATCGCGGTCGCGCCCGCCTCGGCCGTGGTTTCGCCCGCCGTCCGCATCGCGCCGAACATCCCGGTCACCGGGGCCAGTTCGGCCGGGTCCAGGTCGAAGGCCACGACGTCCGCGCCGCGGCGGTACACCTCGAACGCGTGCCGCCCGCCGCCGCAGCCCAGGTCGAGCACGCGGTGGCCGGGCCGGACCGGGAACCGGCGGAAGTCAACGGTCAGCACTCGGCCTGTCCTTTCGCGCCTGCCCCTTCGTGGTGGCCAGCCCTTCCATCGCGGCCCGGTACTGCCCGGCGGTGGCGTGGGCCACCGCGGACCAGGCGAACCGCTCGCGGACCCGGCGCAGGGCCCGGTCCGCCAGCGCGTCCCGCTCGGCGGGGGAGTGGTGCAGCCGGCGCAGCACGGCCGCGAGTTCCTCGTCCTCGCCCGGCGTGACCAGGACGGCCGCGTCGCCGGTGACCTCGGGCAGCGCCCCGGTCCGGCTCGCCACCAGCGGGGTGCCGGAGGCCATGTGCTCCACCGCGGGCAGCGAGAAACCCTCGTACAGCGACGGCACCACGGCCATCTCCGCGCTGGCCAGCAGGGCCGAGAGCGCCTCGTCGGACAGGCCGTGGGTGAACGTGACCCGGTCCGCCAGGGACAGCTGCGTGGCCAGCCGTCCGGTGGCGGGCGCGGGTTTGCCCACGATGACCAGGTGCGCGTCGGTATCCGTGGCCAGCTTGCCCACCGCGCGCAGCAGCGTGCCGGTCCCCTTCATCGGCGAGTCGGCGCTGGCCACCGCCACGATCCGGCCCGGCACCCTGGGCTGGGCGCGCGGCCGGAATATCCGGGTGTCCACGCCCAGCGGGATGATGCGCACGTGTTCGGGCCGGACCCGGAAGTCACGGCAGATGTCATCCCGGGACGACTCCGACACGGTGATCAGCGGCCCGGTTCCGGCGAGCCGCCGGGCCACCCGGGCCTGCATCCGGACGAACCCGTACCAGCGCCGCTTGTTGAGGGCGGCGAGTTTGCCCGATGAGGCCAGGTCGATCCGCTTGTCCACGCTGATCGGGTGGTGAATGCTCGTCACCAGCGGCAATCCGAGCCGCCGCACGCCGAGCATCCCGTAGCCCAGGCCCTGGTTGTCGTGTACCACGTCGAACTCGCCGGTACGTTCGGCCAGGACCCGCAGCGCCCGGATGCTGAAGGTCAGCGGCTCGGGAAAGGCGCCGCCCCACATCATCACGGTCTCCAGCACGTCCGCCCAGTCGCGGTACTCGCCCCAGCGCGGCGTGCGGAACGGGTCGTGGTCGCGGTACAGGTCCAGGCTGGGCACTTCGCGCAGCACCGGACCCGGGTCTAGTTCCGGGTACGGCTGGCCGGAGAACACCTCGACGTGGTGCCCGAGTCCGCAGAGTTCCCTGCTCAGGTGGCGTACGTAGACGCCCTGGCCGCCGCAGTGCGGCTTGCTGCGATACGACAGGAGCGCGATGCGCAGCGGGCGGTTCAAGATAACCACGGGGCACCTTACCACTCAGTAGCCCTCCCCTTCGTGAGCAGCCCCGAGTGGATCAGCGTTACCAAGCACCCGCCCTCCCGCCCCCGGCACCGACCGTTCCCAGCCTCCCATGCCCCGCCCGCCCCCACCCCGCCACCCCACGGTCAGGCCCCGTCCGCCCCAGCCCGCCACCCGCGGTCGCCCCGTCCGGCATTCCGCGTCCGGAGCCGGCCACCGTGGGAGCCGCGGCGCGGGTGCGTTACAACAGTCTGGGGGCACCGCGCGAGAAGACAGGAAGGGTGTAACGACGTGACGCATAGGTTCCCGGCATTGATCGCGGCTCCGACTCCGGAGGAGGGGCGGATCTGGCTGACCGGAGCGCGGCTATTCGACGGTACCGGGGCGGCGCTGCGCGAGAACACCGCGATCCTGATCGAAGACGGTGTCATCCGCCGCGTCGCGGACGACCGGGAGCGGTGCCCGGACGGTGCCCGCCCGGTCGACCTAGGCCGGCGGGTGCTGATGCCGGGACTGACCGACGCGCACACCCACGCGTCCGGCCGCGTGCCGCACACCGCCAAGGGGGCCGAGGAGGCGCTCCCTGGGGTAGCGGCGCATTTCCTGCAGGCCGAGCTCCGCGACTACCTGCGCTTCGGCGTGACCACCATCCGCGTCTGCGGGTCGCAGGGGCTGATGCCGCAGCAGGCCAGGCAGGCTATGCGTTATGGCGCGTTCCGCGGTCCCCGGCTGCTGACCTGCGGGAAAATCATCTCGGCCACGGCTCCGGGCGGGCGCTTCTACGGCGACATGTACCGGGAGGCGGATGGGCCGGACGACATCAGGCGCGCGGTCAGGGAACAGATCCGCTATGGCGCGGACTTCGTCAAGGTGATGACGACCGGCGCTCGCTCCAACGAACTCGAGGACCCCGATCCACTTCAGCTCACCGAGCCGGAACTGGCTGCCGTCACCGACGAGGCGCACCGGCTGGGCTACCGGGTGGCCGCGCATGCGGAGGGCCTGGACGGCTGCGCCGCGGCGATCAGGCACGGGATGGATACCATCGAGCACGGCATGTACCTGCACCAGCGGCCGGACCTGCTGGAAGCGATGGCCGCGGGGGGACAGGTCCTGGTGCCTACGCTGTCTGGCTACTACTGGATGGCCGGGATGGGGGAGGCGGTCGACCCGGCGGCCGGGCCCGTAGAGCCGCTCGGCGCCGAGGCGGCGCACGCCGATCCCGGGATGCCTCCGGTGCTGACCGGGCTGGCGCAGTTCAACCTCGAGCAGGGCGCGGCCAGCATGCGAGCCGCTCGCCTGGCGGGCGTGCCGATCGCGCTCGGCAGTGACGTGAGGCTGGCCACCGGACTGGAGATCCAGCGGATGGTTCATCACGGGCTCACCCCGGCCGAAACGCTGGTCGCCGCGACCAGGACCGCAGCCGAGGCATTGGGTCTGGGTGAGCACATCGGCACGGTGACCGAGGGCAAGCTCGCCGACCTGATCGTGGTCGACGGGAACCCGCTGACCGAACCGCACGTGCTCTCCGACCCCGGCCGCATCTGGCTGGTCTTGCAGCTCGGCGTCCCGGTCGCCGGGCAGGCCCTGATCAACGAAGCCCCGACCGGCCCGGACCTGGCCAGCCCGGCTCAGGCCAGCCCGGCCGGCTGAGGTGGCGGCGCGGGTCCTGCTGCGACACTACGGCTTCGCCGTGGCGTATCTGGCCGGCGTTGTCGCGGCCGGGCTCGCCTACACCCTGCTGGACCCGGACGCCCAGGCCGGGCTGATCTCCTGGGCCAGCACGAACGTGGCCAACCTGGAGCACGAGCCGGCGGGCCCGCTGCTGGTCTCGGCGTTCGTCACGTCCGGGTTCTTCGCGGCCTGGCCGGCGCTGATCGCGCCGGCCGTCTTCGGCGCGAACCGTGCCCTCGGCAACACCAGGACAGCGCTGATCTGCCTGGCCGGGCACGCGATCGGATCCCTGGTCAGCGAGGGCATCCTCGCCTACCGGATCGACGCCGGCCAGCTCTCCGCCGCGAACCGGCACATCAGTGACGTGGGCCCGTCCTACGTGGTGCTATCGGCCATCGTGATCGCGCTGGCCTGCGGCGGCTGGCTGGTGCGCACGCTGGCCGCCGTGGACCTCGTGGTGCTGGTGTTTCCCGGCCAGATCTTCGGCGGCCTGAGCCAGCTCGACGTGGCCGCGGTCGGGCACCTGACCGCGGCGCTCACCGCCGCCGTGGCCACCGCCCTCATCCTGTCCCGCCAGAACCGGAGCCGGAACCAGGACCGGAGCCAGCGCGACCGCGGTTCAGGCGGCCGCCTGACCGACGCCCACCCCGATCAGGTAGGTGATCGCGGCGGCGCAGGCGCCGAGGACCAGCTGCCGGATCGCGCCCCGCCAGAACGGCCGGCTGGTCAGCCGGGCCACCATGCCCCCGCCGACGATCGCGGCGACGGCGGCGAGCCCGAGCGCGAGGGCCATCAGATTCAGGCCGGCTAGATACGGGATGAGCGGGACGACCGCGCCGACCGCGAAGGAGGCCAGCGAGGCACTCGCCGCCACCGCCGGCGAGGGCAGCTCGCCTGGATCCACCCCCAGCTCCTCCAGCGCGTGCACGGCCAGCGCCTTGTCCGGATTCGCCGAGATCTCCGCGGCGGCCTGCCGTGCGGTGGCCGCGCTGACGCCGCGGGCCCGGAGCATGGTCGCCAGCTCGGCCTGCTCGAACACGGGGTTGTTCTCCAGCTCGAGCCGTTCCTTGTTCACCTCGGCCTGGACGAGCTCGTTCTGCGAGGAGACCGACACGTACTCCCCGGCGGCCATCGAGCAGGCGCCCGCGGCCAGGCCGGCCAGGCCGGTGAGCACGATCGTGTGCGCGCTCCCGCCGCCGCCCCCCACCCCGGCGATCAGCGACACGTTGGTGACCAGGCCGTCCATGGCGCCGAACACAGCCGGGCGAAGCCAGCCGCCGGATACATCCCGGTGGTGGTGCCCGTGATCGTGTCCGAGGGTGTCGGGCCTGGCTCGCTTCTGGGTAGCCATCCGGGCTGCATTCCCTTCCTGGGCTAGCGCACTCCGAAAGGCCCCGGAGTGCGCTAGCCCAGGAGGCCCTAGCTCTTCGCGGCGTCGTACAGGAACAGGTGCCCGACCGCGGTCGGGTACACCCCGGTCACGCCCTTGGTCGTCGCCGTCAGGAAATTGTAGAAGTACCCGAAGATGATCGGCGTCTGCGCCAGCAGCAGCGTCTCGATCTGCCCGGCGAGGGTCTTCTGCGCACCCAGGTCCGAGGCGGCGATGTACTGCGCCACCAGCTTGTCGTACTGCGCGTTGGAGAAGTGCGCGGCGTTCCACGTGCCGGTCCCCGTCTTGGCGTTGTACGTCTGGAGCGGCGAGGTCAGGAGCACGTTCGGCACGCCCCGGTGCCCGTAGTCGACCAGGCTCATGGTGGCGTCGAGCCAGTCGGAGTTCCCGAACGTGGCCTTGCCGTAGTACTGGGTCGAGGTCTCCACCTTCAGGCTGATGTTGACCCCGATCTCCTTGGCCGACTGGGCGACGATCTGCGCGTACTGGGGGATCTCGACGAAGTTCTCGGTGACCAGCTGGGTGCTGAAGCCCGAGCCGTGGCCCGCCGCGGCGAGCAGCGACTTGGCCTTGGCGATGTCCTGGGTCCGCTGGGCCACGCTGGTGTTGGTGGACGGGTAGACGGGTGCGAACGGGCTGTCGTTGCCCACGTCGGCGTAGCCCTGGAACAGCGCCTTGACGATCGCGGGCCGGTCGAGCGTGAGCGCTACCGCCTGCCGGACCCGCGGGTCGGTGAACGGGGCCTTGTCGTTGCGCATGGACAGCTGGCGGTGCGCGCTGGACTTCAGCTTGATGATGTTGTAGCTGCCGGTCAGCAGTTCCTGCGCGCCGGCCACGGCGAACTGCCCGACCACGTCGATCGTGCCCCCGGTCAGCGCCAGGATCGACGGGTTCTGCGTGTCGTAGAAGGTGAACACGGTCGACGACGGCAGTGCCTTCTTACCCCAGTAGCTTTCGTTGCGCGTGAACGTGGCCCCGGACTTCGGCGTGTACGAGCCGAGCTTGAACGGCCCGGTGCCGAGGAACGTGCTCTGCCACTTAGCCGGGTTGTAGCCCTTCGGCAAGATGATCATGTTGTAGTTGTCGGAGGAGGTCAGGTACGGGAAGTTCCCGTTCGGGGCGCTGAGGTGGAACTCCACCGTGAAGTCGTCGACCTTCTTCACCCCGGCCGGGGTCAGCACGCCGCCGAAGGCGGACAGCGCGTTCGCCTCGCCCTTGGGGTTGGTGTGCAGCTGGTAGGTGTACACCACGTCATCGGCGGTCAGCGCCTGGCCGTTGTGGAACTTGACCCCCTGGCGGATCTTGAACGTCCACACGTCGGCCTTGCTGTTCGGGGTCCAGCTGGTGGCCAGCACCGGCTTCAAGGTCAGCGTCTGGGTGGACAGGCACAGGTACTCTCCGGTCTGCCCGAGCATGTCCAGGCCGCCCTGGTCGGCCACGGTGACCGGGTTGATGGACCCGGTGGGCGTGACGATGCCCGCCTTGATCACCGCGCCGGGCGCGCCCGCGGCGGAGGAGGACCCGCCGGACGGAGACGAGCTCGTCCCGCTGCTGCCGCAGGCGGCGAGGATCGACCCGAGCAGCGGTACGGAAATTCCGACCACGGTGCCGCGGCGGATGAAGTCGCGGCGGGACAACCGTCCGGCGGCGAACTCGTCGATGATGTGGTTAGCGATCTCGCCCTGGCCCTCACGGAGCTGCCCGAGGCGTTTGTGGTCGATCTTCCGAGTCATGCAGGGCCTCCCTGGGATGGGGCGGGTTCATTTAGCTGCAGTTGTCGCAGTTCGGTGATTGGTATGTGACAGCGGATCAGGTGACCCGGCTCTTCTTCGAGCAGGGGGGGTTCGGTGGATTCGCAGACCCCGGTGGACAGCCTGCGCGGACAGCGGGTGTGGAAGACGCAGCCACTGGGCGGATTGGCCGCGGAGGGGATCTCGCCCTCCAGCCTGATCCGGTCGGGACGCTGGCCGTCCAGCGACGGCACGGCCGAGAACAGGGCCTCGGTGTACGGGTGGTGCGGCCCGGCGAAGACGGTCTCGGCCGGGCCGACCTCCATCACCCGCCCGAGGTACAGCACCACGATGCGGTCGGACAGGTACCTGACCAGGCCCAGGTCGTGCGAGATGAACAGGTACGTGGCGTGCTCCTGCTGCTGCAGGTCGGCCAGCAGGTTGAGGATGGCCGCCTGCACCGACACGTCGAGCGCCGAGGTCGGCTCGTCGCAGACCACCACGTCGGGCCGGGCGCCGAAGGCGCGCGCGATCGCGACCCGCTGCTTCAGGCCGCCGGACAGCTGGCCGGGGCGCAGCGCCAGGTGGCGGTCCTCCAGCCGGACCGAGGCGATCAGCTCGGCCAGCCGGTCCTGCAACGCCTTCCCGGACAGCCCCGCCAGCCGCGTCAGCGGGCGGCTGATCAGGCTGCGCACCGAGTGCCGCCGGTTCAGCGCCGAATCAGGATTCTGGAACACGATCTGCAGCGCGCGCAGGATCTCCCGCGGCCGTCGCCGCACATCCGGGCTGAGCGGCTTGCCTTCTAGGGTGACGACCGAGCCCTCGTCGGGCCCGGCCAGCCCGAGCAGGACCCGGGCCAGCGTGGTCTTGCCGCTGCCCGACTCGCCAACCAGGCCGAGCGTCTCGCCGCGGTGCACTACCAGGTCCACCCCGGCCAGCGCCTGGACGCCACCGGGGTAGGTCTTCGACAGCTTCTCGACCGACACGATCGGGCCGCCGGGCCCGTCGGTGGCCAGCGCCGGCGCCGACGACGGGGTGGCCCGAGGCAGCTCAGGCGCCTGCTCATAGTAGAAGCAGCGTGCCGTCTGCAGGTCGCCGACATCGAAGAACGGCGGCGACTCGGACCGGCAGCGGTCCTGCGCGAGGGCGCAGCGCGGCGCGAACACGCATCCGGTCAGCGAGTGGCCGGGCGTGGGCAAGAAGCCGGGAATGGTGTCCAGCCGGTCGCGGTCCTTGCGCTGCCCGCGCCGCGGGATGCAGCGCAGCAGCCCGACCGTGTACGGGTGCCGCGGGCCGTCGAAGACCTGCCGGGCCGGGCCTTCCTCGACCAGCTCGCCCGCGTAGAGCACGCCGACCCGGTCGCACATCTTGGCGATCACGGCCAGGTTGTGGCTGATGAACAGCACCGACGTGTCGAACTCCTGGCGCAGGGCCGCGACCAGGTCGAGCACCTCGGCCTCCACGGTCGCGTCCAGTGCGGTGGTCGGCTCGTCCAGGATCAGCAGCGACGGCGAGGCAGCCAGCGCCATCGCGATCACCGCCCGCTGCGCCATCCCGCCGGACAGCTCGTGCGGATAGCGCCGCATGACCCGGCCGGGATCGGAGATCTGGACCTTGCGCAGCATGTCCTCGGCCGAGGACAGAGCCGACCCGGACGACTCCCCGGCGATCTCGAAGACCTCGGCGATCTGCCGGCCCACCCGCAGGGACGGGTTCAGCGCCCGCCCGGGCTCCTGGTACACCATCGAGATGGTCCGGGACCGCAGCTGGCGCAGGGCTCTCTTTCCCATGGACAGCGGGTCCAGCCCGTTGATGCTGATCGTCCCGCCGCTCACCCGGCCGTTGCTCGGCAGGTAACGGACCAGCGCGAGCGCGGCCGTGGACTTCCCCGAGCCGGACTCGCCGACCAGCCCGTACGATTCGCCGCGTCCGATGGAGAACGAGACGTTGCGCAGGGCCAGGCGATCCTGGCCCCGCACCCGGTAGGTGACGTCCATGTTCGAGACGACGAGCGTCGGCCCCGAAGCCGCGAGAGCCGACGACGCCGACGACGCCTGGTCAGTGGTCATGCTCTGAGCACCTGCTCAATCGAGTCCGCGATCAAGGCGACCGCGATCACCAGCGATGCGATGGCGAGCGCCGGGAACAGCGTCTGCCACCAGTAGCCGGCCAGCAGGCCGCTGTAGTTGGCCGCGATGTCCCCGCCCCAGTCCGGCGTGGGCGGCTTGATGCCGAAGCCGAGAAAGGACAGCGTGACCAGCGCGAAGACCGCGTAGGCCAGCCGGACCGTGAACTCGACCAGGATGGCGGGCAGGACGTTGGGCAAGATCTCGCCGAACATGACCCGGGCCGGGCCCTCGCCGAGCAACCGGGACGCGGACACGTAGTCCTGATGTCGCTCGACCAGCACCGCCGTCCGGACCGTCCGCGCGATCAGCGGCGTGAAGACCAGACCGATGATGATCGTAATCGACCCCACGGACGGGCCGACGGCGACCACGAAGAGGAACGCGATGATCACGAAGGGCAGCGCGAGGATGGCCTCTACGATCCGGCTGACCACCGTGTCGAACCAGCCGCCGATGTAGCCCATGGCCAGGCCGAGCGCGGTGCCGAGGACGGTGCCGAGCAGGGTGGCCAGCGGGGTGATGATCAGGATGTACCTGGCGCCGACGATGACCCGCGACAGCACGTCCCGGCCGAGCTGGTCGGTGCCGAACCAGTGCGCCCCCGACGGAGGCTGGTTGTTGGCGAGCAGGTCCTGCGTCAGCGGGTCGTACGGCGCGAACAGGTGCCCGAAGACGGCGCAGACCACCCAGAACAGCACGATGATCGCGCCGACCCAGAACGTCGCCTTGCGCAGCAGCAGTCCCCATCTGGTCGGCGTGGCCCGGCTAGCGGCCACCACCGCGGCCGCTCCGGTCGCCCCGAGATACCCGCCCGTGCGATCGATCGGCGCAACCGGGTCAACGGGCGACGCGGCGCCCGGCTCGGTCGGCTGCGGTGTGGAGCCGCTCATTCCGTGCCTCCGATGCGCAGCCGCGGGTTGAGCAAGGTCAGCAGCACGTCCGCAATCAGCGTGGCCACCACGTAGACCACGCCGATGATGAGGACCCCCGCTTCCAGCATCGCGAAATCCTTGCCTACCGCGGCCTTGTAGATCAGGTTCCCGAGGCCCTGGTAGTTGAACAGCACCTCCACCACCACCAGCCCGCCGATCAGGTACCCGGTCTGGGTCGCAATGACCGTGATCGTCGGCAGCAGCGAGTTGCGCAGCACGTGCCGCCGGATCACGGTCGCTTCCGGCAGCCCCTTGAGCACCGCGGTCCGCGTGTAGTCCGAGTTCAGCGCCTCGATGGTCCCCGCCCTGGCCATACGGGCAATGTAACCGAACAGCACCAGGACGAGCGGTATGGCGGGCAAGATCAGGTGCTGGAACTGACTCAGGGGACTGGCGCCCGGCCCGGCCGCGGCCGTCACCGGCAGCCACTTCAGCGTCACGCCGAATATCACGATCAGCACGATGCCGGATACGAACTCGGGCACGCTGGTCAGCGAAAGCCCGGTCACGGAGATGACCCGGTCCGCCGTGCGGCCCTCGTAGAGCGCGGCGATCACGCCGCCGATGATGCCGAGTGGCACCACGATGACGAACGCGAGCGCGGCCAGCTTGACCGAATTGATCAGCGCCGCGCGGACGAACGGCGCGACCGCGCTCTGGAATTGATACGAGGTACCGAAATCCCCATGCAACAGCCCGCCGAGCCAGTCCAGGTACCTGGTCAGTAGCGGGCGGTCCACGCCGAGCTGGTGGTCGAGGGCCTGCACCGCGCTATTGGCGGCGAATGGCCCGAGGACGGCGCGGCCGGGATCACCGGGGAGGATCTGGCCCGCGAAGAATATGATCAGGCTGAGAAGAAACAACGTCAGGACCATAAAGCCGAGGCGCCTCAGAAGGAACGCCGCCATCTCTGGCCTCCTTGATACTGGCCGCCTCAGGAATGTTGAGCCGCCTCACGCGGAACAGCCCTGGAACGGCAGAGCCTAGCTCAGTTATAGATGGGTGAGCAATTAATGACGATCACGCTCAACGGACGTGACCTGACTGTTACGCAGGTCGTGGCCGCGGCCCGGCACGGCGAGACGGTCGCGCTGGCGCCGGAGGCGCTCGCCGCCATGCGCCGGTCCCGAGCGATCGTCCAAGACGTTCTCGCCGGCGGCGAGCCGGTATACGGCCTGACCACGGGGGTGGGTGAGCGCAAGGCGTACCTGCTCGATCCGGCCGAGCGGCAGCGGTTCAACCATCGCCTGGTGCTCAACCACAGGATCGCCCAGGGCGACGCGGCCCCGGCCGACGTGGTCCGCGGCGCCATGCTCTGCCTGGCCAACAGCTACGCCACGGGCGTCACCGGCGTCCGTCCCGAACTGGCCGAGATGATCGTCTCGCTGCTCAACGAGGGGTTCGCGCCGCCGGTGCGCCGGCTCGGCTCGATCGGCCAGGGGGACCTCGGCCCGATGGCCGACCTTGCTCATGGCCTTATCACCCGCAGCGGTTTCGAGGTGGCCGAGAACGAGGGGCTCGCCTTGGTCAGCAGCAACGCCTTCACCACGGCATGGGCCTGCCTGGCCACCGCCGACGCGGAGGCCCTGCTGGCGGTTTTCGACGTCGCGGGCGCGCTGGACCTGGAGGCGTTCGGCGGCAACGTGGCCTGCCTGGACCCGGTCATCGAGCAGATCAGGCCGTTCCCCGGCCTGGCCGCCACGCTGCACCAGCTGCGGCTGCTGCTGGCGGGCAGCTACCTGTGGCAGCCGGGTGCGGCCCGGTTCCTGCAGGATCCGCTGACCTTCCGCTGCCTGCCGCAGATCAACGGCGCGGCCAGGGACGCGCTCGGCTACGTCATGAGCATCCTGCAGATCGAGCTCAACTCCTCGCAGTCCAACCCGGTCGTGGTGCCGGCCGCGAACGAGCCCGGGAATGAGCCGGGCCGGATCGTGTCGGTCGGCAACTTCGACATCGGCCATCTCGCCGCCGCCCTCGATTTCCTGCGCATCGCGCTCGCCCCCGTGGTGACCAGCGCGAACGAACGCGCGGTCAAGCTGCTGCAGGCGCCCTACTCCGGGCTGCCGGCCGGCCTGGCCGCCAGCGCGGGCTCACCGGACGACGCGCTGGCCGAGCTGGCGGTGGCCGGGCAGGCCATCACCGTCGAGGCCCGCACCCTGGCTCACCCGGTCTCCTACGAGCTGGCCAGCTCGGTGAAGGGCGAGGGCATCGAGGACCGGGCCACGATGGCGCCGCTGTCCGCGCGGCGGCTGGCCGACATGATCGCCCTGTCCGCCCGGGTCGTAGCGATCGAGCTGGTCGTCGCGGCCCAGGCCATCGACCTGCGCGCGCCCGGTCAGCTCGGCCTGGGCACCGGCCGTGCCTACCGGATGATCAGGGAACTCGTCCCGTTCACCCAGGCCGACGGCACGCTGCCAGCCGACCTGGAACCGCTGGTCGACCTGGTTACCACGGGTTCCCTGACCCCGGCCGCCTGAGCAGCCAAGACCGCTGGATACGATGCCCCCATGCAGGACCAGAACCGGACATCGAGGGTGCTGATCGGCGAGAGCTTCGTAGGGGAGGGCGCCGAGGCGGCGCACGTGAACACGGTGCTCGGCGGCCGCGACGGGCCGGTCGGCACGGCCTGGGCCACGGCGCTGGCCATGCCGAGACCGGGGCACTCGGCCTTCGTCACGATCCTGCGGCCTAACCTGCCGGTCAAGCCGCTGACCCTGTTCGTGAACAAGGCGGCCATGGCCGACGAGCGGCACGGCGACCTCACCTGGGGCGCGGCCCAGGCAGGCGTGGCCGGCGGCGTCGCGGACGCGGTCGCCGACGGCGTGATCCGCTCGGAAGAAGCCGAGGACCTGCTGCTCATCGCGGCCATCTGGGTCAACCCCGCCGCCCGGGACGCCGAGCTGGTCTACCAGAACAACCGGGCCGCCACCAGGAAGGCACTGGAGAACGGCGCCACCGGCGCGCCGAAGCTGGACGAGATCCTCGCCGCGAGGCACGAGCCGGCCAACCCGTTCTTCACCGCAGGATTATCCCGAACGGACCGGGTTGCCAGCGATTTCTTCCGCACCGAGCACGTCCGCTGAGTCACCACCCCACCCGGAGCGCAGCATGAAAGTCGGCTTCATCGGGCTCGGCTCCATGGGCGGCCCCATGAGCCGCAACATCTTGTCCGCCGGGCACGACCTGCTCGTGCACGACATCCGCCGCGAGGCGGCGGCCGGCCTGGAGGTCGCCGGGGCCGGCTGGGCCGCGACCCCGCGGGAGGTCGCGGCCGGCCGCGTGGCGGTGATCACCATGCTGCCAGCGCCCGCGCACGTGGAGCGGGTGCTGCTCGGTCCGGATGGCCTGCTCTCCGGGCTGGCGCCGGGTTCGGTCTGGATCGACATGTCCACCAGCGTCCCCGCCGTCGCGGACCGGGTCCGGGCGGTGGCCGGCGATGTCGCCGTTCTCGATGCCCCGGTGAGCGGCATGGCCGCCGGCGCCAGGGCGGGCACGCTGCAGATCTTCGTCGGCGGTGAGGAGGCGGTCTTCCACCGGGTCCGGCCGCTGCTGGAGGCGATGGGCGACCCGGAGCGGATCCTGCACGTGGGCGGCCACGGCGCGGGCTACACGGTCAAGCTCATGATCAACCTGCTCTGGTTCGCGCACCTGGTGGCCACGGCCGAGGTGCTCACCATCGGCACCCAGGCCGGGGTGGACCTGGCCACCTTGCGCCGGTGCCTGCTGGCCAGCCCGGCGGCGAGCAACTTCCTCGAGCGCGACGTGTTGTCCGTGCTCGAGGCCGGCGATTACGACGATTCGTTCGCGCTCGCCCTGGCCTGCAAGGATCTCGGCCTGGCCGTCGACCTAGCCGGCCACGCCGGGGTGTCGGCGGAGGTGAGCGCCGTGGTGGAGCAGGTCTACCGCCGCGCCCGCGCCCAGTACGGCGACGCCGGCGGCGAGATGCTCCCGATCAAGCTCTACGAAGACCTCACCCGCACCCCCCTGCGCCTCCCGCCCGTATCCGCCTCCGGATCCCTCGCCCCTCCGCCGTCCCTCGCCCCTCCACCTCCCCTCACATCTCCTTCCGCATGATCGCGGCCCGTCGAGCCGTCCGTCCCCCGGAGGCGTCGCGCACGCGCGAAGGGGTACTCTCGGTCACGTTGCCGGCCGCACGGCCCGGGGCAAGGCACGCGTGAACGGACTCTCCCGCAACACCAAGCGCTCCATCACCAGCGCCCGGCGTCCGCACGTGGCCCCGCCATGATCACGAAGGGTTTACTACCCTATGCAGTAGTAAACCCTTCGCGATCATGGAACGGTCGCTGCTGCGCGGCGTTATCCGGCAACTGCAGCACCATCCACCCCCAGGTCGTACGGCGTGGATGCCGCGTTCATGCTGCTCTATCGCAACGCCGGTCCGCTGCCGGATCGGTCCGCTGCCGGACGCACTGGAACCGGACATTCACGGCGTCAGAACGCACTGGATCCGGGGTTTCATGACGTTCCGGCTGGAACGGCGCATCCGGAACCTGATGCTGATGATGCCGGCGTGACCTGAGTCCGGTTTCTGGGAACAAGCGCAGCGACGCCAGGGGCGTAACCAGACGGGCGCCGCGACGCCCCGGGGGGGACGCTAGGGCTAACGTGACGGGCGCCCGTCACCCCTCGGGACGTGCCGCCAAACGGCACCGCATCGTGAATACCCTGCCGCCCTGCTGGCCGTGGGCGCGCTAGTGGGAAGCTTGTGCTGTGTCCGATGCGGAAAGCACGCTGATCACCGGGATCGGTGAACTGATCAGCAACGACGGCGAGCCCGACGACGGCCAGCCCGACGACGGCGAGCCCGAAAATGGCCTGCCGGGCTCCTTTGCCGCGATGACCGACGCTGCGCTGGTCATCGCCGGGGGAAAGGTGGCCTGGACCGGCCCGGCGTCGCGCGCGCCCGCCGCCGACGCGGTGGTGGACGTGGCCGGGCGGGCCGTGCTGCCCGGATTCGCCGACTCGCACGCGCATCTGGTCTTTGCCGGGGAGCGCAGCGCGGAGTTCGCCGCCCGGATGGCGGGCCGGCCGTACCAGGCGGGCGGCATCCTGGGCACGGTCGAGGCGACCCGCGCCGCCCCGGACGCGGCGCTGCGGGCCAACCTCCGGCGGCTAGCGGCCGAGATGCTCCGCCAGGGCACGACCACGTTCGAGTGCAAGTCCGGATACGGGCTGACCGTGCCGGACGAGGCGCGCGGGCTGGCGCTGGCCGCCGAGGTAACCCCCGAGGTCACCTACCTCGGCGCGCACGTCGTGCCGCCCGAGTTCGCCGCCGACCCGGCCGGCTACGTCGACCTGGTATGCGGGCCGATGCTGGACGCCTGCGCGCCGTCGGCCCGGTGGGTCGACGTGTTCTGCGAGGACGGAGCGTTCGGTGCCGACGAGGCCGCCGCAGTGCTCGCGGCGGGCCAGGCGGCGGGCCTGCACGCCCGCGTGCACGCCAACCAGCTCGGCCCGGGCCCCGGTGTCCGGGTCGCCGCCGAGGCGGGCGCCGCGTCGGCGGACCACTGCACGTTCCTGACCGACGACGACGTGGACGCGCTCACCTCGACACCGGTGGTCGCGACCCTGCTGCCCGGCGTGGAGTTCAGCTGCAGGCAGCCGTTCCCGCAGGCGCGCCGGCTGCTCGACGCCGGCGCCGTCGTGGCCCTGGCCACCGACTGCAACCCGGGCTCGTCGTTCACGTCCAGCATGCCGTTCTGCATCGCGCTCGCCGTGCGCGAGATGGGAATGACCACCGAGGAGGCGGTCTGGGCCGCCACCGCGGGCGGCGCCAGGGCACTGCGCCGGACTGACATCGGCCATCTCGGCGTCGGGGCCCGGGCCGACCTGATCCTGCTGGACGCGCCGTCGCACACCTACCTGGCCTACCGCCCCGGCGTCCCGCAGATCGCTGCGGTCTGGCAGGCGGGCAGCCTGGTCGCGGGCGCGGTTCCCTGACCGGCGCGGCGAGTCCGGCCGGCCCGCTAGCCCGCTAGCCCGGGGCAGGGCCGCTAGCCACCCGGACGGGCAGGTAACGGCCGCGGAACCTGATCAGCGGCTCGCCCGAGCCGGCCACGTAGACCACGCCGGTGACACCCGCGATGACCAGGGTGTGGTCCCCGGCGGTGACCAGCCGCCCCGCCTCGCACTCCAGCGCGGCCAGGCCGCCCTCCGGGATCAGCGCCCCGGAGCCCGGGCCGCGCCGGTGCGGCACGTCGTCGAGCATCAGCCGGGCCGCGGGCCGTCCTGAGGCGGCGAACCGGCCGGCCAGCACCCGCTGCCCGGCCGCGAGCAGCGTCACCGCGAACCGCGTGACCGGCTCATCCGGGCGGCTGAAGAGCTCCGCCGGATAGGAACCGGACATCAGCGCCACCAGCACCAGGGGCGGCTCCGCCGACACCGGGCTGAACGAGCTGACCGTGGCCCCGATGTCGTCCCGCCCGTCCGCCACTGTCACCAGCGTGACCGCGCCCGCCCAGGCCGCCCGAACCCCCGCCAGGTCCTCCCCCGCGTCCATACCAGTCACGCCCTCCGGGGGGCGCGGGCGGTAACCGGGGCGGGAACGGCGGTCCGTTCGGTCATCTGATGGTCCAGCGGCCCGGCAGCATCAGCGGCCCGTACGGCGACAAGCCGGCCGCGGCGGCGAACCGCCAGGCGGGACCCCAGGCGTCGGCGAACCGAAGGTCCAGCGCGGCCGCGGCGGCCGGGCGGGACTCGCTCGACTCCGGCGCTCGCAACTGGTCGAACGGGGTCAGCCGGGGATACGCGCGCAGCGGCGCGTCGGCGGGCAGCCCGGCCCGTCGGCGGGCGATCCCGGCCGCGGCCGACATCCCGCCCAACTCGTCGACCAGGCCGTTCCGCGCCGCGTCGGCGCCGGTCCAGACCCGGCCCCTGGCGATCTCGTGCACCTGCTCCACCGTCATCCGGCGGCCCGAGGCCACCTTCTCGGTGAAATCGCGGTAGATCGCGTCGAGCCAGTTGTTGATCAGCTGCCAGTCGTCCTCGCTGAACGGGTGCGTGGGCGCGAAGATGGTCGCCCCGCGGCCCACGGACACCGAATCGGTCGTGATGCCGATCCGCCCGAACGCCTCCTCGAACACCGGCTTGCCGGTGATCACGCCGATGGATCCGGTGAGCGTGCCCGGCTGTGCCACGATGACGTCGGCCGCCATCGAGATGTAGTACCCGCCCGAAGCGGCCACGTCGCTCATCGACACTACGACCGGCTTGCCTGCCGCGCGGGTCCTGACCACCTCGCGCCAGATCGTGTCCGACGCGACGGCGGACCCGCCTGGGCTGTTGACCCGGAGCAGCACGGCGCGGACCCGGTCGTCCGACGTCGCCGAGCGCAGCGCGGCCGCCACTGTGTCCGAGCCCATCGAGCTGCCGCCCAGCGGGCTCCGGCCGCTGCGGCCCTGCCTGATCGGCCCGGAGGCGTAGATCACCGCGACGAAGCGCTCGCGCGGGTTGGGCAGCTTCCTGGCTCGCTGCGCCAGCGTGTGCGACCGCTGGTAGCGGGCGACGTACTGCAAGATCGCGTCCGGCCCGGCCTCCTTGCGCACGTCCGCGTAGACCTCGTCCCGGTAGCCCAATGCGTCGACTAGGCCTTCGGCCAGGGCGTCTTCGGCCAGGAACGGCCCGCGGTCGAGCAGTGCGCGGGCTTGCTCGGAGGTCTTGCCGCGGCGCTCGGCGACCGCGGCGGTGATCTGCTCGGCGATGGATTCGGCCAGGCGTTCGGCGGCCTCCCGGGCGGGGCCGGTGAAGCCGCGTTCGGTCAGGTTGTCGGCGGCCGACTTGTACTCGTACCGTTTGGCGCTCTGGAAGGCGACGCCGGCCTTGGCCAGGGCGTCGTGCAGGAACAGCTGCTCGACCTCCACGCCGGTGAGCCCGAGCGACCCGGACGGCTGCAGGTAGATCCGGTCGAACGCGGTGGCCAGGTAGTACGGCACGTTGCCGTGGGTGAACTCGCCGAAGGTCTCGGACCAGGCCACGGCGAGCTTGCCCGACTCGCGGAACGTGCCGACCGCCTCGCGCAGTTCCTGCATCCGGGCCAGCCCGATCCGGCCGCCGCCCACCTTGACCACGAGGGCGCGAACCCGGTCGTCCCGGCCGGCCCGCCGCAGGCCATCGACGATGTCCTGCATGCGCGCCTTGCGCCGCGACAAGATCGCCGACAGCGGATCACTGACCGGGCCCTCCCCGATCCCGTCGGTCAGATCGAGTTCGAGGATCAGCGGGGCCGTCTGGCGCTGCCGTAGCCTGGTGACCTGTTCGGTGATTTGCCGGGCGAGTATCGCGTCTGCCATGCGGCCAGCTTACGGTGCGGAGGAGATGGGAATCGGCGGGCAACCGGTGACAATCGTCGTAGACGTCGCCAACGTGATGGGCTCGCGCCCCGACGGCTGGTGGCGGGACCGGGCCGGGGCCGCGGTGCGGCTGCACGCCGACATAGCCCGGCTGGCCGGCAGCGGCCGCGCCATCGTGCCGGACGAGCCCGGACAGACAGGGACCGAACGGGCGGGCGCTCCCGGATTCGTCATGGTGCTGGAGGGCGCGGCCAAAGCCGCGGCCGCCCGCCTCGTGCCCGGGCCGGACGCATCGCCTGCGCCAGGCGCGCCGTCCGCGCCGTCCGCGCCGTCCGAGCCGGATGCATCGCCGGTGCGATCGGGGGAGGTGCGCGTGATCCAGGCGGCTGGCTCGGGGGATGACGCCATCGTCGCCGTGGTGCGCCGGCTGCCCGGGCGGCGCGTGGTCGTAACCGCCGATCGAGGGCTGCGCGAGAGGTGCGTGGCGGCCGGCGCGGAAATCCGCGGGCCGGGCTGGCTGCTCGGCCTTATATCCGGCTTATCTCCGGCGGAGCCGAACCCGCTGCCGCGGCCCTGGCCGGCAACATTGCTGGTCATAGGGTAGTGTTCGGGCCACCCGGCCCGTTCAACCGGGTGGCCCCACTTCCCCTTGCAGGCCGGCGCACTGGGGCGCCGGAGCGAAAATCGTAGCAGTCGCCCAGCCGCACACGCCCGAGATAGGTGCATACGTACGGTTTGGAAAATCCTGTGAGAACCGGCTTTACTGGGGCCATCACCCTGGCCCGGACGCTGGAACGGAAGATGCCCGTGCGAGTGCTGATCGCTGTCCTTGTCGTCTTGTTCGCCTGCCTGCTGGCCGCCGCGGCCGACCGGGCCATCAAGACGATCAAGCGCAACCGCCGGCGCCTCGACGCCACCCGGCGGCTCGCCGCCGCCGCGGCGCAGGCCGAGGCAAAGGACAGACGGCGGAAGGCCGCCGAACAGGTCAGCGGCGCGCTCACCTCGGTCATGCCGACCATCCACGACGTCGACACCCGCCACGTGGACGAGCCAGGCGGAACCACCCCGACCTGACCGTGCGTTTACCCTCGCGCACCATGCCCCCAGGTCTCCCCTCACGCCGTCCCGCGCTCTCACAGTCAGGGCAGCTGCTGCAGGCACTCCTTACCCGGAACGACGTGGGCTATTTCCCTACGCGCCCCCCGAGCTGATTGAAACTCGCACGCCCTCCCTGCCGCCAGGAGTGCACATGGAAGCCAGAATCCGTACTGGGATACGCGACTTTCATGATCATGAAAGTCAGTATGAAGCGGCCGGCTCCGGTGACCGCCCGTAAGCCTATTGGCTGAACTCGCGGGTCGCCGGAAGCTGGAAGGTGCAAGTTTCCCAGTTCCGG
>Ga0081540_1001332_pt1 | contig 21518 bp, 18 predicted proteins | sample TabmetS2T1R1_FD_71024 | JGI IMG/M metagenome (GOLD analysis project Ga0081540, IMG submission 71024) | Tabebuia heterophylla rhizosphere microbial communities from the University of Puerto Rico - S2T1R1 | ecosystem: Host-associated > Plants > Roots > Rhizosphere ... | reverse complement strand
CGACTACTTCGGTGCCGGGAGTCTTGAACCGGGCGATCTGACCGGCGGTGAACTGGAACCTGAGGAACTGTACCGACGAGGCTTTTCCCTCGGGGCTGGAGTTCTCGCGCGTCGGGTCGGGTTCGCCGCGGACCCGCTCGCCGGCAACAGCGAGGAACACGCAATTCTCGATGCCGCCGAGCTGCGACAACGTCCTGGCCCGGCGCACCGGATCATCGATCTCGAGCATCACCGTTGCGACGAGCTCGTTTCCCCGCGGAATGAGTGGGTTGTAGGCCGCCAATTCGTCTTCGATCTGAGCATCGCCACCCTTTTCGATGTGCAGCATCTCCTGCACCTGGTGGTGCATCGTCTCGTAGTTCTCGAAGTAAAAGGTCGCAAAAGGACCGGTTTCGAGGCGACGATGCCGCTTCAGATCGGCGATCCGCCGGCGCTCGCCGCTGCGCATCGCGGCATATTCGGCGAGCGGTAGAATGTCTTTGCGCGTCAAACGACGCTTATTGCGTAATGATGCCTCGGTCATGGCCTTCTCACTGCGTTGTCGGACCATTCCCCCGAGATGCCATAGGCGCGAGCCATCAGCTCGATCGGGTGCAGGGCGCGCTCAGGAACAGTTTCGTCGCCTGCCAGCATTTGCATTTCCTGCGCGATGTGCAGGCCGGCCAGCGGGCATTCGGAGGACATGAACGGCTTGGCATTCTTCAGCGCCTGGCGGGCGACTGGCCGCCCGACCTTGACGGCGGTCTCGAAATTACCCTTTAGCACCCCCCAAGACCCGCCATGGCCCGAGCATCGCTCGATCACCGCAACATCGGCCTCGGGGAGCAGGCGCAGCATCTCGGCAGCCTTTTGCCCCATGTTTTGCGCGCGCGCGTGGCAGGCGAGCTGAACCGTGACCCCGCCGTCGAGCGGCGACAGGCCGGGGGCGAGCCCTTCCTTATGGGCGATGTCGACGACATATTCGCTGACGTCAAAGGTCGCCTTGGAAAGTTTCACGACCGCGGTGTCGTCGGGCGCGATCAGCGGCCATTCGAATTTGAGCATCAGCGCGCAGGACGGGACCAGCGCAACGACATCGTACCCCTTGTCGATCCATGCACCGAGCAGTGCGGAAACTCGGGTCGCCGAGCGCGCCACGGCCGCGAGGTTCCCCTGCTCCAGTTGCGGCATGCCGCAGCATTGCGGGTAGACCACTTCCGTCTCGACCCCGTTGCGGGCGAGGACGGCGCGGGTTGCCTCCCCGATGCTCGGATTGTTGTAATTGACAAAACAGGTCGCGTAGAGGACCGCCTTGCGGCCATGGGCGGGCGCGGTCCGGTTTACCTCTGGCGTTGCCCCTCGCGCGCGCATCGCAAAGGTGCGCCCGTGGTATTTTGGCAGCGCGGCCTTACGGTCGATGCCCGTCAGCTTTTCCAATAACGGCCGGGTCAATGTGTTGTCGCGATCGCTCGCCCAGTTGGCGAGCGGCGCGACCACGGCAGCCGCGCGGCCGTTGCGGTCGGTCTTGACGAGCTCGCGCTGCGGCAGCGGGATGCACCCTTCCTTGTGCTCGACGGCCCGGTAGCGCAGCATCGTGTGCGGAAAGTCGACATTGAACTCGTGCGGCGGCACATAGGGGCACTTCGTCATGAAGCACATGTCGCACAGGGTGCAGGCGTCGGCGACCTTCTGGTAGTCGGAAGGCGCCACGGTATCGAGCTCGCCGCTTTCCGAATTGTCGATCAGGTCGAACAGGCGCGGGAACGCATCGCACAAATTGAAACATCTCCGACAGGTGTGACAGATGTCGAAGATGCGGTGCATCTCGGCTTCGGTCTTCGCCCGGTCGGAAAAGTCCGGATCTTCCCACGCGATCGCATGCCGCGTCGGGGCTTCCAGACTGCCTTCTTTCATCGCTGATCTCTTGCTTGGCGCGGTCGAAAAAAGGGAGGCGCAGAGCCGGTGCTCCCGCCCCCTTCGGCGTGTGGCGCTAGTTCCGGTTAAAGCGCGTCGAGCGCCTTCTGGAAACGGCCGGCATGGGATTTTTCGGCCTTCGCCAAGGTCTCGAACCATTCGGCGATCTCGTCGAAGCCCTCTTCCCGAGCCGTCCGGGCCATCCCCGGATACATGTCGGTGTATTCGTGGGTTTCGCCGGCGATCGCGGCCCGAAGATTATCCTCGGTTGCGCCGATCGGCTTGCCGGTCGCCGGGTCGCCGACCTCCTCGAGATATTCGAGATGGCCGTGAGCGTGACCCGTCTCGCCCTCGGCTGTCGAGCGGAATACCGCCGACACATCGTTGTAACCCTCGATATCCGCCTTCTGGGCAAAATAGAGGTAGCGCCGGTTGGCCTGGCTCTCGCCGGCGAACGCGGCCTTGAGGTTTTCCTCGGTCTTCGAATTCTTCAGGGACGTCATCCGTCTCTCCAAATATCTCGCCCGGGGCGCGCCACGAAACCCGCGGCTCAGCCCATGCCGGGGATATAGGCTGGGGTCGTTTCGGTTCAATAGTTTAGAATTATTAAAATTCGAAGGCGGTGCTTGCGAACAAACACGGAGCAGCTCCTGAGGGAGCCACCGACAAATAGAAACGGAGTGTGCGAGTTTGGCGCGCCTCCAGGGCGCGATTACTGGCTTTCCGGGCGGACGCGAATGATCACATCGACGCGGCTGATCTCGGTCCCGGGAGGAGGCAGCGGGAGCGTCGTTACCGTGAGATCCTCGCCCGGGATGTCCTGGAGCTTGCCAGTCTCTTCGCAGAAGAAGTGATGATGGTCGGATATGTTGGTGTCGAAATAGGACCGGCCCGGCTCTACGACCACTTCGTGCAACAGTGCTGAAGCGGTGAACTGATGGAGAGTATTGTACACTGTCGCGAGCGAGACCCGAATTCCTGCGGCGAGCGCCTCACCGTGTAGCTGCTCCGCCGTAACGTGACGATCTCCGCTCTCAAGCAGTAGGCGAGCCAAAGCAACGCGCTGGCGCGTAGGGCGCAAATTTGCCGCGCGGAGGCGCCGCAGAGCTAATGAGGTAGCGGGCGTCATCGTCATGCAACAAATATAGGCGGAGTCATGGCGAAACCAAACAACTTTATTGCGACCACATGGGTCCCATCCGTCAGCCCTCTATCGGCGCCGTCTGACATGGAGGCTGGCGAGCCAGGCTGCCGGGATCACTGCAGACCGCTGACCCTTCGGGCTGAATCGAATTCCCCGGCCCCCTCTCGCCATCCGACCTATTACCGCCGCGCGCTTGCTGCCGACAGCGTCTCATCGGACTTTAAAACATCTTGTCGCGGCAGCCAAAACGGCGGACCATCGCATCAGCGATAGATGATTGAGAAAAAAAGCAGAAAACCGTGATTACCGAGATGCTGACAGCAGGTGTCGTCACCGCTGGTAGCGGACGCGGCTTCGTGGTCGAGAGTGCGGGCGAGCGCCTCGTCATCACGGCGGCGCACTGCCTACCGTTTTTGCCGCCGGCCCAGTCCTTTTTCGGGTCTAAGGAGCGCACCTACGGGCCGCTCCTTTCCCCCCTTGGGGACCAGCCCGTTGCGCGGGCGGTGTGTCGTTTTGTCGATCCGATCGCCGACATTGCGGTGCTCGGATCGCCCGGCAACCCACACGCCGATGAATACAAAGCACTGATGGAAACGGCGTCGGCGCTTTCGATCGGCGGTTCCCTCCGGAACCCGGTCAATTTCTGGGTACCGGCCCGCCTCCTGTCGCTCGACGGCCGCCGGTGGTTCTCCTGCACAGTCCGCCACTTCGGCGGGCCGCTTTGGGTCACCCACCCCGCCGAGGTCATCCACGATGGGATGTCGGGCTCGCCGATCGTTACCGAGATTGGGACGGCGATCGGGGTCGTGTGCACTGCTGCGGCGCCGTGGGAGGGTGGTCCCAACCCGCGCCTCAGCCACAACCTGCCGGGATGGCTGCTGAGCGACACTCTCTGATTTAGTCCACGGATTGAGGTAGTTGCAGCGGGGTTCTCGGTCCGGGTCGATACCGGGTTTGACATCCGCGATCTGCGACCGGAGCTGAAAATCGTTTGAGAGCCGCATCATCGCGGCGCCGGCCAAGCTACGACTCGAGCCGGCCGGTCGATTTGCGGAGCATGAACCCTAGGGCCGCAGGGAGGCGATCGCGCTGCACGCGATCGCCTATTAGTGGAACGCAACCGTTCGGAGGGTGCCGATCCCTGACGCCGCTTCCCGCCTCCTCCGTCGCAAGACAGCGGAGGAGTCGGGAAAGATCGGCGCGGGACAGCTCTTACAGGTTCGCCTGGAAGTCGCTGTAATCGCGAACCTTTTTGTAAACCTGCAGCCGATTGCGCTGGCTGTCGGCAACGATGATGTTGTCGGTTGCCGGATCGTAATCCACCGCTGTCGGGAAGCAGAAACGCCATTGCGGCTCGAGGCTCTTTACCCTGCGCCGCGCCTTCTCCATATCGGGGTTGGCCGAGACGGTCTGCTGGCCCCATTTCGACAACACGTGGGCGTCGCCGATCAGCTGGGCAATCGGCTTTCCTTCTGAATCGAAGACGCAAACCCGATGGTTGCCCCAATCGGTGACATAGATGTCCCCGTCGGGGTCGACGGCGACATCGGTCGGATGATTGAGCTTGCCAGGGCTGGGATACCCTTCTCTTTCCGAGGCGGCTGTGACGTACGGGCCGAGGTAGGTTACTGCATAGGCATCCTCGGGCTCCTCGATCTTTCCATACTCGCCGAACTTCATCAGGAACCTACCCTCCGGCGAGAGCTTCTGGATCCGATGATTGTTCCAGTCGGCAACGTATATATTGCCGTCCTTGTCGAGCGTGATCCCCCAAGGCTGGTCGAACTGACCGTCGCCTTTCCCGGGCCCGCCGCATTTCCCGACAAACTTGCCGTCCGGATTGAAGACCTGCAGCCGGTTGTTGCCGCTATCGACAACGATGATGTTGTCGTTTTTCTCTACGGCCAGGCCGGCCGGGCGAAACAGCTGACCATCGCCGCTGCCGGCCTCGCCCCACTTCCGTAAGAATTTGCCATTGCTGTCAAACACGGAGATCGTGTTCCTCCAGTCGTCCGACAGGTAAACATTCTCGTGGGAGTCGACCGCAACTCCGAACGGCCAAGTGCAATGACTGTCGCCGTCGCCGTGTTCGCAAAAGTCGGCGAGCCATTCTTCTTCACCGGGACCGCCAAGTTTGGTTTTATTGACGTGCATCCCGAAGTTATTCTCGTTGCCCCGATTGGCGGCATAGAGAACGCCATCTTTCCCAAGGCACATCGTTTGAATATAATTGAAGCCCGAGCCACGGGCTGCGTTGCGCCCGACGGCATGACTCCAATCGTAAACTCGTCCTTCCGAGACCGTTGTGAGCGGCATAGCGCTCCTCCTCTCTGATCGACGTATTGCGTTTGCTCACTCTGGACCATCAGCTACCGCTCCTTTCCGAGGTGCTAACCTCGGAAAGGAGGCAGCTGACAGCCTTGCCGTCAGTTCAGGAAGGCTGGTTGCTCAAAAGTACCGTTGACGATCGGTGCTGGATTGAGCTTCAGCCACTTGTCGAGAATCGTCGAGTAGACGCTGCGGAAGTCCATGTTCGGGTCAAGGTCACCCTGAACCAGCTTGGAGGCTTCCAGCGACGGCATTTCGCCATAATGGCCGCCCTTGACCTTATCGCCGAGCACGAAGGCAACCCCACCGGCGCCGTGATCGGTCCCGGAGCCGTTGTCGCGGACGCGGCGCCCGAACTCCGAGAACATCAGCAGGATCACGTTGTCGGCGTGATCGTGTTCGCGAAGGTCTTGCATAAAGGCGTCGATCCCCTCGGTCACCGCTTTCCACAGAACGGGGTGGCTCCCCGGACTCCCAGCTGCGTTCTGCCCGGCATGAGTGTCGAAAGTGCTGTGATCGCAATAGAAGATCCGGCTGCCCAGATCGGCAAAATGCACCTGGGCAATACCCTTGAGCTTACGGGCGATCGGCGTGTTGGGATACTGCACCGTCGACGAGTATTTCTGCGGCGCTACCTTCAGGATGTCTTCGCCCTTCAGCGAATCGATGCCGGTGTCGGCCATGTAGTCCATGACGGCGCCAGTTCCGACCGCCGGTTTGTACATTGCCGCAAACCGCTCAAGGATTTGCTTGCGCTGGTTGCCCTGAATCGTCGGCAGAAAACCGTAGTTTTCCAGCGGCCCGCCGACGCACGCCACCGGCACGCCCGCTACCGCCAATGATCGTGGCAGACTTGGCCCGAAGCTGACGGTGGTGACGACGTTTTCTTTCTTTGGATCAAATTCGCGCGCGACGCGCCCGAGCCATCCCTCGGTCCCGACCTTGACCGGCTCACAAGTGTGCCAGATGTCCATGGCCCGGAAGTGCGACCGCGGCGATTCCTTCCAGCCGACGCCGTGCAGGATAGCGAGCTTGTTATCATCCCAGAACTGCTTCAACGGCGCCATGTATTGCGGGATGCCGTACTGGCCGTCGAGGTGCATGATCTGGTTGTCGGGGATCCCGACCGCCTTCCGGTTATCCCGGTAGAGCGGATTGTTGTAGGGGATCACCGTGTTCACATAGTCGTTTCCACCCGTCAGCTGCAGAACAACGATAACGGGATCCTTCTTTGCTTCCTGTGTTGCTGGCATTGTGCCTTCCTCCTCGTCTGATCAGGTCAGTCTGTTAGCCGAATTGATACTCTCTGGTGGCGACGATCAGCTGCAGCATTTCGGCGGCGCGCTGGTCCGCGATTTCGGCGTGCGCCTCGTTGTCCCAAGCGACCTGACCCCATTCCTTGGCTTGAGCAACCAGCTCTTGCTTCGTGTCAGCGCCGACTTCGACCGGGCCGATCAGGTCGAGGCAACCGTCCACGAGTTGGTCGGGGGCTAATGTGCCGTGGGCCTTCAGCCGGTCAATGATCGCGCGTACGCCGGGCAGCGACGTATCACCGACTTTTTCGGCAACGAAATTGACCCGAGCCATCAGCGAGCCGCTGTTGATCCATTCCTTGCCGGTATGCCACCCTTCGACCGAGGGCGGATTGAGCATATCCTGGCCCATATAGGTAGGCTGCATCGACAGGTCGCCAATTCCGGGGGCCGGGAGCTCGTGGCCGCCGACCATCCGCAACGTGCTGACCACGACCTCGGCCGGCGATTTCATGTGCTGGAAGCGGGCGTTCTTGAAGAAGTCCGAGTTGAACAGCACTCGCAGAATGGAGCGCATGTCGAACTTCGAATCACGGAACGCCCCAACCAATGTGTCGATCGCCTTCTGATCGCGCGGCGATTCGATCGGCCAAGCCGGCACCTGCGGCTCGTCGGCGACGAAGAAGTTGTACAGATGCCGGCAGATGAACCGTCCGCATGCCGGCTGCTGCACCACGATGTCGATGATGTCTTCGCCGTTGAACCGGCCCTTATGACCGAGAAACACTTTCTCGCCGTCATCGTGATCTTCGGGGCGATACTCGAACTGCCAAGGAAACCGGCCATAGGGTGCGCGCGGGATCTTGGTTGCAAAAGTCCAGCCGGTGAAGGCCCTTGAGCATTCACGCACATCTGTCTCGGTATAATTGCCGGCGCCGAGGCTGAACAATTCGAGCAGCTCGCGGCCCCAGTTCTCGTTGACGGCATTGCCGTGGTTCTGCTGGTTATCCAACCAGAAAATCATCGTTGGATTCTTGGCGACATCGAGCAGCAGATCGCGGTAATTGCCCATGCCCTTGTCTCGGAAGAGCTTGATCTGCGTCAACAACTGATCGTAATTGTCGACTTTTGAGTTGCCGGTGGCGAACACGTGGTGCCAGAAAAGGGCCATCTTCTCTTCGAGAGGCCGTTTGGTGTTCACCAGATGGTACATCCAATTGACGTTGCCCATCGGGGGCTGCCCGCCAGGCAACAATGCCGCCGGCTGATAACGCATCAGCGTATATTCATCCACCTCCGGCTGTGTCTCCGGGTGCAGCAACTCCTCCACCGTCGCTTCGTAGCCCTTGGCGACACGCGCCTCGAGTTCATCGCGACCCGCGCCGAACCCGGCGCGCCGCATCAGGTGGGCCATCAAAGCGATGTCATCTTGATATGCCATCTTTTTGGTCTCCTCCTTGCTTGATCTGTCCTCGCTAACCAGTAACACCTTCCGTCTTGTGCGGCCAGCCACCCGTCTTGAGCGCGGCGGGGGCCATCGCTCTTCTGCTTACCTCACGTTCGTAGGATCGTTGTGTACGCCATCCGTCCCTCTGCTGCTTGGAACGGGCGGTCGCAGGAAGTGCGGCCGAGCCAGTTGATAGCTAGATACTGATCTTCGGCAGGGACCAAGTCAACAGATCAGAAAAATTCCAAACTGTATAAATTTCACCGCCCCGAACAGCCGTTCGGCCGCCCTCAAGGAACCCGAGCTAGACCGCCGGAAGATCAATCTCCGGTTTGCAACCGTTCCACCAGCTCTCTCACGGAGGGCACATAGCCGTTGGCGTAGAACGGGTCGGAGGCAAAACGATAGGCATTGTGGCCGGCAAACATCAGCTGGAACTCGACATCGTCGGAATGGCGAATCGCCTGCAATGTCTTCTGAATGCAATAGCTTCGCGGATCGGCCTTGCGCCCGGTGGTCAGCGCATTGTTCTGCGCCCAGTTGGAGAACTGACACGCGCTGAGGCAGCCCATGCACGCGATCTGATCGGTGCGGATCTCGAGCGCCTTTTGCGGCGCGACAAAGATCAACGTCGCATCCGGCGTACGCAGCGCTTCTGTGAAGCCTGCCGCAACCCATCCCTCCGCCGACGTCCTGTCTTGCGCCGTCAAATAGACGACACGGCCGCGCGCGCCGACCCGAAATGCGGCCACATGTTCGCCAACCGGCTCGACGGTGTAAGCGACCTGGCGTTCCGACCGTTCCTGCAATTCGTTGAGGAAGCCGTTCCGTACGGCCGAGGAATAGAAACCCGTAGGGCTGAAGCGATTGAGATAGATTTCGCCCTCCCGCAAGGTCAGCAGCTTGCGCTTCCAGACCTCCGGGATCGGGCTCTCATGGGTCAGCAGAGGCCGCGTGCCGAATTGAAATGCGATCGGGCCGATCTCGGGATTGTCGATCCAGTCGGCCCACTCGCGCAGATACCAGAGACCGCCGGCCATGAAGATCGGCGTCGCCGCGAGCCCAAAATCGCGCATCAGATCGCGCAGCTCGCGGACGCGCGGATAGGGCGGCTCGGGGCGCTCAGGGTCCTCGCTGTTGGTAATCCCGTTGTGCCCGCCAGCCAGCCAGGGGTCTTCGTACACGACCCCGCCAAGCCATTCGCGAAACCTGTGGTAGGCACGCTTCCACAATGCCCGGAACGCTCGGCCCGACGAGACGATAGGGTAATAATACACCCCATATCTGGCGCAGATCTCGGCGATCCTATACGGCATGCCGGCGCCGCAAGTAACGCCGTGAATAAGGCCCTTGGCGCCCTCCAGCACCCCGTGCAGGACGCGCTCGGCCGCAGCCATTTCCCAGAGCACGTTCATGTGGATGCGGCCTTCGCCGTTTGATCGCTCGTGAGCAACGCGCGCTTGGTGAATTCCGCCGGCGACGGCATAGGCGACGAGCTCTTCGTGCCGTTCGCGCCTGGTACGGCCATAGTAGATCTGCGGGATAGGCAGGCCGGTGTCAGTGTAACTGTCGGCGTTGACCCCCGAGAAGGTGCCTACACCGCCGGTCGCAGCCCACGCCCCGGAACTCTCGCCGTTTGAAACAGAAATGCCCTTGCCGCCCTCGACGAGGGGCAAAACTTCCCGCCCCGAAATGACGAGGCGGTTGAGAGGTTTCACGAGGCTCATCCTTGCCGTGCGATGGCTGCGGAGTACCGGGAGATTATCGTCGGCCGACCATCGGCTCGACCTCCCAAAGCACCCAACAGGCATCCTGGAGCATCTGAAAACACCGACGTAACCCCAAGGGCAAACAAATGTTTCGCCCGGTCAGGATCATTGACCGTATAGGCGAGCACGGGATACCCCGCTTCCCGTATCTCGGCGACCACGGCCGGAGCAAGGTGCAGGTGATCGGCGTGGATCGTCGTACAGGCCAGCCGCTCGGCGATAGTGCGCCAGTTTTTGGGAACCACGCGGAACAGCATGCCGCGGGCGATTCCCGGCGCGCGAGCCTGGGCAGCCGCCAGCGCATTTTGCTGAAAGCTTGAGATGATCGGGGCCGGCAGCTCACCCGGCCAATGCCGTGCGAGGAGATCGGCGACTATTGTCCCGGTCTCGTCCTCACGGCCTCGCGCTGCCTTCAACTCGACATTCGCGCCGAGGCCCAGCTCGGCGACAAGCAAAATCGCCTCCTCCAGCGTCGGTATGCGCTCTCCGGCAAAAGACGGCGCGAACCACCGACCCGCGTCGCAACGTCGGATTGCGGCTAGGGACAATGCACCGGCTTTGCCGCGCCCGCCGGTGGTGCGTTTGAGGCGTTCGTCATGCAGGAGCACCGGTCGGCGATCTGCGGTCAGGCGAACATCGAACTCGACCCAACGGCAACCGAGCGCCGCCGCCTCGCGCAAGCCCGCGAGCGTATTCTCAGGTGCATTAGCGGCGGCTCCACGGTGACCGATCACGGGCGGAAGAACGCCCGCGCGAACTTCCGGTTTCGAGACAACCCCGGCCACAGCCGGTCCCAAATAACCGATCCTGAGGCCCGCACAAAGCCTGCGCAATCCGCCAGCGCCCCGGATCATGTCCGGAAAACCTGTCGTTCCAAAAACCACTCCCCGGGCGGGAAGTTGGGCACCGTCGCTACGGCATAGAGTGTAATCAGGTTGCCGCCTTCATCTGTTGCTCCGGTTGCTCCTGGCGCCGTGAGCCGAGATCTTCGCCGGTGGCCTGGTCGACCTGGCGCATACTCAGCTTGACTTTGCCGCGGTCGTCAAAGCCGAGCACCTTGACCTTTACCGTATCCCCCAGCTTGACCACATCGGCGACTTTGCCGACCCTCTGAGGGGCGAGTTCGCTGATGTGCACGAGCCCATCACGCGACCCGAGAAAGTTCACAAAGGCCCCGAAATCAACGACCTTGACGACCTTCCCGTTATAGATGACGCCGACTTCGGGTTCAGCGACGATGCCGCGGACCCAATCGATAGCCGCCTTCGCGGCGTCTCCATCGACCGCGGCGATCTTGACAGTGCCGTCATCGTCTATGTCGATCTTCGCCCCCGTCGTCTCGGTGATTTCACGGATCACCTTCCCGCCGGAGCCGATCACCTCGCGGATCTTTTCCTTTGGGATGCTGAAGCTCGTAATCCGTGGCGCGTTGCCGCTCACCTCGTCACGGGCCCCCGTCAAGGCCTTGGCCATCTCGCCGAGGATGTGGGCGCGGCCCTCGCGGGCCTGGTCGAGGGCGGTCCGCATGATCTCCTCGGTGATCGAGGTGATCTTGATGTCCATCTGTAGCGCAGTGATACCGATTTCGCTGCCGGCGACTTTAAAGTCCATGTCGCCGAGATGATCTTCGTCGCCGAGAATATCCGATAGCACCGCAAACCCTTCAGGCTCCTTGATCAGCCCCATAGCGATCCCCGCCACCGGGCGGAGCAGCGGCACACCCGCGTCCATCAGCGAAAGCGAAGCGCCGCAAACCGAGGCCATCGACGACGACCCGTTCGACTCGGTGATCTCGGAGACGACGCGGATCGTGTAGGGGAAGTTGTCCTTGCCGGGAAGCAGCGGGCGGACCGCACGCCAAGCCAGCTTGCCGTGTCCAACCTCGCGCCGCCCTGGGGAGCCCAAGCGCCCGGCTTCCCCTGTGGCGTAGGGCGGGAAGTTGTAATGCAGCATGAAGTTTTCCCGGTATTCGCCCTCGAGCGCGTCGATAATCTGCTCGTCCTGACCGGTCCCCAGCGTTGCGACTGCGAGCGCCTGCGTCTCTCCTCTGGTGAACAGGGCCGAGCCGTGCGCCCGTGGCAAAACGCCAACTTCGCAGGAAATGGGACGGACGGCGCGGGTGCCGCGCCCGTCGATGCGGCGGCCGTCGCGTAGGATGGCACCGCGGACGATTTCTTTCTCAAGGTCTTTGAAGAGCTTGAGAGCAGTTGCGCGCTGGGCGTCGTCGGCGAATTTCTCAACCACCTTTTCCTTTGCCGCATCGAGCCGATTGCTGCGGTCCTGTTTTCCCTGCTCCCGATAAGCGGCATCGATCAGAGGCCCGACCGTGTCACGCAGTCGCGCCTCGATGTCAGCGATTTCCGGCGGCGTTGGCGGCAAACTCCATGGTTCCTTGGCACAGGTCTCGGCCAGTTCGATGATCGCCTGGATCACCGGCTGGAACTCGCGATGCCCAAAGGTCACGGCACCGAGCATGATTTCCTCGGAAAGTTCCTTGGCTTCCGATTCGACCATCAAGACCCCCTCGCTCGTGCCGGCGACGACGAGGTCGAGCAGAGAGCGGGGCATTTCCCCCAAGGTCGGGTTCAAGACGTAGTTCCCGTCGATGAAGCCGACCCGCGCGCCGCCGATCGGCCCAAGGAACGGTATTCCGGAAATCGTCAGGGCCGCGGAGGCGCCGATCATCGAGACGATGTCGGGATCGTTCTCGAGGTCGTGGCTCAACACCGTGCAAACGACCTGCGTCTCGTTGACAAAGCCGGGAACGAAGAGCGGTCGCAAAGGCCGATCGATCAGGCGCGATACCAGGGTCTCTTTCTCGGACGGCCGACCCTCGCGCTTGAAGAAGCCTCCCGGGATTTTCCCGGCGGCGAAGGTTTTTTCCTGATAGTTGACTGTAAGCGGAAAGAAGTCCTGACCTAGTTTTGCCGATTTCATTGCAACCGCGGTGCACAGTACCGTGGTCTCGCCGTAAGTGACGAGCACCGCACCATCCGCTTGACGAGCAATCTTTCCCGTCTCGAGTACGAGACGGCGTCCGCCCCAGACCAGCTCCTTACGATAAACATGAAACATTTGTATCTTCCTTTTTGAAAATTGGGCGCCGGCTAGACGACGCCGGGGCAGGCGACGAAAATGGCGCCGCATAGTGGATCGGGCGCCGCCGGGGGCCCCGAAAACCGCCTGGTTCCGTCGTGAGGTGTGGAGGGACGCCTTGGCGCGGGGGTCGACACGGGTCAGCGGCGCAGGCCTAATCGCGCGATTAAAGTCTCGTAGCGTCCGGTGCTCGACCGTTTGAGGTAATCCAACAGTCGGCGCCGCTGGCCCACCATGACCAGCAAACCGCGCCGCGAATGGAAATCCTTTTTGTGGGTCGACAGGTGGTCGGTCAAGTTTCGAATGCGCTCGCTCAGGATCGCCACCTGAACCTCCGGTGATCCTGTGTCGCCCGTCTTGGCCCCGTATTCGACAATGAGCGCTTGCTTGCGTTCCGCAGTAATCGACATCGATTGAGTTTCCTTTAGAGATTGATGACCCGCACCGGTCGGAGCCCGTGGGTTTCGAGCTTGGTGAGCGCGACCAGGACCCGGTTGTGCCAAGCCCCGAGCACCGCGCCCTCCTCATACCGGTCGAGGTCGGCCCGTTCCCCGGAACGCCCCGGCATTATCTTTTGCCCGCTCCGCAACCGAGCGGCTTCCGCTTCCGTCACGGCCAGCGCCGGGATGTCGTCCAGCGCGGTTTCGATCGGAAGCAGAAACCCGGAGGCTCGCGAAATATGCCCCTCTTTCATGATGAAATCCAGTGGAACGGCGTGCTTTTCCGTGAAAGGTCCGACCGAAAGCCGCCGCAGTTCCGCGATATGCGCAAACGTGCCGAGAGCCACACCGAGGTCGCGCGCCAGCGCTCGGATGTAAGTCCCCTTTCCGACGAGCGCCTCGCAATCCGCGTGATCGGGATCGGGGACGCCGACGAGCCGCAGCACAGAGATGTCCGCCAGTCTCGTGGGCAGAACGGGGGGCTCGCCGCTTCGCGCGAGCGCATAGGCGCGACGTCCTCCCACTTTGATGGCCGAGAATGCGGGCGGCGTTTGCCGAATCACCCCGGTAAACCGATGAAGCACCGCTTCGATCGCTTCCCGGCATGGGCGCGACGCAGATTCGCCGATGACTTCCCCTTCGCGATCGTCGGTAGTACGCGCAACACCCCACCGAATGCGGAAGCGGTACCATTTGCGCCCGTTGATTGCATACCCCACGGTCTTCGTCGCCTCTCCGATCGCTATCGGCAGTACGCCGGTCGCCAGAGGATCGAGGGTGCCCGCATGCCCGGTCTTTGTCCCGGCGCTGCGGCGGACCAATTGAACCACCCGGTTCGAGGTGAGGCCGGGCGGCTTATCGATGACGAGCCAACCGTGGGGGCCGTGATCAGCCCTCACCGGAGCGTTCCTCTGGTGGGGGAGACTGGCCCTCGAGATCGCGCGCGACATCGGGTCGGGCGAGCAAGGCGGAGATGCGGTCTGCGTAATCGAAAGAATCGTCGAACTCGAACGCAAGGCTGGGGGTATTGCGAAGCGCGACTTCGCGCGCCAAGAGGGCCCTTAAGAAAGCCGCGCTGCGCTTGAGGCCTGTTAATATTTCCAACGCATTGGCGCCAGCCAGCGGCATCACGAATGCGGTTGCGTTGCGCAGATCCGGGCTCACCCTGACTTCTGTAACGGTGATGCTCGCCTGAGCGAGAGCCGGGTCGCGGCATGCGCCTTCGCGCAAGATCTTTGATAAGGCATGGCGCAGCTCTTCCCCGACGCGCAGGCGGCGTTGGCTGGTTCCCGATTCTGTGCCTGTCCCGCTCGCGCGAGAGCGCTGCCGAGCGTGTTGTTTCTTCGCCGTCATCAATTCTGACGCAGCTCGCGCCGGTCTCCTCCCGCTGCAGGCAAGGAGGAAGCTATAAGGCGCGCGCCACTTCCTCTACTTCGAAGCACTCGATGGTGTCGCCAGTCTGAATGTCCTGGTAGTTCTCGAATGCCATGCCGCATTCATAGCCCTGGTTGACTTCGCGAACCTCGTCCTTGAACCGCTTCAGCGTCTTGAGCGAGCCCTCATGGATTACGACGTTATCCCGCAGAAGACGAACTTTGGCGCCCCGGCGCACGGTGCCCTCGGTTACCATACAGCCTGCAACCTTGCCCACTCGGGTGATGCTGAACACCTCGCGGATCGAGGCGTTTCCGAGGAAGCGCTCGCGCAGGGTGGGGGCTAGGAGCCCGGACAGCGCGCCGCGCATGTCTTCAATCAGATCGTAGATGATCGAATAGTACCGAATCTCGACACCGTCACGCCGCGCGAGGTCACGCGCCTGCGGGTTTGCGCGGACATTAAACCCGATGATCACGGCACCGGATGCCTTGGCGAGGATCACGTCGCTCTCGTTGATTCCGCCGACAGCCGAGTGCAGCACGCGGACCGATACCTCGCTTGTCGACAGTTTCTCGAGTGAGCCGACGATCGCCTCAAGAGACCCTTGCACATCCGACTTTACGACGGTCGGCAATTCCTTCGCGACGCCTGCGGCTATTTGCGAGAACATCTGCTCGAGCGTCCCGCGCCCGCCTGACGCAGCGAGCGTGTCACGCCGCCGGCGCTGACGAAAATCTGCTATGTCGCGCGCGCGGCTTTCGTTTTCCGCGACCACGAAATCGTCGCCGGCAAGCGGGGTTCCGTTGAGGCCCAACACTTCGACCGGCGTCGACGGTCCGGCCTCCTCCAGATTCTGGCGGCGATCATCGACAAGGGCACGCACGCGACCCCATTCACTGCCGGCGACAAAGATGTCGCCGACCCGCAAAGTGCCGCGCTGGATCAGTACGGTCGCAACGGCGCCTCGCCCGCGCTCGAGCTTGGCTTCCAGGACGACGCCCTCGGCAGGACGATCCGGGTTTGCTTTGAGATCGAGCAGTTCCGCCTGCAGCAGAATGGCTTCTTCCAGCCTGTCGAGATTGGTCTTCTTCAAGGCCGACACCTCGACATCGAGCACCTCGCCACCCAGCTCCTCTACAACCAGATCGTGCTGTAGCAGCTCTTGGCGAACGCGCTCGGGCCTCGCATCCGGTCGGTCGATCTTGTTGATCGCGACGATGATCGGAGCTTCCGCCGCCTTTGCGTGGCGGATCGCTTCGACGGTTTGCTCCATGATCCCGTCATCCGCCGCTACGACCAGCACGACAATATCGGTGACATTGGCGCCGCGCGCGCGCATAGCGGTAAAGGCCTGATGGCCCGGCGTATCGATAAAGGTGATCTGCTTGCCGCTTCGAAGGCCGACCTGGTAGGCGCCGATATGCTGCGTGATTCCGCCTGCCTCCCCGCCGGCGACGTCAGTTTCGCGCAGCGCGTCGAGCAGTGAGGTCTTGCCGTGGTCGACATGGCCCATCACGGTCACGACCGGGGCGCGCGGTTCGAGCGCGTCGGGCAAATCGTCCTCGCCACGAAGGCCGATCTCGACATCGGCCTCCGACACCCGCCGCAGACGGTGTCCGAATTCGGTGACGATCAACTCCGCCGTATCGGCGTCGATCACCTGATTGATCGTCGCCATTACGCCCATGCGCATCAATACCTTGATGACATCGGCAGCGCGCTCGGCCATGCGGTTCGCCAGTTCCTGCACGGTAATCGTTTCGGGAATGACGACTTCGCGCACAACCTTGACCTGCTCCTGCTCACCGAGATGGTGTCGTTGCCGCTCGCGCTCCCTCGCCCGGCGGACCGAGGCGAGGCTACGCATCCGCTCTCCTTCTTCGTCGGAGAGCGCGCGAGTGACGGTCATCTTGCCGGTACGGCGCCGCACCTCGTCACGCCGCACCGGCATCGCCGGCCGTTTGGCCTCTGGCCGGGCCCCGCGACGCTGGGCGGCGCCCGGCTCCTCTTCCTCTTCCAGCGGCACCGCGACTTTGCCCGCCGCGGCCAGCGCCGCAACTTTCGCAGCTGCAGCCTTGCCAGCCCGTTCGGCGACTTCGCGGCGGGATTCTTCTTCTTTGCGGCGCTGCGCTTCGGCTTCCGACCGCTGGCGGGCTTCCTCTTCGACGCGCCGGCGCGTCTCCTCCTCTTCGACCTTCCTGCGGGCTTCCTCTTCAGCGCGGACACGCGCCTCTTCGGCGGCGCGCTCTTCCTCCTGACGGCGTCGATCGGCTTCGACGATGGCCGCGCGTCGCCGCGCTTCTTCGTCGGCCTTGCGGGCATCTTGTACCGCACGAGCGCGGCCCGCTTTTTCCTCGGCGGTCAGCGCGCGAGGAAGGACGACCACACGGCGAGGGGGCTCCGCGGTCGACGGCCGCGGAGCGGCTTGCTCCCGCGCAGTGACCGGCGGGGCCTCACTCCGACCTGCGTCTGGCGTGCCCGGCGCAATCGAGCGTTTCTTGCGGACTTCGACAGTGACTGTCTTCGACCGGCCGTGGGAGAAGCTCTGGCGCACTTGCGCCGTCTCGACGGGCTTGCGCAGCTCCAGGCGGCCGCCGCCGCGTCCCAGTGTCAGCGGCCGCTTCTGTTCTTGGTCGTCCGTATTCTGCTGTTGATTCTTTGCGTCGCTCATCTCGCTCCAACACTACCGTCGGGCCGTGCCGACCCGGCTCTGGCGGTTTCCACTGGTTGATCGACCGTCGCTCCTGACCGAAACCCCGCGAGTTTCTCGGCATCCCGGATCAAGCGGTTGCCCAGGCTGCCGCTGCCGAGCGCCACATGTACCACACGATCGCGCCCGAAAACCGCCCCCATCTCAACCCCCGTCAGCACGGCCGCGATCGGCAGATCCCGGCCGAGAGCCCGGATTTTCCCGCGCCCGTCGTCGGCGCCATCAATTGCCGACAGCAGCACGCCCGCCCTTCCGCCGCGGATGGCCTCGCACACCTTGTCAAATCCGGCAACTGCAAGACCGGAGCGGCGCGCGAGACCAATCAAATCGCAGCAGCACCGGGCGAGCAGGATCTCGACTCGATCACCCAACCCCGCGGGCAAGACGAGCGGCCGGCGGGCCGCCCGCGCGAAAAGCCCCTTTGCCACTGCGCGTTCGAGAACATCGCGGCGCGGCGTTATCCATAAACCTCTACCCGGGAGATTTGCAGCCACGTCAGGGATCAGCTCTCCGCTCGGTCCAATGACAAAGCGAAGCATGCGAGAACGATTACGGATCTCTCCTGTGGCGACGCAACGGCGATAGGGGCCGGGTGTCGCCGGTGGGCCGTCGCGACGAACCGCCGCGAGGCGCTGTTTACTGCCCGTCGCGCCTACTCCCCGCCGGAATTGGTCACGGGCTTGGTCTCGTCTTCATACCAATGAGCTCTGGCCTGCATGATGAGCGCATTCGCATCTTCAAGGTCGAGTGTTACCCCGCCCTTGTCTGACGCTTCGAGAAGCTCGACCAGCTCGTCGCCGGCGAGGCCGGCAAAATCGTCAAGCGTGGTAATTTGATTCTCGCCGAGCGCCACCAGCATTCCGGGGGTCAGCCGCTCGAGCGAAGCGAGGTCGTCGCTGACACCGAGCTTCCGGCGCTGCTCTTCATACTCGCGGTCGCGTCGCTCGAGCGAGACGCGCGCCCGTTCCTGAAGCTCAGCCGCCACATCCGCGTCAAACCCCTCTATCTCGGCGAGATCCTCGACGGCCACATAAGCCACTTCTTCGAGCGACGTAAACCCCTCGGTGACGAGAAGATGAGCGATGACGTCATCGATATCGAGCGCGTCGATAAACATCTGGCTGCGGCTGCGAAATTCTTCGGTGCGCCGCTCCGATTCCTCGGCTTCGGTCAGAATGTCGATGTCCCACCCGGTCAGCTGCGAGGCGAGCCGAACATTTTGTCCCCGGCGTCCGATCGCCAAGCTCAGCTGATCGTCGGGGACGACGACCTCGATGCGGCGCTGCTCTTCGTCCATGACCACTTTTGCGACCTCGGCGGGGGCGAGCGCATTGACGACGAACGTCGCCGGATCCGGCGACCACGGAACGATATCGATCTTTTCCCCTTGCAACTCGCCGACCACCGCCTGGACGCGACTGCCGCGCATCCCGACGCAGGCGCCGATAGGGTCGATGCCGCTATCCCGCGAAATGACGGCGATCTTCGCCCTGCTCCCGGGATCTCGCGCTACGGCCTTGATCTCAATGATACCATCGTAGATCTCCGGCACTTCCTGCGCGAACAGTTTGGCCATGAATTGCGGGTGGGTACGCGACAGGAAGATCTGCGGCCCACGCGGTTCCTGGCGCACATCGTAAACATAGGCGCGGACCCGCTCGCCCTGACGAAAACTCTCGCGCGGCAAGAGCTCGTCGCGGCGCAGCATCGCCTCGGCTCGTCCCAAATCTACGACGACATTGCCGAACTCGACGCGTTTGACGAGCCCGTTGACGATCTCGCTGACCCGGTCTTTGAACTCGAGAAATTGCCGCTGACGCTCGGCATCGCGCACCCTTTGAACGATGACTTGTTTTGCCGTCTGCGCGGCGATTCGGCCGAAATCGATCGGCGGCAGCGGGTCGGTGATGAAATCACCGATCTCGGCCTCCGGGTTCAATCGCCTGGCTTCCCCCAGCGGGATCTGGGTGGCTTCGTTCTCGATCGCTTCCGCGACCTCGCGGAATCGCAACAACCGGATCTCGCCGTTGTGGCGATCGATCTCGGCGCGAATGTCATATTCCTGACCGTATTTGGAGCGGCCGGCCTTCTGGATGGCTTGCTCCATCGCCTCCAGGACCTCGTCACGATCGATGCCCTTGTCGCGCGCGACGGTATCGGCGACTTGCAGCAGTTCCGGGCGGGCGTAAGTGGCGGTCGATTGCATGGCGTTCTCGGGTTTTACCTCATTCAATTCGCATGTGTATCGAGGGCTTCGGACCGCCCCCGATCAGCTCATCGGTAAGCAGCAATTTTGCACGGGCGACGTCATTGAGCGGCAATTCGACGACGCCGGTTTCCGTGGCAAGACGAACCTTGCCGTCCGAGGTCCCGAGCAAGCGGCCCCGGAAGCGCTTGCGCCCATCTAGGGGCCGGGTGAGCTCGACCCTCGCCTCGAAGCCGCTGAAGCGGTTGTAGTCATCCGGCCGCACCAACGGGCGATCGATCCCTGGAGAGCTGACTTCGAGCATGTATCCGCTGGCGATCGGATCGACGACGTCCAAAATGGCGGAGAGCGAATGGCTGATCTGCGCGCAATCATCAACTGTCATCGGTCGATCATCCGCCCTCTCAGCCATCACTTGCAGCGTTGCTCGGCGGCCGCTGGTAATTGCCACGCGCACGAGGCGATAGCCCATCGCGAGCAGCGATGGCTCGATAGTCTGACCAATGCGGTTTGTGTCGATCAAGAAACCGAAGCTTTCTGTCCTTGCTTCCCCAGCAAATCGGGATCGGCCGAGTCTGGAGAGACGCCGTGTTCTCGAACCAGCCGACCAAAACAAAAGGTGGGCCATCGGCCCACCCGCAATGCGGCCCGCAGGGCGGACCCTATGAGCCCTTACGATATAATGAGCGGCGTGTTCATCGCAAGAGCTTTCCGGTTGGATCATCCGGCAAACCGCGGACGGCGCCTTGCCCGCAGAAAGGCGGGAGATCGCCCGGCCAGGCGCGCCTTTTCTTCATATCGAGTTGACGGCCAGTCCCGAGGCCGCTCGCGCCAGTCGAGCGGACGACGGGCTAACCATTCGAAGCTCGGGTGATCGGTAAGGTGCTCGAGCATCCAGCAAAGATGGTCGGTCTCATCGGTGGCGAGACGCAATTCGGCATCGTCCGCCATGATTTCGGCCAGGCGATCGAGAGTTTCGCGTGACACGATACGGCGCTTATGGTGGCGACGCTTTGGCCAAGGATCAGGAAACAGAACAAAAACCCGCGCCACCGAGGCGGAGGGGAGGGCGGCGATCAACAATCTCGCATCGTCGGCAAAAATCCGAATGTTGGCGAGGTCGCAATGTTCGACATGCGCCAGCAAGCTGACGATACCGTTTTCGAACACTTCGCAACCGATGAAGCCGGTTTCGGGGTGTCGCTCGGCTTGACACGCCAAATGTTCGCCCCCGCCAAACCCGATTTCCAGCCATATCCTCGGTTGCTCGTCGCCGAACAGTGTCCTGGGGTCGAGTTCGCCCGCTTCCGGGATTTCGATCGCGAACCGCGGCAGCATCCCAGCAATGCGATGCTTTTGCGCCGGGCGAAGCGCCCTGCCGCGGCGGCGCCCGTAGAGTACCCGACCTGGCGTTGCCTCCAATGGAGACAGTGTCAGAGGGCGCGTCTCAACTCTTCGACCAAATCCAGCTTCTCCCACGAGAAGCCGCCGTCATCCTCAGGTGTCCGGCCAAAATGGCCATAAGCCGCGGTGCGTGTGTATATCGGCTTATTCAAGCCGAGATGGGTGCGGATGCCCCGCGGTGACAGGTCCATCAGATCCTGCAGCAGAGCGGCAAGCTTTATATCGTTCGCTGCCCCGGCGGTATTGACATAAAAGGACAACGGCTTGGCGACCCCAATTGCATAGGCCACCTGGATCGTGCAGCGCTCGGCAAGACCTGAGCCGACCACGTTCTTTGCCAGATAGCGCGCGGCATAGGCGCCGGACCTGTCGACCTTGGTCGGGTCTTTGCCCGAAAAGGCGCCGCCGCCGTGCGGGGCAGCCCCGCCATATGTATCGACGATAATTTTTC
>Ga0081540_1001331_pt1 | contig 21528 bp, 24 predicted proteins | sample TabmetS2T1R1_FD_71024 | JGI IMG/M metagenome (GOLD analysis project Ga0081540, IMG submission 71024) | Tabebuia heterophylla rhizosphere microbial communities from the University of Puerto Rico - S2T1R1 | ecosystem: Host-associated > Plants > Roots > Rhizosphere ... | reverse complement strand
GGGCGCGACCGCCGCCAGGAAAGCGACCCGCAGTGCGTTGCGCGGCTGTCCGTCGACCCCCCGCAGCCCCGTGGCATCGAGCCCGGGTTGGTTTCCCGAGCCGTCGGCGAGGGCCCTCTTCAGCCGGCCGCGGAGCTCCTCCACTGCCCGCGCCTCGACGTCGCTCCGCGTCAGCCTGTTGCTGTCCCAGTCGCGGTTCTCGGGCTCGAGCTCGAAGATGCCGTCGAGGACCGGGGTCCTCGCCGTGAAGATGCCGGGTGCACGCGCCAACGAACGAAAGAGCGCGGTCCCTCCCGATCGCGGCGGCGCGACGATGAACACAGGCCGTTCGATCACCGCGCGGAGTCTCTCATTTGACACCGCCTGTGACGGGATGATCCAATCGCCATTCGTCCACGCAGGGCCGGTCGAGGATGGGGAGAGGAGCCAAGCACACGCTGTCTCAGCCGCTGCCGTTCGCGGCGATGGTCCTCTGCGTGATCGCCACGTTCCTCGCCCTGGACCACTTTGCGAGCCGAGAAGAGCAGCTCCTGCTCGGCGCCGCCACCTGGGCGATCCTCGTCGCCTCCTGCGTCTCGCTCGGCCCGGAGGACCGTGTGCGGGTCCTCCTCGTGGTCGCCGTGGCCACCTGTGCCGAGCTGCTGGGCTCGATCGGGCTCGGCGCCTACACCTATCGACTCGACAACCTCCCGGCCTTCGTCCCTCCGGGGCACGGCCTGGTGTTCCTCGCGGGAGTTCGCCTCAGCCAGTCGGGTCCCGTTCGCCGACACCGTCGCGCCTTCCTCGGAGCCGTGGTCGCGATCGTCGCCGCCTGGGGCTTCGCCGGCCTGGCGCTCCTCGGGCGCACCGACGTGCTCGGGGCGGTCACGGGCGCCCTCCTCGTCTTCGTGCTCCTGCGCGGCCGCTCGGCCACGATCTACGCGGGAGTGTTCCTCGTGGTCGGCTTTCTCGAGATCTATGGCACCTCGATCGGTGCCTGGCATTGGGCCGCGACCACGCCCGAGACGCCCCTGACGAGCGGCAACCCCCCGAGCGGGATCGCCGGCGTCTACGTGCTCTTCGACGTGCTGGCGATCGCGCTCGCTCCGCGCGCCCTGGCCGCCCTCACGACGCTTGGGCGTCTCGCTCGTCTGGACGGCTTCCGCCCCGCCCCAGCACTCCGTCGATGAACGAGGGCGCCTGCCGGGCTCCCGGTTCGAGCTCGACCGATGAGCCTCGGCGCGAACAGCGTGGACAGTGGCGAGGGGACGTCAGTGGATTGCGCTCGAACAGCGTCAGCCCGCAAGCGGGACAGCTCAGATAGGACATGCGATCACCTCTCCTGGGGTCAGTCATGAAGCGACCCGGGCCGAGCCCGGTCACCTGCCCGCTCCCCATCCGGCGCGCTGTGCAGAGGGCGTTCGCCGACGTGACGAGGGTACCCCACCTGCTGAGGAGTGAAAACGAACGGTCAGTGAGCGGACTTCGGCCGCGAGCTAGCCGAAGATCGTCTCGCGCGTACCGAGCGCGGTCAGCACCCGCTCGGCGACGGCCTCGCCGGTGAAGCCGACCTCTTCGCGGATCAGCGCCGGCTTGCCGTGGGTGACATAGCGGTCCGGGAGCCCCACGCGGAGGATGCGGGCTCTCTCGCGGCCGTCGCTGAAGGTGTCCTCGGCGTGCTCGAGGACGGCAGAACCGAATCCCCCGGGCAGCACGTTCTCCTCGACCGTCACGAGCAGCTCGTGGTCCGCGGCGAGCCTCTCGACCATCTCGCCGTCGAGCGGCTTCGCGAAGCGGCCGTCGGCGACGGTCGGCTCGAGGCCCTTGTTCCTGAGGATCTCCGCGGCCCGGAGCGCGACCTGGACCCCGTAGCCGTAGCCCAGCAGCGCGATCCTTTCACCCGGCAGCAGGTACTCGCCCTTGCCGATCTCGATCTCCCTGGGCACCCGCGGCATCGGCGCGCCCTCGGCGGCGCCGCGCGGGTAGCGGAACGCGATCGGGCCCTCGTCGTGGGCGAGCGCCGTGCGGAGCATGTGGACGAGCATCGCCTCGTCCCGGGGGGCCATCACGACCACGTTCGGCAGCGGCCGGAAGTAGGAGACGTCGAAGGCGCCGTGGTGGGTGGGGCCATCGTCCCCGACGAGCCCCGCCCGGTCCATCGCGAAGACGACGTTCAGCTTCTGCAGGCAAACGTCATGAACGAGTTGGTCAAAGGCCCGCTGGAGGAAGGTCGAATAGATGGCGCAGACCGGCTTCGCGCCCTGGAGCGCCAGGCCGGAGGCAAAGAGGACGGCGTCCTGCTCGGCGATCCCGACGTCGTAGTACTGCTCCGGAAGGACCTCGGCGAGCTGGTTCAGGCCGGTGCCCCCCGCCATCGCGGCAGTGATGCCGATCACCCGCTGGTCGCGCTTCGCCTCCTCCACCAGGGCGTCCGCGAAGACCGCCGTGTACTGGGGCGGTGACTTGGGAGGCGGCTTCTCGAGCTTCTCGATGTTCTCCGGCGAGTCCGATTCCTTGACGGGGACGGGCTTCTTCGGCGCCTCCTTGCCGTTCACGATCGAGCCGGGCTTCGCGGCGTGCCACTTCTCCATCCCGACGAGGCCGCCCTCCTCGGCGGGCTCGAAGCCCTTGCCCTTGACCGTCTGGATGTGGACGACGACGGGCCGGCCGGCCTCGAGGGCCTGACGCAGAGCCGCCCTCAGTTCGAACAGGTCGTGACCGTCGATCGGCCCCATGTAGGCGAGGTCGAGCTCCTCGAAGAAGAGACCGGGCGCGAAGTACGCCTTGATCGCCGCCTTCACCTCGGGCCCGAGCCGGTCGATTCGGCGGCCGAGCCCGAGCGGGAGGTGGGTGAGCCGCTCCTCGGTCGTTGCGCGCGCCTGGTAGAGGCGCTTGTTGAGCCGCATGCGCTGGAAGTACCGCGAGATCGAGCCGACGTTCGGCGAGATCGACATGCCGTTGTCGTTGACGACGATGACCATCGGCGTCTGCAACCCGCCGGCATGGTGGAGGGCCTCGTAGGCGACGCCGCCGGTGAGAGCGCCGTCGCCGATCACGGCGACGACCCTGCCGTCCTCGCCGATTCCCTTGCGCATCGCCTCCTTCAGGCCGACCGCGTAGCCGATCGAGGTCGAGGCGTGCCCGGCACCCATGATGTCGTGCTCGGATTCGAAGATCGAGCAGAACGGCGCCAGGCCCTCGTACTGGCGGATCGTGTCGAGCTGGTCGCGCCGGCCCGTGAGCACCTTGTGCGGATAGGCCTGGTGGCCGACGTCCCAGAGGATCTTGTCGTTGGGGGAATCGAGCAGGCTGTGCAGGGCGACCGCCAGCTCGCAGGTGCCGAGGTTGGCGCCGAAGTGGCCCCCGATCTCGCCGATCGTGTCGATGATCAGCTCGCGCACCTCCTGCGCCACCTGCTGGAGCTGCTCATCGGAGAGCTCGTGGAGGTCGGCGGGCGAGTCGATCGAATCGAGCCGTCGCTCTTGGTCTGGCATCAGGTGTGTCGGGTGTGGATGAAGTCGGTTATCCGGAGCAGGTCGTCCGTGCGGGGTGCCGCCCCCTCGAGCGCCGCACGGGCCTTCCGGTGGGACTCGGAGGCTAGCTCGCGCGCCTTGTCGAGTCCATAAGCGCTCACGTAGGTCAGCTTCCCGTGCCTTTCGTCGCTGCCGCTCGGCTTGCCGAGCTCCTCGTCGGAGCCCGTGACGTCGAGGATGTCGTCGACGATCTGGAACAGCACGCCGAGCTCATCGGCGAAACGGCGGTATGGGATTTTGGCATCTTCGGGCAGCTCACCCAGGGTCAGTACGACGCCGACGCTCGCGCCGATCAGGCGACCGGTCTTGAGCGCGTGCATCTCGCGCAGGCGAGAGGCGTTCAGGTTGACGGCAGCGTCCCAGTCCCCCCTCGCCGCCGCGTCGAACTCGGTCACGTCGATGTACTGCCCGCCGACCATGCCGCCGACACCCGCTGCCGTGATCAGCTCCCGGAGGGCGGCGAGCACCGCGGCGGGATGACCCGTCTGCTCCTCGGTGAAGAGGCGGATCGCCTCTGCGAAGAGGGCGTCGCCCGCCAGAATCGCGACGTTCTCACCGAACTTGACGTGCGAGGTCGGCATGCCACGCCGGAGGTCGTCGTCGTCCATCGCGGGAAGGTCGTCGTGGATCAGGGAGTAGGTGTGGATCAGCTCCAGGGCACCGGCGGCCGGCAGGACCCGCTCCTGCTCGAGTCCGATCGAACGCGCCGTCGCCAGCGCGAGTACCGGCCGGATCCGCTTGCCGCCGGCGAGCAGCGAGTAGCGCATCGCGTCCTCCAGGCCCTCCGTCGGCGGGATCTGCGAGAAGCGCAGGCCCTCCAGATAATCCTCGACCTGCTCTCGCAGGTCGTCGGGGTACTCGGTCATGGCCTCCTTCAGGGCGTCGACGTATCCGTCGCGGCCCTCAGCGCGGCCTCCACGGCTCGCCCTGCCTCCGCCGCGGATTCGGAAGCCTCGCGCACCAGTTCGGCGGCGCGTTCGGAGTCCGGAGCGGCCTCCAGCTCCTCCGCTATCCGCCTCAGCCGCGCCGTTATCGCTTCCAGATCCGGACCCCGGGCTTCCATCGGCGTCACGGTAGTTGATCGGCCGCGCCCACTGATCGGAGGCTCCCCGGGTGAGCTCCACCTCCGGTACGTCACCAGTCCCCTTAGCCGGCATCCGGTCCGACATCCTCCTCTCCAGTCGGCGGGAGCATGCAATTTCCCGCTCCCCGCTACATCAGCAATTCTGTGCAGAGGTGGCCGGAGAACTACGGATACGGCCGTGATAAAGGGTGCACGTTGCGCACTCTTCATCGGCTCCGCCGTCGCGGAGGGCTCAGTTCGACTTTTCCGCCCCGGCTCCTTCCAGGGCCGCGCCCAAGACGCCGTTGACGAACCCGGGTGCGTCGGCGCCGCAGTACTCCTTGGCGAGCTCGACCGCCTCGTCGATCGCCACCTCGACGGGCACATCCTCGACGTTCTGCGCCTCGTAGAGCGCGACGCGCATGATGTTCCGCTCCAGGGGGGCGATCCGCTCGAGCGACCAGTTCTGCGAGTGCCGCGAGATCTGCTCGTCCAGATCGGGTCGGTTTGCATCCACCGCCCCCGCGAGCTCGCGCGTGTACGGCTTCGCCTCGCGTAGCAGCGCCCCCAGTGGCCTCGCGGTCACCTCGTGCTGATAGAGGGCGAAGACAGCGTCGCGGCGCTGGTCGGACCTACGCACGCGAGACGTACTCGCCGCTGCGCGTGTCCACCCGGACCCTCTCGCCCTCCTCGATGAACAGCGGGACCTGGATGGTCACGCCGGTCTCCAGGGTGGCCGGCTTCGTCCCGCCACCGGAGGCGGTGTCGCCCTTCAGGCCCGGGTCGGTCTGGGTGATCGCGAGGTCGACCGCGCTCGGCGGCTGCGCTCCGGCAGCGCGCTCGTCGACGAACAGCAGGTCGATGTCGGAGTTCGGCGGCACCCACCTGAGGGCGTCGCCGACGATGGACTTCGGGATCTCGACCTGGTCGTAGCTCTGGTTGTCCATGAAGACCGCAGCATCGCCGGAGTCGTAGAGGAACTGCATCTTGCGCGTCTCGGTGCGCACGGGCCGGAACTTCTCCCCCGCCTTGAAGGTCTTGTCGATCACGGCGCCGTCCTCCACCCGCTTCAGCTTCGAGCGCACGAAGGCGCCGCCCTTTCCGGGCTTGACGTGCTGGAACTCGACGATGCGGAAGACGGTCCCGTCGACGTCGATGTGCGTGCCGTTCTTGAACTGGTTGGTGCTTATCAAGGGCCCGGAAGGCTAGCCGTCCCTCTGCTCGGCGACCAGCAACGCGTCCATCTGGCCCATGGCTTGCTGCATGCCCTCGGGCGTTCCCATCTCGACCAGCTTCTCCATGTCCTCGCGCAACTCGAAGCTCAACCGCATCTCCATTCGCGTGCCGCCGTCGCGCTCGCGGAGCTTGACACTGACGCTGTGGACAGCCATGTCCTCGGCAGGCGTCCCGTCGGCGTCTGCGCACGCCGTCGACGTGAACTCGAGCGAGCTCGGCCGATCCGCCGCCGTGACCCGCCACGCGGCCCACGACCTGTCGCCCTCGGGTCCGGTCAGGAAGTACGTGACCTCACCCCCGGGCGAGAGATCGTGCTTCTCGAATTTCGCCGGATAGTCCGGCGGACCCCACCAGCGCTCGAGCTTGCGTGGATCCGACCACAGCTCCCAAACCTGATCGATCGGAGCGTCGAGCTCCGCCGTGATGGTGAGGGTCAGGCTGTCGTAGTCCTTCTCGACGCTCGTGACGCTCATGGCGCTCATCCAATCAGGTCCGACATCCGATCCACGCGACCGCGCCAGACCTTCTCGAGCTCGTCGAGCGCGTCGCGCGCCCGGGCGACGGCGCCCGCGTCGGTGCGGATGAGCTGCTCGCGCCCGCGACGCTGCTTCGTCACCAGGCCCGCCCGCTCCAGCACCACGACGTGCTTCTGCACGGCCGCGAAGCTCATCGGGTAGGCCTCGGTGAGCCGCGAGATCGAGGGCTCGCCGCCGGCGCAGCGGCGAAGGATGTCGCGGCGGGTCGAATCGGCGAGGGCGTGGAACACCTCGTCGGTCGCCTGGTCCGCTCGCTCATCTACAACCATATGGTTGTAGGTTACCGTAGGCCATCACGACAAAGACGACCACGACAGAGAGGACGTTCCCATGAAACTGACGACGAACACACAGGTCTCCGTCGATGGAGTGATGCAGGCGAACGGCGGGCGGGACGAGAACCTGGATCCCGGGATGGAACGCGGCGGATGGGCCAGGCCTCTGTTCGACGACGAGGCGATGGCGTTCGTCAACGAGTTCTACCGGCGCGCCGACGCCTTCCTGTTCGGCCGCAGGACCTACGAGCTCTTTGCCGGCTCCTGGGGAACCGGCTCCTGGGGGGCAAACCAGGGCGACAACCCGATTTCGGTGGCGCTGAACACGCGGCCCAAGTACGTGCCGTCGACCACGCTCACCGACCCCGAATGGGCGGAAACGACCGTCCTCTCCGGTGACGTCGCGGCGGCCATCGGCGAGTTGAAGGCCAAGCCGGGAGGCGAGCTGCAGGTGCATGGCAGCGGCGCCCTGACCCGATGGCTCCTCGACAACGACCTCGTCGACGAAATGAACCTGCTCGTCTGCCCCGTGGTCGTCGGCCAGGGCGCACGGCTGTTCCCCGACACCGGCCCGGACATCGCGCTTGACCTCGTTGACGCGCAAGCTTTTCCGAAGGGCATAACGATTCAGGTCTACCGGCCCACCGGGCGCCCGCACTATGCAACTTGACATAGGCGCGTAGGCGCGGCCGGCTGCCGAGCTTCCGCCCGGCCTTCGCGCCGGCGGACGAGGCGGCTACTCGCCGAGGAACTCGATCCCGTAGCGAGGCGCGGCCTCGGCGAAGCGCGCGGCGACCTCGTCGATGTTGTCCGGGATGTCGGCCGTTGGATCCAGTGTCGCCTCAAGCGTCTCCTGAAAGAAGTTCTCGATCCCGGCCGGCGTGAAGGTGAGGATCATGCGCGTGCTCTCGGTGCCCTGGTTGTGGAAGCGGTGCACGGTCCCGCGCGGCACGTTGATGAAGTCGCCAACGCCTGCCGTGACCCACTCGTCAGCGAGCAGCAGACGGCATTCGCCCTCGAGGACGTAGAACGTCTCGTCCTCGTAGCGGTGGATGTGCGGCGGTGGACCGCCCCCGGGCGGAACGATCGCCTCCATCGCGAAGTACGCGCCGCCGGTTTCGGCGCCGGTGACGAGGAACCGATAGACGTCGCCGGGTCCCAGATAGGTCGCGCCGGTCCCGGCGGGTCGGTGAAACGGCGACTGGTCGGTGGTGGTGCCGGCGGAATGCCGCGCGGCCTTGCTGTTTTCAGTGGTCATGGACTGAGCATGCCGCCGCGCGGCGCCCATGACAATGCGCGTTCGCTACCGCCGAACGGACCTACCGATCCGCTCGCCTGCGCCGGCCATGGCGCGCGTGTACTCGTCGCGCCGGGCCTCGAAGCGGTCACGCGGGGCGCACAGCGCGAGGGCAACGCTCGCCGGCCCGTCGCTCGTGCGTACCGGGGCGGCGGCACAGTCCACGCCTTCGAGGGCGCGCTGAGCCCCGACCGCGTAGCCGCGTAGCCGCGTGCGCTCGAGCTCCCCGGGTTCAACCCCGCTGCCGGCGCCGCCAGCTCGCTCCGCGAGCAGCACCGTGCCCGGCGGCGTCAGCTGCGCGGCGACTGGCTTCGCAGGTGCGGCTACACCGCCGGGTGGGCGTTCACTGGCGACATACAGCACCCGGCCGCGCTCCCACGCGGTGATGTGGACCGTCTCGCCGAAGTGATCCGCCAGCCGGCGCGCCGTCGGCGTGATCGTCTCGCGGTGCCCACTGGTGGCCAGCTTCGTCCGCGCAAGCCCCAGCGTTCGCCAGCCGAGCCGGTAGCGCCCACACGGCAGTCGCTCCGTCAGCCCGACGCTGGTCAGCTCTCCCAGCAGCGCGTGCGCCGTGGACTTGGCGATCCCGAGCTCATCCGCCACATCGGTCGGCCCCCAATCCGGCCGCTCCACCGAGAAGAGATCGAGCACAAGGGCCGCCTTGTGGACGCTGTCGGGCACAGGCGAAGACTAGCTCGGCCCGGTCACTGGGCAAATGGAGCGACGGCGTGCCGGCCACCTCGCTGAGGATCCGGGACGCCGCGCGATCGCTCCCTGACGGCACGTCATGGGACGATGCCGCCGTGGAAACGGGGAGTGAGACACAGCGTCTGAGGCTGGGCGCATCCCTCCGCCAGGAGGACCGGGTGCTGCCCCTCGAGCTCTTCTTCGACCTGGTCTTCGTGCTGGCGATCACCCAGTGCACGACGCTGATGTCGCACAACACCACCTGGGCCGGGCTGGGCGAGGGCATCCTGGTTCTCGCTCTCCTCTGGTGGGCGTGGACCGCCTACGCCTGGCTGACCAGCGTCGTCGATCCCGAGGAGGGTGGTGTCCGGATCGCCCTCTTCGCCGCGATGGCCGGTTTCCTGATCGCGGCGATCTGCGTGCCGGAGTCGTTCGGCGACCTGGCAACGGAGTTCGCGATCGCCTACGGCGCGGTGCGATTCGCCCAGATCCTCCTGCTCGGGATCGCCGGGCGCGACGATCCCACCTTCAGGCGCTCGGTGACGGGTCTCGGGATCGGGACCACCGTCGGTGTCTCCCTGCTGATCGTGGGTTCGTTCCTCGACCCGGGGCTGCGGGCGGCGGTCTGGGGCCTGGCGCTGGTGCTCGACATGGGAGAGCCCTACCTGTTCGGCTCCGAGGGGTGGCACCTGGTCCCCGGGCACTTCGCCGAGCGCCACGGGCTGATCGTGATCATCGCCCTGGGCGAATCGATCGTCGCCATCGGGCTCGGCGCCGGATCCCATCTGACCTGGGGCATTGCGGCAGCGGCGGCACTCGGGATCGGAGTGGTCGCGGCCCTCTGGTGGACCTATTTCGACATCGTGGCGCTGGTCTCGGCTCGCCGGCTGATCCGTGCTCCGGAGGGCCGGGTGCAGAACGAGCTCGCCCGCGACTCCTACTCCTACATCCACTTCCTGCTCGTCGCCGGGATCATCCTGCTGGCGCTCGGCTTGAAGAAGTCGCTCGGGCACCCGACCGATCCGCTCGAGGACGTCCCAGCGTTCGCCCTCGTCGGAGGCGTCGCCACCTACCTCCTGGGCCTGGTCGCCTTCCGCTACCGGCACGTGCGGAGCATCAACTGGCACCGACTCGGCGTCGCCATCCTCCTCTTCGCCCTCTTCCCCGTGGCCACCGAGCTCTCGGCTCTGGCGATGCTGGCGCTTCTCAATCTGTTGCTCTGGGTGTTGGTCGTCTACGAAACGCGTGGCTACGGCGAGGGCCGGGCGGAGGTTCGTCACGGCGACGCGGCCCCGGGCGTCCAGAAGCCCGCCTGAGTTCGAGCCGGTAGCGCGCCTAGAGTCTCGCCGATGAACCAGGCGCCGCTAGGGACGATGGCGGTGGCGGCCGGCGTCGACGAGACCTCCGCGCTCGTGATCGTCATCGCGGCAGCGCTCGCCGGCCTGATCGTTCTGGCCCTCTCCCCCCGCCTGACGATCCCGGTCGTCGTGGTCGAGCTGGTGCTGGGGATCGTCATCGGTCCCCAGGGCTTCGACATCGCCCGCATCGACCCCACCACGTCGCTCCTCGGGGACCTCGGCCTGGGAATGCTCTTCTTCTTCGCGGGCTACGAGATCGACTTCGACCGCATCAAGGGCCGCCCGCTCGAGCTGGCCCTCCTGGGCTGGGCGCTCTCCCTCGCACTGGCCTACGGCATCGGCGGCGTGCTGGCGGCCGTGGGCATCATCCTCTCCTTCCTCTACACGGGCTCCGCGATGGCGACGACCGCAATCGGCACCCTGATCCCGATCCTCAGCGACGCGGGCGAGATGCGGACGAGGTTCGGGACCTACCTGCTCGGCGCGGGCGCGATCGGCGAGTTCGGGCCAATCCTGCTGGTGACCCTGATCCTCTCCACAGGGCATCCGCTCCACGAGGCCGTGATCCTGGTGCTGTTCGTGGCCCTGGCCGTGATCACCGGCATCCTGGCCGTGCGCTCGGCCTGGAAGGGATGGCCGCTGGTGGAGCGCACCTTCGAGACTTCGAGCCAGCTCGCGGTGCGGCTGGCCGTGGTGCTGGTCTTCGCGCTGGTCGCGCTCGCAGCGCAACTCGGGCTCGACCTGCTGCTCGGCGGCTTCGTGGCGGGGATGATCACCCGAGTCGCACTCCGGGGCAGGGAGGTGAGCGTCTTCGACTCGAAGCTCAACGCGGTCGGCTACGGCCTGCTGATCCCCTTCTTCTTCATCACCAGCGGGATGGCCTTCGATCTCGACGCGCTGACCTCGAGTCTCGGCGCCGTGCTGAAGGTCCCCATGTTCGTCGCGCTCTTCCTGATCGTGCGCGGGGTCCCCGCGCTGCTCCTCTACCGGCGCGAGCTCGAGCTCCGCGACCGGTTCGCGCTCGCCGTCTACTCGGCGACCGAGCTGCCGCTTGTCGTGGCGATCACCACGCTCGCGATCCAGACAGGGCATATGAGGACCTCGACGGCCGCCGCCCTGGTCGGTGCCGCGATCGTCTCGACTCTGATCTTCCCGCTGCTCGCAGCGCGGATCAGGCGGGGCGGCGAGCCGGTGGGGGGCCCGATCCAGGCGCCGGCGACCGCCTAGCCGACGATCTGCAGCTCCTTCGAGGTGCCGCTGAGATTGCGGTAGCCGTCGCTCGTGAGCACCACGAGGTCCTCGATCCGGATGCCGAAGCGCCCGGGGAGGTAGATCCCGGGCTCCACCGTGACGACGTTGCCCTCGCGGAGCTCGTCCGAGGAGGTGGTGGCGAGCCGAGGTGTCTCGTGGACCTCGAGGCCGACCCCGTGGCCGAGGCCGTGGCCGAAGTGATCGCCGTGCCCTGCCTCGGAGATCAGCTCGCGGGCCACCGCGTCGACCTCCTTGCCCTCGGCGCCCGGCCGGATGGCCTGCAGCGAGGCGAGCTGGGCCGTGAGCACCAGGTCGTAGACCTCGCGGGCCTCCTCGCCCGGCTCGCCCGTCGCGAAGGTCCGTGTGCCGTCGGAGCAGTAGCCGTCGAGCTCCGCGCCCATGTCGAAGACGACCAGCTCGCTGGAGCCGATCTCGCGCTCTCCGGGCTCGGCGTGCGGCAGCGCCCCGTTCTCGCCCGCGGCGACGATCGGCGGGAAGGAGGGCTCGGCGCCGAGCTCGCGGATTCTCGCCTCGGTGGCCCGAGCCACGTCCCGCTCCGTGCGCCCCGCAAGGCCGCCCTCGACCGCCGAGCGGAAGACGTCGTCGGCGAGCGCGGACGCGGCGGCCATCCGGTCGATCTCCTCGGGTTCCTTGACGGCGCGGAGCTGCTCGACCAGGTCGCCGGCCGGCAGCAGGTCGGCTCCCTCCGGGAGGGCGGCCTCGAGCCTGGAGAGCTGCCTGACGCTCAGCTTCGCGTCCTCGAAGCCCACCTTGCCGCGCATCCGGGCCGCGATCTGCGGCACGAGCTCCCGCTCTGCCTCGGGGCGCTCCCACTCCTCCCCCACCTCTCGCTCGGCACGCTCGGTGTAGCGGAAGTCGGTGAAGAAGATCTTCTCGCCGGGACCGATGAGGCAGGCGCCGTTCGTGCCGGTGAAGCCGCTCAGGTAGCGGACGTTGGTGAGGTCGGAGACGAAGAGCTGGTCCAGCTCGCGTTCGGTGATCAACTCGACGAGGCGATCAGCTCGGCTCATGCGCTCAGTCTCCCAGCGATGAGTTCGAGGGCCTCCCGGTAGCCGTCCGGGCCCTTGCCGTAGATCTGTCCCACGATCAGCTCGAGCCCCTCGAAGACCGAGTGCCTGCGCCATTCCTCGCGCTTGGAGATGTCCGAGATGTGGACCTCCACCGCGAGGACCCCGGTGAGATCCAGCGCATCCCTGATCGCCCAGGAGTAGTGGGTCCAGGCGCCCGCGTTGACGATCGCGGCGTCCGCCGTGCCCGGCAGGCCGTGCAGGTGCTCGACGAATTCGGCTTCCGAGTTGGTCTGGAAGAAGGAGGTCTCGAGCTCGAGCTCGCGGGCGAACCCCTCAATCCTGGTCTCGAGCTCTGGCAGCGTGAAGTCGCCGTAGATGTCCTTGTCGCGCTTCCCGAGCATGTCCAGGTTGACGCCGTGCAGGACCTCGACGCGTCTCGGCGTCGCGGGCGTCAACGGAGCTCCTCCACGGCGGCGAGCACCCTGCTCGGCTCCACCGACTCGCCCCAGCGCGGCTCGCCCGGGCGCTCGATCAGGACGAAGCCGAGTCCGTCCGCGGTCCGCTTCTTGTCCCGGCCGATGGCGTCCGCGATCCCATCGACCGAGATCGCCGCGTCCAGCGACACCGGCAGCCCGTGCGAGGCGAGCAGTCCCTCGACCTCAGTGCGGAGATCGTCCGCCTCGGAGAGCCGCAGCGCCGCGAGCAGCCCCAGGCCAACCGCCTCGCCGTGCCGGTAGCGCCCATACCTGGTGGCGGCCTCGATCGCGTGCCCCACCGTATGGCCGAGGTTGAGGACGGCGCGCCGGCCGGAGTCCCGCTCGTCCTCGGCGACCACCGCGATCTTGGTGCGCGCGCACTCGAAGATCACGTCGGCCAGCTCGCTCGGATCGAGCACGTCGATCTGGCGGACGCGCTCCCAGAGCTCGCCGCCGGCGATCAGCCCCGTCTTCAGAACCTCGACGAAGCCCGCGGCCAGCTCCTCCGGGGGCAGGCTGCGAAGAACCGCCGGGTCGGCCAGCACCGCTATCGGCTGGTGGTAGGCGCCGACGTAGTTCTTCGCCTCCGGCAGGTCCACGCCCGTCTTGCCGCCATAGGCCGAGTCGACCTGGGCCACCAGGGTGGTCGGAGCCTGAACGAGCGGAATGCCACGCTGGTATGTGGCGGCGCAGAAGCCCGCCAGGTCCCCGATCACACCGCCCCCGAAGGCGAGCACGCAATCGTCTCGGCGCGCCCCGCCCTTGGCGAGTCTGCGGAGGACGCGTCCGGCCTGCGAGATCGTCTTGGAGCTCTCGGCACCCTCGACCTCGATCGTCAGCTCACGGCGTGGGAGCAGGTGGGCGTGCGGTCCGAGCGGCGCGGGATCCGCGACGCAGAACGTGCGCGAGGGCAACGCCGCCGGCAGGGCCTCGCGCGCGTCGTCGAGCAAGCCGATCGCCCCCTCGCCCACCATCGCGGGATAGGACCCGCCCTCGGACTCCGCCCACGCCATGCGGACGGCCCGCTCACCCTGCATCGCGGCAAGCCACGGCGCGGCGGCCTCCGCCGCGGCCCTGGCCTCCGAGGGGAGGATCGCCCGGGCGAGCTTCTCGTAGGTCGGACGCCGGTTGGCGAACAGGAGCGCGAACTCGCCCCGATCCTTGGCGAGCGGACGGCCGGACCCCGAGGCACGCTCCCAAGCGATCTCCTCATCGACGTCGCACCACACGGGGAGGTGCTGGGCCAGCGCGCGTTGCACCGCCACCCTCTCCACCGCGCCGCCACCCAGGGAGACGACCGATGCCGGCCCGCCGACCTGAGCGGCCAGGGCGTCGAGGACGGAAACCACGAGGCGCTCCTCGCGGCGGCGGAACTCCTGCTCGCCCTCCCGCTCGAAGAAAGTCTCGACCGGCTCGCCGAGCTCACCTGCGAGCAGCTTGTCGGTGTCGATCACCCCCAGTCCGAGTCGCTCCGCGGCGGCCTCCGCCGCCCGGGTCTTGCCCGCCCCCATGAAGCCGATGAAGACGAGCCCGTGGTGGGCTACCGACGCCAACCGATGCGCTCCTTGTATGCGGAGAGCGCCGCCAGGACGTCGTCGATGTGGTCTCCGCCGAATTTCTCGCGATAGGCGGCGGCGACTACGAGCGCGACCATCGCCTCGGCGACCACCGCGGCCGCCGGGACCACTGTGGAGTCGGTCCGCTCGCGCATCGCCTGCGCCGGCTCCTTGGTCTCGGTGTCGACCGAGCGCAGCGGCTGGGTCATCGTCGAGATGGGCTTGATCGCCGCCTGCACGATCAGCGGCTCACCGTTGGTCATGCCGCCCTCGAGGCCGCCGCTGCGGTTCGTCTCGCGGTACCAGCCGCGGTCCTCGGACCAGAAGATCTCGTCGTGAGCCTCGGAGCCGGGGCGGCCGGCCACCTCCCAGCCCTCGCCCAGGGACACGCCCTTGACCGACTGGATCGAGCAGACCGCCTGCGCGAGCCGCCCGTCGAGCTTCTCGCTCCAGGAGACCGGCGATCCGAGGCCCGGCACGAGGCCGAAGGCGCGCACCTCGAACTTGCCGCCGAGGGATTCGTTCGCCTTCCGCAGGCGGTCGATCTCCTCGACCATGGCCTGTGCGGCGTCGGGGTCGAGCGAGCGCACGGGGGACTCGTCCACGCCTTCGAAGTCCGCCGGGGTCAGGTCGTCGCCACCGGACGCGGTCACCGAGGCGATCTGGATCACGTGGCTGTAGACCTCGACTCCGACGGCGGCGAGAAAGCCCTTGGCGATCGACCCCGCCGCCACGCGTGCGGCGGTCTCACGCGCGCTCGCCCGCTCCAGGACGTTGCGCACGTCTCTGAACCCGAACTTCTGCAGACCCGCAAGGTCAGCGTGCCCGGGTCGCGGCAGATGGCTCTCCTCGACCTCGGCGTCGACGGGCCAGGGGTTCATCCGCTCCTCCCAGTTCGGGTAGTCGCGGTTGGCCACCAGGACGGCGATCGGGCTGCCCAGGGTCAGCCCATGTCGCAGGCCCGAGCGGATCTCGACGGAGTCGCTCTCGATCTTCATCCGGCCCCCCCGGCCGTGGCCGAGCTGCCGCCGCGCCATGTCCCGGTCGAGCGCCTCTCGATCGAGCTCCAGCCCGGCTGGCATGCCCTCGACGATCGCCACCAATCCGGGGCCGTGCGATTCGCCCGCTGTCGTGAACCTCAGGGTCACGCGGAGGAGCGTAGATGGAGGCCGGTTTCCGCCACGGTCTCGAGGTTGCGCCCTAGAGGCGGAGCGCGATCGAGATCAGCGCGCCGAGGGCGAGACAGGGCGCGAAGGCGATCGCGCGGCGCCGAGCCGACCAGCCATGGCGGGCGATCAGGGCGAGGCCGAGCAGCGACCCGCTCGCGAAGGCGATCGCCATCGCCTCGAGCACCGGAGGGCCGAGGTAGACGCCGAGCACAGCCGCCAACTTGACGTCGCCGAGCCCCATACCGTCTGGGCGGATGAGGGCGGCCGCGAGCAGGAAGCCGCCCGCCCCGCCGCCGGCCGCGAGCCGGCCGAGCAACTCGCTCGGCGCGCTGGCGGCGACCAGCCCGAGCGCCAGCAGCAGGCCGGCCGCGAGGGGGGCGTCGGGAATCAGCCGCGTGCGGAGGTCGCTGACGGTGACCACCCCCAGCAGGAGCACGAGCGAGGCGTCGAGCAGCACGGCGGCCATATCGTTGAGAGCGCCGTGGCCTCCGAGCTCTCCCCAGATGGCGGCTAGACGACTGCTGATCGTCATGCTGGTCCTGCTCGGGCTCTCGACGCTGGCGGCCGCGCTCGTGCCCCAGCGGACGATCAGGAACGGGACGACCGGTACCGCCACCAGGCAAACCACGACGCAGGCCGAGGCGGCGCCGAACCCGGCCTTCCGGCGGCCCACCAAGATCCTCGTCGGGGGCAAGAAGTTCCCCATCGTGGCGCCCGTCTCGGTCGGCGATCAGCTCACACTGCTGATCCGCTCGCGCTTCCCCGCCGAGATCACCATCCCGGAGTTCGGCCTGGTCGGCTTCGCGACGCCGGACACCCCGGCCCGCTTCGAGCTGCTGGTCGACGCGCCGGGCACCATCGGGATCGTCTTCGGGGAATCGGCCAAGGCCGACGTCGCCGGCCAGCCGGCGGCCCGCATCATCGTCGTTCAGCCCGGCGCGAAGGAGCAGAAGAAGGCGGGGAACGCGAAGTCCGGAAAGGAGAAGACCGGGAAGAAGAGCGCTAGGTCTCGAGCTCGCGGGGGGTCAGCTGGAGCTTGAGGAAGGCCCCATCGCGGAAGACATCGACCTCGACCCCCTGGCCGATTCGCTCCGCCACCATCAGGCGCTGAAGGTCGCCCACGTCGCCCATCGCCTCGCCGTCGACGGAGACGATCAGGTCCTCCGGGCGAAGCCCGGCTCGGTCGGCGGGGCTGCCGGAGACGACCTCGACCACCTCGATTCCCTTGTCGCGATCGAGCTCGCCGGAGATGCGGGGAGGCAGGGGCCGCGAGCCGCCGACGATGCCGATGTAGGCACGGCGGACGCGGCCCTCGTTCATCAGCGACGAGATGATCCGGCGCGTCGCGTCGTTGATCGGCACGGCGAGGCCCAGTCCGACGCCCGCGACGGCGGTGTTGATTCCAATGACGCGCCCGAGGCCATCCGCGAGCGCCCCGCCCGAGTTGCCCGGATTGAGCGCGGCGTCCGTCTGAATCACGTTCTCCACCAGCCGCACGGCCGAGCGTGAGCGGGTGGGCAGGGAGCGGCCGAGCGCGGAGACGACGCCGGCCGTCACGGTGCCCGCCAGCCCCATCGGGCTGCCGATCGCGACGACCAGCTGGCCGACTCGGAGGTCATCCGCATCGCCCAGCTGGGCGGGCGTCAGGTCGCGCGCATCCGCACGGACGACGGCGAGGTCCGACAGGGGATCCGAGCCCTCGACCTCGGCCCCCACCTCGCGCCCATCCGAGAACGTCGCGCTGACTCCACTGCCGCCCGCGACGACGTGCGCCGAGGTGAGCATGTAGCCGTCGGAGGAGATCGCGACGGCGCTCCCGGCCCCATCCGCCCGGCCGCGCCTGGTCCTTCGCGAAACGGCCAGGTGGGCGACGGAGGGCGTCAGCCGCTCGGCGACGCCGGCGACCGTGCGCGAGTAGGCGTCGAAGGCATCGGCATCGGGGAGCTGTCGCGCTCGCTCCGCGACACCGTCCGGACCCGCCTCCGCCCCGCCCGAGATCAGCTTCAGGTTCGCCACTAACGAAAAATTAGCAACAGGGGCTCAGATCCCTCGCGCCGCGCTCCGCATCACCTCGAGCGGAGGCTCCCTTCCGGTCCAGATGCGAAGTGACTCGGCACCCTGCTGCACCAGCACCTCGAGGCCATCCACGGCGGTCGCCCCGCGTCCGCGCGCCTCGCGCACGAGCCGGCTCTCGGACCCCGCGTAGACGAGATCGACGACGACCACCCCGGTCCCCAACCGCCCCGGCTCGAGCGGCAGGTGCTGGAACGGATCCTCGTCCCGCATCCCGATCGCCGTGCAGTTGACGATCAGCTCGTAGCCGTTGGAGCGAACCTGGTCGGCCGTGACGGCGCGCAGTCGTCCCTCAGCGGCGGTTCCCTCCCCCGACCGGGCCAGGTCGCGAACGAGCTCGTCGACACGCTCGGGAGTCCGGTTCCAGACCGACACCGGCGCCCCCTGGCCGGCGAGCGCCCAGATCGCCGCGCGGGCCGAGCCACCGGCCCCGAGAACGAGCGCCGGCCTGTCTTCCAGCTGGCCCGGAAGCGAGGCGAGGAGGCCGCTCGCGTCGGTGTTGTCCGCGCGGATCTCCCCGTCGCGAAAGCTCAGCGTGTTGGCGGCGCCGATCTCCGATGCTGCCTTTGAGGCCCGGTCGGCGAGCTCCAGGGCCGCCTCCTTGTGCGGAATCGTGACGTTCACCCCCGCGAAGCCCTGGCCCGGCAGCCCCCGCGTTCGAGCGGGAAATTCGGCGGGGCCGACGTCTATGGCCACGTAGCTCCACTCACCGGCGAGCCCGAGGGCCTCGAGGGCGGCCGTCTGCATCGCGGGCGAGCGCGAGTGCGACACGGGGTGCCCGAGCACGGCGAGCCGCTTCAACCCCGGGCTCGCGTCCGGGGTCAACTGCGGCAGTTCGGGGCCGCCTGCCCTGCGTTGTAGGCGGCCACGAGCTGATTGAACTCGGCGCCGCTCGCGGTGAAGCAGTGCTGGCCGTTTCCGTTCGCCTTCAGCACGTAGTACAGGTAGTCGACCTTTGCGGGACGTGCCGCTGCTCGGATCGCCGCCAGCCCCGGGTTGCCGATCGGCGTTGGTGTCAGGCCCGCGTGGTTGCGGGTGTTGTAAGGCGAGGGGGAATGCAGTTGCGACTCCGTGATGGCGCCGGTGTAGTTGTGGAACTCGTATCGGGTGGTCGCGTCGATGCCAAGCGGCATGCCGCGGTGGAGGCGGTTGTAGATCACAGCGGCGACCAGCGGGCGCTCCGAGGGCACCATCACCTCCTTGTCGATCATGGAGGCGATGATGAGCACGTCGTACACGGTGAGATTCTTCGACTTGGCGTAGGACATGTTCACGCCGGCGATGTTCTCCCTGAATGCCTGGAGCTGCTCGGAGACGAGCTGGTCGACGTCGGCGCCGGGATCGAGCTGGTACGTCGCCGGGAAGAGGAAGCCCTCGAGCGACTTGGGATTCTGCGCGCCGTACCGATTCGGATCGAAGCCCTTGACGCTCTTGGACGCAGCGAGGTAGTCCCCGTTGAGGCCGAGGTCCTTGACGGTCGCCGCGATCTGTGTGCGGTCCTCCCCCTCGGGAATGGTGACCGTCACCTGGCCTCCGGAGCTGGTCAGCTTGTCGATCGCTGCGCCGTAGCTCATGTCCTGGGCGAGGACGTAGCGGCCCGGCAGGATCTTGCCGTCCTCACCCGCGAGCTTCAGTCGCCACTGGAACAGGGTCCCGTTGGAGACGACGCCGTGCGCGGTCAGGAGATCGGCGACGTCACTCGCCGTCGCTCCCGCCGGCACGGTCACGATTTCCTGCTCCCCGTTGCCATCACCGGGGTCGAAGGGCGGCGGCTGGAAGAGAGCGACCAGGAACCACGCCGCCAGCACGCCGACCAGGACCAGGCCGAGGGCGATGAGCCGACGGCGGCGGTACTTGCCGCGCGGACGGCTCGGAGGCGCCCCGGTGCCGTCGCGGGCATCCCGGCCGTCCACAGCCGGGGGTGGGGCGACCGGCTCGCTCTGCTCGGGCGGCCTCGCCGGGCGCGGCGCCTCCGCCGTGGCGGCGCGGTTCGCCGGCTGCTTGCCGCGCCGTGCCTGGCGCTCTCGCCGCCGGCGCTCACGCTCGAGCGACTCCGGGTCGTCGCGGCCGAATTCGTCCGTCGGAGGCTCGCCGTCGCGGGCCGGTCTCAGGTTGCCCTCGGTGTCGGCGACCCAGTCCTGTTCCTCCGGCACCTACCCACCCCCCGGTGCATCGGGACGCTTCTCAGCCTCGCCTCCGCTGCGCTCTCGAGCTGCGAGATAGGACTCCAGGAGGTGCGCGGCGGCGAGGGAATCACGGTCGGCGCGAGCTCCTTCGCGCGCGCTCCGGTCGGCCATCCGCGTGGTCAGGCGCTCGTCGTATGTCTCTACCGGGACCTCCAGCAGCAGACTCAGCTCCCCCGCGAACTTCCTGCTCAGCTCGGCCTGCTCGCCAACCTCCCCCGAGAGGGTGGTGGGCAAACCGACGATCACCATCTCGGCCCCCTCGGCCGAGGCCAGAGCGGCGATCGCTTCGGGCTCAGGGGGCTCCACAGCCGCCAACGGGCGGACCAGCGTCCCGCTCGGGTCGGAGATCGCACAGCCGCACCGGGCGGTGCCGTAATCGAGCGCAAGCACCCGCAAGAAGCTAACGGGTCGCGGCTGGTTCCCGCTCGGCCTGGGCTGGCAGGGTGTCGGTTGCCGAGTCCGGGCTGTCGGGAGCCACGACGGCGCCGGCAATCATCTCGGAATCGACGTTGCGCGGGTGATGGCAGGCGGCCGCCTGGCCGGATTCGTACTCGGCCAGGGGAGGCTCGTCCTGCGAGCAGATCTCGGTCGCCCAGGGGCAGCGCGTGTGGAAGTGGCAGGCGGGCGGCGGATCGACCGGGCTGGGCACGTCGCCCTCGAGGACCAGCGGCTTGCGTTCGGCCTCGACCTTCGGGTCCGGGATCGGGACGGCCGAGAGCAACGCCACGGAATAGGGATGAATCGGCCGCTCGTAGAGCACCGAGGCGGGCGAGCGCTCGACGATCTTCCCCAGGTACATGACCGCGATCCGGTCGGAGACGTGGCGAACGACACCGAGGTCGTGGGCGACGAAGATGTAGGAGAGGTCGAACTCGTCCTGCAGGTCGTCGAGCAGGTTGATGATCTGGGCCTGGATCGAGACGTCGAGCGCCGACACCGGCTCGTCGGCGATGATCAGCTTGGGGCGCAGCGCCAGGGCCCGGGCGATCCCGATCCGCTGCCGCTGCCCGCCGGAGAACTCGTGCGGGAAGCGGTTGAAGTGCTCGGGCTGCAGACCGACCCGGTCCATCAGCTGCTTCACCTCCCGCTGCAACTGCGAGCCGGAGGCCAGGCCGTGCAGGCGCAACGGATCGCCGATGATCTGTCCGACCCGCTTCCGTGGATTGAGCGAGGCGTAGGGATCCTGGAAGATCATCTGGATGTCCCGGCGGACCGGCTGGAGGTCCTTGCGGGAGAGGCCGACCAGCTCCTTGCCGCGGTACTTCACCGACCCCGAGGTGGGCCTCAGGAGCTGGATGATCGACCGGCAGAGGGTCGACTTGCCGCAGCCCGACTCGCCTACCAGCCCGAGGGTCTCCCCCTCGTGCAGGGTGAGGCTGACGTCGTCCACCGCGTGAACCGCCGCCACCTCGCGGTCGATCAGCAGACCCTCCTTGATCGGGAAGCGCTTGACGAGGTGGCTCACCTCCAGCAGCGGGTCGCCCTTGCCCATGGCTAGGCCGGCACCTCAAGTCCGATGCGACCCTCGACCTCACGCTTCTCGCGCTTCTCCTGCGGGTCGAGCCAGCAGCGGTCTGCGTGACCGTTGGCCATGGGCAGCCGCTCCTCGAGCGCCGGCGGCTCAGCGCACTTCTCGAAGGCGTGCGGGCAGCGCGGCCGGAAGCGGCAGCCCTTGGGCGGCGAGAGTAGAGAGGGCGGCTGACCGGCGATCTGCGGCAGGCGTGGCGGCGGCGGCTGGTCGGGGCGGGGGGGTGAGGCCCACAGGGCCCCCGGGTGTGGGGGCTGCTGGTGGTTTGATAGGTTTTTGCACGCGGCCACCACC
>Ga0081540_1001330_pt1 | contig 21564 bp, 26 predicted proteins | sample TabmetS2T1R1_FD_71024 | JGI IMG/M metagenome (GOLD analysis project Ga0081540, IMG submission 71024) | Tabebuia heterophylla rhizosphere microbial communities from the University of Puerto Rico - S2T1R1 | ecosystem: Host-associated > Plants > Roots > Rhizosphere ... | reverse complement strand
GGTGGCGGGCCGCGCGGCGCGGGTGTCGACCCCGGCCCCCGGCGCCTGGGCCTTGCAGCGCTGGAGCGCGGCCCCGGGCGCCCTGGGCGACACGCCCGGCGGACGCTCCAGGCGGAAGCCGCCGTCGGGCTTGGCGACCGGGTCGGGGAAGCTCGGAACGCCGTTGTCGCGCATGCACTGGGTGAAGTCGAGCAGCGCCTGCTCGGTGTCACCGGGGGCCGCCTTGGAATCGCCCGACCCCGACGAGTCCCACACGGTCAGCGTGAGGATAACGGCCGCCGCGGCGGCCGCCAAGACGCCGACGGCGACGACGCCGATCACGCGTTTCCGCACTAGCCGCCGCCTCCGCTGAGGGGGCCGCCGAGCTGGCTCAAGATCGAGTCGCAGTTCTGCATCGCCTTCTGCACCCGCGGCGACTGGAGATCGACGTTGCCGAAGATGCTGCGGAGCGAGCCGGTTGCGTTCGGCTTGGGGTCGGGGAAGTCGGGGACGCCGTTTCGGCGCATGCAGCGGGAGAAAGCGAGCAGCTGGTCGCGCGCCTCAGGATCCTGCGCCAGGGTGCCTGGGTCGAACCCGGCCGCCGCGGCCTCGGACTGGCAGCTGTCGAGCGCATCGTCGAGCGCGCTCGGCGCCACCCCCTGCGGGCGTTCGAAGCCGAAGCTGCCGTCGGCCTTGGCGACCGGGTCGGGGAAGCTCGGCACGCCGTTGTCGCGCATGCACCGCGCGAAGTCGAGGGCCGCCTGTTCGGTGTCGCCGGCGGCCGCACCCGAGTTGCCCGAGTCCGACGAGCCGCAAGCCGTCAGCGAGAGGATCGCGGCCGCCGCGGCCACGGCGACCGCGAGGACGAGCTTCCACCGTCCTCGTCCAGCGCTCACTTCCGCTCCTCTGAACGCGTGCTCTCTTCAGATCGATCCTGCGAGTTCGCGTGCTGCTCCGCCCCCGAGCGATTTCGCCGCCAGCGGCTCACACCGATCACAACGAGGGCGGTGACCACTACACCGGCCAAGATCACGACGTGCGCAGCGCCGCCGCGAGGCTCGTGTTGTGCGATCAGCTCGGCTGTGACGAACGGGGTGCTCATGCGATGTCGCTGTGGAGCGTCGCGCGCCAGCCGACGGCAGCCAGCGCGGCGGCGTAGAGGACGAGCAGAAGCGCTGCGACGGCGGCCGAGAGCTCGTCGCTGTTGCCGGCGAGTGCGAGTCCGGCGCTGCCGGGGAGGAGGCGACCGAAGCCGGGGACGAACGACTCCGAGGTGCTCTCGACGACGAACATCCAGGCGCACAGGCCAACTAGGGCGGCGACCTGGTTGCGGACGAGGGCGCCGACGCCGACCCCGGCCACGGCCCAGAGCGCCGCGGCGGCCGCGCCGCCGGTAAGCAGCTGCAGGTAGTCGCCGCCGGTGAGCTGGTTGTCGATTCCGCGCGCGGTGAAGGCGACGACGGCGTCACCGGCCATCAACGCTTCCGCGATGAGGCCGAAGGCGAGCCCGACGAGGACGCCGATCGCGAGCTTGGCGGCGAGCACGGGGCCGCGGCGGGGGGTGACGAGGAAGGTGGGGCGGATGGTGCCGTAGCGGAGCTCGGCCGTGATCGCGAGCGCGCCGGCGAGGCCGGCGAAGAGCATGCCCGCCCTGGAGCCGACCTGGAAGACCTCGAGCTGGCGGGTGCGGCTCGAAAGGTCGTCGGCGCCGAGCGCGACCACGTGCATCGTGACCGCGAGCGCGACCAGCCCGAACATGGCCAGGAAGAGGTAGAGGGTGGTCTCCGTGGAGCGCTGCTTGAGCAGCTCGCTGCGCAGCTGGCCGATCACGAGATCTCTGCTCCGGTGAGCTCGAGGTAGACGTCCTCGAGGCTTTGCCCGTTGTTGATGAGCTCGTCCAGGCGGCCGCGGGCGAGCAGGCGGCCGTGGTCGATGATCACGACGTGGTCGACGGTCTGGGCGACCTCGGCCAGCAGGTGGCTGGAGACGAGCACGGTGCGCCCCTCTCCGGCGAACTGCTGCAGGAAGGTGCGCAGCCAGCGCACGCCGGCGGGGTCGAGCCCGTTCGCCGGCTCGTCCAGGATCAGCAGCTGCGGGTCGCCGAGCAGCGCGGCGGCCAGGCCGAGCCGCTGGCGCATCCCGAGCGAGTAGGTCCGCACCCGCCGCTTGGCCGCGTCGCGCAGCTCGACGAGCTCGAGCACCTCCTCGACCCGGCCGAGTGGCAGCCCGGCCGCGAGTGCGAGCATGCGCAGGTGGTCGCGTCCGCTGCGGGCGGGGTGGAAATCGTTCGATTCGAGCACCGCCCCGACCTTTCGGATCGGCTGCTCGAGCTCGCGGTAGCGGCGGCCGAAGACGAGCGCCTCGCCCGCAGTCGGCTCGGCCAGGCCGAGCAGCAGCCTGAGCGTGGTCGTCTTACCGGCGCCGTTGGGGCCGAGGTAGCCGGTGACCGTCCCCGCCCGCAACGAGAAGCTGACGTCGTCGACGGCGGCGAGCTCGCCGTAGCGCTTGGTCACGCCCTTACAGCTCACCGCCACCTCGCTCAGGGTGGCAGCGACCGGCGGGACAACGCTGAGCGTCTGGTCAATCATTCCGTGTCTCCTCGGTTCGGATTCCATGAACCGATCGTCGCCGCAACCGGCGGGCCCCGCGTCTGCCGCGAGGAGTAACTCGGATACACCAGCGGGAGTACGTGCGCGGCCCAGAGCCGAGCTAGAGTCGGACCGTGAAACACAACGCAGATCGCGTGATCGACGCCGCCGTGGTGGTCCTGGCCAGCGCGATCATCGCGGTCGGTGTCGCGGTACGGGCCGACCCCTCGACGCGTCCGCTCGCGCTGACACTCGGCCTCGCAGCCGCCGCGGTGCTGCTGCTGCGTAGGCGTGCGCCAACCCTGACGCTCGTCGTGTCCGGCGGGCTCGTGCTTGTGCTCTTTGCCGTCGACCACGCCGCCGGCCCGATCGCCGTGATCGCACCGGGGATCGCGCTCTACACGCTGGCGCTCACTCGCGGCCGCGTTCATCTCGTCGCCGCGGTGATCGCAGCCGCCGGTGCGGTAATGGTCGTCGATCTCGTCTTCGGCGGCCACCATGCCCACGGACTCACCCCGCCGACCGCCGCCCACGTGGCGCTGGTGGCCATCCCGGTGCTCGCCGCCGAGGCGCTACGTAACCGCCGCGCCTACGTACGGCTTCTCCTCGAGCGGCTCGCGCAGGCCGAGCGCACACGGGAGCAGGAAGCAGAGCGCCGGGCCGAGCAGGAGCGGCTGCGGATCGCCCGCGACCTGCACGACGTCGTCGCGCACACGCTCACGACGATCAACGTCCAGGCAGGCGTTGCCGCCCGCCTCCTCGACCGCGATCCCGGCAACGCGCGGGACGCGCTCGCGACAATCGAGACGGCAAGCCACGAGGCCCTTCAGGAGATGCGCACGATCCTGGGTGTGCTCCGAGAATCAGGTAACGGCAATGCCCCGCTCGAGCCATCCCCGGACCTGGGAGCCGTCGAGGCGCTGATCGGGCAGGCGCGCAGTACAGGCCTTGAGGTCCGGCTCGAGGTCGAGGGCGAACGGCCGGAGCGGGTTCCGGAAGCGGTCCAGCTCGCCGCCTTTCGCATCCTCCAGGAGTCCCTGACCAACGTCCGTCGCCACGCGCCAGGGGCGGTAGCCGACGTCAACCTCGCCTATCGCGCCGACCGGCTACTCCTGTCGATCCAGAACGAGAGCGCCCACACCGGCAACGGCGGCACCCCGGGCGTCGGCATCATCGGGATGCGCGAGCGCGCGGGTGCGTTGGGCGGCACGCTCGAAGCTCAGCGGTCAGGAGAGCGGTTTCGCGTGGTCGCCGAGCTTCCCTACCGTCCCAGCGCGTGACCCGCGTTCTCATCGCCGACGACCAGGCGGCCGTCCGCGCCGGCTTCGCCGCCCTGATCCGGGCCGAAGACGACATGGAGGTCGTCAGCGAAGTCGGCAACGGGCGCGAGGCTGTCGACATCGCGCGGCGGGTCTTCCCGCGGGTCGTGCTGATGGACATCCGTATGCCCGTGCTCGACGGGCTCGAGGCGACGAGGTTGATCTGCGCCGACCCGACGCTCGCCGATACCCGTGTGCTCGTGCTCACCACCTTCGACCTCGACGAGTACGTCTACGCCGCGCTCCGGGCCGGCGCCAGCGCGTTCCTGCTCAAGGACGTCGGCCCTGCCGAGCTCCTGCAGGCGATCCGGGTCGTTGCCGACGGCGAAGCCCTGCTCGCCCCCTCGATCACCCGCCGGCTGATCGCCGAATTCGCCGCCCGCCCCGACCCACAAATGGCCCCGGCGCAGCTCGACGAGCTCACCAGGCGCGAACGCGAGATTCTCCGGCTCGTCGCCGCCGGACTCAGCAACGCCGACATCGCGCGCCGGCTCGTGATCAGCCCGCTCACCGCCAAGACGCACGTCGCCCGCATCCTCGCCAAGCTCGACTGCCACGACCGCGCTCAACTCGTCGCTCTCGCCTACGAAATCGGCTTCGTCACCCCGGGCGCCCGCCAAACAGAGACAATCGACGCCGCCTAATGGTTTGCCGTCCGACAACGGCGTCGTCTTGGGCATTCATGCCACGTATCCCACGCTCGCCGCCTTGAGCTCGCGCCCGGCAGCTCGCCCGGTGATGTCGTCGCGCAAAGCCGAAGCGACGTCTTCCAACTCGGCGAGCAGAAGATCTGCGGCGTGCAGCTGCTCGGCGAGCGCGCTCTGAAGGACGCGGACCAGCTCGTAGCGCGGATCCCCGTTCGCCTCGGTCGGGATGTAGGCCTCGTCGTGGGTGTGCTGCCCGAAGACGTGTTGGGCGAGTGTTTTGACCTGAAGCTCGAACGGGACGGTGACGTCGCGATCGGCGACTCGAATGGTGACCGACCCGTCGATGTGTAGCGCGCGATAACCGCTAGGCCGCGGATCATCGTTCATATCTTCGACGTCGAAGTCCTCCGGATTTCCGAGCGGGTAGAGCCCGACGGGAGCCGCAAGCAGGTCCTCGAGTGCACGCTTGAGGGCCGTGACGTCGTTCAGCGAACGGACGAGAACCCGAACGCCGAGTAGGTCGTGGACGGGAAAGCGGCGCCGCCCCTCCTGCTCATCGCAACGCCGCAAGAGACCGTCGGCGTCGGACAGCCCCTTGCGCTGCGCCTTGGCGAACACGCGCCGCGCGTCCTTGACCCGCACGTTCTCGATCCGCTCGACGGAGAACCCGCAGATGCTCCCCCAATCGGCGATGAAGAACCCAACTCGCTGCTCGATCTCAGCGCTCGCTCGTCTGAAGACCTCGTGATTGCTGTCAAGGAAGTGCTTGACGTCGTCTTCGTTCATGTTCGCCGACGGTGATTGCCGCTCCGCTGAAGGCGCGCTCTCTGCCGTGCGATGGTCCGAGGCGGGCGCGGTTCGGCCGTCATGCAGTCGCGTCATCTCCGCCATCGGCTCATACCGAGCGTGACGAGCGCGATGGCGGCGAACAGGGCGAGCATCATGATGGCTCCGCCGGAGCCGGCGTGCCCGGCTCCGACCAGCCCGGCTGCCAGGATCTCGCTGCTCATTGTTCCTCCTTTCGTTTGGGTTCCGGGTTCCGGCCGGGCCGGCCGGAGCTGAGGGTTGTGTAGTGGTGGGTGTTCATGCGATGTCGCGGCGGAGGGCTGCGCGCCAGCCGGCGGCCGCGGCCGCGGCCGCATAGAGGATGAGGAGGAGCGCTCCGACGGCGGCGGGCAGGGCGTCGCTGTTGCCGGCGAGCGCGATTCCTGCGCCGCCGGGCAGGAGCCGCCCGAAGTCGGGGACGAACGATTCCGAGGTGCTCTCGACCAGGAACATCCAGGCGCAGAGGCCAATCAGGGCGCCGACCTGGTTGCGGACGAGGGCGCCGACGCCGACCCCGGCCACGGCCCACAGCGCGGCCGCGGCCGCTCCGCCGGCGAGTAGCTGCAGGTAGTCGCCCCCGGTGAGCTGGTTGTCGATCCCGCGGGCGGAGAGGGCAACGCTGGCGTCGGCGGCCATCAGGCCCTCGGCGAGCAGGCCGAAAACGATTCCGACGAGCGCGCTGATCGCGAGCTTGGCCGCGATCACCGGGCCGCGGCGGGGGGTGACGAGGAAGGTGGGGCGGATCGTGCCGTAGCGGATCTCGGCCGTGATCGCGATCGCGCCGGCGAGGCCGGCGAAGAGCATGCCGGCCCTGGAGCCGGCCTCGAAATCCTGTAGCTGCTGGGCGCTCGCCGCGAGGTCGTCGGCGCCGACCCCGAGCACGTTCATCGTGATCACGAGCGCGACCAGGCCGAACATCGCCAGGAACAGGTAAAGGGTCGTCTCGGTCGGGCGCTGCTTGAGCAGCTCGCTGCGCAGCTGCCCGATCACGAGGCCTCACCCGCCGTCAACTCCAGGTAGACGTCCTCGAGGCTTTGGCCATTGGTTGTGAGCTCGTCGAGTGGGCCGCGGGCGAGCAGGCGCCCGTGGTCGATGATCAGCACCTGGTCGACCGTCTGGGCGACCTGGGCCAGCCGGTGGCTGGAGATGAGCACCGTGCGGCCCTCCGCTGCCAGCGTCTGGAGGAAGGTGCGCAGCCAGCGCACCCCGGACGGGTCGGCCTCGTTCGCCGGCTCGTCCAGGATCAACAGCTGCGGGTCGCCGAGCAGCGCAGCGGCAAGCCCGAGCCGCTGGCGCATGCCGAGGGAGTAGGCGCGCACCCGCCGCTTGGCCGCGTCGCGCAGGTCGACGAGCTCCAGCATCTCCTCGACGCGGCTCAACGGGAGCCCGGCCGCGACCGCGAGCATCCGGAGGTGGTCGCGCCCGCTTCGGGCTGGGTGGAAGTCGTTCGATTCGAGCACCGCCCCCACGTAGTGGAACGGCTGCTCAAGCTCGCCGTAGCGGCGCTCGAAGACGAGCGCGTCGCCCGCGGTCGGTTCGGCCAGCCCCAGCAGGAGCCGCAGCGTCGTGGTCTTGCCGGCGCCGTTGGGGCCGAGGTAGCCGGTGACCGTGCCGCGCTCGAGCGAGAAGGTGACCTCGTTGACGGCGGCGAGGTCGCCGTAGCGCTTCGTCAGCGCCCGGCAGCTCACCACTGCCTCGCTCAGCCTCGGCGCAACCGGCGGGACAACGCTGAGGGTCTGGTCGGCCGTTCTTTGGCTTATCGCTTCGGATTGCATGAGGCGATCGTGGCCGCCACCGGCGACCCCCGCGTCTGCCGCGAGGAGTAACTCGACTACACCCGTGGGAGTAACGACAGGGCACGACGCCGCCAATGGGGCGGTCTCGACTAGCTGGGTCACGGGCCGCGTCAGCTCAACCCTCTGGCCGGCTGCGGCGGCTCAGTGACCAGTTCGAAGCCGGTCAGACGTACGTGGCCGCATCGAGCCAGCTCCATCGGCGCACCGAAGCGGCACCCGGTGGGGACTGCACTTTGTGCCGATTTGCAGGCACTTCTAAAGACGGGAGCGACGGGACTCGAACCCGCGACCTCCGGCGTGACAGATCGGCGGTCGCGCTCGCGAAGGGACGCCGGCGCAACTCAATATTAGAAACTAGCTATCGGGATCGAGCACGTAGGCGCCGTAGTAACCGGGGTGGTATTCGGAGCGCTCCGCCGGGGCGCCGTTGTCGCGGAAGCCCGCCTCGACGGCGGCGCCGTGGAAGTTCTCGACCGTTTCGCGGTCGTGGGCCGGGAACGCGAGGTGGACGTTCTCGGTCACGGGCTCCTCCATCACGAGCGCGAAGGAGCGCCTGCCGCTCGTGACGTGGAAGCGGTTCGCGGCGCCGTCGTGCACGCGCAGGCCGACCGTCGGTGCAACCGTCTCGTAGAACAGCCGTGACTCGGTGAGGTCCCGGACCCGGATCCAGAGGTGGTCGATCCGGTTCTCGCCCCCTCGCGGCTCCCCGTGGAAGACGGCCTCGACGCTGTTGCCGTCCGGGTCTCGGACGAAGGCGCCGTAGTACGTCGGCGAGTACTGCGGCCGCGGCCCGGGCCGGCCGTCATCCGGTGCCCCCGCGACGGTCATCGCGCGCCACCACTCGTCGACCGCCTCGCGCGACCGAGCGACCAGCGCGAGGTGGAGGTTGCGCGTCTTGGGGCGGTCATGGCTCGCCGGCGACATCGCGAGGTCCTCCCACTCGTAGAGGTCGTCGCCGCGGTAGGGCTCGCCGAAGCCGAGCTGCGCGAGCGCACGCTCGTAGAAGCGTCGCGAGACCTCGACGTCGGAGACGCGAATCCCGACGTGGTCGAAGACGTCGAGCACGCCAGGATTCTCGCCTTTCGCGCTACGGCTTGCGCGCGATCTCCGCCTCGCGCTCCTGCTGCGCCCTTCGCTCGTACTCGCTCTTGAGCTCCCGGTAGCGCATCGTGTCCCACTGGATCGGCTTGCCCGCCGACTGCGCGGCGAGCAGCTCGAGGTGGTGATGCCAGCCGCCGCCGTAGCTCGGCAGGTCGGCCTCTCCCTCGAACGTGTGCCGGAGCAACAGGCGCGTCCCGTCGCCGTCGGGACTCAGCTCGAACCGGACGAGCGAGTCGCTCTTGCCCTCGTTCCACGTGTACGCGAGCAGCTCGGGCTCGCGCAGCTCGGTGATCGTTCCGCGCTCCACGTTGTCCTCGTCGAACCTGAGCACGATCGCGCCGCCGACGCGGAGGTCGATCTCGGCTGGCGCCAGCCAGCCGGCCAGCTCCTGCGGGTCGGTGAGCGCATGCCACACGCGCTCACGGGGCGCGTCAAACCGTCTGTCGAACACGACTTGGGCCGCTTCAACGGTGCCGAACTCCTCCATGTCTCTACTCCTCCCTCAGTCGAGCTTCCAGTGCGTCGAGGCGCTGCTCCCAGAACTTCCGGTGCCGCGCCAGCCAGCGTTCCGCCTCGCCCAGGGCCTCCGGCTCGAGGCGGTAGATCCGCCGCTGAGCCTCGCCCCTGCAGTCGACGACGCCGGCCTTCCTCAGTACGCGCAGATGCTTCGAGATCGCGGGGCGGCTGGATGGGAAGTGGCTCGCCAGGTCGCCGACCGAGCGCTCCTCCTCGGCGAGCAGCTCGACGATCCTGCGCCTGGTCGGGTCGGCCAGTGCCTCGAACACCTGCACGTCGTGTAAGGTAACCTCTCGGTTACGTAACTGTCAAGTTACAGAAGCCTCACCGATGAGTTCCGCGCCCGCCGAAGGTCAGGTACGAATGAATTCGACACGGAGGTGATACCGGCATGACGAGCGCTGTGAGCTCGAAAACCACGGTTGCGCTTGCAGGAACGCTCGTCCTTGCAGGCGCGTGCTGGGCCGTCGCGGTACGGCAGATGACCGGCATGGACATGGGCGCCTCGACCGAGCTCGGCTCGTTCGCGTTCTTCATCGCCGCGTGGGTGCCGATGATGGCGGCGATGATGCTGCCGGGCGCCGTCCCGGCGGTCTCGAGGGTCGTCCGCGCCGACGGCCGCGTCCTCGATGCGCCGGTGTTCGCCGTGGCGTACCTGGCGGTGTGGACGTTGATCGGCCTGGCCGTGTACGCCCTGTACGAGCCGCACAGCACCGAGGCCGCCGGCTCACTCGCGATCGCCGCCGGGCTGTACGAGCTCACCCCGCTCAAAGGCCGGTGCCGCCGCCGCTGCCGCAGCAGCGTGCGCTCGGGCTTCCAGTTCGGTCTCTACTGCGTGGGGTCGAGCATCGGCCTGATGGTGCTCTTCCTCGCCCTGGGCGTCATGAGCGTGACGTGGATGGTCGCTGTCGCCGCGATCGTGGTCGCCCAGAAGCTCTTGCCGCCGCGGGCCGCCGTCGACGTGCCGCTCGCGCTGGCGATCGTGGGCCTCGGCGTCCTGATCCTCGTCGACCCGTCGGCAGTTCCGGGCCTGAGCCAGTCGATGTGAAGGAGGACGAATGACGGCGCACGCGACAGGGACACGTGAGGAATGGCTGGCAGCCCGCCTCGAGCTGCTCGAGGCGGAGAAGGAGCTCACCAGGCGCGGCGACGAGCTGGCCCGCCGGCGACGGGAGCTCCCGTGGGTCCGGATCGAGAAGCGCTACCGCTTCGAGACGGACGAGGGCGAAGCGTCGCTGGCGGAGCTCTTCCAGGGGCGCTCGCAGCTGCTCGTCTACCACTTCATGTTCGGGCCCGACTACACGGCCGGCTGCCCGGCCTGCTCGGCGATCGCGGACGGCTTCGCCGGGTCGGCGGTCCACCTCGCCAACCACGACGTGACGCTGACGGCCATCTCGCGAGCGCCCATCGCGGCGATCCAGGCCTACAAGAAGCGAATGGGCTGGGCCTTCCCATGGGCGTCCTCTCACGACACCGACTTCAACTACGACTTCTACTCGTCGGTGACCGACGAGCAGCAGCGTTCCGGCGCCACCGAGTACAACTTCACCACGCGGGACGTGAGGCCGATTCTCGACGCCACCGAGGGCGGCGTTGCCGAGCAGGCGGCCAGGTGCGGAACGAGCGTCGCCACCTACCTGCGGGAAGCGCCCGGCGTAAGCGCGTTCGCGCTCGAAGACGGCGTCGTCTACCACACGTACTCCGCATACGCCCGCGGGGTCGACGGCCTCTGGAGCATGTACCAGTGGCTCGACCGGGCGCCGCTGGGACGCAACGAGACCGGCCTTTGGTTCCGCCGACACGACGAGTACGACCAGTAGGGCTCGACGAAACAGTGACGAGGCCCTCGGGCCGCACCGTTCCGCCAATCCCTCCTAGCCCGGCGGCGCGGTCGACTCGCGGACGACGAGCTCTGTCGGCAAGAGCGTCCGATGCGGCTTGCCGGTCGCGCCGCGCTCGATCGCCTTTATGAGCTGCTCCGCAGCGAGGCGGCCCTTCTCCTCGTGGGGCTGCGCGACCGTCGTCAGCGGCGGAGCCGCGCGCGCCGCGCCCGGCGTGTCGTCGAAGCCGACGACGGATAGCTTCGACGGCACCGGGACGCCCAGCTCCTCGGCGGCCTCGAGGGCGCCGAAGGCCAGGATGTCGCTCATCGCGAGGATCGCCGTCGGCGGCCTCGGGTCGCGCAGGAGCGCGAGGGTCGCGTCCCGGGCCGGCCCGGGTGCGTTCGGGCGGCACGTGCGCACGAGTGCCGGGTCCCAGGAATCGCCGAGCCCGTCCTCGTACCCCGCCAGGCGCTCGACGGTGATGTCGAGCTGAAGCCCGCTCCCCGGCTCGAGCGTCGTCACGAACGAGAGCACCGCGACGCGCTCGTGGCCGAGCCCGCGAAGGTGCTCGGCGGCGCTGCGGGCCGCAGCGCGGTCGTCGATCCCGACGAAGGGCGTCTCCGCTCCGCGCGGCTGGTCGACCGTGACCACCGGAAGCCGGCGCGCGAGCGCCGCCTCGACGCGCAGGTCGTTCTGCGGCACCGAGTAGACGATGAAGCCGTCGACCACCGCCTCCCGCACGAGCCGCGCGGCCTCGTCGCGTTGCCGCGAGTCCGGGATCAGCAGCAGGCCGGTCGGCGCCTTCTGAATCGCGAGGGACACGCCACGCAGGAACGGCGGCGAGGCCGGATCGGTGAACTGGTAGGCGAGCCGCTCGCTGAAGATCAGGCCGATCGCGCCTGCCCGGCCGGTCCGCAGCCTCCGCGCGGCCGGATCCGGCCCGGGATAGCCGAGCTCCTCGGCCGCCGCCAGCACGCGCTCGCGCACGTCGTCCGAGACCAGCTCCGGGCGGCCGAAGGCCTGCGAGGCACTCCCGACCGAGACGCCCGCGCGCTCCGCAACCTCTCGTAGGCGCACGCGCCGCTCGGCCATCGAGGGAATACTACGGTTGCTGAACCGTTTCAGTTACTGTACGCACTGAATCGGTTCACACGAGGAGGAGACTGGAATGTTCGAGCTATTCGTAGGCTCCGAGGCGGCTCAGCGGAAGATCGCCGACTCATTCGAGCCGACGCGACCTGCAACCTCCAGGCCCCTGCGCCAGCGGCGCAGGCGGCGCCCCGTCCGCTCGACCTCGGCGGCCGCCCTGCGCAGCCTCGCCGAGCGGCTCGAGCCTTCGCCCAGCCGGTAGCGCGGTTCCGCGTACGATCACGACGGCGTGATCCTCGAGAACGGCGTCGTCCGCACGATGGAGCCTTCGCTGCCGCTGGCGCGGAGCCTCGCGATCGCGGGCGACCGGATCGTCGGCGGTGTGGGCGCGCACGAGACGGCATTGCCGGGCCCCGAGCGGATCGACCTCGGCGGCCGCTGCGTCGTCCCCGGCTTCACCGACTCGCACGTCCACTTCCCGACCTGGGCGATCGCGCAGCACGAGGTGCGGCTCGAGGGCGCGACGTCGCTCGAAGAGGCGGTCGCTCGTGTGCGAGACGCGCTGCCGCAGGCGAGCGGCATGTGGCTGCGGGGCCGTGGCTGGCGCAGCGGCGACTGGTCGCCGCCGGTCGAGCCGACGAAGCACGAGCTCGACGCGATCGCGCCCGACCGGCCGGTCGCGCTGATGGCGCGCGACTCGCACTCGGTCTGGCTCAACTCGGCCGCGCTTGCACGCGCCAACGGTGATCTGCAGGTGCCCGGCGGTGTGGTCGAGCTGGACGAGCGGGGCGAGCCGACCGGCGTCCTGCGAGAGGAGTCCTGCTGGCAGTTCCGCGACCGCTACATCGAGACGAGCGACGACGAGTACGTCGAAGCGATGCGCGGTGGGATGAAGCTCGCCGCCTCGCGCGGGGTCACCGCACTCCACGACAAGGACGGCTGGCTCGGCGCCCTGCGGTTCTGGCAGCGGCTCGACGCCGACGACGCGTTGATCCTGCGCGTGTGGCAGTCGTTGCCGGCCGAGAAGGCCGAGGAGCTCGCGGACGTGGACGTGCGCGGCGGGCTAGGCTCGCCGCTGCTGCGCCTCGGCTACCTGAAGGCGTTCATGGACGGCACGCTCGGCTCGCAGACCGCGCGGATGCTGGACGGCTCGGGGGTCGAGATCACGAGCCGCGAGGACCTGGAGGAGCACATCCGCAACGGAGCCCGCGCCGGCTTCCCGATCGCGGTGCACGCGATCGGCGACCTCGCCAACCGCGAGGCGCTCGACGCGTTCGAGGCGACGCGCCCGGAGTGGGAAGCGCTCGGCCTGCGGCCCCGAATCGAGCACGCGCAGCTGCTCGCAGCCGAGGACCTCCCGCGCTTCGCCGAGCTCGGTATCGCCGCGTCGGTCCAGTTCAGCCACGCGCCTTCCGACCGAGACCTCGCCGACCGCTTCTGGGGCGAGCTCGACAGCGAGCCGTACGCGTTCCGGTCGCTGCTCGAATCGGGCGCCCTCCTCGCCAACGGCTCCGACGCGCCGATCGAGGAGCTGGACCCGCTGCTGGGAATCCGCGCAGGCGTCCTGCGCACCCTCGACGAGCGCGAGGCGTGGCGCCCGGAGCAAGCGCTGACCGTCGAGCAGGCGCTCCACGCGACCACGGTCGCGCCCGCGTGGCTCGCGCGCGACGAGCACCGCCGCGGGAAGCTCGTACCGGGGCAGCTCGCCGACCTCGTCGTGCTCGACCGCGACCCGCTCGACTGCGAGGCAGAGGAGCTGGCCGAGCTGCAGGTGGTCGCCACGATGCTCGGCGGCGCGTGGACGCACAACCCGCCGCCCTGGTCGTAGGTTGAGATTCCGTAAACGCGGCTAACCGCTGCCAAGCGGCGCCGTCAGAACGGAAGACAAGGCAAGTACGGGCGGCCGCTACCTTCCCCTCTCCCTTGGGTATGCGGTCGTTGCAGGGCCGGCTTCCCGCCGGCCCTTTCTTTATGCGCTCGCAGTGGCCGCGGGAGCGACCGACGGGCGTGGGCAACCGGACAGCGCGGCGATCGCGTCGGTGAAGATGTCGCGCTCGGGAGCCGTGTAGACCGGCCTGAAGTCGACCGCGCCGTTCAGCTCGACGACCGAGAAGCCGCCGGGGCCGGTCGGGAGGAGGTCGACGCCCACGAGGTCGAGCCCGGACGCCAGGGCAGCGGCGCACGCCAGGTCCACCGCGACCGGCGCGGGCGAGACGTGCGAGACGGTCGCGCCGAGCGCGACGTTCGTCCGCCATTCGCCGGGCGCGGCCGTGCGGCGGCCTGCCCCGATCACCCCACCGCCAGCCACGATCAGGCGCAGGTCGTGCCCGAGCGGCGGGATCAGCTCCTGCGCGATCGCCCCCGTGGTGCGGAACCAGTCGCTGAAGGAAAGCCGCTCGAGCGTGCGCTCCAGCTCCCCCCGGTCGCTGCAGAGCGTCACCTCACGGCCCCAGCTGCCGAAGCGCGGCTTGACGACGACGGGGAAGTCGAGCTCGGGCGGCTCGCGATGATGCTCGATCAGCCTCGTCTGCGGATGCGGCAGGCCGGCTCGGCGGAGTGTCCGTGCCGTGAGCACCTTGTCGTGCGCCCGCACGAGCGCTGACGGCGGGTTGAGCACCCTGACGCCCTGGTCAACAAGGCGCTCCACCGCCGACAGCCCCTCCTCGATCCCCCCGAGGTCCTCACGGATGTCGAGCCGCACCAGACCGATATCGCCCTTTTCCAGGCGCAGCAGCGCATCCCGAGGCGAGAGCACTTCGATCGGCGCCCCGTTCCACGTCCTCGCGGCGAGCGCCTGGCTCGTTGGGCTGGGCCGGTGGGCGATGAGCGCGACGCGCATCTCGAGCCGTAACTGTGGCGCCGGGCGGCTTAGGCGTGGGCTTCGGTGTGGTTACAGACCCGTTGCGAAGTCGGTATGAGCCCTACTTGATCTTCGCAATCGTTTCGTGGCCGACGTCGACCACCCTCGATGGCAGCGTGGCGAAATGGAGCTTCTCTCCGAACTCCTGCCCGGGGCCGATCGCGTAGGTCAGGAAGTCCCGTAGCGTCTTCGCCTTGTCCGAGCTCTCGGGAACGAGGGCGTAGGTGAACGTCGAGATCGGGTAGGCGTCCGGCGCGGAGGCCGGCGGGTTCGTCAGTGAGATCGCGTTGTCGGCGGGAATCGACGTCACGGCGTCTGCGGCCGCGGTGATCGACGGAGGCCCCGGAACCGGGAACTTCCCAGCCGCGTTCTGGATCAGCGCGTAGTCCAGCTCGTTCGAGAAGACATAGGAGATGGCGAGGTAGCCGAGCGAGCCGTCCGCGCGATCCACGATCGCGGCGACGCCGTCGTTCCCCTTGCCTCCTGTGCCGGTCGTGAAGTTGACCTGCGTGGAGACGCCCTTCTGCGACTTCCAGGTCGGGCTGGCCTTCGAGAGGAAGTCGGTGAAGGCGTACGTGTCGCCGCTCGAGTCGCTGCGGAAGACCGGGCTGACCTTCGTCGGCGGAAGCTTGGCTCCCGGGTTCAGCGCAGCGATCTTCGGGTCGTTCCAGGTCGTGATCTTGCCGAGGTACATGTCGGCCAGCACAGGCCCGCTCAGCTTCAACTTCGCCGGCGCGCCGTTGACGTGGTAGGAGACCAGCGTCGCGGCGAGCGCCCACGGGACCTGCAGGCAGCTGTTACAGGCATCGGCCTGGTCCGGCGTGAACGGCGCGTCGCTCGCACCGAAGTCGACCGTCCGTGCGGTGATCTGCGAGATCCCGCCGCCGGAGCCGATCGCACCGTAGGTGATCGTGACGTCATGCTTCTTCGCGTAGTCGTTCGACCACTGCGCAAGCAGCGGCGCAACGAGCGTGCTGCCGGCTCCGACGAGCACCTTGCTCTCGCCGCCGCCGGTCGCGCCACCGTTGTCGTTCGAGCCACCGCACCCCGCGATCGTGACCGCGGAGAGGACAACAAGGCTGATCGTGAGGAGTCGGATTCTCATACCGCGACTCTCGCCACCCTGCCTGAGTGGAAACGCGTGTGGGGTTACGAGTTGGAGTCGCCTAGATGTGCTCTTCCGGATGCGAGGCATCCGTGAACTCGCGGAACTCCGCGGTCAACAGATACGCCACCTGCTCGCCGATATCAACGGCGTGGTCGCCGATGCGCTCGATCGTGCGCGAGACGATCACCATCCGCAGCACCCACTCACGCAGCCCGGGCTCACTGACGATCTCCACGACGCGGTCCACGAACCGCCGGTTCGAGCGGTCGATCAACTCGTCCAGGTCGACGAGCGACTCGGCCGCAGCGAGGTCGCGGTTCGCCAGGGCGTCGAGTGCGACCCGGGTCATCTCCTCGGCCCGGTCGCCCATCTCCTGCAGGGTCTGCATGAGCATCGGGTCGCCCTCGACATCGGCGACGAGCTTCGTCAGCTTCGCGATCGTCACGGCGTAGTCGGCCATGCGCTCCAGGTGAAGGTTCGTGTGCAGCAGCGCGAGCACGAGGCGCAGGTCGGTCGCAACGGGCGTCTGGCGCGCAAGCAGGGACTGGACCGTCTCCTCGATCGCGAGGTAGCGCTGGTCGACGTCGTCGTCGAAGGCGATCACGTCGTCCGCGAGCTCGACGTCGCGCTGCCCGAGCGCGTTCAGCGCGCCGCGGAGCACGCGGAGAACGAGCGAGCCCTCCTCCTGGAGAGTGGCCTCGAGCTGGTCGAGCTCCTCCTGAAACGTGACGCGCACGTTCAACCGAACCGCCCCGTCACGTAGTCCTCGGTGCGCTGGTCGGCCGGCGAGGTGAAGACCTTCTCGGTGTCGTCGTATTCCACCAGCACACCGTAGCGCTGGCCGCCCTCGACCTCGAGGCTGAAGAACGCAGTCCGGTCGGCCAGACGTGCGGCCTGCTGCATGTTGTGCGTCACGATCACGATCGTGTAGTCCTGCTTCAGCTCTCGCATGAGCTCCTCGATCTTCTGCGTAGCAATCGGATCGAGTGCCGACGCCGGCTCGTCGAGGAGCAGGACTTCCGGCTCGATCGCGATCGCGCGGGCGATGCAGAGACGCTGCTGCTGGCCGCCCGAGAGCGAGAGCGCGCTCTTCTTGAGCCGGTCCTTGACCTCGTCCCAGAGCGCCGCGCCCTGCAGGGCCTTCTCGACGCGCTCGTCGAGGCCTTTCTTCATCCCGAGCGCTCGCGGGGCCCAGGCGACGTTGTCGTAGATCGTCTTCGGGAACGGGTTCGGCTTCTGGAAGACCATTCCGATCCGCCGCCGGACTTCGATCGCCGCGACCTTGTCGCCGTACATGTCGATCCCGTGGTAGAGGACCTCGCCGCCCAGCTTGAACCCGGGAATCGTGTCGTTCATCCGGTTGAGGCAACGGATGAACGTGCTCTTGCCACACCCCGACGGGCCGATCACGGCGGTGACGAGGTTCTTCTCGATCTCGAAGCTCACACCGCGGACGGCGATATTGTCCCCGTACCTGACCGTCGCGTCGCGGATGTCGAAGACGGTCTCGCCGCTCGGGCGGCTCGTCTCCTCACGCGCCGCGACGTCGACCGGCCTCATCGCCGGCATGGTAACGCTCTCCTTCACAAGCTCCTCCTCGGTCATTGACCCATCTTCTTCCTGCTTCGGATGAGCACCGCCCGCGCCAGCACACTCGTCACCAGCACGAACACCAGCAGCACGAGCGCGGTGGCCCACGCCCGCTTGTGATCCTCCGGGTCGGGCGACTCCGACCAGATGAAGATCTGAACCGGCATGTTCGGCAGCGCCTCGCCGGGGTTCGTCGCGACGTTGTTCACGAAGATCGAGGTCGTGAAGAGCAGCGGCGCCGTCTCTCCCGCGGCTCGCGCAATGGCGAGGACGGTGCCGGTGACGATCCCGCCCAGTGCGCTCGGCAAGACGACTCCGAGCACGACGCGCCACCGACTCACGCCTAGGGCGAAGGCGGCGTCGCGCTGGGTCTGTGGGACGAGGCGGAGCACTTCCTGCGTCGAACGCGCGACGAGCGGGATCATCACGATCGAGAGCGCAAACCCACCCGCCCAGCCACTTTGCTGGTGGCCGTAGACGAGCAGGCCGAAGACGAAGACGCCGAGGATGACGGACGGAAGCCCGTTCATCAGGTCGAGCGTCAGCTGGACCGGCGACGCGATCCGCCGTGGAGCGAACTCCGTGAGGAAGAGCGCCGTCAGAACCCCGAGCGGAAGGGCGATGGCGGTCGCGATCCCGACGAGGATGGCCGAGCCGACGATGAGAGGCGCAATCCCGCCCCCCGGTACCCCGAACAACGGCAGGTCGCTGGTCAGGAATCCCCAGCTGATCTCGCTGATGCCCCGCTTGGCCACGGAGATGACAACGATCGCAAGCACCGCGATCGCGCCCAGTGCCGCGAGGTTCGCGGCCACCTCCGCGATACGGTTGACGACCCGCCGGCGGCGAGAAGACGCACCGCCGCGGAGCGAGAAAGGCTCGACGGCCGCCATCAGATTCCCCCCGTCTGCTGCACCTCGAAGCGGCGCACGATCACCTGCGCAAGCAGGTTCGTGACGAGGCCGATGACCAGCAGGATGGCGGCGAGGTAGAACAGCGACGAAATCTGGAGCTCCGAGACTGCGCCCTGGAACTGGGCCGCGATCCGGCTCGCTAGCGTGTCGCCGGGCTGGAACAGGGACTTGTTGATCGCCGTCGCGGAGCCGATCACCTGCGTTACGGCGATCGCCTCGCCCAGCGCACGGCCGAGACCGAGGATCAGCGCCGCCGCAATGCCGGGGCGTGAGCCGGAGAGCACGACGCCGCGAACCATCTCCCAGCGCGTCGCGCCGAGCGCGAGCGCCCCGTCCTCGAGGTCCTGCGGCACTCCCAGGAAGAGCTCGCGGCAGATGCTGGCGACGATCGGGACGATCATGATCGCGAGAATCAGCCCGGCGACGAAGACGTCACTCCCGGTCGAGGGCTCGCCGAACAGGGGTATCCAGCCGAAGTAGTCGTGCAACCACGGCTCGATGTGGTGGGCGACGAACGGCCCCATCACGAGGATCCCCCAGAGCCCCAGGACGACACTCGGGATGGCGGCGAGCATCTCGACCAGCGTCCCGACGACGGGGCGCACACCGCGGGGCGCGAGCTCGCTGAGGAACAGCGCGATCGCGATGGCGAACGGGCCGCCCAGCAGCAATGCGATCGCGCACGTGACCGCGGTGCCGTAGAGGAAGGTCCCGGCGCCGAAGACGTTGTTGGCGGCGTCCCAGGTTGTCCCGGTGAGGAAGCCGAGCCCGAACTTGCTGAACGAGAGGTGCGCGCCGCGCAGCACCTTGTACGCGATGCCGACCATGATCGCGATCGCGGCGAGCGATCCGAGCAGCGTCAGCAGGAACAGGATCCGGTCGCCGATCCAGTCCCTCGCACGGCGGGCGCCGGTCAGCGTGTGGGTGATCGGAACGCTGCTCATTGACCGGCCAAGCTAACCGCTGATCCCGCGCTTGAGCGGACCATCCGCGAGCTGTCACCGGACCGTTACAAGATGCCAACCGTCTTTCAGCCCACGCTCGCGCGGGGACGGGCGACCCTTCCGCCGTTGCAGTTCACGGGGGTGCAGCACGTGTTCCCGTGCGTCAAATGGGAGGAGAGCAATCTTGAAGCGCAAGCGAAGCACTGCGGCGACTCTCGCCGCGCTTGGGGTCATAGCAATCTCGCTGACAGTGTGGACGAGCCTCGCCGGAGCAAGTGGCAGCCGCCAGACCGCGACGCTCAAGGGAGCGGGCGCAACGTCCATCGCGCCGCTGATGGCGCTCTGGCAGCAGCACTACAAGGGCGGCCAGGTCAGCTACAGCGCGATCGGGAGCGGCGGCGGCATCAACGCCATCACCGCCCGCACCGTCGACTTCGGGGCCAGCGACGCGCCGTTGACCGACGACCAGAAGAAGGCGTGCAAGAGCTGCCTGATGATTCCGTGGGCGTTCTTCGGCACATCGATCCCGTACAACGTCAGCGGTGTCGGCTACGGGCTGAAGCTCACGGGCCCGATCCTCGTCGGGATCTACAGCGGCTCGATCAAGTACTGGGACGCCGCGGCGATCAAGAAGATCAACGGCGGGGTCAACCTTCCACACGAGAAGGTCGTCCCGATCTACCGCAGCGACGGAAGCGGCACGAGCTACAACTTCACCGACTACCTGTCGCACATCAGCAAGTCCTGGAAGAGCAAGGTCGGCAAGAGCACGCAGCCGAACTTCCCGGTGGGCGTCGGCGCGCGCGGTAGCTCCGGCGTCGCGGCCAAGCTGCGCAGCACGCCCGGCGGCATCACCTACGTCGACGCGGCCTACTCGATCAAGAACCACTTCAAGATCGCGAGGGTGAAGAACCGCGCCGGTCGGTATGTCCTGCCCGGCATCAAGCAGATCCTGGCCGCTGCCGCGGCGATCACGAAGGTCAAGGCCAAGGACAACGCGTTCTCGGTCGTCGATCCGAACCCGAAGCAGAAGGGCGCGAAGTCGGCGTACCCGATCTGCACTTTCACCTGGGCGATCGTCCCGCAGAAGTCGAACAACGCGGCCGACCTGAAGAAGTTCCTCAACTGGGCCGTGACCAAGGGGCAGAACGACGGCCTCAAGCTGCAGTTCGCGCCCATGCCAAAGGCGGTCGTGGCCGCCGCCAAGCGGACGATCCCGAAGATCCATAGCTAGGACGTCTAGAGCGGAAGCACGCAACGAACGTCGAGCCCGCGGCCACGACCGCCGCGGGCTTCGACGTTCCCGCCCGCGGACTCGACCACGTGCTTGACGATCGCGAGGCCAAGACCCGTCCCGCGGGTGGTGCGGGCGCGGTCCGAGCGGAAGAAGCGCTCGAACAGGCGCGGGACATCCTCGTCTGGGACGCCCGCGCCGTTGTCCGCGACGTCGAGCACGATCTCGCGGTCGTCGCGGCTGAGGCTGACGACGCAGGTCGCGCCTTCGCCCGCGTACCGGAGCGCGTTCTCGAGCAGGTTCTCGACGACGAGCCTGAGCATCCGCCGGCGGAGCGGTACCTCGATCATCTCGTCCTCGACGCGCAGGACGAGCGTCAACCCGGCGAGCTCGGCGCGCTCGGAGAGCTCGGCGACCACGTCGCGCAGGACGGGCGCGGCCTCCGTCTCGCCGAGCGCGACTACCTCACGCCCCTGCTCGAGCTCGCTCAGGAACAGGATGTCGTCGACGAGGTTGGTCATCTCCCCCACCTCGTCGCGCGCCTGCGCGAGCAGCGCCTTGAGGTCGGCCCCGGGGAGCTCGGCCGACTCGAGCAGCGCCTGCAGACGCGCGAGCGGCGTCCGCAGCTCGTGGGAGACCGAAGCAGTAAACGCCGTACGGAGGGCTTCGTAATTGGTGTCAGCCACTACGCTTGAGTATCGCGTGACCAAGGTCCTCATCGTCGAAGACGACGACACTATCGCCGAGGGCATGGCGCAGCATCTCGACGCGGCAGGCGTCGACTCGGTGCGCGTAGGTGCAGGCGAGGTCGGTCTTGCGCGCCTTCGCTACGAGCGGCCGGACGTGCTCGTGCTCGACCTGATGCTGCCGGGCCTCGACGGCTGGGCGCTGATCGAGCAGGCGCGCGCGGAGGGCATCGGCACGCCGATCCTCGTCGTCAGTGCTCGCGGCACCGAGCACGATCGCGTGCACGCGCTCCAGATCGGGGCGGACGACTACCTCGTCAAGCCGTTCTCGATGAAGGAGCTGGTCGCACGCGTCCAGGCGGCGGCGCGGCGGGGCGTCCGCGGCGTCCAGGAAGACCGCGGCGAGGAGCTGGTCATCGAGGAGCTGCGCATCGACCCGCGCTCGGTGCAGGCCTTCGTCGACGGCGAGAGCGCCGAGCTGACGCCGACCGAGTTCCGGCTCCTGTACACGCTCCCGCAGGATCAGGGCCGCCTGGCGAGCCGCG
>Ga0081540_1001329_pt1 | contig 21570 bp, 20 predicted proteins | sample TabmetS2T1R1_FD_71024 | JGI IMG/M metagenome (GOLD analysis project Ga0081540, IMG submission 71024) | Tabebuia heterophylla rhizosphere microbial communities from the University of Puerto Rico - S2T1R1 | ecosystem: Host-associated > Plants > Roots > Rhizosphere ... | reverse complement strand
GCCGATGGTCACCATGCTGGCCGACAAAGGGCCGGTGAGCGCCACCCGCCCGCCGATGTAGCCCGAGGTGCATGTGAGGCCGTCATCGAACGCCGCGAAGGCGAGGCTTGCCGTGACCGGGGCGCGCGACATCTGTGTGACTTCAAGACCCGCCCCCAGAATCGCGTCGGTCAGGTCTTCGACGCTTGCAATGGGGATGCGTGTCCAACCATCGGTTTGCGATCCGGTCGGCATGGCGTTTGACGCCTATATGCGCGCCCCATCGGGGCATAGGGCAAGTTTCGCACTGCTTCTGGAGGGCGTCTCTAGGGAAGTCCTGATTTGCATGGTGGGGCGCCTCCTGATAGCCGCGCATGTCAGCTTGGGGTCAGACTCGGAGCTAGGAAGCTCAGTTCGGCAGCTCCGAAGCGCGAACCGTCGTCGCTTAGCTGTGAGCCGGCGTCTGCACGTCGCACCGCAGCGTTCTGACGGTTAGCTCGGGGGGAACGTACGGGTCGCCAAGAGCGCGAGAGCCTCTCTCCGGTTTGGTTGCGAGTCACGTGTGCTCATTGATCGGGGCCTCCCTCCTCATGATGCACCGGAACCCGACGTGGCTGCTCGAAGTGTCGACCGGCTGCGCTGCGGCCGGCGGCCGACAGCGGCGGCATCAATCCGCATAGATGTGAGCCGCCATGAGTAGAACGGAGCTACATTTTTCAACAATAACATGGGAAAAAGGAGCGCTATGTCGTCCGCGCGACAGCTCGCTAAAGAGTTCAGAAAGGTTGGAGATCTACTAGGGAGCTGATGTCGGCTCCAGCCCGAACGGCCGCTTGAGCTTGGGCAGCTTCGAGGCGAGCCTGTGTGAAAACGCTCTGCTGAGCGGCATCGACGGGCATGAGCAGTGGTGTCTATTGCCTCAGGCCGCCAGCGCCTGGCGCAGCCGTCCGACGCCGAGCGCCGTCATTGCTCGCCGCAAATTGTAGGCGAGTACATGCAGGCTCATCTCGATGCGAACGGCGTTCAGGCCCTTGCATAGGAAGTGGGCTTTCCCCATCCAGGCTTTGATGGTTGCAAATGGGTGCTCGGCGGTCTCGCGCCGGACCGCCATGGCGTTGCCCATCGCTTCCATGCGCTTGGCCAGCGCGTCGAGGACGGCTTCATGCTCCCAGCGCCGGACACGGCGCTCTTGTCCTGTGGTGCACCGCTCCTTCAGCAGACAGGTGGTGCAGGTCGTTGTCCAATAGACGAAGACGGTGAGATCGCGGTCCTTGGTAGCGCAGCGGCGCGTCAGTATTTCGCCTGCGGGGCAGCGATAGGCATCCCTGTCCGGCAGATAGACGAACTCCGCTTTGCTGAACCGCCCTTCCGCCTTGGCGCTGGAAGTGTTGGGACGCGGCACGAGAGCATGGACGCCCATCTCATGGCAGGCGAGCAGATCGGGGCTGTTGAAGTAGCCACTGTCGGCAAGGACATCAATCTCGGCAAAGCCGAGCACCGCCTTGGCCTCGGCGGCCATCTTCGGCAGTTGCCCGCGGTCGCCGACGTGGTTGGTGACCTCGTGGGCAATGATGAGGTGATGCTCGGTCTCGGTCACAGTTTGCACATTGTAGCCGACCGTGCCGGTCAGGCGGTCACCGGTGACCATCAGCCGCGTGTCGGGATCGGTGAGCGACACCTGCTTGTCGGATGAAGCCTCGACCGCCGCCTCGAGCGCCTTCAGCTTCTGCATCTGCGCCTTGAGCCGGGTGAGCTTGTCGCGCAGCTTGCCGGAGCCGGTCGGGCCACTGCCGTCCATGCTCTCCTGGCGGTCGGCGGCATCGAGCGCGGTGAGATATTGCGCCGCACTCTCCTCCAGCTTGGCGAGGCGCGTTCTGACCTTGCTGCGGGTGAAGTTCTTGTCGCGGGCATTCACGCCCTTGAACTTGCTGCCATCGACCGCCGCAAGCGGCCGGCTGAACAAGCCGAGATCACGGCAGATGACGATGAACTGCGCGCAGGCCGCGCAGATCGCGAGGCCGTTGTCGCGGCGGAAGTCGGCGATGGTCTTGAAGTCCGGCGCCAGCCGTCCGGTCAGCCACATCAGCTCGATATTACGCTGGCATTCGCGCTCAAGACGACGACTGGACTGGATGCGATTGAGGTAGCCGTAGATGTAGAGCTTCAGTAGCATCGCCGGATGGTAACCCGGCCGTCCGGTCGCCGCCGGGATCACCGCAAAGCCGAGTGCATCCAAATCCAGCGCCTCGACGAAGGCCTCGATCACCCGCGCCGGATTGTCCGCGTCGATGTAATCCTCCAGAGACGCCGGCAGAAGCGAAGCCTGGGCGCGATCCTCGCCTTTGATGAAGCGCTGCATGACGACCTCCATTCGGAGGCCCAACGCTGCCATGATCCGGCGTTTCCACACAAGCTCAGGCGAAAGCAGAAGCGCGCCAAATGCGGTGGAGGGTTCAGCGCCGCTCGAATTTATGGGTTCACATCCTACACCGCCGCCGCAAGCGGCTGGTGTTCCTTCACCGGGCGGACATAGGCTGAATAGGCGTCCATCAAGGTCTTGGTGATGTCGCCGACCTTGAAGCGGTAATCGCCGATCTCGGACACCGGGGTCACTTCGGCTGCGCTGCCGGTCAGGAAGCACTGTTCGAAATTGGCCATTTCCTCCGGCATGATCGCGCGCTCGATGACGTTCCAGCCGCGCTCCTTGGCGAGGCCGATCACCGTGCGCCGGGTGATGCCGTCGAGGAAGCAATCCGGCGTCGGTGTGTGGATCTCGTCGCCACGCACGAAGAAGATGTTCGCCCCCGTCGCCTCGGCGATCTGGCCGCGCCAGTCGAGCATCAGCGCATCGGCATAGCCCATGCCCTCCGCGCGGTGCTTCTCGATGGTGCAGATCATGTAGAGCCCGGTCGCCTTGGACTTGCACGGCGCGGTACGCGGATCCGGCCGGCGATATTCGGCCATGGTGAGGCGGATGCCCTTCAGCCGCTGCTCGGGATCGAAATAGGCGCCCCAAAACCACACCGCCACAGCAAGATTGACCTTTGTGAGCTGGGCGGCGACGCCCATCTGCTCCGAGCCGCGCCAGGCGATCGGGCGGACATAGGCATCGGCGAGGTTATTGGCCTTGAGCGCGTCGCGACAGGCCTGGCTGATCTCTTCCGCGCTATAGGGAATGTCGAAGCCGAGGATCTTGCCGGAGTTGACGAGGCGCTGCGAATGCTCGGTCAGTTTGAAGATCTCGCCATCATAGGCGCGCTGGCCCTCGAATACCCCACTGCCGTAATGCAGCCCGTGTGACAATACGTGGAGCTTGGCGTCGCGCCAGGGGAGCAGGGCCCCGTTGAACCAGATGAATCCATCGCGTTGATCATAGGGCTCGATAGCCATGTTAACCTCCAATGCGATACGCGCGCGGGCTCCCCTTCACCGAGAGCTAGCCCCATTCTCATAGCACTGCGGTAGGAAAGATTGCGGAAACCGCATAAAAATGCATCCAGAGCGGCAAGCTAGTCTTGCTTGCGCCAACAAGCAAGTGCAAATAAGTCAGCATGGCTGACATATATGAAAGAGCCGCAAGGCTGCGCCCGAAACGTTTCGAGAGACCATCGCCTCCGGCCTCAGAAGGTGGGCAGCAGGAAGCCGATCCGCTCTGGTTCATCGAAGCCTTGTTTCTGGCTTATCGTGAGTTCATCCGTGAGCCGGACCGCATCCTCTCGGAAATCGGTTTCGGCCGGGCGCATCACCGTGCGCTCTATTTCGTGCACCGTTATCCCGGCATGCGCGTGGCTGATCTCCTGGAGATTTTGCAGATCACGAAGCAAAGTCTGGCGCGCGTGCTGCGCGAACTGGTAAAAGAAGGGTATATCCAGAGGCGCTCGGGGGAAACCGATCGGCGCGAGCGCCTGCTCTATCCGACGGAACGCGGCCAGGCCTTGGCCCTGCGACTGACCGAGCTGCAAATCGGGAAAGTGCAGGCCGCCTTGGCGGCGGTCGGCGATGACGGCGCGGCGGCCGTGGCAGCTTTCCTCCGGCATATGGCGCCGGACGCGGTCCGACCCGCAGTGCTCAAGCGAGGCTCGCCAGGGCAAGAGGCAAGTGAGGAGGGATGACGGAGAACACTCAGACAGCATCGGCTGCCGCGGCGGTCGCCGATGATGCACCGCATATTCTCGTCGTCGATGACGATCAGCGCATCCGCGATCTGCTCGGTCGCTTTCTGCACGACAACGGCTATCGCGTCACCGCGGCAGACAATGCCGAGAATGCGCGCTCCAGCATGCGCAATCTGGCTTTCGACGTGATCATTCTCGATGTGATGATGCCGGGTGAGGATGGGCTGTCGCTGGCGCGTGATCTGCGCGGCTTCTCGTCCATCCCGATCCTGATGCTCACCGCCCGGGCCGATGCGGAGGACCGCATCTCTGGCCTTGAGGCAGGCGTCGACGACTATCTCCCCAAACCCTTCGATCCTCGCGAGCTGCTCTTGCGGCTCAAGAACATCATGCGACGCCGTGGCGGCGGCGAGGCGGAAAATGGCGGTCCTCAGGACGTGCGCTTTGGCAAGTTCACCTTCAATCTCGCGCGGGGCGAATTGAAGGTCGACGGCGAGTCCATCAAGCTCACCGAGATGGAGCGCAATCTCCTGCGCTTCTTTGCGGCACGTCCCGGCGCCACGGTCGACCGCGAAGAGCTGGCTGATCTCTCGGGGAATGAAAGCGAGCGATCGGTCGATGTGCAAATTAACCGCTTGCGGCGGAAAATCGAAGCCGATCCGACGAATCCTGCTTATCTGCAAACCGTGAGAGGGCGCGGTTACATCTTCTATTTCGACTAATGGCAGCCATTACCGAACATAGCCCGGTCCGCACTGGCCGGGGTCTCAGACCGGGCTTCTGGGCTAAGCAGATCACCGCGGTCGGCGATCTGCTCCTGCCTCGGGGGCTTTATGCCCGTGCGTTGATCATCATCATCGCGCCGATCGTGCTTCTACAATCGGTCCTGGTTTTCGTCTTCATGGACCGGCACTACGAATATGTGACGCGCCGCTTGGCGCTTGCCACCGTCCAGGACATCGCCATGCTGATCGGCCTCTACGAGACCTATCCGCATCCCGATGGCTACGACAATCTCAGCGACCTCGCCCGGGAGAAGCTGAACCTCGTCGCTCAGATCGTGCCTGATGCCGAGCTGCCGCCCGCGCTGCCGAGGCCCTTCTTCCGCTTCCTCGACCGCACACTCGCAAAGCAGATCCGCGCCAAGATCGACAAGCCTTATTGGCTCGACACCGTGGGGGACTCCGATCATATCGAAATCCGCGTCAAGCTGGATGGTGCGGTGCTCAAAGTGCTGGCGCGGCGCAGCCAGACCTACGCCTCCAACACGCATATTTTCCTGCTCTGGATGGTCACGACGTCGATGGTCCTCTTGACCGTCGCGATCCTGTTCCTGCGAAACCAGATCCGGCCTATCCTGGCACTTGCCAAGGCCGCCGAGAGTTTTGGCCGCGGCCAGCCTGCGCCCCCCCATTTCAAGGTGCGCGGTGCACGCGAGGTGCGCCAGGCGGCGCTTGCCTTCATTGAAATGCGAGACCGCATCGAGCGGCATGTCGAGCAGCGCACCACCATGCTGGCCGGCGTCAGCCATGACCTGCGCACCGTACTGACGCGTTTCCGGCTGCAGCTGGCGATGATGGCGCGCTCGCCCGAGAACGACGCCCTCGTCGCGGATGTCGACGAAATGCAGCAGATGCTGGAGGACTATCTTGCCTTCGCCAAGGGCGGCTCGAGCGAGCGCACGGAGACGGGCGATGTAGCCGTGATACTGGAAGACATCCAGACTGCGCTCGCGGCATCATCGGGGCGCAAGATCATGCTGTTCGTGAGCGAGCGCCCACTGCCCGCGGTGATCCGACGCAATGCCTTCAAGCGTGCGATCACCAATCTGGTCTCGAATGCCACGCGCTTCGGCAAGCGCATTGCCATCACCGCCAAAAAGACGCGGCGCAATCTCCTGATCACCATCGAGGACGACGGGCCGGGCGTGCCTGCCGAAGCCCGGGAAACAGTGTTTCTGCCGTTCCGCAGTCTGGACAATGCCCGCAACCAGAATGTGAAGAGCACGGGCCTGGGCCTTGCGATTGCGCGCGATATCATCCGTGCTCATGGCGGGGAAATTCATCTCGGCGAAAGCCAGATGGGCGGGCTGAAGGCCACGATACGCATGCCGCTATAACAGCGGCACGGATCGCCGCCCGCTGTCTCTGCCAGCCATCTCAGTTCCAAGGGTCAACGGTCGGTACGCCCAGCCTCTCGAAATCGCCGACATTGCGCGTTGCAATCGCAAGGCCATGCACGAGGGCGGTGGCCGCGATGAGAGCGTCCGCCAGCCCGGCAATGTGGCCCGCCTTTTGCGCCGCTGCACGAAGCACGCCAGCCGACCGGGCAATGGGGTCTGTCACTGGCAGGATGTTGCTGGCGAAGGTTGCGAGGAATTCGTCGATCAGGCTGCGCAGCATACTCTGTCTTGCCGAGCCAGCTTCTAGACGCTCGATACCAAATGTCAGCTCGTGAATCGTGATGATCGAAACATGCGGGGATTGCTGCCGGGACAAAAATGCAATCACCCCTTTGTTCGGCTTGGGTCTCGCGATTTCGGAAATCACATTGGTGTCCAGCAAAACACCGCTCATTGCTCCTCGAACCCTTCCAAGGGTGTGGCGCGGTCGGGAACTTTGCGGTCTGGCAATTCCAGCGATCCGGCTTTTCCGAATTTGTGAATCAGCCATCGGCCAAGATGCGGCGGCGGCGTTTGCAGGCGCAGCCACTCTTCCTCGGTCATCACAACGTAAGGCTTCCTCGCGCCGATCTTTTGTGGCCCCTCTTGGCTCGCCAAACGTAGAATCTCCGAGAGATGTGCCTTCGCATCGGCGACGCTCCAAATTCTTTGACTCATCGGCAGCTCCATCTGTCGTCTATACTAGACTAGTATAGACCAGATTGGGACAAGGAGCAATTTCTTAGCTGGCGGTCGGAAGAGGAGCCTTTTAGCCGCGGGCCAGTGAAGCTTCGATCGCGTAGCCTCCATAGAGGCGTATCGATGTGGTGGTGAAGCCGAGCCTCTGTGCGATTTCGGCCAGCTGCTCCGGGAGCTGTGGAATCGGCATCACCGAGAAGCGGCGCAACCAGGCGAGCTGCGCTGCGCGGAGCCAGCGGGGGTAGGCTGCGAAATCGCCGAAATCCACGATCTGCAGTGCGCCGCCCGGCGCAACATAGGTGGCGGCCTGCTCCACGGTCTCGCGCCAGGGCGGGATCATCGACAGCGCATAGGAGATGAAGACGCGGTCGAACTGGCTTCGGCCGAACAGCGCCTCGGCGGAAAAGGCCGTGGCGTCGGCTGCCGCCAGAGTGATGCGGCCCTTCATGCCCGCGCGCTCCACTTTCTGCCGGGCGGTACGCAGCATCTGTTCGGAAATGTCGATGCCATAGAGCCGGGCGGTTGGGTAGAACCGGCCTGCTTGGATCAGATTGCGCGCCGTGCCGCAGCCTACCTCCAGCGCGTTGCCACCCGTCGGAATCTTCAGATCGCGGAGCAACCTGTCGCGGCCGAACAGATAATAGCGGCGTGTGGCATCATAGATGAACCGCTGATAGCGGTAGATACCATCCATATGTTCGGCCGCATGCGGCGCCTGCATCAGGAGGGCTCGCGCAGCATGTAGAGATGGAAGCCGCCATAGATCGCCGACCGGTCCTTCAACGTCAAGGTGCGCGAGGTCTCCGCCGCGTAGGTCCAGCGCGAGAGGATCTCGTCCGGCACGCGGCCCGGCAGCAGAGTCGGCTCGGCGGCGGTACGGAAGATGACGCGCGCGCCCGGACGCGCTGTGCGGGTGATCTCGCTCCACAGACCGGTGAGCGTTTCGTCGTTCATCCAGTCCTGCGCATCAAGCAGGACATAGCGATCCATACTGCCGGCCGGCTGAGCGGCAAGGTGGTCGGTCAGCGATGCGTAGTGCACCGAGACCCGCTCCACATTGGCGCGCACCGTCTGGAAATGGCCATGTTGCAGATAGGGCGGTAGCGGACCTTTCCCCTGCGGCGCATAACGCCGGGCAAATGCCTGCCAGGCAAAATAATTGTCGGAGAGCGGGAATCCGCAGGCGAGGCGTTCGAGCCTCTGGCGCAGCACTTCGGCCATGCCGCCTTCGCCATCACCGGCCAGCGCTTTGTATTGCGCTGGCGGAATGCCAAGGCCATAGAGCGAGGCGGGACGGTTGACCAGCCAGCGCACCGTCGGCCGCTTGAACAGCGGCGCCAGCTCGCGCTCGAAAATCTTGCGTTGCTCCTCGACCGTGCGTGCGGTGAGCAGGACCCTCGGGTTCTTGCCATGCAGGCGGGCGACGAGATGGCCGGCGCCGATGAAGCCGCCGAGCAGCCCACAATGATAGAAATTGCGGGTAAAGCGCCGAATACGCCGACGACGGCGGATGCCATGGCGGGACTGCCAGTATTCGGCGGTCGCTTCGTCGAGATGGGGCAGGATGTGATGCTTGAAGGCGGCGACATTGGCGCCGGTGTCGGCCGCACCGAAGAAGCGGAAGAAGGTGTCGTAATCCGGCAGGTGACGCGCTGCGGCGAGCTTCAGCTTCATCAGCGCGATATGGGCGGAATTGATGTCGACCGCGGTGATATGAGCCGGGCTGGCGGTCAGATAGCTGAGCACGTTGCAACCGCCGGAGGCGATGGTGATGATGCGGCTGCTGGAATCGAGCTGCAGCGCTTCCAGATCCACCACCGGGTCTTCCCAGATCTGCGGATAGACGAGGCTGGAAAACGCCAGTGAGAATGCGCGCTCGCGTAGTCCTTCCTTTGAAAGAAGCCGGTTCCGGCAAACTGCCGCGCTGATCAACTTGCCGCTTTTTTGCGATCTTACCTCTTCGGCCGTGCTCAATCGAACCTCCCCTCGCCAGCAGCTTCCTGAATCCAGACACCCCGTGATCCCCTCGCGGGGAGCCGCGCGGCCACCTGGCGCGTGCGCGCAAGACCCTGCCCTAATTCTGTGTCCGGATCGAGAACGATTTCAGCGGCCTCCTTCATGGAAGGCGTAGGCACCGCAGCAACGACGGGGATAGGCGCCTCTTCCGGCAAGCCGGCTTCTATGGCTTTTCTCGCCGCTGCAGCCTCCTGCCAACGGATGAGGTGAATCTGTCCGCTATCGTCTTCGGCGAGGGCGGTGCAGCTTTCAACCCAGTCACCGCAATTGAGATAGCGCACGCCGACGAGTGGCCGATCGGCGGCGTGATGGATATGACCACAGATCACGCCATCGACGTCGCGGCGTCTTGCTTCTTCTGCCAAGGCATGCTCGAACTCGCCGATGAAATTCACCGCCGACTTGACCCTGAGCTTCAAATAGGAGGAAAGCGACCAGAAGCCGAAGCCCAGACGCCGGCGCACCCAATTCAGCGGATGATTGCACCACAGCGCGAACTCATAGGAACGGTCGCCGAGAAAGGCTAGCCATTTGGCATAGCGGACCACGACATCAAATTCGTCGCCATGCATGACGAGATAGCGCCGTCCGTCGGCACCGGTGTGGATGATGTCATGATGGATTTCGATGCCGCCGAACGCAACGCCGCAATAATCGCGCATCGCCTCGTCATGATTGCCGGGGACGTAGACGAGGCGCGATCCCTTGCGCACCTTGCGCAGCAGTTTTTGCAGCACGTCGTTATGGGACTGATACCAGACCGGCCCGCGCTTCACGCGCCAGAAATCGATGATGTCCCCGACCAGATAAATGGTGTCGGCATCATGATGTCTGAGGAAATCGAGAAGGCTTTCCGCCTGAGCGGCCCGCGTGCCGAGATGGAGATCGGAGATGAAAAGCGCTCTGTATCTCACCGTTTGAGGTTCGGAGGCTGCCGATAAAGTGTCCTGGGCGTCCGCGACTCGCATTCCTGGATCCACGTTAGTCGGCAAAAGAGAAACGCAATCGTGTTTCATCTGTGTGACAAAGCAGGCGAAAGCTTGTCTGCTTCATTCAGGGTCGCGCTCCTTTCAGCGCCCGCTCCAGACGCAAGCTCTCGGTCCTGAGCACGATAAGTCCGTAGCGCCAATTGTAAAAACGCGCCACCCGCCGCCGGTACGCGCAATAGTCCTCGCCGTAATTCGCCTCCAGCCATGGCTCCTCGGCGAGGGCCATGAGGACGAACGTCAGCGCCAGGAGAATCGCGAGGATTAGAGCGCCGAGCGAATAGGAGGCAAGTGCGAGCCCCAGATAGGCTGGAATCGCGGTTGCATATTGCGGATTGCGCGTCCAGCGGTAGATGCCGCCGGTCACCAGCCCGTCCTTGCCGCAGTAAAGGTTGCCGCGGCCAAGCGCGTAGCAGGCCATGCCGTAAAGCGCAACGCCCGCAACGGCCAGCCCGGCACCCAACCATCGCTCGGGCGACACCGCCTTCCAGCGATGCCAATCGAGCGCCGAGAGCACCAGGGCGCTGATGTTGAGGGTGCGAAACAGGGTCCAGAACAGAAGGCTCTGCCAGCCCCAGGGGCGCGGCGTTGGCCAAAATCGCAAATCGGGATGGAGGCGTGTCCGGATCAGGAAGAAGATGAGAGTCACACCGGCGGCAATACCTATCGCTAGGAGCGGCACGGACATGCAAATTCCTTCGTGGGCGCTTTCATACGTTCACTAAATCGTCCGCATGACAGCGAAATGACAATGCAGTGCGCGTCACTGTCCTGTCATCGGAATGCCCGCAAGCCGCCCCTCTCAATGGCGCGTGCTGGTCAATGGAGCAGAGCGATCTTTACGGCTCGCAGGGAGCTCGATCCAAAATGTTGACCCGTGTCCCTCCGCGGTCTCGAAACCAATGCTGCCTTCCATATGCTCGGCGAGCTGCTTGCTGATATAGAGACCAAGGCCAGAACCCCCGGCGCGCCGATTGGTTGCCGAGTCGGCCTGCGTGAATTTCTGAAACAGACGGGGATGGAAGCTGTTCGGGATGCCTGGGCCATGATCGATGACTTTCATGCGGACCCGCCCCTCCCCGACATCGGCCGCGATCCTAACCTCCTCGCCAGGCGGCGAAAATTTGGCGGCGTTGGAAATCAGGTTGGATAGGATCTGAAGAAACCGCGTGGCATCGACATTGACGACGATATCATCGGGCAAAGGCTCCAGCGTCAGGCGAATACCGCAGCTCTCGGCATAATCGCGGTTGGTCTCGATCGCTTCCCGAACCAGCGCGCTCAGCTTCGCTGGCTTCATCTCGACGCGTATATGCCTCGACTCCAGCATGTCGATATCGAGGATATCGTTGACCAGCAGGATGAGCCGCTCACAGTTGCGCCTGGCAATCCGGACGAGATTGTCGGTCGTGCCGCGATTTTCCTGCAAGGCGGTTGAGGACAAAAGATTGAGCGAGCCGCGGATCGACGTAAGCGGCGTGCGCAGCTCATGGCTGAAGACAGCAACAAATTCGTTCTTCAGCCGATCGAGTTTCTTGCGCTCGCGAATATCCTGGATCTGCGCCACATAGTAGAGCGGCTCTTCGCCCGCGCCGCGGACGAGCGCGAGATTGATCTGTATGTCCACTGACTCGCCCAGGGCATCGATGAGTCGCTTCTCGACGGCATAATAAGGAATCTCCGCGGCGAGAAGCTTCTGCCGTAGCTGCAGACCCACGTGGACATCATCGGGGTGAGTGAGCGCCTGCAGCGTCGTATTGCACAGCTCAGCCTCGCTGCGCCCCACAATCTCGCAAAGCCCTCGATTCACCTTGAGGAACCGGCCTTCAAGATCGATCAACGCCATGCCGCAGGGGGCATGTTCCATAGCGGACCGGAACGTCTCTTCACTGGCCTTGAGGGCTTCGAGCTGAGCCTTGCGCTCGGTAATGTCCTCGCCGAGCCCAAGGAAACCAACGAGCTGCCGGTCACTGTTATACAGATCCCGGATCCAAAGGCTGACGGGAACCCTGCCGCCGTCCTTGCGGATGAACGTCGTCTCACGCGCCTGCGAGCGGTCGGAACCCGGTCCATCGACCGGCTCGATACCTTCCCTGAGCCCGGCGTTGCGCCGTGCCGCTGCTTCGGCGCGCTTCAGAATCGGCGCCTCCGGCGACCATAGCAGGGGCGTATGCTTGCCGATGATTTCGTCGGCGGAATAGCCCAGCACCCGCTCTAGTTCCTTGTTGAACACCAGAACCTTGCCATTCGCGTCGGTCACCACGATCAGGCAGGGCGCGCTGTCCAGCACAGCGGTCATCAGCCGGCTGGACTCGGCAAGAGCGAGCTTTTGCTCGTAGATCTGCTCTCGCTGTTCGTTGATGAGACGTTCGAGATTGGCATGCTCGATCGCAGAGACGACGGCCTGATGCAGAAGATCAGGGGTGAGGGCGGACTTCAGCAGATAGTTCTGGGCACCGGCCTTCATCGCCTGCACCGCAATCGCCTCGTCGCCCTGGCCGGTCAGTATGATCACGGGCAGGGATGCGTCGGTCGCATGAATGCGTCGGAGGACGGCGAGCCCCGATAGCCCTGGAAGCGAATAGTCGAGAAGCACACAATCCGGCCTCTCCTGGTCGATCAGAGCAAGGCCGGCATTGCCGGTTTCGGCCTCGACAATCCGGTATCGCTCATCGGTCAGTGCTAATGTCCGGATGCAAAGCTCGCGGTCGTCGGGATTGTCATCGATGACAAGTATGCTGTGTGAAAGAGCAGCCAGGCGTGCACTCGTGCGCCGTCTTTCGCTGTCATGAATGGCCTGCTCGATTGCCGAATGCAGCGTCTGGGGCGTGATGGGGCCCTTCAGGATGTGGCAATCGCCCGCCCGTTGCATTTCCTCAAGCCGCCAGGACGGCTCATCTGCATCGGTCAGCATGACCACCGGTGCATAGGCATGGCCGGTATTGATGCGGTGCAACGTAGCAACCGCCCCATTCCCCGGCAGCGACCAGCTGATCAGAATGCAATCCGGGCGCTCACTCTCGATAAACGCCAGGCCCTCGCCGCCGGTATCGACATGGGTGAGCTGGTATGTGACACCCTGGACGTTTACGAGCACCTGGCGGCAGCGGTCCACCCGCTCGAGGGAAGCGTCAAGGAGGAGAACTTTGCGATGCATACTCTCCGCGCCTCAATAACCCTCGAGAAGCTGGCCTTTGCCATCAAATCGCGCGCAATCCTTAAGTCATAACTGGAAAGCGTTAAGCGGGAATGAGCGGACGCGCGGCAAAGGCTGTCGGCGCAGCTCGTCATAAGGGCCGCTCCCCTGGAGCGGCCCTCTCTTCTCATCTTGGCTTCTATGGACCTGTTGCGATATCCGCGTTCCTACCAGCAAGCGCGGCGGCAGTAACGGGGGCCGTGATAATAGCGGCAGCGGCGATAGCAGCTGTACGGATACCGATGGAGGTGGTCGAAGAGGATAACCCCACCGACAACCGCCGGGACCGCCCACCACCAGCGCACCGGCGTCATAGTGTTGTCGGCGGTATTCGGCACGGCCGGGACCGATATCGCCGCGGCGCTCACCTTGCCTTGCCCAACAAGACTGAGCATAAGCCCAAGCAACGCAACAGCAAAAAAGTGTCTCATCTCTGTTTATCTCGGCTGTAAACGGCTGAAATTACAAAATAACTATAACATGAAGAGCCTAACTAATTTGTGTCGGCGCTGCCGAGCGAACATCCCACTCCCAACCAGATTAATTCCGCTTTTCCCCCATTGCTGGTCTGCCAACCATAAATACGCCTTGCATGCGGCAAGCCGGAAACATTTGTGTCGCAGATGGTTTCACAACTATGTCTTGGTGCACAAAATCTGCTTGCAAGCAGGGGCGGCCTTTCTCGAGAGCTTTGAAGCATCTGCCACAGTCGCTGATGTGGTAAAATATGGGGAGTGGCCAGCTCAGTCCTGGCGAGAGGACGCGTGCCGTGCGAACTGGGGTAGAGAATTGACGACACTCAGCCAGCCAGTCAGCCTTTTCGCGCGCGAGGGAAAGCTGTCCCGTGCCTCCCTCATTGGTGCTCTCGGCATCGTCTATGGCGATATCGGCACCAGTCCGCTCTATGCCTTCCGGGAGTCGTTGCGCTCGATCGGGGAGAGCGGGGGCGGCCACCCGGATCATGTGCTCGGCATCCTGTCGATGATCTTCTGGGCACTCATTCTGATCGTCACCGTAAAATATGTTGTTGTTGTGCTGCGCGCGACCAACCAGGGCGAGGGCGGAATCATGGCGCTCACCGCACTCGCTGCCGACTGTTTGCCCTCAGGGCGATGGCGCCAGGCGGCCATCGCCATTGGCCTGATCGGCGTCGCCCTGTTCTACGGCGATTGCATTCTCACCCCGGCGATTTCGGTGCTGAGCGCCGTGGAGGGCCTCAAGGTCGCAACTCCGATTTTCGAGCCGTATGTGGTGCCCATCTCGGCGGGAATTCTGGCGGCGCTATTCCTGCTGCAAAACCGCGGCACAGCCCGCATTGGCAAGGTGTTCGGCCCGATTGTGGGGCTCTGGTTCCTCGTCATCGGCATTTCCGGCGCCTATCACATCGCCCAGCGTCCGGACGTGCTTGTCGCGCTGCATCCGAGCTATGCCCTCGCAGCCCTGCAGAACCTGGGTTGGTCGAGCTTTTTCGTGCTGGGTGCGGTGTTCCTGGCCGTTACAGGCGGCGAAGCGCTCTATGCCGATGTTGGTCACTTCAACAGGCGCGTCATAAGGGTGGACTGGTTTTTTCTGGTCCTACCTGCCCTCACCTTGAACTATTTCGGACAAGGCGCGCTGGTCCTTGCTTCACCAGAGGCTGCCGCCAGCCCGTTTTTCATGCAATTCCATGAGTACCTGCTTTATCCGGTGGTTGTGCTGGCCACCGCGGCAACGGTGATTGCCAGCCAAGCGGTGATCACCGGCGCCTTCACGCTCAGCCAGCAGGCGATGGTGCTGCGCTTCCTGCCGCGCCTGGAGACGCGTTACACGTCGAGAACCCATGTCGGGCAGGTCTATGTGCCGCAGATCAACTGGCTGCTGGGTATCGCAGTCCTGACCCTGGTGCTCACCTTCAAATCCTCCGAAGCTCTCGCCTCGGCTTACGGCGTCGCCGTGGTGACGACCATGCTGGCAACGACGCTTCTGGTCGGAGCCGTCGCCTATTGCCGCTGGGACTGGCCAGCGGCGGTCGTGGTACTGGCTACATCTATATTTTTCATCATCGATTTCGCCTTCTTCAGCGCCAATCTGCTGAAGGTGTTCGATGGTGGCTGGATCCCGATACTGGTCGGCGCGGCGATATTCGTGATCATGCGCACCTGGCAACAGGGCCGCTCGGCGATATTGCAGAAGCAGGGGCAGGAGAATGCTCCGCTTACCGCCTTCTGGGAGCGGATGAACTGCAAGCAGCTGCCGCGTGTGCCGGGTATCGCCATTTACCTGACCAGCCGGAACGATGCCGCGCCGTCGGCGCTCGTCCAGAACATCAAGCACAACAAGACCCTGCACGAGACCGTGGTGCTGCTGACGGTGTTGACCGAACGCCACCCGCGAGTGCTCGGCAGCCGGCTGGTGCTTGCCGAGGAGCTCGAGCAGGGGTTCCACCGCGTCACCCTTCGCTTTGGCTTTGCCGAGCAGCCGAATGTGCCCAGAGCCCTTCGCGAGGCGACCGGCCTCGGCTTTACACTGGACGAGGATAAGACGTCCTATTTCATCGGTCGGGAAATCCCGATCAGTTCACCTCGCCCGGACCTCGCCTCATGGCAGGAGCCGATCTTCCGCTTCCTGACCAAAAACGCCGGCAATGCTGCCGACTTCTTCCATATCGCGCCCAACAAGGTTGTGGAGCTCGGCACGCAGATCGAGGTTTAGTTCAGACCTGAGTGAAGAAGCCGAGGACGGCCGCCGATCAGCTCTTGGCTAGCACGCGGCCGGCGACGGCATCGAGCTTGGCAACCAGCTCCGGATCACGGGCGGCTGGCGGGGTGATGATGGCGAATTCCAGCGCCTTGTCCGAGCCGATCGGGCAAGGCTCGTGCTCGCGGGGGAAATCGCGGGCGAGACGCGCGATCAGCCGGCCGGCCTTTTCGGAATTAGAGCCCATCACGCGGAGAATATCGGTGATGTCCACATCCTTGTGGTCGTCATGCCAGCAGTCGAAATCCGTCACCATGGCGACGGTCGCGTAGCAGATCTCCGCCTCGCGGGCGAGCTTGGCCTCGGGCATGTTGGTCATGCCGATGACATCGCAGCCCCACTGCCGATAGAGTAATGACTCCGCCCGCGTGGAGAATTGCGGGCCTTCCATGGTGAGATAAGTGCCCCCGCGCTGATGGGCGATGTCCTCAACCTTGGCCGCCGCCTCGATCTTGTCGACAAGGCCAGGGCTTACCGGATCGGCCATGGCAACATAAGCGACGCAGCCCGTGCCGAAGAAGCTCTTTTCGCGAGCGAAGGTCCGGTCGATGAACTGATCGACCAGCACGAAATGGCCAGGGGGAAGGTGCTCACGGAACGAACCGCACGCCGAAACAGACACAAGATCGGTGACCCCGGCGCGCTTCAGGGCATCGATATTGGCGCGGTAATTGATGGCCGACGGCGGGATGCGGTGTCCGACGCCATGGCGCGGCAGGAAGACGATCGGCAGGCCCGCGATCTCGCCATAGGAGAGTTCGCCAGACGGCACGCCCCATGGAGTGGCCATGGGAGCGGTGCGCTTGTTTTCCAGCCCCGGTAGATCGTAAAAGCCGGAGCCACCAATAATGCCAAGCACTGCTTTCGTCATGTCGCTTGCCTCCTTGCCCGCGCCAATCCTGCCGTTATAGCACCTCGATATAGAAAACGGACGCGATCCAACGCTCGATCTCTTCATGCGATGGCGTGGCGCCCGAGGCTGGCCTGTGCATCAGCCAGAGCGGGCCGAATTCGCCGAAGCCTGCCAGCTTGCCCTGGCTGACCAGGGCCAAAATCCAGTTCTGATCGGTCAGATCCTCTGCCTTCAGCTCGGTATCGGAACCATCGAGACCAATGAGACGCACCTTTCCCGCCTCGGCACCACTCGCCTTGAGCACATCGACGAGCAGCGGGCCGGTATAGGTGCCCTCGCCAGCTGGTGTCACGACTCGCAGCTCATGCTGCGGCAGGGCCGAGAGCATCTCCCAGTCGAAGGCCATGGCCCGCTCGAAGCGGATCTGGCGCTGCTGCAGGACGCCATCGCGCTCGGGCACCACGGCGCCGCGATTCCAGTTGGCGGTCCTGCCGGCAATGGTGAGCACAGGCGAACCCTTTGGCAGCGGCTTTTCCTCGGCCACGGCACCCATCACGATGGCACCGAGCACGGCTGCCGCCAAAACGACCGAAATACGCAAACGCGTCATCATTCCCCCTCCCACTCCATAGCCCGTCTCGCAAAAAGCGCCGAGGCCCCAGCAATGAAAAAGCCCCGGACGCCCGAGGCTCTTACCCGTTTCGCACGCTGGTGTGCCGCAAAACCCTAATGCTCGACATCCCGCCAGATAGTGCGCTTGGACAGATAGAGCAAGCCCGCAAGGATGACCAGATAGACCAGAACCTTCAGTCCCATGCGCTTGCGCTCTTCCAGCTTGGGCTCGGCGGTCCACATCAGGAAAGCGGCGACGTCCTTCGAATAATTGTCAACCGTGGCGGGCGTGCCGTCACTGTAGTCCACCTGGCCATCGGACAGGGGCTTGGGCATGGCAATCTGATAGCCGGGAAAAGCCTTGTTGTAGTTCATGCCCGACGCCAAGGTCACGCCCGCCGGCGGCTCGGCATAGCCCCTCAGGAGGGCGACGATATAGTCCGGCCCGGCCTCCTGATATGTGGTGAACAGATCGCTTACCCAGATCACAGGTGACATATACCAGGCCGCGTGGCGCTCATAGCTGCGCGCCTTGGCCATGACGGATAGGTCGGGCGGCACCGCGCCATTCTGCGCAGCGGCCGCAGCCTTTTCATTCGGATAGGGCGAGACAAAGCGATCGGATGGCTTGCCGGGCCGCTGGAACATTTCGCCGTCATCATTCGGCCCGTCCGTGACCTGAGCGTCGGCCGCGAATTGCGTGACATTGGCTTCGGAGAATTCCGGTCCGCCGGGTTCGCCCAGATTGCGATAGCTGAGCAGGCGCAGGCCATGACAGGCAGCACACACGTTCTTATAGACCATAAAGCCGCGGCGCAGCTGAGCCTTGTCGTAATAGCCTGTGAGACCGTTAAAGGTCCAATCCTGCTTCTCGACGACCTGACCTTCCTCCTCGGCGGCCGACAGACCACCGCAGAAGGCTAGGACCATCAGTGCACCGGCCAACCTGACGAACGAGCGCTGAGAGACGAATTTCATGGTCCGATCCCTCTTTAGCGCGTTTCGGCGGCGGCTGGTGCAGGATGCGGCATTCGCCCGGCACCTCGCGCCGATGGCCCCAGAATCGATTCGGCGATGCTGCGCGGCTGCGGCTTGGGTGTTTCAATGATGCCGACGAATGGCATGATCACCAGGAAGTGCAGGAAGTAGTAGGCGGTGAAGATGCGCCCGACGATGAGATAGTTGCCTTCCGGAGGTTTGCCGCCGAGCCAGCCGAGCACCAGGCAGCTCACCACCAGTGCCCAGAAGAACCAGCGATAAAGCGGCCGGTAGCGTGTCGAGCGCACCCGCGAGGTGTCGAGCCAAGGAGCGAGCATCAGCACGACGATGGAGCCGAACATAGCGATCACACCGCCCAGCTTGGAGGGAATCGAGCGCAGAATGGCGTAGAACGGCAGGAAATACCATTCCGGCACGATGTGGGGTGGTGTCTGCAGCGGGTTGGCCTGGACATAGTTTGTGGCATCACCGAGATAGCCCGGCATGTAGAACACGAAATAGGCGTACAGCACACAAAAGACGATCAGAGCGAAACCGTCTTTAGTCGTGTAATAGGGGTGGAACGGCACCGCCTCGCGATGGATGTCACGCAGATCAACGCCAGTGGGGTTATTGTTGCCCGGCACGTGCAGCGCCCAAATATGCAGCACAACCAGCCCGGCAAGCACGAAGGGCAGCAGGTAATGCAGGCTGAACAGCCGGTTCAGCGTGGCATTATCCACCGAGAACCCGCCCCAGATCCATTGCACCAGCGCCGTGCCGAGGCCATTGACGATCGAGTCGAGCGAGGAGAAAAGGTTGGTGATCACCGTCACCGCCCAGAAGCTCATCTGCCCCCAGACCAGCGAATAGCCCATGAAGGCGGTCGCCATCATGACAAGCAGGATCAGTACGCCGATGATCCAGAGAATCTCGCGCGGCGCCTTGTAAGAGCCGTAATAGAGACCGCGGAAGATATGAATATAGACGGCGATGAAGAACATCGAGGCGCCGGATTGATGAGTATAGCGCATCAGCCAGCCATAATTGACATCGCGCATCAGATGCTCGATCGAGTCGAAGGCGAGCTGGGTATTGGCGGCGTAATACATCGCGAGGACGATGCCGGTCAAAATTTGGACGCCGAGGCAGAAGGCCAGGACGCCGCCGAAGGTCCACATGTAGTTGAGGTTGCGCGGCGTCGGGTAGTCCATGATGGTTTCATGCGCCATCCGGACCAGTGGCAGCCGGCTGTCGAGCCAGCGCGTAAAGCCTGTCGTCGGCTGATATTGGGTATAGTGATCCATGGGTGAGCCCTAAAGGCTGATCAGCCTATCTTGATCTTGGTGTCGGTCTCGAACGCATAGGGTGGGATCGCGAGATTTTGCGGCGCCGGTCCCTGCCGGATACGCCCGGCCGTGTCATACATCGAGCCATGGCAGGGGCAGAACCAGCCGCCATAGGCGCCTTTTTCGTCGCCGTTTTTCTGGCCCTTGGGGATGCAGCCGAGATGGGTGCAGATGCCGATCATCACCAGCCACTGCTCCTTGCCCGCCTTGGTGCGGTTCTCGTCGGTGGCGGGCTCGTCCGGAGCGTCTACAACGCGCGCGATCGGATCCTTGAGATCCGAGAGCGGTACGGCCTTTGCCTTCTGGATCTCGTCAGCCGTGCGGTGGCGCACGAAGATGGGCTTGCCGCGCCACATCACGGTCACCGCCTGGCCCTCCTGGATCGGCGCCAGATCGAGCTCGGTGCTTGCGAGCGACAGCGCAGACCGGTCGGGGTTCATCTGACTGATCAGGGGCCAGAGAGCCGCCGCCGCACCAATGGTCGTGAAGGCGGTCGCCGCGATGTGAATGAAATCACGCCGGGTAACAGGCTCATCCATCGTTATCGCCATGACCAGCAGGTCCCCTTATCATCAGCCGCACAGGAGCGGGAAAGCAATCCCATTTTCCGCACACTGCCGGCTTTGCGCGTCTCGTCTCGCGCGCCGGTATCTAAAGCCGCCTTATGGCATTGTCGACCGTGTCGTGTCCAGTGAACGGCTACGGACAAATCGGCGCAATCCCGTGGTAAATCCGCCGCAGACAGCCTAAAGCTGCTTGCCATGCAGCTCGCCCTCTATCAACCGGATATTCCGCAGAACACCGGCACGATGCTACGGCTTGCCGCTTGCCTAAGCGTTACCGTGGCGGTGATAGAGCCGGCGGGCTTCGATTTATCGGACCGGGCGTTGCGCCGGGCGGCGCTCGATTATCTCGACGCGGCCAAAATCCTGCGCTACGCGTCGTTCGATGTCTTCGAGAGCGAAAGGCGGGCGGCGGGCAGGCGGCTGGCGCTGATCACCGCCGGCGGCACTGTGCCTTATACCGATTTTGCATTTGCCGAAGACGATATCCTGATGGTTGGACGCGAGAGCGCGGGCGTGCCGGAGGCGGTGCATCAGGCCGCGGACGCACGGCTCGTCATTCCGATGAGTGCAGGCTTGCGCTCGCTCAATGTTGCAGTTGCAGCGGCGATGGTATTGGGTGAGGCGCTGAGGCAGACCGGCGCTTTTCCGCGCCAAGCCGAGGGGTGAAAGAGAGATAAGATCATGACCAGTCTATCTAGTGGTGGCCTGAACGGGGGGAGCGACGCGCCCGTGCTGCAGAGCGAGACCGCGCTGGAGCGCGAGAAGGCCACGGCCCGTGACTGGTTCGCCTCCCTCCAAGGAGAGATCTGCGCGGCGCTCGAAGGGTTGGAGGATGACTCGGTCGATCTCGGCCAGCTTGAAGGCGAACCGGGCCGTTTCGAGCGCAAGTCCTGGAAGCGCACCGACCACAGCGGTGCGGACGGCGGCGGCGGTGTTATGGCAATGCTGCGTGGCAGGCTGTTCGAAAAGGCCGGCGTGCACATCTCGACGGTCTATGGAGAGTTCGCGCCGGAGTTCCGTGCCCAGATTCCAGGCGCGGCTGACGACCCGCGCTTCTGGGCGTCGGGCATTTCGCTCATCGCTCACCCGCGCAATCCCCATGTCCCGACCGTGCATATGAACACGCGCTTCGTTATCACGACGAAGTCATGGTTCGGGGGCGGCGCTGATCTGACGCCGGTTCTCAACGCCAGACGCACGCAGGGGGATGCCGACTCGCTCGCGTTCCACGCTGCGATGAAGGACGCCTGCGACAAGCACGAGGTCGCCGATTACCGGCGCTACAAGGACTGGTGCGACGAGTATTTCTTCATCAAGCACCGCG
>Ga0081540_1001327_pt1 | contig 21606 bp, 22 predicted proteins | sample TabmetS2T1R1_FD_71024 | JGI IMG/M metagenome (GOLD analysis project Ga0081540, IMG submission 71024) | Tabebuia heterophylla rhizosphere microbial communities from the University of Puerto Rico - S2T1R1 | ecosystem: Host-associated > Plants > Roots > Rhizosphere ... | reverse complement strand
GTCGTGTTGATGTTGGCGACGTTGTTGGCGACGACATCCATCTGCCGTTCCAGCGTCATCTGCCGCGAAAGTCCGACGAGAAGCATATTCTCCATCGGTGGTTCTCCCCTTGATCGATCCGAAGCAGGCTCTCCCAAGCCCGCGGTCCGGATCCGTCGTAAACCTTTGGGCTCTCCCAAGCCGGCAGGTCACGCCAGTTATTCAGCGAAAGCCGTGCCAAGTCGGGAAGTACCGGGTTTGTAAGGGGTTAGGCGTTTTTCAGGGTGCGAGGCGGGCGGCAGAAAGGTCTTGTTGACCATGTTTGCCCGGCAGATTTTTCCTACCTGGGTGCGAATGGAAAGGTTCCGTTAACCATTACTACCCTAGCGTTGCAGCTATGGAGAGCGCGTGTGCGCTGGCGGCTTTTGTTTCGCGTTGTGGGGGCTTCGTTACCCAGGCTGGTGGCAACCGCGTTCGTTTTCGAAAATCGAAGCGGGCGGGGCAATGGCTGACAACGAGCAGGCGGAGGGCGCAGACGGCGCAGAAGCCGCGTCGTCGAAAAAGGGCAGGCTCAAGCTGATCATTGCGGTGGCAGGCTTCGTCGCAATTCTCGGCGCTGGCGCCGGCGGGTTCTTCCTGATGCGCGGCCATGGCGAGGAGAAGCACGCCGAAGCGCCGCCGCCGAAGCCGCCGTCCTTTGTCGATGTGCCCGATATGATGGTCAACCTGGTCGGGGCCCCCGGCGAGCGGGTGCAATATCTCCGCGTCAAGGTCGTGCTCGAGATCAAGGATGACAAGCAGGTCGAGGCGATCAAGCCGAACCTGCCGCGCGTCACCGACCTGTTCCAGACCTATTTGCGCGAACTGCGTCCCTCCGACATCAACGGTTCGGCCGGGCTGTTTCGCCTCAAGGAAGAATTGACCAAGCGGGTCAACAACGCGGTGGCGCCGCAGCAAGTGAGCGCCGTGTTGTTCAAGGAAATTGTCGTGCAGTGATGGGACGGATCTAGCATCATGGCCGGCAAACAAGACCAGATGGACCAGGACGCCATTGCCGCGCAATGGGAAGCCTCCCTGGACTCCGAAGATCCCGCGGCGGCCGCGGAAGAAGCCGCCGCCAATGAACTCTCCGAGAGCATGGCGTTGCAATGGGCGGCCATGGTCGAGGATGGCGGCCGCGAGTTCGGCAACAAGAATTCCGGCGAACGGGTTCTGTCGCAGGAGGAAATCGACAATCTGCTCGGTTTCACCGTCGGCGACGTCAATCTCGACGACCATTCCGGCATTCGCGCCATCATCGATTCCGCGATGGTGTCCTACGAGCGTCTGCCGATGCTCGAAATCGTGTTCGACCGCCTGGTGCGGCTGATGACCACGAGCTTGCGCAACTTCACCTCCGACAACGTCGAAGTCTCGCTCGACCGCATCACCTCGGTGCGCTTCGGCGACTACATGAATTCAATTCCCTTGCCGGCCGTGCTCAGCGTGTTCAAGGCCGAGGAGTGGGAAAATTTCGGCCTCGCAACGGTCGATTCCAGCCTGATCTATTCGATCATCGACGTGCTGCTCGGCGGCCGTCGCGGCCAGACCTCGCTGCGCATCGAGGGCCGGCCCTACACCACGATCGAGACCAACCTGGTCAAGCGACTGGTCGAGGTGGTGCTGGCCGACGCCGAGCAGGCGTTCCGGCCGCTCTCGCCGGTGACCTTCTCGATCGACCGGCTGGAAACCAACCCGCGATTCGCCGCGATCTCCAGGCCCGCCAACGCCGCGATCCTGGTGCGGCTGCGCATCGACATGGAGGACCGCGGCGGCAATATCGAATTGCTGCTGCCCTATGCGACCATCGAGCCGATCCGCCCGGTTCTGCTCCAGATGTTCATGGGCGAAAAGTTCGGCCGTGATCCGATCTGGGAAGGGCATTTCGCGACCGAAGTGGCGCAGGCCGAGATCTCGGTCGACGCCGTGCTGTATGAAGCCGACATTCCGCTCAAGCAACTGATGAAGCTGAAGGTCGGCGACACCCTGCCTTTGGAGATGCGTCCCGACGCGCTGGTCTCGGTCCGCTGCGGCGACGTCACGCTGACCGAAGGACGGATGGGCAGGGTCGGCGACCGCGTCGCCATCCGCGTCACCAAGCAGTTGCGCAAGCCGAATACCACCTTCGCGATGTTCGAGAAGGCCGATGAGCAGACCAAGTTGATGGAGGCACAATGAGTCATTCCCTTGGCATTGTAATCGAGAGTCTGGTGGCAGTGCTGCTGATGCTCACGATCGGCTATTGCATGCTGCTCAACAAGCGGCTGAAGCGGCTGAAGGCGGACGAACAATCGCTGAAAGCCACGATCGCGGAACTGATCACCGCGACCGAAATCGCCGAGCGGGCGATTGGCGGCCTCAAGCACACGGTGCGCGACGTCAACGAGAATCTCGGCAGCCAGCTTACCGCTGCAACGCAGATGGCCGGGCATCTCAAGGACATGCTCGCCGAAGGCGACGGCGTCATTCGCCGGCTGTCCAAGATCGCGATCGCGGCGCGGCCCTCGCGGGAGCCTGAACCCGTGGCACCCGAGGCAGCGCCCAAAGTTTCTTCCGCCAAGGCGGTTGCAGCAGCCGCTGAAGCCTTCTCCGAACGCCGAAGGGCCAGTGGCCTCGCCGCATGAAGAAGTTTCGCGATATCCGTGTCATTCCGGTCGTGCTGGTCGCGATCTTCGGCCTTGCAGTGCTGAAGGTCGCCGGCCTCGTGATCGATGGCGGATACGTGTTCGACTATCAGGTCAGCCAGTCGCCCAAGCGCTCCTGGGCGCAGGACAATCTGGGCTTCCCCGGTGGTGCCAAATCCGATCCCGCCGACATCACGGGATCGGTCAAGAAGGAAGAGGCGCCGAAGCCGGCAGCGCCCGCCACCGAGGCGCCGAAGCCTGATGGTGTCGTAGTGTTTCCCGATCAGAACCCGCAATCGGTGTCGCCGTCGGAGCGCGCCATCCTGGAACGGCTGCAGGCGAGGCGCCAGGAACTGGAGCAGCGCGCGCGTGAAATCGAAATTCGCGAAAGCCTTTTGAAGTCCGCCGAGAAGCGCATCGAAGGCCGCGTCGAGGAAATGAAGGCCACCGAAACACGGATATCGACTGCGAGCGGACAGAAGGCCGAACAGGACGCCGCCCGCTTCAAGGGCATCATCACGATGTACGAGGGCATGAAGCCGAAGGACGCCGCCAAGGTGTTCGACCGGCTGGAAATGTCGGTGCTCTACGAAATCGCCTCCCAGATCGCGCCGCGCAAGATGTCGGACATTCTGGGCTTGATGCAGCCGGAAGCGGCCGAGCGGCTGACGGTCGAACTGGCCCGCCGCGCCGGCACCGACAAATCCACCTCCACCGCCGACCTGCCGAAGATCGAAGGCAAGATCCTGCCGCAAAAGCCCAATTGACCCTGGATGCCGGCGGGCCGGCACCAGGGCATTGCTGCTATCCGGTCAGAACCTGCGCGGCCCGGACGAAACGAACGAGCGGTGGGCTACGGCAAGCGCGCCGCGCTCGTTGGTCTCGAGGGCGATCTTCTGCGCCAGCATGACGTCGCCTGCGACGAGGTCGCCATCCGGAACGAAGCACCATTTGCAGACGTGGTGGCCGGTGAGGTTGAGTTCCTCGATATTCGTCTGCGTGCCATGGTGAATCCGATAGCGCGTCCCGGTGTCGCTCCCGATGACGTCGAAATATCGGAATCGCTCATAGCAGGCACGCTGCTTCGGCGAGAGCCAACCCTTCAACAGGGTCAGCGCTCGCGCCTCAGTCTCGAAGCGGCACGATCTGCTGCTGGAGCCAGATCGTGCCACGACCAGCGAAAGCGCCGAAAGCAGCAACGTGCCGAGCAAGGCCAGGATGAACGAGCATATCGCAAGCACGATCTGCTGGGTCACTGCCGTCAGCCACCAACGAGACGCGGATAAAACAGCGTTTCCTCCGCAGTCGGATCGAAGGAGCGGATCACCCGTTGCTCGCCGGGCCCCGATCGGACCGCCGCTGTAAAGCCTGCGCCAGTCAGTTCCTTGAATCGGCGCTCGGCCTTTTCGACCTCCGCGCGATCATGGACGTCGAATGAATGCCGGGTATCGCCTGTACGATCCATCACGATCTGGGTTGCCATTTCACGCACTCCGAATTGGCTGCCTGAGGCAGGTTTGGCGACCCGGGAGCGTTGGTTGATTGACCGCCGGCCCTGCGTCCCGGGTCCATTGTTTCCCTAAGACGGGACGCCTGATGTTGGTTCCACCGTCGTGAGATTATAATGATGCAGATCAAGGCGCGGCGCCGCGCCGGGGCAATAGCGGCGGCCCGCGAGCCTTGCAGGTACCGGATGATCACGAAAAGGGGCCGGATTCCGACCCATTCTGCGACGTGTCATGCCTCGACCGGGCGCCAGGACGCCCCTTCAACGAAATCAATAAGTTGACGTTAACAAAGCCTTAAGCCCGCCAATCCAAGATTCAAATGCGGGGGCGAGAGCGCTTCGCCGCTGAATTCATCGAGGCACGAGATCTTCTGGATGGGGCGAAGGGCTGCCGCTGGAACTGGGTCGCCGGGCCGCGCATTGGCGCGGGCGGCGCGGCGTTGCCTTCACAATTGCCTCGGCTGGCCGCTTGGCGTCGCTCTGCTACTTGCGGGTCTCACGTTTTCGCTGCCCTGCCGGGCCGACGACCCGGTGCGGGGGGAGGCGACATTTACGGCCGGAGGCGGCTTTGCGCGGCTGACGTTGAAACTGGCCGAGGACGTCGAGTCCGACGTTTCGACCGCGGGTTCGATCATCATCATCCGCTTCAAGCGCCCGGTGGATATTCCCGTCGACAAATTGTCGGACGCTGTCCCCGATTATGTCGGCTCGGCGCGGCGCGATCCCGACGGTACGGCAATTCGGCTGTCGCTGGCGCGTCGGGCGACCGTCAACACCATGACGGCGGGAGAGCGGATTTTCGTCGACTTCCTGCCCGATAGCTGGACCGGTCCGCCGCCTGCGCTTCCGGCCGCGGTCGTGCGCGAACTGGCGGAGCGGGCGCGCGCCGCCGAACGCGCGCTTCGTGCGCAGCTTGCAGTCTCAGCCGCGAAGAAGAGGCCGCCGGTGCGCGTTCGCGCCTCGGTGCAGCCGACCTTCGTTCGCTTCGTGTTCGAGATGCCCGACGGCGTCAACGTGTCGTCGGTGCTGAACGATCAGAAGCTGACGCTGCAGTTCAACGCCGTGCTCAATTTCGACCTGGCGGATGCCAAGGTGGCGGCGCCGCCCAACGTCGCCTCGATCAACCAGCGGGCCGACATCGACTCTTCCGCAGTCGACATCCTGCTGATCGGCGATGTCGACGTGCATTCGTTCCGCGAAGAAAAGAACTATGTGATCGATGTCGCCTTCCAGCAGGCGGAAAAGCCCGCATTGGCCGAGCCGCATGCCGCGGCCAAGCCGGTCGTTCCGGCCAAGCCGGGGACTGCCTCGCGCGACAAGGCGCTGAAGGAGCCGTCACCGCAGCAGCCGGCGGAGATTCCGCCGGTTACTTCGGAGATGATTGCCGAACAGGCCAGGATCGAGATCAAGCCCGCGCAAATGACCGACGCGCCGGCCGTGGCCGAAGCCGCAACGCCTGCCGCCCAAAAGACGTCGCCGGCCAGTGGCAGCACAACTGCCGCGCCCGAGAAGTTGGCAGCCGCAGTGGAGAAATCATCGCCGCCGGCGGAAGCTGCGAAATCGGTTCAGCCCGCCGAGAAGATCCAGGCTGCCGCCGTTGAAGCGCCGAAGCCGGTGATGCCCAAGCAGGCTCCTCCCGCAGAGCCGCCGAACAAGGCTGCGCCGGCGGCGTCCGGCCCGTTGCCGGAAAGCGGCGCCAAGGACAAGGCTGCCGTTGTCGAGGCGAGGCGAGACAGCGACGGCCTGCGCGTGACGTTTTCCTTTACCGCGCCAACTCCGGCCGCGCTGTTCCGTCGCGCCGACACGGTGTGGCTGGTGTTCGACCAGGCCAAACCGGTCGACATCGAACCGATCCGCGCCAAGGGCGGCGCCATCATCGGCGATGTCAGCCGGCTGCCGCTCGAAAAGGGGCAGGCCATCCGCATCCGCCTCAACCGGCCGCAGATCCCTTCGCTTGAAAGCGAGGGCCGCTCGAACGGCATGGAGTGGACGCTGACTTTCGCCGACCGTGGCCAAACGCCGCCGCTGCCACTGACCGTGTTGCGGAATATTACCGATCCCGCGCTCGCCAACGTCACCGTGCCGCTCGCCAATCCCGGCGCGATGCACCGGCTGGTCGATCCCGATGCCGGCGATATGCTGCTGGTCGTGACCGCGCCGCCGCCGACCCGCGGCCTCATCAAGCGGCACGATTTCGTCGAACTGTCGCTGCTGGAGACCGTGCATGGCGTCGCGGTCCATCCGAATTCCGATGACATCAATGCTGAGGTCGGCGCCGACAAGGTGATGCTCGGCCGGCCCGGCGGATTGACGCTATCGTCCGCCGATGTCGCCGCCGAACGCGCCACCGCGGCGGTGAGGCCGCTGTTTGACGGCAATGAGTGGCGCAAGAACCGGGAAGAGAAATTCCTTCCGCGGTTGGATGCGCTGATCAAGGCTGCGGCCGCAGTGGGGCCAGAACAAAAGACGGAGGCCCGCCTCGAACTTGCCAACTTCTACATGGCGCGCGGCATGTATCAGGAGGCGAGGGGCGTGACCAACCTCATCCTCTCCGAATCCAACCAGGGGAACGAAGACGCCGCCGTGGTGATGGTGCGTGCGGTCGCCAGCATCCTGATCGGCCATCCCGAGCGCGCGCTGAAGGATCTCGCAAGTCCTGCGATCGGCAACGGTTACGATTCCCAATTGTGGAAAGGGTTTGCGTTCGCCCGTCAGGAAAAATGGGCGGACGCGCGCGAAAAGTTCAAGAACGCCGAATTCGCGATCGCCGCGCTGCCGCTGGAACTGCAACGCATCGTCACCACGGATGCGATGCGGGCCTCGCTCGAGGTGAAGGACTATGCCGGGGCGTCGCGGCGGCGCAGCGAACTCGAAGTGATCGGTATTCCCAACGAGGCGAAGCCCGAGATCGCGGTGTTGCGCGGGCGGCTCGCCGAGGCGCTGGGGCACGACAAGGACGCACTCGACGCCTACAGGTACGCGGCGCAGTCCCCCGACCGGGAGGCGTCGGCGGAGGCGAGGCTGCTGGAGGCCCTGCTGCGGCACAGGCGCGGCGAACTTGGCCAGGCCGAGTTGCTGCGCGAGCTGGAGACGTTGTCGGTCATCTGGCGCGGCGACGCGGTCGAGTTGAAGGCGTTGAACAAGATGGCCCAGATCTACGCCGAAACCGGCCGCTATGCCGACTCGTTCGCCGCCGCCAAGACCGCGACGAGGCTGCAGCCCAATTCCGAACTGTCGCGGCAGGGCCAGGATGCGGCGTCCGCTTTGTTCGCGGATATCTATCTCGGCTCGAAGGGCGACGACCTGAAGCCGGTCGATGCGCTCGCCATGTTCTATGAGTTTCGCGAATTGACGCCGATCGGCCGGCGCGGCGACGAAATGATCCGTCGCCTCGCGGACCGGCTGGCGACGGTCGACCTGCTCGACCAGGCCGCCGAACTGCTGCAGTACCAGGTCGACAAGCGGCTGGAGGGCGCCGCGCGCGCACAGGTGGCGGCACGCCTTGCAATGGTCTACCTGACCAACCGCAAGCCGGACCGGGCGATCGCGGCGCTGCGCCTGACCCGGATCGCCGATCTCTCCGGCGAACTGCGGCAGCAGCGGCTGCTCCTCGAGTCACGGGCCCAGAGCGACATTGGTCGCCATGATCTCGCGCTCGACATCATCTCCAACATCACCGGCCGCGAAGCGATCCGGCTGCGCTCCGACATCTATTGGGCGTCGCGGCAGTGGCGGGAGGCATCCGAACAGATTGAACTCTATTACGCCGACCGCTGGCGGGATTTCAAACCGCTGAGCGCCGCCGAGAAGGGCGACGTGATCCGGGCCGTGGTCGGCTATGCGCTGGCAGGCGATGCGATCGGCCTGGCCCGTTTCCGCGAGAAATACGCGCCCCTGATGACCGGTGAGGCCGACCGGGCGGCGTTCGATACGGCGAGTACGCCGGCCTCCTCCAACAGCACCGAATTCGCCCTGATCGCCAAGATGGCCGCCAGTGTCGACACGCTCGACGGCTTCATCCGCGAAATGAAGATCCGCTTCCCGGACGCCACCGCCCGCGCGCCGCTATCGCCGGAAACATCCGGGGCAGAGCCGGTCCACACCGGCGCCTTGCCGGCGATATCAGGCATCCGGCGGATCGAACTGAAGAAGCCGGCGAAGTAGCGGATTTGGCCGCAGGTTCGGCCAATTTTTGACCAGTTGACGCATTAGGCAAGACGTCGGCGTCGCCTTGGCGCTCTCCGCAATCGTCTCTCGCTAGCCGTTCGAAACTGGCCGTCCGATGCCGCTGACCCGGGACCGAATTATTGGACACGACAATGAACGCCTGGCGTTCAGGTTCACCATGCTGAACGCTGCCGATACGGTCGAGTGCCAGATCAGCGATGCCGCATTGGACGAACTGGCCGGCACCCGAGGAACGGAAAGCATGGCCAGGCAGGCGCAATTCCTGGCGTTGCGGGATGCCGTCGAAGCCATCGCATCCGATATGTTCGACAAGGTGCCTGTGGTCAAAGGCCGCGTCATCCGGATGTTCACCAAGGACGTTCAGAAGTCGCCGTCATCGCCGGCCGATCCGATCACGACCGGCTCGGAGCCGGATACGGACAATACCGTTTCGCTGCCGGTCATTGCCGAAACGAGGCCGGCAAACGCGGCGCAATAGCGCATCGCGCTGCGGCAGCCTCCGACAGCGCCCACAATCCTGATGGCGGGCCGGCCATCGAGCGCGACGAGATGGCGCGTCGTTCCGTCACCCCTCGACAGATGCGCGTCAAAGCGGCAACCTGCAGGTAAACAACCTGCCGGAGGACGCCGTCACGATGAGCAAGCCCGCCAGAACCGAAGCCGAACTCATCGCGATGGCGCGAGCCGAATTGAAGGTCCACGCCGATTGTCCCGATGGCATTGAAATCTCGGTGATCCCCGACGGCGATAGCTGGGAATTCCGCGCCAAGGCCGACGACGCCACGATCGCCAAACCGGGTTATCCCGAATGCGTCGCCATGCTGGTCCAGATCGGCGACCACCTCTGCAAGCAGTATGATTTCAAGGGGTGAGGGGCAGTCGCCAGCGTCCGGCTCGGTCTGATCGCCCAATACGTCTTCACAGCGTAAAGATTCGCCCCGGGTTTAAAATGTTCTTGGGGTCGAGGGCGCGCTTGAGTGTGCGCATGGTTTCGATTTCCTCCTCCGTCCGGCTCATTTTCAGGTAGGGCCGCTTCAGGATGCCGATGCCGTGTTCGGCCGAGATCGAGCCGCCGAATTCGCCGGTGAGGTCGTAGACCAGCTTCTCGAACTCACCGTGCTTGTCAGGCGTATGTTCGTGATACACGCTGGGATGCAAATTACCGTCGCCGACGTGTCCCATCACGATGGTGAAGGCTTGCGGATCGATCGCTTTGGCTCGTGCATCAAGCGTATCTGCATATTCCTCCATCCGGTCGATGGCGAGACTGACATCGAAGCCCATCCGCGCGGTGTAAGGGAAGCTGCGGCCAAGCTCTACGCTGGAATCGCGGATACGCCAGATCGCGGCGGCGGATGCATTCGAGGTCGAGAGCGTGGCGTCGAGGATCAGATCGTCACCCATTGCCGTCTCGAGCAGCTTTTCGAGATCGGCATGGATGCGCTCGGGGTCGCTGCCGGAAGCCTCCATCAGAACATAGAACGGATGATGGGTCGGCAGCGGCCCGACGACGCCGTTCACGCGCTCGACGGTGAGGCGGTAATAGGCATTCCACATCACCTCGAACGCGGTCAATTCGCCGCCGAGATGTTGCCGCGCCAGCTTCAGGAATGCCGTGACCTGCCCGAACGAGGGCAGGGCGCACAGCGCGACCTGCCGCTCCGCCGGCGCGGGAAAGACGCGCAGCGCGGCGCGCGTCACCACGCCGAGGATGCCTTCGCTGCCAATGAAAAGCTGCTTCAGGTCGATGCCGGTGTTGTTCTTGATGTATTTGCGCAGGCCCTTGAGCACGGTCCCGTCGGCCGTGACGACTTCGAGGCCGAGGATCAGGTCACGCGTCATGCCGTAACGGATGACGCGGTTGCCGCCGGCATTGGTCGAGATGTTGCCGCCAATGGTGCAGCTGCCGCGCGCGCCGAGGTCGAGCGGAAACATCAGGCCATCCTGCTCGACCCGCTCCTGGAGCTTTTGCAGCGGCGTGCCGGCCTGCGCGATGGCGACGCCGGCGGAGGCATCGACCTCCTCAACGCTGTTCATGCGCTCCATCGACAGCACGATTTCGTTCGCATTCGGCAGCGCACCGTGCACCAGCCCGGTCATGCCGCCCTGCGTCGTAACGGGGACACCTTCGCGGTGACAGAGCCGCAGCAATGCGGAGACATCCTCCGTCGTTCTCGGGCGGACGACCGCGCGCGGTTTCGGCGCCGGATTGCCGGCGAGATCGTGATGATAGCGCGCGTCGATGTCGCCGCCTGACAGCACCGCGCCGTTGTCGAGCGCGCTGCGCAATTCGTCAATGAAGTCCTCGGACATGCCCCAGCCTCTTCTTGATGAGAAGTTTGGCCGAAGCTTTACATGCGGCATGGCCAGGAAGAAACCCGGACTGGCCGCGATCGCGGTGCTTCCGAACGGGGAAGGCCCGCGCTGAGGCCGCCATCCCGCCGCAACTGCTGCGATCAGTGCGGCTGTCGCCGGGAGATCCTCTGCGGGGTCGTCTCGATGCGCGACTTCGGCACCGGCAGGGTGATGGAGGGGCTGATGGTTGGGCTGTCCTGCCGCTCCGGCTCGACCGATGTGATCTGGTTGCAGGCGTCGCACTTGTAGACGTAGACGAGCGGGCGCAATCCAATTCGGGGCAGCTTTCCGATCCTGACCGTGCCCACGCCGCAAATCTCGCATCGCGGCGGCAGACAGGTCTCTGAATACGGTACGGACATATCGAACAATCACTAAGCAACAACAAAGGAAAACGTCGCCAAGATTGGCCGTAGATTGCATCTTAATCGTGGAAATGGAGGTCCGTAAGACTACTAGGAAGCCGGCGTATTCGCGGCGAGCGTCCATCTTTTGCCACTAAATCGACCCTCGCCGGGCCTCCAAACAACACACTGTGCGGTGCAAATTTGGAAGGCCAGGGCGCGACCACACGAAAAATTCCACCGGATCGAAGCGGTCGGATTCGACCTCTGTGAGGCGTGCGAAATGTCTTCCACCGACGGTTACGACACATCAATGCAAGCGGCGCTGGCCCTCGTGGAGGCTGCGGTGTCCCGTCCATCGCCCGCCAACAGGTTCAACATCGACCGGGAAGGGCCGGCGAAACGCGCCCGAACGCTTCGGGCGCTGCAGCAACGATTCCAGAAGTTGAACGAATATTGCGACGAGACGGTCGCCGAACTTCGCGCGTCGCTCGAGCGGGCGCCGCCGCGCTAGTCCATAAGAAACCGGTGCCGAATTTTTCCGGGAGCGAGATTTGCTGCAGATCAAGGCAAGTCGGCGGGATTACCTTACAGTGCAGTTCGTACCGAGCGGCTCTATCTGGAAGGGGAAGTTCAGGTTGTAAGGCCCGGACTCGCGAAGCAAGATGGCGTTTCGAAGAAACGTCATCTTGCTTCGGGCACTCCGGGTCCAGCTACTCTCCTGGCGAAGCGGCACATCACGAGATTGGATGACGCTTCGGCAATATCTCACTTCTTGTCGATCTTCGTGACGGCGTCCGCCTTGTCGATCTTTGTGATGGTCTTGGTCCCTGCTGCGTCGCTCACGGCAAAGCTCACCCTATCGCCCGCGTGCAGGGCGTTCAGCCGCCCGCCGTCCTGGACCTTGAATTCCTCGGTTGCGGCGCCGTCGTTCGCACCGGTGGTGCCATCAGGCATATCCTTGATCGAGATGGTGCCGCTGATCCGATCTATTCTGGTCACCATTCCGGTCCGCATTTGCTGGGCAAGCGCCGACGTGCCGACGATGCTGAGCGCCGCGGTGGCGGCCATAATCATCCCTGCGATTTTCATGGAATACTCCCGGCTGTAGGGCGTCTGCGATAAGCCGGGATTGCGGCAATAGTTCCGCGCCGGAGCGGGGTGCGGTAATTTCTTCTTCACCAAACAGGGCAGGCCTGGGGTGAATCGGACCGGATTCAATGGAGACGCATTGACTTTGGAACGATCCGGCTAGGCCACGCTGGCCTCGGGCTCGAGTTCGGTTTCCGTCACCGTGCGGTTGCGGCCGAGCCGCTTGGCTTGATAGAGTCCGCGGTCGCAGCGCTCGATCATGGCGTCCGCGGATTCGGCGAGGCGGAATTGCGCCACCCCGATCGAAACCGTGATGCTGCCGATTTCCTTGCCGGTTGCGCGGCGGGTCAGCTTCGCTTCGGCGATGCGGCGGCGAATGCGTTCGGCGACCGACGTACAATTCTCGAGATCGGCACCCGGAAGCACCGCGATCAATTCCTCGCCGCCGTAGCGGGCTGCCAGATCGACTTCGCGAACACCTTCCTGCAGGACCTTGGCCACCAGCCGAAGCACCTGATCGCCGACCTGATGGCCGTAATCGTCGTTGAATTTCTTGAAATGATCGATGTCGATCAGGAAGACGCTGAGCGCCTCGTCCTTTTCCATCGCCGCGATCTGGGCGAGGCGGAGGAATTCATCCATCGAGTGGCGGTTGGCGAGCCCGGTCAAGGCATCGGTGTTGGAGCGTTGCTCGGCCGCCTTCAAGGAGTCGCGGATGCTGTCCAGTTCCTCCGAGGTGGCGGCGAAATTTGCTTCCAGCGTTGTGGCCCGTGCCGTCGCCTTTGACAATTCGTCAACCAGCTTCGCAATGATTGTCCGGGGATCGCTGGTTCCGGCGGCTTCGGACGACACTTCGTCGAGCGCCTTGATGTGGGTTTGGTGATCGGTGACGGCGGTGTTCAGGAACTGCTGGGCGGTGGCGATCAGGCCGCTCAATTGATCGGGAAGGTCGCTGAGCGGGTCGGCGCCGGACTGCGGCGTCACATAGGTAATGTAGAGTTCGTGGTTGATCGCCGGGTCGAATTTGCGTTTTCCCGCGATCAGGATGTCGATCGTCTTTCGCAGCGCCAGCGAATTACCAAGGGAATACTCGAACCAGACCGCGAAATTGGTCGGGCTGGGAGGTACCGACTGCTGCGCCATCAACCGCATAGCCCGGTCGGCAATCGTCGTGGCGTATTCGACGTCCATATCGCCGATCGACTGGCCTGCCATCGTTTGACCCGGTGATGCGTTTGCTACGAAAATTCGATTCCCTGGTCAGCTATTGTGCACGAAGGAACTAATCTGACCTTAAATTCAGCGGGAAACTCCGCAGCAAATACGTAACTAATATTGACCTATTTTCACCTGGAACCCTTGGGAACCGGCCCGCTAACTGCCGCCGTAGCTCTGCACCAGGCTTCCCGCCACCAGCGACCAGCCATCGACCAGGACGAAAAAGATCAACTTGAACGGCAGCGACACCACGACCGGTGGCAGCATCATCATACCCATCGACATCAGGACCGATGCGACGACGAGATCGATGATCAGAAAGGGGAGGAATAGCAGGAAGCCAATCTCGAAGGCGCGTTTCAGTTCGGAGATCATGAAGGCAGGGACCAGGATCCGCAGCGACAGGTCCTCCGGCGTCGCCGGCGGCGCCTCGCCGGAGAGATCGACGAACAGCTTCAGATCCTTTTCGCGAACGTTCTTCTGCATGAAGCCGCGCAGCGGCACCGAAGCCTTTTGCAGCGCTTCCTCGACCCCGATCTGGTTGGCGACCAAGGGCTTGATGCCGTCGTCATAGGACTTCTGCAGGACGGGGCCCATCACGAACGCGGTCAGGAACATCGCGAGCGCAATGATCACCGAGTTGGGTGGGGCCGTCGCGGTGCCCATTGCGGTGCGCAGCAGCGACAGCACGACGACGATCCGCGTGAACGACGTCATCATGATCAGGATCGATGGCGCGATCGACAGCACCGTCAACAGCGCGATCAACTGGATCGCGCGCTCGGTGACCCCGCCGCCGCCCTGGCCGAGATTGATGCTGATGTCCTGCGCCAGCGCCGGATCGGCGAGCGATCCGGCGGCGGTCAGGATTAAGAAAAATAAAACTCTACGCGGAGAAGTCGCCGGCCTCACGAAGGGTTCTTCGGACGGCCCAGCAAGGACGCCATCTCGTCTTCGAGATTTTCGAAGCCGCTCTTCTGCGGAGCGGGTGCGGGAACGGGAGGCTCGCTGCGGGAGGTCCGGGCGGGCGGCGTTTCCGGTGCAACCGGCGGCGCCACCGGCTCGGCCGGTCGGCGCAGGGCGGCTTCCAGCCGCTGCGCCATTTCGGCGAGATTCTGGTCAGCACTCGACGGCGCGGGGGCTGGAGGGGGCGGAGGCGGCGGCGGCGCCGCCGCGCGTTCAGGCGCCCGGGCCGGCGTCTCTCGAACCGGTGGAGTGTCACGGGCAGACAGTGCCTCACGGATTGGCAGTGCCTCGCGGCCTGACGATGCCTCACGTGCTGGCGATGCTTCACGGATCGGCGGTGCCTCTCGGACTGGCGGTACCTTAGGCAACTCGCGCTGTGGCCGTGGCATCATTGGCTCGTTGCGGCCGAGGCGCGGCGGCGCCGGTTCGGGGCGACCGCTGATCGATTCCGGCGCAAAGCCCGTCAATGGATCGCTGCGGCGTTCCGGCATTGGCGGCGGCGCGGGGCGGCGGATTTCGTCGGCGAAGGAGGGCCGCGCGGGGCGCGGCGGCGGCTCCGGCATTTGCGGTTCGGCATGATGATCGTCGCTCGATCGCGAATCGGCTCTTGCCGCCTCTTCGCTCCAGGCAACATCAGGCAGCGGTGCGATGCGCGGCGGCTGCTCGCCGACGGCCGGGCGTGGCGCCATCTGATCGCGATTGGGCATCGCGCGCACGATATTGGGTTCCACCACGATGTCGCTCGGGCCGCCGATCATCAGGAGATGCTCGACATTGTCGCGCCGTACTAGCACCAGGCGCCGGCGGCCATCCACGGCGGCGGCGTCGATCACGGCGAGCCGCGGCATCCGTCCGCGCTGCGTGTTGGCGCCGAGGCGGTTGTTGGCGAAACGGCGAACCAGCCATGCGGCGACGCCGATCAGCGCCAGAACGGCGATGAATGCGAAGAGGAATGTCAGTGTCTGCATTCTTTAGTCCCCGGCCACGGGCCGTTCTCTTGGATTGCTGGCTTCGACGCGTGCGCTCTTAGGTCTTGCTGTCCGAGCATGTTCCCCGGGAACAGGATTCCGGCCATCCTGACCATGCCCCGAAGCGATCCGCGAGAAGGCGAATCACGCCCGAGATCAGCCTTATTCCTTAATTCCCCGCGGCGAACGCCGCCGTCCGGTTAATTAATAGACCAAGAATCGCTTGAGCCAAAACGACTTCTGAGCGCCCCAAGCCGCGTTGCAGCTGCTGGTTAACGCAGTTTTCGTGGCGAAAATGCGCTCGTTTTGTCGCTGTCGGCGGACATTGGCCGATGTCGGCGGTGCTCGAGGCTGATTTTAACCGGCCGTTAACCATGCACCGGGCAAATTCTGCCTACCTCGCGGCGTGTGCCAGAGGTTAACGGGAAACGGCTCGATGGCCATCAACGATCTTCCGATCCTGTCGGCGCTGCGCACCAAGATGCAGTGGCACCAGGAACGCCAGCGCGTGCTCGCCGAAAACGTGTCGAACGCCAACACCCCGAATTTCAGGCCGAGCGACCTGGTCGAGCCGAAGTTCGATAACAAAGGCGCGAATGTCGGCGGCGCGATGGGCTCGCTTGGCATGATGCGCACTAGCGCCACCCATATCAGCGTCTCCGGCGGCGGGGAGAGTTTCAGGGGCGATGGCGGCAGGAGCGGCTTCCTGACCAAGCCTGCCGGCAATTCGGTCAATCTGGAAGACCAGATGCTGAAGGTTTCGGCCAACCAGATGGACTATGCGGCCGCCACTTCGCTCTACACCCGCAGCCTCGGGCTGCTCAAAACCGCCATCGGAAAACGCTGACGCGCCGCGATTAGGAGAACCGGGTCATGGCAGATGATGGAAGCGATTTCGCCCGCTCGATGAGCATCGCGACCTCCGGCTTGCGCGCGCAGGCGGGGCGGATGCGGGTGATCTCGGAAAACATCGCGAATGCGGATTCCACTGCGCCGACCGCCGCCGGCAATCCCTATCGCCGCAAGGTGCCGACATTTTCGTCGGCGCTCGACCGCACGCTGGATGCAAGGGTGGTGACGCTCGGCAAGGTCAGGTCCGACCAGTCGGCGTTTCGCATCAAGCATGAGCCAAGCAATCCGGCGGCGGACGCGGCCGGCAACGTCAAATATCCGAATGTCAATCCGCTGGTCGAAATGACCGACATGCGCGAGGCGCAGCGATCCTATGAAGCCAACCTCAACATCATCAGTGCCACGCGCCGCATGATCCAACGCACGCTCGACATCCTCAAGGCCTAACAGGAACCGTAGAAAATGGCTTCACCTACCGTTGCAGCAAATGCCTACGCCGCGCTTTCGCGCATCATGGAATCCGGCGGCGCCGAGAAGGGCGGCCAAGCCGCTGGCGGCCCGTCCTTCAGCGCGCTGCTCAAGGACGCCGTGGGAAGCGTGCTGGATGCCGGCAGGAAATCCGATGCCCAGACCATGGCGATGAGTTCGGGCAAGGCCAACGTCATGGACGTGGTGACGGCGGTCGCGGAGACCGACGTCGCGGTCTCGACGCTGGTGTCGGTGCGCGACCGGGTGATCCAGTCCTATGAAGATATCATGAAGATGCCGATCTGACGAACGCCGTCATTGCGAGCGCAGCGAAGCAATCCATGGCGCCGCAAAAAGAAAGAATGGATTGCTTCGTCGCAAGGGCTCCTCGCAATGACGGGGCTAGTGCTTCCAGAGTGGACGGAGACTTGAAATGACCGGTGCTGAAACCCTCGACGTGGCGCGCGATGCGATCTGGACCATCGTGGTGGTGTCGTCGCCCCTGATGGTGATCGGCCTCGTGGTCGGCGTCGTGGTGTCGCTGTTCCAGGCGCTGACCCAGATCCAGGAGCAGACGCTGATCTTCGTGCCGAAGATTCTCGCGATCTTCGTCACGCTATTGCTCGCCTTGCCGTTCATGGCGGATTCGCTGCACAGTCACATGATGCGGATATCGTCGCGAATCATAGGCGGTTGATGCATTGTGAATGAATGCGCGTCGACATATCCTTGCTGCCGGCCCTTGCCGCCGCCTTCATGCTGGTGTTTGCCCGCGTGGGCGCCATGGTGATGCTGTTGCCGGGATTTGGCGAGAGCAACATCCCGGTGCGCATCAAGCTTGCGATCGCGCTGCTGCTGACGCTGATCATCCTGCCGCTACACCGCACCGCCTACAACATCGATATGACGTCGATGGCTTCGCTCGGGGTCTTGATGGTGCACGAGATCATCATCGGCGTCGTGCTCGGCGCCACCGCGCGGGTCACGCTGTCGGCGCTGGCGGTCGCGGGTTCGGTGATCGCCCAGCAGCTCGGCCTCGGTTTTGTCACCGCGGTCGATCCAACCCAGGGGCAGCAGGGTTTGGTGATCGGCAACTTTCTCACCATTCTCGCCGTGACGCTGCTGTTTGCCACCGACAGCCATCATCTCGTCATCGCCGCGCTGAACGAGAGCTACCGGATTTTTTCGCCGGGCGAGCTGCTGCCGAGCGGCGACGTCGCGGCGCTGGCGACGCGCGCGTTTGCCGCGGCCTTCAAGATCGGCATGCAGCTTTCGGCGCCGTTTCTGGTGTTCGGCCTCGTCTTCAATATCGGCCTTGGTGTGCTGGCGCGGCTGATGCCGGCGATGCAGGTCTATTTCGTCGGCGTGCCGCTGTCGATCATGATTGGTTTCCTGATCTTCGCCTTCGTCCTCACCGGAATGATGGCGACCTATCTCAACTACTTCATCGGCGTGATGCACGAGCTGACGCCGCTGAAATAATGCATGATCTCCGGGCAAACGCTCCGCGTTTGTCCCGAGGGAAAAGTGGATGACGGTTTTTCCTCGCGACAAACGCGAAACACGTTTGCGCGGAGATCATGCTCAAACGAAATGGTAGGACGCCGCGATGGCCGACGATACCGACGACAAAACAGAAGACCCTACGCAAAAACGTCTCGACGAGGCGCTTGAAAGAGGGGACGTCGCCAAGAGCCAGGAGGTCAACACCTGGTTCATCATCGCGGGCGGCACGCTGATATTATCGACCTTTTCGGGATCGGTCGGCAGTGGCATCCTGACGCCGATGCGCACCCTGGTCGCCAATGCGGGCCAGCTCCGCACCGACGGCGCGGCGCTGCTCGCGCTCGGCAACACGCTGGGCTATGTCGTGCTCGGCGCCATCGGCGTGCCGCTGTTGATGCTGGCGCTCGCCGCGATCGCCGGCAACATGATCCAGCACCGCCTGGTATGGTCTTCGGAATCGCTGAAGCCGAAATTCAGCAAGGTATCGCCCGGCGCCGGACTGAAACGCATCTTCGGCAAGCAGGCGGTGGCGAATTTCGCCAAGGGCCTGTTCAAGCTGATCGCGCTCGGTGCTGTCATGATGGCGGTGCTGTGGCCCGAGCGCCATCGCCTGGAATCGTTCCTGATGTTCGATCCTTCGGCGATCCTCGGCGTCACCACCAGCCTGACGCTGCATCTGATGGGCGCGGTGGTGGCGATGCTGGCCGCGGTCGCGATCGCGGATTACTTCTTCCAGTACCGGCAGTGGTTCGAGCGCCAGAAGATGTCGCTGCAGGAGATCAAGGACGAGTTCAAGCAGTCCGAAGGCGACCCCCACATCAAGGGCAAGATCCGGCAGTTGCGCCAGCAGCGCATGAAGAAGCGCATGATGGCCGCCGTGCCCAACGCCAGCGTGATCATCACCAACCCGACCCACTATTCGGTGGCGCTGTCCTACGATCGCGGCATGTCGGCGCCGGTCTGCGTCGCCAAGGGCGTCGACAACATCGCCTTGAAGATCAGGGAAATAGCCAAGAAGCACGACATTCCGATCGTGGAGAACGTGCCGCTGGCGCGGGCGCTTTATGCCACCGTCGATATCGACGAGGAGATTCCGGTCGAGCACTATCACGCGGTCGCCGAGATCATCGGCTACGTCATGGGCCTGAAGAGAGGGCTTGCCGCCCGGAGAATGTGAGAGGAACCGCTGGAAATCGCCTTAAAATGCCCTTCAATCTGTCAAATAGCTGCCTGATGGGCTTGCGCTTGCGGGGCCGATTCAGGCACTCAAGAGCGGTGCGCCAGCCGAACGTGGGGTTACCTGCGGCCGGCCAATTTCGACCGGTGCATGACCTCCTCGCCGATAGGCAGTGCCGCTTCATATGACCGTCGAAACACACAGCCATCCGCCGACCGAGCCCTTTGCGGCTCATGAACCGGCGCGGCGGAGCGGTAGCATCGTGCTGGTGCTGCTGGTCGCTGCCGGCATCGTGGCGGTGGCGGTGGTGCTGATGACCATCGGTCGCGCCCAGGCCCAGCCCTATATCCTCGGCGTGCTGGCGTTGCTTGCCATGGTTGGCCTGTTCAATCTGTTCGCCTTTGCCGCCGGCATTATCCGCTTCACCGACCGTGCCGCCGACGACCCCGTGATGGGCCGCATCCCCGATCACGCCCATGACGGTTTGGCCGTGACCGACCCCAAGGGCCATGTCGTCTATTCGAACGCTGCCTATCTGGCGCTGACGGGCGCCGCCAGCCCGCAGGACGTGCGCCCCATCGAACGCGTCTTCATCGGTAACCCGGACGTCTCCGAGGCCGTGTTCCGCCTGCTCAAGGCGGCCCGCGAAGGCAAGCGGCAGCAGGAGGAGGTCCGCATCGCCGGCTCTGACGGCGCGCAGGGCCGCTGGCTGCGGATGCGGGTTCGTCCGCTCGGTCAGGGCAAGCGCGAAGCCAAATACGCGGTGTGGTCGATCGCCGACATCACGCGGGATCGCGAGCGCCAGGAAGATGTGTTCCGGGAGCTGCAGCACGCGATCGAATATCTCGACCACGCGCCATGCGGCTTCTTCTCGGTCAGTCCGGCCGGCGACGTCATCTATGTCAACGCCACGCTGGCGAACTGGCTCGATTACGATCTCGCCGAGATCGGTTCGGGCGGGCTGAAGCTCACCGATGTCGTCTCCGGCGATGGCGCTGCGCTATTGACCTCGATCGTGGCGGTGCCCGGCGAGGTCAAGACCGAAGTGTTCGACATCGACCTGCGCATGCGCGGCGGCAGGACCATGCCGGTGCGGCTCTATCACAAGCTCGCCTTCGGCGCCGATGGCGCGCCGGGTTCGTCGCGCACGCTCGTGATCAGCCGCACGCGCGACGAGCATTCCGATCCCGAACGCGCCGCCGAAGTCCGCTTCATGCGGTTCTTCGACCATACGCCGATGGCGATTGCGACGGTGGACCGCGGCGGCGCCGTCGTCCGCGCCAACGCCCGCTTCGCCAAGCTGGCGCAGAACCTCAGCCCGGACGGCGCGGCCAACAAGTCGATCTTCCGCACCGTCAACGCACGCGATCGCAGCCTTCTGATCGCGGCGATCAACCAGGCGGCGGAAGGGCAGGGCGACATCGCGCCGGTCGAGGCCATGCTCGACGGCGCCAAGGAGCGCTGGGGGCAGTTCTTCGTCACCGCGGTCGAGGAGGACGAGCGCGACACCGAAGCCGCCATCGTCTATCTCCTGGAGACCACCGAGCGGCGCACGCTGGAAAACCAGATCAACCAGTCGCAGAAGATGGACATGGTCGGCCAGCTGGCCGGCGGCATCGCGCATGACTTCAACAACGTGCTCTCAGCCATCATGATGGCCAACGACTTCCTGCTGAACGCGCACAAGCCGACCGATCCGTCGTTCCAGGACATCATGCAGATCAAGCAGAACGCGACCCGCGCCGCGACGCTGGTGCGGCAACTGCTTGCGTTCTCGCGGCGCCAGACGCTGCGGCCGCAGGTGCTCGACCTCGGGGACGCGCTGTCCGACCTCACCATGCTGCTGCGGCGCCTGATCGGGGAGAAGGTCAAGCTCGACCTCGTGCATGGCCGCGACCTCTGGCCGGTCAAGGTCGACGTCTCGCAGTTCGAACAGGTGGTCGTCAATCTCGCGGTCAACGCGCGCGACGCGATGCCCGATGGCGGCAAGCTGACGGTACGCACAGCCAATGTGACGGTCGATGAAGCAGCCCAGCTCCCCCACAAGGGCATGCCGGCGGCCGACTATGTGCGGATCGACATTTCCGATACCGGGACCGGAATCCCGGCCGATATCGTCGACAAGATTTTCGAACCATTCTTCTCGACCAAGGAGGTCGGCAAGGGCACCGGCCTTGGGCTCTCCACGGTGTACGGTATCGTCAAGCAGACCGGCGGCTTTGTCTACGTCGACTCTACACCCGGCGAAGGCACCACCTTCCGCATCTTCCTGCCGCGTCACCGGCCCGAACTGGAAGCACAGCCGGACGCGCAGGCCACCAAT
>Ga0081540_1001326_pt1 | contig 21607 bp, 17 predicted proteins | sample TabmetS2T1R1_FD_71024 | JGI IMG/M metagenome (GOLD analysis project Ga0081540, IMG submission 71024) | Tabebuia heterophylla rhizosphere microbial communities from the University of Puerto Rico - S2T1R1 | ecosystem: Host-associated > Plants > Roots > Rhizosphere ... | reverse complement strand
CGTCGCGCGATGAAGCTCCCGGGCCAGCGCCCCGACCTGGTGGCCGTCCACCACGAAGGTGAGCTGAAGCGGCGACCCGTGCACCGCGTGAACCGCAATCCCCCGTGCCGCGGCTGTCCCGAGCGCGCGGGCGAGGACGGTCGAGTCCGTCCCCAGACCGGGGCCAGCCAGCGTCACCGTGCCCAGCCCGGGGCGCGGCTCGGCTCCGAGCGCGCGCATTGCCGTGTCGAAGGCCTCCACTGCGTGGATGTCCTGGAGCGGCACCACCAGCAACAGACGCCCATCCCCGTCTCGCGTCCCGGCGACGAGACGCAGGCGAACCTCACCGTCGCCGAGGCTGGCGAGCACTGCTTCCAGCCGGCCGTCCGGGACCTCGAGCACCCGGACCTCCGTGTCGCTGGCCACCGCGCGGACGGGCGCCGGCTCGGGACCGATGCGCGAGCCGCTCCCCACGCCATGGGTGCTCCGCGCCTCGATGACGATGCCGGCGTTGCGGGCGAACTCCACCGCCTGTGCGTTGAGGACCCGGGCGCCGGCCGCGGCGAGCTCCTGCATGGTCTCGTAGTCCAGGGCCTCGAGCTTCCGGGCCTCCGGGACCACCCGCGGGTCTGCGGAGAAGACGCCGTCCACGTCGGAGTAGATCTCGCAGGCCTCGGCCCCGAGCGCCGCCGCCAGGGCGACCGCCGTGGTGTCGCTCCCCCCGCGTCCGAGGGTGGTGACCTCCCGGTTGCGCGACACGCCCTGGTACCCGGCGACGATGACCACCTTCCCCTTGCCCAGCTCCTCCCGGATCCGGATCGGCCGGACCTCGACGATCCGTGCCTGGGAGTGCGCGTCGTCGGTGATGATGCCGCTCTGGCTGCCGGTGAAGCTGATCGCCGGCACTCCCTGCTCGTGCAGCGCCATGGAGAGAAGGGCCATGCTGATCCGCTCGCCGCAGGTCAGCAGCATGTCCAGCTCCCGGCGGGGTGGATCGGCGGACATCCGCTTGGCGAGGGTGAGGAGCTCGTCGGTGGTGTCACCCATGGCCGAGACCACCACCACCATCTGATGGCCCTCGGCTCGCCTGGCCGCCACCCGCGCGGCCACCTTGCGGATGCGCTCCACGTCGGCCACCGAGGAGCCTCCGAACTTCTGGACGATCACGCTCATGTCTGGTCGAAATGGGTGCAGCTGGCGGGCCACGGAAAGAACTCGCGCACGCCGCGTGTTGACAGACCGGTGCCCATCCATAGTATCGCGCGCCCGCTTCCGAGGAACGACAGTCCAATGACGGCGATGATCGAGGTCACCGGGCTCAGCAAGCGGTACCGCGACCGGATCGCGGTGGAGGAGCTCACCTTCACCGTTCCGGAGGGGGAGATCCTCGGCTTTCTGGGACCCAACGGTGCCGGCAAGTCCACGACGATGAAGATCCTGACCGGATACCTGCCCGCCACGAGCGGGACGGTGAAGGTCGCGGGGTTCGACGTCTTCGAGGAACCTTACGAGGTGAAGCGGCGAATCGGCTACCTGCCGGAGACGCCGCCCCTCTACCCGGAGATGACGGTCCGCGGGTACCTCAGGTTCGTCGCGTCCATCAAGGGCGTCCGGCGTGGCCAGATGGCCACGGAGCTGGAGCGCGTCAGCCACGCCACCGGCGTCGCGGACGTGATGGACCGGCTGATCCAGAACCTCTCCAAGGGGTACCGCCAGCGGGTGGGCGTCGCCCAGGCCCTGCTCGCGAGTCCACCGGTCCTCATCCTCGACGAGCCCACCGAAGGTCTCGACCCGAGCCAGCGCGCCGAGGTGCGCCAGCTCGTCAAGGGCCTCGCCGGGAAACACACCGTCATCCTCAGCACGCATCTCTTATCCGAGGTCACCATGACCTGCGAGCGGGTGCTCATCCTCAACCAGGGGCGGATGGTGGCGTTCGACGAGATCCGGAACCTGGCCCACGCGCTGGGCCAGGGCGACCAGACCTCGCTGGAAGACATCTTCCTGAAGCTCACCGCCGCGGCCTGACAAGGCGAACGGAGCACGACCCGATGCGCAACGCGCTGGCCATCGCCCGCAAGGAGCTGAGCATCTACTTCAGCACCCCGTGGGCGTACGTCATCTTCACCGGGATGGTCGGAATCTCGGCCTTCTTCTTCCTGGGCAACATCGCCAACTTCAAGGATGCGCAGATGTACGCCCGGATCTACGGCTGGGCGCGCATCCCGCCGGAGCTCAAGAACCTGACCGACGGGGTCATCGTTCCGCTCTGGGACGTCATCGCGGTCATCGTCATCTTCGCCGGCCCGTTTCTCTCGATGCGGCTGTTCGCCGAGGAGAAGCGCAACCGGACCTTCGAGCTGCTGATGACCGCCCCGGTCAGGCCCTGGGAGATCGTGCTCGGCAAGTACCTGGGCGGGGTGGGCATCATCTCCGCCACCCTGGGCCTCACGCTGGTGTTCCCCCTGACGCTCTCGCTCTTCGGTGCGAGCGAGTCCGGCTCCGCGCTCGAGTGGCGGACCGTCGGCCTCGGCTTCGCCGGGCTCCTGCTCTGGGGTGCGACGGCGATGGCCGTGGGGATGTTCCTCTCCTCACTCACCGAGAGCCAGGCGCTGGCCGCCTTCCTCACCTTCATCGTGCTGCTCGCCTGGTTCGTCCTCCGCTTCCTCGCCCCGGGAGCCGAGGAGCCCTGGCGAGGCGTGATCAACTACCTGTCCTTCGGCGGTCAGCTCTCGACGCTCTTCCGCGGCGTGCTGGAGCTGAAGGCGCTGGTCTTCTTCGGCTCGGTCATCGTCCTCTCGTTCCTGCTGACCCACCGCACGGTGGAGCTGCAGCGCTGGGCCTGATCGATGAACACCCGGACGCTCGGAAAGATCCTCGGAGTCCTCGGGCTGGTGGCGCTGTTCTCGGCGCCCTACACCTGGCTCATCAGCTCCACGTTGCTGGCCGTGATCAAGCTGGGGCTGGCCGCGGTCCTCATCGGCGCGTACTTCGCGACGAACTTCGGCGAGTTCGGCCAGTTCGCATCCCGCCGGAGCACGTTCTACGTCGTCACGAGCCTGCTCACCGTCCTGGTGGTGCTCGGCGCGCTGGTGGCGCTGAACTACGTCGCGGCCCGCAAGAGCAAGAGCTGGGACCTGACCACGAAGAAGATCTTCACCCTCGCTCCGCAGACCAAGAGCGTGCTGGCATCGCTTCCGGAAAAGGTGCGGGTCTACGCGTTCATGGGCCCGTCCGACCCTGACTACGATCAGGTCGAAAGCCTGCTCCGGCGTTACCGCGCGCTGGCGCCCGACAAGCTCGAGGTCCTCTTCAAGGACCCGCGCAAGACCCCGGACCTGGCGCAGAAGTACCAGCTGCGCGACGGCCAGACGACGCTGGTGCTCACCCGCGGCTCGGGGGAGAAGGAGAGTCACACCACGGTCTCGGTCTCCGGCGGGCTCAGCGAGCAGGACCTCACCAACGCGCTGGTCAAGCTGAGCTCGGTGGGCGAGCAGAAGGTCTACTTCGTCACCGGGCACGGCGAGTGGCCGCTGGAGCCGCTGGAGGCCCGCGATCCCTCGTCCATGCGCGAGCTCCGTCGTTCCCTGAGCCAGGAGGGATACACCTCCGACAGCCTCAACCTCACCCGGACCAAGGAGATCCCGCCGGATGCCGGCCTGGTGGTGATCGCCGGAGCGCGAAGCAAGTTCCAGAAGGGAGAGAGCGATCAGCTCGCGAAGTATCTCGAGCAAGGCGGCCGTCTGCTGTACTTCGCCGAGGCAAACACCGATCCCGGCCTCGACCCGGTCCTCGCCCGCTACGGCGTCCAGATCGATCCGGGCATCCTGGTGGACTTCGTCGAGGGCATCGACAACCCGTACCTGATCATCTCCGACGCCTTCGGCGACACCGACCTCGCCCGGGACCTCAAGCGAGGGCGCTTCAATCTCCAGTTCCCCATGGCCCGCGGCCTCACCGCGCTCCGGACGGGCCTGGCGGAAGGAACCCAGGTGGACCCGGTGGTCCTCACTGCGCCGACGGCCTTCGAGCTGAAGGAGCTCACCGATTCGCCACGCCCCGAGAACGCGACCAAGACCGGCGCCATCCCGCTCATCCTCCAGTCCACGCGGAAGGTCGCTTCCGCGGACGGGAAGCGCAACGAAGAGATGCGCCTGGCGGTGTTCGCGAGCTCGCAGGTCGTCGTCGACGCCAACTGGGGCGTCGAGCCCAACCGGAACATGGTGTTGAACGCCTTCGCCTGGGCGACGAACCAGGCACAGAAGATCACCATCCGCCCCCCGGACCGGGACGTCTCCACCGTCGATCTCGACGCCCCTCGCCTCGCGCGCATCCGGTTCCTGTCGACCGACCTCGTGCCGCTCGGGCTCCTCTCCATCGGTCTGGCCGTCTGGCTCAACCGCCGCAACAAGTGACATGAGCGCCCGGAGCAAGAACCTCTGGACCCTGCTGGGGGCGGCGGTGGTCGCCGCGGGCCTCGGCCTCTACGCCTGGCTCGGCGTGATGAAGGGCGAGGAGAAGGAGGCGGAGCAGAAGCGCGCCGCCGAGCGCCTCGTGCAGCCGGTGTCACGGCCGGACGGAGGCACCGAGAACGTCCGGTACGACCACCTGGTGGTGAAGGCGAAGGGTGACACCACCGAGCTCGGACGGCTTCCCGACCAGTCCTGGGTGATCAGCCGGCCGTTCAAGGCACCGGGCAACCAGCGCATCGCCGAGGACATCGTCGGGACGCTCCAGCACTCGCCCCTGAAGGCGACGGTGGAGGACGCTCCCTCGGCGGAGGATCTGAAGCGTTACGGGCTGGACGCACCGGCGGTCGAGGTCACCGCATCGGCGTCCGGCGTCCCGCCGCTGACGCTCAGGGTGGGGAACGAGAATCCCTACAACCAGACGGTCTACGTGCAGCGCGCCGGAGATCCCAAGGTCTACGCGATGGACGCCGTGGCGCGGGCGAGCCTGGAGAAGAACACCTTCGATCTCCGGGACCGGGCCGTGGTCGCCGTCCGCGATCTCGGGATCACCCGGATCGAGGTGAAGGGGCGGAAGCATTCCTGGACGCTCGCTCGCGACCCGGGCCAGCCCTACGCCTTCGTACGGCCGAGCGCGGAGCCCGCGGACACCGGTGCGGTCTCCAGGTGGATCGGCGAGCTTCACGCGTTCAACGCAACCCACTTCATCGACGACTCACCCGCCGAGCGGAAGCGGGTCGGGCTGGACAAGCCGGACGTCGAGGTCGTGTTCCAGCAGGGAACCACCGAGACGGTCCGCATCCGGGCGGTCGCGGGCAAGAAGGACTCCGACCCGGCTCACGTCCTGCGCGAGGATGGATCCGAGGTCACCCTCGCGGAGGTTCCCCGGGGCGCGATCGCCGCGCTGGACAAGGGCCCGGCCGAGCTTCGCGACCGAACGGTGCTCCATGCGAAGCCCGAGGAGGTGAGCCGGATCCGCATCGGCACCGGTGGTGCAGCGCTGGTCGTCGAGCGCGATCGGCCCGCCGACGGCGGCCCGGAATCGTGGCACCTCGTCGGTCCCGCCCCCGCCAGGGCGGACAACTTCAAGGCCGCCTCGCTGCTGTACGGACTCACCGCGCTCAAGGCCGAGCCGACGGAGGAGAAGCTCCCCTCGGACGCGAAGACCACCGGCCTCGGAGCCACCGCACGCACCGTCGTGCTCGAGGGCCAGGACGGGAAGCCGCTGGGAAGCATCGGCCTGGGCAGCACCTCGAAGAAGCCCGCGGGCACCTTCGTCCGGGACGACCGGGGCCGGGTGGTGGTGGTCGACAGCGCCCGGCTGAAGGACATCCCGTCGAAGCCGGCGGATCTCGCGCCGCCTCCCCCGCCCCCGGCCGCTGCCGGAGTCGACGCGGGGAGCTGAGCGCCTACTCCTCGCTGGTCGCGTACGCCTCGTAGTGATGGACGAAGCTGTCGAGGAGGACCGGACGCTCCTCCTCCGGCACCACGGCCTGCTCCCAGTCCGGACCGACGAAGGTCCGGATCGAGTCGACGCTGTCCCAGAGCGTGACCATCACGAACTCGTCCCTGGAGTGCCCCAGGGGACGCCCGGCGTAGAAGCCGAGGAGGCCCTTCTGCTTGCGCACCAGCGGCACCGAGAGCCGGCGCGCCATGGCCTCGAAGTCGGCCTGCCGGCCGGGCTGGACGTGGGCGCGAAAGACACGGATGACCATCGCAACCTCCGGACGCCGGCGACCTGACCACGGGATGGAGGGCCCTGCCAGTTCCTGCCCGGCGCAGTGACACTCCGGAAAGTCCGTTCAAGACGTCCGCCCCCTTCTGTCCTATCCCCGCGGGCATGACGCGACCGTGCTTCCTCGGGCTGCTGGTGGTCGTCGCTTCGGCATGCGCACGGGCGCCCGTCGCGCCCGCGCCCTCCGTTTCGGCAGCTGGCGGCGCCCTGCCCGACGCCGGGACGGCGCCGGAGCCACGGGACGGGCTCTTCCGCCTCCCCGCCGGCGTGCGCCCGACGGCCCAGTCGTTGTCGCTGGAGGTGGATCCGGGGCAGCCGCGCTTCTCCGGCTCCACGGACATCCAGCTCCGGGTGGAGTCGCCGGTTCAGGACTTCTGGGTGAGCGCGCGCGAGCTCCACGTCCGCTCCGCGATCATCCAGCGTGGCGCCGAGAAGTGGCCGGTGACGATCGAGGCGGATGACGAACGGGGCGCAGCCCGCGTGAGGTCGACCCGGAGCATCCCCGCGGGCGAGGTGGTGCTCCACGTCGAGTTCGACGCAGCCTTCAATCCACGGCTGGTGGGCCTCTACCGCGTCAAGAGCACCGGCGGCTGGGCGGCCTACACCCAGTTCGAGTCGATCGACGCCCGGCGCGCGTTTCCATGCTTCGACGAGCCGGCGTTCAAGATCCCCTGGTCGGTCGATCTCACCGTGCCAGCGGGACTGCAGGCCTTCGGCAACACTCCGGTGGTCGAGGACACCCCGGCCGTACCGGGCACCCGGCGCGTCCGCTTCGCCACCACCCGACCTCTCCCGAGCTATCTCGTCGCCTTCGCCGTGGGAGATCTCGACGTGGTCAGCCCCGAGCCGCTGCCGCCATCGAGCGTCCGGGATCGACCGCTTCCCGTCCGCGGGATCGCACCGAAGGGACGAGGAGGAGAGCTGAGCACCGCGATGGCCGCGAGCGCGGGGCTTCTGCCGAGGCTCGAGCAGTGGTTCGGGCTTCCTTTCCCCTATCCGAAGCTCGACCACGTCGCGGCGCCCGACTTCCCTTACGGTGGAATGGAGAACGCCGGACTGATCGTCTACACCGACACCGCCCTGCTCGCCGATCCGCGAAGCGCTTCCCGCGACGAGCGGCTCGTCGTCGCGTGGGTCATGGCGCACGAGATGGCCCACCAGTGGTTCGGCGACCTCGTCACCATGCGCTTCTGGGACGACAAGTGGCTGAACGAGGCCTTCGCCACCTTCATGCAGGCCGAGGTGATCTCGCCCTGGAACCCGGCGCTCCACTACGACCTCGACCGGCTCGAGGAGACGCTCCAGGCGATGGCGAACGACGAGCTGGAAACGGCCCGGCCCATCCGCCAGCCCATCCGGAGCGAGAACGAGATCGCCGGCACCGACGACGCGGTGCTCTACAAGAAGGGCTCGGCGGTGATCAGCATGTTCGCTGCGCGCCTCGGAAAGGAGCGCTTTCGCGGCGCGATCCGCGAGTACCTCATCGCGCACACCGACGCGAACGCCACGACCGAGGACCTTCTTGCTGCGCTCGACCGGGTTGACCCCGGCGTGGGTCCTTCCTTTCGAACCTTCATCGATCAGCCCGGGGTGCCGCGGGTCACCGCCGAGCTCTCCTGTCGCGACGGCTCGGCGCAGCTGGCCCTGAGGCAGGAGCGCGCCCTCCCGGAGGGGTCGCGCGCGCGGCGCGACCTCCTGTGGCGGTTGCCGGTGTGCGTCCGCCTCGAAGGTCGGGACGCTCCGCTCTGTGCCACCCTGGAAGGACCCTCGCAGACCGCTCCGGTCTCCGGCCGCTGCCCGCGGTGGATGCACCCCAACGTCGGCGGGACCGGCTACTACCGCTGGCTCCTTCCGCCGGCAGGGCTCGACGCTCTGGTGGGAAGCGGCTGGCCGGCGCTCTCGCGCGCAGAGCGGATCTCCGCCGCCAACGCGGTGGTCTCGGGCGCACAGGACGCCGCCCTTCCGGTGGACCGTGCATTCGCACTGCTTCCGCGCTTCATCCGGGACGGCGAGCCGGGAGTCACGACGAGCGCAGTCACGCTGCTCGATCACGCCTGGAAACACTGGGCCAGCCCGGAGACTCGTCCCCTGCTCGAGGCGCGGATGCGAGGCCTGCTCCGGCCGGCGCTCGACCGGCTCGGCTTCACGCCGAGGAAGGGCGAATCCACCCGGCAAGCACGCCTCCGGGAGAAGCTGGTCACGACGCTCGCGCTCCACGCCGCCGACCGTCGTGTCCTCTCGCGCGCCGCGCAGCTGGGGCGGGCATGGATCGGCACCGACGGGCGGCTCCATCCCGAGGCGGTCAGCCCGGACCTCCGGGACGCCTGCGTCGCAGCGGCGGCACGGATCGGCGACGCGGCGCTCTTCGAGACGGTCCTGGCGCGGCTCAGGACGACGGAGCTCGGAACGGAGCGCGATGCGCTGGTTCTTTCCCTGGCGCAGTTCCAGCAGCCCGAGCTCCAGGAGAGAGCCCGCGCGCTCACCCTTTCCCCCGAGCTGCGTCTGTTCGAGAAGGTGAGCCTCCTCGTCATCCAGGGCAGGGAGCCGGACCGCTGGCGCGGTGCCTGGGACTTCGTCGTCGCGCACCAGGAGGAGCTGGCGCAGGCGCTTCCGGAGAGCGCGATCCGCTATCTGCCTTACGCCCAGTCGGCATGTACCGACGAGGATGCCGCGACCATCTCCCGTGCCTTCGCCGGTCGAGCGGACCGCGTGCCGGCGGTCGCCTACGACGCGTCGAAGGCGGAAGAGATCGCCCGGCTGTGCGCGGCCGCGCGCCTGCGACAAGGTCCGCTGCTCGACCGGGCTCTCCGGCAGCCTTCAGGCCGTGGATCTTCACCCTAGCCTAGGGCGAGGCCTGTCGAGGCGCCTCGTTCCTCGCCCCCTCGTAGACCCGGAGCATCTCCTCGGCCTGTCCCTCGGGACGGAAGCTGCCGGCGCGCGCCCGGGCCGCCTCGGACAGCCGCCGCCGGCGCGGAACGTCTTCGAGCAGGCCGCGAAGCGCCGAGGCCCAGGCCTCGCCGTCAAGGGGCGGAACGAAGACCGCGGCGCCGTCGAACAGCTCGCGGAGCGAAGGAATGTCGGAGAGCACCAGCGCACAGCCCTGGAGCGCTGCCTCCAGAGGCGCGAGCGACCACGGCTCGTACAGCGCGGGGTGCGCGTAGATCGCGGCGCGAGCCATTGCCACCCGCATGGCCTCCGGTCCGAGGCGGCCGACGCGCTCGAGCTCGCTCTCGCCAGAGGACGCGCCCGGGGGGTCGTCGAACGCCGCGGCGACACGGACGGGCATGCGCCGGGCGGCGGTCTCCAGCACCCGGACGTTCCTCGCCGCGTCCTCCGCCTGTCCCGCGGTCAGGACCCAGGGCTCCTTCTCCAGTCCCCGCACGGGGGTGAGGACCCGGGCGTCGTGAACCACCCGCGCGTCCCGAACCGGCCCGTGCTGCCGTTGCAGCGCCTCGAGCATCGCCTTGCTCGGTGCGACCACCCTGGCCGCGCCGAGCAACCCGCGGCGCACCTCCGTGCGGTACCGGTTCCACTCCGCCGGCGCCGGGGCCCCGTGGACGGCTTCCCACCACGAGCAGACGCAGCCGTGCGCCACGACGACCGCCGGAGCAGGCCACCCGAGCGCTCCGAGCGTGTAGCCATGGAGGTGGATCACGTCGGGCCGCAGCACGCGGGCCAGGGAGAGGAGCCATTCCCCGGCCCGGCGCACGTCGTCCCACGGCTCGCGCATCCACTCGAGCCTGAACTTCCCCTCGAAGATCTGGAGCCCCGGCACTGCCCACGCCTCGGCCCGCATCGAGGCGCCGAGCCCGCCGGTGAAGACGGCCAGCGAGGTGCGCACCCCGCGTCTGGCGAGCGCTCCGGCGAGGGTGATCGCGTACTGCCAGGCACCGCCCGCCGTGTCCGTCGTCATCAGGACGTGACCGACGCCGGCCCCGGACCGGCGGGCCCAGGCGCGCGAGAGCGAAGAGGGGATCCGGAGCTTCACCTCGGCGGTCTCCGGCTCCGGCGTCACGTGAGGAGCTCCCGTGCCTCGAGCCGGGCGTGAAGCTCGGCGGCCCGCTGCTCCACCCGGCGGCGGGCGAGCCACTCCGCCAGCTCCAGCAGCCCCTCGGTGAACGACAGACGGGCCTCGAAGCCGAGCACCTTGGCGGCGAGCGTGGTGTCGGCGAAGCGGTGACGCGCATCGCCCACTCGGTAGTGCCCGGTGATGTCCGGGCGCAGCTCCCTGCGGCCCATCGCGTCGGCCATCTGCGCTGCGACCGTCCGGAGGGTCATGCTCCCCCCGCTGCCGACGTTGAACACCCCGTCTCCCACGACCGGGGACTCGAGGGCCATCCGGCAGGCCCGCGCTGCGTCGTGAACGCTCACGAAGTCCCGCTGCTGCAGTCCGTCCTCGAGGATCCGCGGAGGACGGCCGCTCAGCAGCTGCGAGGCGAAGACTGCCAGCACTCCGGCGCCCGGAGTGCGCAGAGCCATGCGCGGCCCGTAGACGTCGAAGAAGCGGAGCGCGATGGTCGGAACGCCACACGCCCAGCCCACGGTCAGACCCGCCCGCTCCTGGTGGTACCGCCCCAGCGCCTCGGCCGCGCCGGGCGCCGGCAGCTTCTCCTCCGGGGTCGGAACTGGCTCGAGCTCTTCGCCCCGCGGACCGGTCGGCTCCCAGCTCCCGCCCTGGAGCTGCTCCTCCGTTCGCTCCCGGGCCTCGACCACCGTCCCGTCGGGCGTCCGGTAGCGGCCCTCGCCGTAGACGCTCATCGAGCTGCCGATGATCAGCTTCTCCACCGGGGCGCGGCGCAGGGCCTCGAGGAGCACCGCCGAACCGGCCGCGTCGGCGCCGGGGTCCATGCTCTTCCGCGTCGCGAGATGGAACACCGCATCGACGCCCTTCAGCGCCCGCTCCACCGTCGCCGGGTCCCGAACGTCACCGCAGACCAGCTCCACGTCGTCCGCGAGGTGCTCGGGCCGCAGGCGCCTCTCGCCATGGACCTCTCGCACCAGGCAGTCCAGCGCGCGCACCCGGTACCCGTGCGCGAGCAGCTCGTCCGACAGGTGCGAGCCGATGAACCCGGCGCCCCCGGTGATCAGCACCCGCTTCATCCCCACGCCTCGCCCTCCGGTCGCGACCTGGCAGCGGTGGCCAGAAGACTATTCACGCCCCGTCGGTCCGACCCGGCGACCTGCCTGTCGAAGCCGCTGCAGCGCGGGGCAGGCGACACTTCGGGCACAGCCGCCGTACGGGAGCGACCGCCGGGCTGGAATCCGGGCCCTTCCGGGTGGGTGCAGGTATGACCCACGCGGCGTTGCCCGAAATGGGTGTCTGGCGGTCCAGGGGGCTGTGCGAAGAGCCTTCCCGGAGATCCGAATGACCCGTTCCGCCCTGGCCGCCCTGCTCCTCTGCGCCGTGCTCGCCGGCTGCTCCAGCTCGCCGAGCAACAGCGGCCTGCCGAACCCTCCTGGAATCGATCGCAGTCCGCTCCTTCACCAGGTCACCAGCTGCAACCAGCTGGAGACGGCGATCGAGGACGCGCTCGTCCTGGAGATGAAGAGCACCATCGAGCAGATCCGGAAGAGCGACTACTACATCGGCGTGGGCGGCGGTCCGGTGGGCGCCCCGACGAGCGCGGACGGCGGCATCGCCGCGGGTCCCGTCGCCGCGCCGTCCGGATCCGGCGGTGCCGGGCCCACCAGCGTCAGCACCACCAACACCCAGGTGGCCGGCGTGAACGAGGCCGACTTCGTCCAGAACGACGGGACCCGCATCGCGGTCCTCGCCGGCGGGATGCTGCATCTGCTCCGCTCCTGGCCGGCGCAGGACATGGCCGAGGCGGCGAGCCTGAAGATCGACGGCTGGCCGCGAGACATGTTCCTCGCCGACGACCAGCTGGTGGTCTTCAGCAACGTCTACATCCCCCGGGCCATCGAGGGGACGCATCTGGTCTGCGCGCCCGGGCCCGTGGGTCCCGCGATCGACTCCTTCTGCGGCTACTGGTGGAGCGACGTCACCCAGATCACCACCATCGACGTGAGCGATCTCGCGCACCCGAAGGTCACGGCGGAGATCCTCCTCCCCGGCACGTACCTCTCGGCGCGGCGGATCGACGATCGGGTCCGGGTGGTGATGACCGACAACCTCCCCTTCCCGGACGGCATCCGCTACTGGCCGGATCTGCCGCCCGGCGCGAGCACCGAGGACCGGAACAAGGCCTTCGACGCGCTCGAGGCGGCCAACGAGTCGCTCATCCGCGCCCGCTCGGTGGACGACTGGCTCCGCACGGGTGAGGTCCGCAAGCCCGGCGAGGCGACGACGCCCATCGCCTACAGCTGTACCGACTTCGCCCTCAGCTCCGCGCCTGCCCGGCCGGGCCTGCTGACGGTGGCGACGGTGGATCTGGTCTCCGACTCGCTCAAGAGCCGTACCTCGGTGCTCGCCGAGCCGGGAACCGTGTACGCCTCGAAGGACACCCTCTACGTCGCGGCGACGCACTGGTGGTGGTGGCCCGAGGTCGGCCAGACGGATGCCACCTACCTTCACGCGTTCGACCTGACCGACAAGGATCGCGCGGCGTACCTCGGCTCGGGGACGGTGGACGGCACCGTGCGCGACCAGTACTCGATGGACGAGTTCGGCGGCGCGCTTCGGGTGGCCACCCATCTCACCACCCGCGTCGCGGACGGCACGCCGTGGGGCACCCTGAAGGGCGCCAACCGCATCTCCGCGCTGACGCTCTCGGGAGGTGCGCTCCACGTCACGGGGAAGACCGATGACTACGGCGCGGACGAGCAGACCTTCGGCACCCGCTTTCTGGGACCGCGGGGGTTCGTCATCACCGCGCGTCAGGTGGATCCGCTCTTCACCTTCGACCTGAGCGATCCCGCGCACCCCACCAAGGTGGGCGAGCTGGAGATGCCGGGGTTCATTGCCTACCTGCACCCGGTCGACGACACGCACCTGGTCGGGATCGGCCGCGAGCCGGGCGCCAACTCGATGATGCAGCTGAAGATCGCCCTGCTGGACGTGACCGACCTGGCGGATCCCAGGGCCCAGGCGGTCCAGCTGGTCGGTGAGGGCTGGTCCTACTCGGATGCGCTGTGGGATCCCCACGCCTTCACCTGGCTGCCGGCGCAGAAGATGCTGGCCATCCCCTTCGCGGACTACGGCAGCCAGACCTTCGTCTCCGACCTGCGGCTGTTCCAGGTCGACCCGGCGGGCGGCACCATCCAGTCGCGGGGGAGCCTCTCCATGGCCGACGTGTACGAGACCTGGTCGGGCGAGGGCTGGAGCTACTCCTGGTCCCCCTGGATCCGTCGCGGCATCCTCGCCGACTCCGCTGACGGTCAGTTCGTGTATGCGATCAGCGACTCGGGCGTGCGCTCGGCCAAGGTGGCAAGCTTGCCGGCGTGGCTGCAGACGGTGAAGTTCCCGCCGATCGTCTACAACGTCGTCCCGTGACGCGCGCCGGAGCGGCGATCGGCGCCGTGGTCGCGGCGCTGCTGGCCTGTGACGCCCAGACCGACCCCGGATACCAGGGCGAGCCCCTCGTCACGCTCCGGGGTCGCGTCGAGAGCAACGGCGAGCTTCCGCCGCTCGACGCGGCGATGCTCTGGCAGCGTGGCCCGCCGCCGGGCGCCGACGACCAGCAGCTGGCGACCCTGGCGCCAGTGACTTCCGGATTCCCGGCGACGTTCACCCTCCGCCTCTACGCCCCGCCGCCCGACGTGGCGTTCCGCGCGCTCGCCAACGGTGCGCCGCGCTGGGCCCGGGCCAACGCCGCGGCGGTGCCTCACGGCCTCGCGCCAAACCAGGTGCCAAGCCTGAGCGTTCCCGGCACGAGCTACACCTACGACGCGGAACACTGGGTGATGTACGTGGAGTCGGACGTTCCGGCGAACTCGCTGACCGAGTGGTGGCTCGGCGAGGCGCTCGGAAAGGGCTACCACCTGCTCCGCGTGCTGCCGGTGTCCGGGTGCATCCCCGCCTCGGAGCTTGAGGCCTGCGTCGTCGAGCTGGTCCGGCGCGGAGTGCCCGACGACGGCACCGACGATCCGGGAACCGCGCGCGGCTACTGCCAGGCGTCCTACCGGCTGCAACCCACCACCCTCGACGAGGCCATCGTCCTCCGGCTCGGCGGGGCGGACGGCGGCGTGGTGCCGGCCTGCCCATGATCCTCGACCCGCCGGCCATCGCCAGCCTCTACCGCTCGCACGGGCACGTGGTGCTCCGCCGGGCGCGCACGCTGCTGGGCAGCGAGGCGGACGCGCGGGAAGCGCTCCAGGAAATCTTCACCGCGCTGGTGCGGAACCCGGACGCGGTCCGGTCGGCCGGGTCGATCGTCGGCTGGCTGTACCAGGCCACGACCCACCACTGCCTCAACACCCTGCGCAAGGCGCGTACCGGCGCGCGGGTGCTCGAGCTCCACGTGCGCCCCGGGCTGGCGGAGAGCGGAGGCCCGCGGGGGGAGGCCGCCGCGGAGGTGCGCCGGCTCCTTGCGCTGCTGCCCGAGGACGTCGCGGCAGCCGTCGTCTACCACCACCTGGACGGGATGACCCACGCGGAGGTGGCCGAGCTCCTCGGCTGCTCGCGTCGCCAGGTGGGCTACCTCCTCGAGCGCGCCCAGGGCCTCTGGGATCGCGCGGAGCAGACCGCATGAACCTCGCCGCCACCCCACTCAGCTGGAACTCCTGCCTCTCCGCCCTCCGCCTCGACCGGTGGATGATGGGCGAGCTGGCCGCCGCCGATTCCGAGAACGTCGGGACCCACGTCTCCGCATGCGCCGCGTGCAGCGCCGCCGTCGCCGGGATGCGTGGCGTCCGCGAGGAGGTCCGCGCCCTCCCCCTCCCCGCCGCGCTCGGCCGTCCTGCCCCACGCCGTCGCATCCCGCCGGCCGCCCTCGCGGGGGTGGGCCTCGCGCTGGCGGCCTCGCTCTTCCTCGTGCTCCGGACGCCGCCGGCCGCCGAACGCCCCAAGGGCTCGGGCCTGGGGCTGACCATGTACGTCCAGCACGGCGGCGAGGTCCGGCGGGCGGAGCCGGGCGAGCACGTCTCACCGGGCGACGCGGTTCGCTTCGCGGTGAGCACGCCGACGCCGGCCTTCGTCGCGGTGCTCAGCCTCGACCCGGCGGGGAAGGCCTCGGTGTACTTCCCGCAGGCGTCCCGGGCGGCCCAGGTTCCGGCGGGCGCCGAGGTCCCGCTCCCGCTCGGGACCCGCCTGGACGGCACCACCGGCCAGGAGCGACTGCTGGGGATCTTCTGCGCCTCGGCCGTGGAGCTCGAGCCGATCCGCGAGGCGCTCGAGCGCGGACACGATGCGTCCTCGCTGCCCGCCGACTGTCAGGGGCTCCGGTGGAGCTTCGTCAAGCGCTGACCGCGCTCTTCCTGGCGCTGGCCCCCACCGCCGCCCTGGCGGAGGTGGAGCGGTACGCGGTCGTGGTGGGGAACGACGTGGGGGAACCTCCCGACGTCCCGCTCCGCTACGCCGAGATGGACGCCGCGCGGGTGGTGTCCGTGCTCCAGGAGGTCGGCGGTGTCCGGCCGGAGAACACCGTCCTCCTCCAGGGGAAGGACGCGGACACCGTTCGCCGGGCGCTCATCGCGGTGAACGAGCGGGTGCGCACCGCGGGCCGTCCCACGGTGCTGCTGGTCTACTACTCGGGCCACGCGGACGCCGGAGCGCTCCACCTCGGCGGCTCCCGGCTCGACCTGGCCGAGCTGGAGCAGCTGGTGCGCGGCTCGGCGGCCGGCTTCCGCCTGCTGGTGCTGGACGCATGCCGCTCGGGGGCGCTGACCCGGGTCAAGGGAGGCACGCCCATCCCGCCGTTCGAGATCCGGCTCGGTGAGCGGGTGGCCGGCGAGGGCGCGGTGTTCCTCACCTCCAGCTCGGCGTCGGAGGACAGCCAGGAGTCGGACGAGCTCAGGGGAAGCTTCTTCACCCACGCGCTCCTCTCCGGGCTGCTGGGCGCGGCGGACGAGAACCGCGACGGCAAGGTGACGCTCGACGAGGCGTACCGCTACGCGTACGAGACCACGCTGCGCGCCTCGAGCCGCACGCTGGCCGGGACGCAGCACCCCACCTTCCAGTACGACGTCCGCGGCTCGGGAGATCTGGTCCTGGCGATGCTGGATACCCGCTCGCCGACTCGGGCCTGGCTCGAGCTGCCGCCGGGAAAGAGCTGGCTGCTCTTCCAGGAGAACGCCGACGGCCCGGTGGTGGGCGAGATCGCGAGCGCGGACCGGGTGCGCCGTCTCTCGCTGCGGTCCGGGAGGTACTACCTCCGCGGTCGAGGTCCCGAGGTTCTGCTGGAGGGGACGGTGGCCGTCGCACCGGGAACGACCGCGACCGTGGACGAGTCGAAGCTCCAGCGCACGGCCTATGCGCGACTGGTTCGCAAGGGCGAGGGGAACCGCGACTCGGTCGTCTCGCTGGAGGCCGAGGCGCGATTCCGCACGTCGCTGATCACGGACGCGGGCCTGTGCCCCGGCGTGGCGGTGGGCCTGGCGATCGCGCTGCGGCCGGTCACCCTGGTTCCCCGCGTGGCCTGGTGCAGGACCGGCTACACCAGCGAAGGGATCTCCGCGACGACCGACCAGTTCGACATCGAGCTGCAGGCCTCGCACGTCTGGGACTTCGCCCGGGCCTGGTCGGTCGAGGTCGGGCTCACCCTGGGGGCGACGCTGCTGAACCAGTCGTTCAAGACGGAGGGCACTGCCCCGCCGCGGACGACCGCCGCGCTCCAGCTCACCCCCGCCGTCGCGGTCAGCCGGGATCTCGGCTCGCGGACCTACGTCTACCTGGCCGTCGCCGGGGCGACGTACCTCTTCAAGAACGAGTCGACGAGCACAGAGACCACCAGCTTCGGGCCATCGTTCGCCGTGCGGGTCGCGCTGGGATTCGGCTACCGCTTCTGACGCTTCACCCGGCCGTGCGGAGGTGCGCGTTCGCGACCCAGGCAAGAGCGTCGTAGCTCGGGACCTCGATGCGCGCGCCGGTCCGTTCTCGCCAGCGGCGCACCCAGGTCCGGAACGCCTCCAGCTGTTCCCGGGCCGGAGAGATGATCGGGCGCGCTGCCTTCATGCGGTTCATCGCCTCGAGCGGATCGGCGCCGCCGCTGACCAGGACGCAGAGGCCCAGGAGCGCGCTCCGCCCGATGCCGTGCTCGCAGTGGATGAGGACCCGCGTGCCGGCGTCGATCCGCTTGCGGACCCAGACCACCCCGTCGTCGATCATCTGCGGCGCGATGGCGCAGCAGTCCTCGGTGGGAAGGTGCAGGAACTCGAGGCCGTGGATGCGCAAGGTCGCCTCGTCGTCGCAGGTCTCCACCCTGACGTCGACGATGCCGCCGATTCTCTCCCGGCGAGCGAGCTGCTCCGCCGCGTCCATCGGGAAGCTGCCGCCCACCGCGAGGCGCTCGTCGATCCAGTCGAAGTTGAAGGCCGGGCGCATGGTCGCGCACACGCTAGACACGCTCCGCGGGGAAACGCGAAGTCCGCTGTCGCCTGCACGGCAGCAGGCCCTGCTTTCCGGTGGTCAGGCGCGCTGCCTTCCAGGTGCACTCCGCAATGCCTCGGTGCACGACGTGTCGCACCTCGTAGGGGCAAACGCGCGGGTCGCGCACCACCCTGTTGACGCCGGTGCCCTCGGCCTGTCGTGCTCGCCTCACCCGGTCGCGTCGGCCGGGTCTCCCGGAGGCCTCATGTCGACACCGCTGCGCCCGCTGCTCGTCGTCCTGCTCGCCGTTCCCGCGTTCGCTCAGACTCACACCCCGGGAAAGATGCCCCCGCCGTCGACCTCGACGATGTCCAAGGAGGGCGGCGACAAGGATGGCAAGGGCGGCAAGGACAAGATGACCACCCCCACCGCCTCCACCATGTCCAAGGAAGGCGGCGACAAGGACGGCAAGGGCGGCAAGGACAAGATGACCACCCCCACCGCCTCCACCATGTCGAAGGAAGGCGGCGACAAGGACGGCAAGGGCGGCAAGGACAAGATGACCAGCCCGGCCACCTCCACCATGGTCAAGGAGGGCGGCGACAAGGGCGGCAAGGGTCCGAAGGTGGACGCGATGAAGGGTGCTCCGGCGATGCACAACACGGGAATGCAGAGCACCGGGATGCAGAACGCCCAGAAGGCCGGCATGAAACCCTGAACGGGGCACTGGCCCCCCGACGCCTCCCGTCCCGAGGCGGGAGGCGCTACTCGTCGAGCCCGGCCGCGCTCCGGGCCTCGTCCGCGGCCAGCGCTCCCACCACGTCCGGCACCGGGCTCAGCGCCACCAGCTGCCGGGCCACGGCGAGGCCGCTCCGGTCCCCGCGGCCGAGCAGCCACTGCGCGTGCTCGCCGGCGAGCGCCAGCTGCAGCGCCCGGCCCACCGCCAGCGCGAAGCGCCGAGCCCCGCCCTCGAGGTCCGCCGGGCCACCCTGCTGAGCGACCCCGAACCACCCTCCGGCCGCGTCCATCAGTGCACGGGCGCGATCCCGCACCGGCACCAGCGCCGGATCCGTGCCCATCGCCAGCGCCCGGGTCAGCTCCGCATCCAGGTCGCGGAGCCCCGCCTCGCCGGACAGCGCACGCAGCAGATCCAGCGACAGGACGTTGGTCGTGCCTTCCCAGATCGGCAGCACCTGCGCGTCCCGGAGCAGGGCCGGTAGCCCGGTGTCCTCGACGTACCCCGCCCCACCGAACGCCTCGAGCACCTCGCTCGCGTGCGCCACCGCCTGCTTCCCGGTGACCAGCTTGGCGATGGGCTGGAGCGCGCGGATCAGCCGCCGTTCCCAGTCGGTGGCCTCTGCTGCCTCGGCGCGGCCGAGCAGCTGCAGCAACCGGAAGGTCAGCAGGAACGCGGCGTGGTACTCGGCCTCGAGCTCTGCCAGCGTCTGCACGTGGAGGGGCTTGTCCGCCAGTCGCGCCCCGAATGCCGACCGGCGTCCCGCGTAGTCGCGAGCGAGCGCGATGCCCCGGCGCATCGAGCACACCGCGCAGAGCGCATTCCAGGTCCGCGTGATCTGCAGCATCGGGGCGATGGCCCGGACCCCGTCCGCGAGCCCGGCCACCGGAACGGCGACCGCGCCGTCGAGCTCCACCTCGGCGGTGGGCAGCATCCGCGTCCCCAGCTTGTCCTTGAGGCGCAGGACGCGAAGCCCGTTGGGCGTTCCATCCGCTCGCCGGAGCTCGAGGTAGAAGAGCGCGAGCCCCTTCCCTCCGGCCGCGTTTCCCTCGGGGCGGGCGAGGGTGAGCGTCATCTCGCTGGTGGTGGCGGAGGTGAACCACTTGGTCCCGAAGAGGCGCCACCCTTCGCCGTCGCGAACCGCGCGGGTCAGGCTCTGGCCCACGTCGGAGCCGCCGGTCCGCTCGGTCATCCACTGGCCGCTGGTCCAGGCCCGGGCAGGATCTCTGCTGGTGAGGCGGGGCATCGCCCGCTCGAGCAGCGCCGCGTTCTGGTGGGCGAGCAGGGTCGTCGCCGCGCCATCGGTCATCGCCAGCGGACAGGTGTAGATGGAGGTCGACGGGCCGAAGAGGTGCACCAGCGCGCCCTGGTGGACCCGCGAGAAGGCCCCGTGCGCCCGCGCGTGTGGAATCGCGACCAGGCCGAACTCCGCCGCGACCCGGGCGAACGCGCGCCACGCCTCCGGTACGCGGATCTCGTCGACGCGCCGGCCCCAGGGATCGAACGCTACGAGCTCGGGCTCGTCCCGCCGGCCGCGCAGCGACACCTCGAGGAGGGTGGTCGCCGCCAGCTCGCCCATCTCCCGCAGCTCGGGCTCGATGGCGCGCCGGACCGGCTCCGGCAAGGTGCGCTCCAGCCAGCTGCGGAGGAGGTGGTCGCCGTCGTACTGGTTCCCGAGACGGGGTGGTTCCTGGAAGAAGTCCATCGGTCGCGGAGCATCCCCCCGACCGGCCAGGACGACAACCGAGCCCGACCTGGACTGCCCCGGGCCTGACTCAGACCTCGACCAGCGCGAACCGTTGCTCGGGTGTGGTCTTCGCCAGAAGCGGCATCGCCACGTTGAACACCCGGATGCCGCCCGGCGTCTTTCCCTCGCGCGAGCCGAAGTGCGAATGGCCGTGGAACACCACCGCCGCCCCGTAGTGGTCGATGGGGTAGACCAGCCGGCTGGTCCCCAGAAAGGGCATCAGCTCCGGCTGCTCTCCCACGCAGGTCTCCGGGATCGGGCTGTAGTGGAGCATCACGACCTTCTTCGGGGTCGCGAGCTGGCCCAGCGCCGCCTCGAGCTTGAGGGACTCGTTGACCCCTTCCTGGACGAACGCCTTGACCGGGCCCTCGCCGAAGGCCTGCAGCGTCGCCCGGCCGAACCCTCCGCCGAAGCCCTTGATCCCCGCCACGCCGAGCACCTTCTCGAAGACGTAGTGGTCGCCGTCGAGGACATGGACGGTCGCCTTGGCCAGCTCGGCGCAGACCTGCTTCCCCGCCCCGCCCTCCAGGTCGTGGTTCCCCATGACCGCCACGCAGGGGATGCGCAGCGCCGAGAGATCCTCGGCCAGCGTCTTCGCCTCCTCGGGCGTCCCCCGGTCGGTGAGGTCGCCGCCGAGCCTCGCCTGTCCGCCGTCGGTCCACGTCCGCCGGTCGATCCCGGCGACCCGGTAGCCGTCGGTCAGCAGCCGGGCGACCACGGCGCGGCCGATCCCGCCCGCGGCCCCGGTGACGATCGCCGCGCCGGTCACGCCCGGAACACCTCGAACTCGCGGACGAGGTCCCAGTCCAGCTCGACGCCGAGGCCGGGTCCCGTGGGTACCCGCAGAGCGCCGTCGACCAGCTCGGGCGTGGCGAGTGGCAGCCGGTCGCGCAGCGGGTTGGGCAGCCGGTTGTACTCGAGAATGGGCACGTTGCCGGTTGCCGCGGCGAAGTTCAGCGCCGCCCCGAGGGCGACCGCACCACCCACCCCGTGCGGCGAGACGTCAACGTGGAAGGCGGAGCACAGCGCGGCGATCCGGCGCGTCTCGGTGATCCCGCCGGCCCGGGCCAGGTTCGGCATCACCACGTCGACCGCCCGCGCGGACAGGAAGTCGCGGTACCCGTACCGGGTGAACTCGCTCTCCCCGGTGACCACCGGAATGCGTACCGCCGCCCGTACCTCGGCCAGGCCGGCCACGTCGTCGGTCGGCAGCGGCTCCTCGAACCAGCGCACGCCGAGTTCGCGCAGCGCGTGGCCGAGCCGGATCGCGGTCTGCACGTCGTACGCGCAGTTGAGGTCGACGTGCAGGGCGGCGCGCCCGGCCAACGCATCGACGACCGCGACGGCGTGCGCCAGGTCCGTCGCCTCGCCCCGGCCGAGCTTCAACTTGACCGCCCGGAAGCCACTGTCCACAAAGGACGTCGCCCGGGCCGCCGGCTCCTCGGCGGTGGGCAGAAACGGGATCGGGCTTGCGTAGACCGGCACCGCCTCCCGGACGGGGCCGCCGAGCAGCCGGTGC
>Ga0081540_1001324_pt1 | contig 21610 bp, 23 predicted proteins | sample TabmetS2T1R1_FD_71024 | JGI IMG/M metagenome (GOLD analysis project Ga0081540, IMG submission 71024) | Tabebuia heterophylla rhizosphere microbial communities from the University of Puerto Rico - S2T1R1 | ecosystem: Host-associated > Plants > Roots > Rhizosphere ... | reverse complement strand
GACCAGGCCGGCGAGTGCCGCCACGGCTTCTGGTGTCGCCTTCGAGGCGAGCGGGTCGTCCTCCGCGCCGGCGTGGCGCAGCGTCGCCACGAGCTCGCCCGTGACCCAGTTGGCGATCGCCTTGGCGGGAGTGCCGTCAGCGGCGGCGATGGCTCGCTCGAAGTACTCGCCGTAGTCGGACTGGAAGGCCAGCATGGTCGCCGCCTCCTCGGAGAGGCCGACCTCCGTCAGGTAACGCTCGCGCCGATGGGCGGGCAGCTCGGGCAGGGACTCCCGCGCCTGTCTCCGCATCTCTTCCGTGGGTACGACCGGCGAGAGGTCGGGCTCGGGGAAGTAGCGGTAGTCGTGCGCGTACTCCTTCGAGCGCAGCGAGATCAGCGAACCGTCCTCGGGATGGAAGTGCAGCGTGTCCTGCAGGATCTCCTCCCCGCTCTCCAGCAGGCCCCGCTGGCGCTCGAGCTCGGCCTCGATCCCTCGCTCGAGGAAGCGGAAGCTGTTCATGTTCTTGAGCTCAGTCTTGGTGCCGAGCTGATCCGATCCGGTCGGCCGGATCGAGACGTTCGCGTCCACCCGCAGCGACCCCTCTTCCATGTTCACGTCGGAGACGCCGAGCTGCCGAATCGTGGTGCGCAGCAGCTGGGCCCATTCGCGGACCTGCTGGCCCGAGCGCAGGTCCGGCTCGGTGACGATCTCGACCAGGGGTGTACCGGCCCGGTTGAAGTCCACCAGTGAGGAGCCCGAGCCGTGGATCCGGCCGGATTCGCCGAGATGAATCATCTTCGCCGTGTCCTCCTCGAGGTGGGCGCGCTCGATTCGCACGTCGCCGAGACGGCCGCTGATCGCAAGCGGTTCGTCGTACTGGCTGATCTGGTAGTTCTTGGCCTGGTCGGGATAGAAGTAGTTCTTCCGGTGGAAGATCGATCGCGCCGGCACCTCGCACTCCAGCGCCGCCGCGATCAACAGGCCGTAGCGGATCGCCTGCTCGTTGATCGTGGGCAGGCTGCCCGGGTGCCCGAGGCAGACGGGGCAGGTGTGGATGTTCGGCTCGTCGCCGAAGGACGGCGAGCAGCGGCAGAACATCTTCGTCTCCGTCGAGAGCTGGACGTGGATCTCCAGGCCGATCACGGCCTCGTAGTCGGTGCTCACAGGCCCCAGCCCCTGACCGTCGCTTCGTCGGCGCCGAAGTAGTGGCCGACCTCGTGGAGCACCGTCTGCTTGACGCTCTCGGCATCCGTGTGGTGCTCGCGATAGATGATGATCCGCTGCAGGCCGCCCCGGGGGTCGAAGAGCCCGAGCAGCTGGCCGCTCGGGTGCCGGTCCTCGATCAGGACCGCGACATTCGTCAGCTCCGAGGCGATCTCGGGCGGCAGCGAGTCGAGCGCGTCCTGCACCGCGGCGCGGAACTCCTCGTCGGTCATCGCCGGCGCACGTCTCACCTCGAGCCTCCGTTCGGCTGGAAGCCGATCGCTCCCTCCAGCGCGTGCGCCGCGTCGAGCATCGCGGAGTCGCTGAAGGCAGGCCCGGCGATCTGGAACCCGACGGGAAGTTCAGGCCCACCGCCATCCGGCTGCGCAAGACCCGCTGGAATCGAGATCGCGGGGATCCCGGCCAGCGGCATCGGCACGGTGCAGTAATCCGACAGGTACATCGCGAGCGGGTCGTCGGTCCGCTCCCCGAGCTTGAAGGCCACGCTCGGAGAGGTCGGGGTGACCACGAAGTCGAACCGCTCGAAGGCCTTCGAGAAGTCCTCGGCGATCCTGGTGCGGACCCGCTGGGCCCGGCCGTAGTAGGCGTCGTAGTAGCCGGAGGAGAGCGCGTAGGTGCCGAGCATGATCCGGCGCTTCACCTCCGGGCCGAAGCCCCGGGCGCGCGTCTCCTCGTACATCTCGGTCAGTTCCTCGGCATCGACCCGCAGCCCGTAGCGGACGCCGTCGAAGCGAGCCAGGTTGGCGGATGCCTCCGCCGGAGCGAGGACGTAGTAGGCCGAGATCCCGTGCGGGGCGTGCGGGAGCTCGGTCTCGGCGACCTCGCCCCCGAGCTCCTCGATCAGCGCCACCGTTCGCTCGAAGACCTGACGGACGCCCGCCTCGATGCCCTCGGCTTCGCCTGCCAGCTCCCTGGGGACGCCGAAGCTGAGGCCTTTCAGGTCCTCGCGGCTCGGCAGCTCGACGCCGCCCTCGATGCCGATCGAGGTGGAGTCACACGGGTCCCGCCCCTCCATGGCCCGCAACAGGAGGGCTGCGTCGGTGGTGTTCCTCGTCAGGGGGCCACACTGGTCGAGGGAGGAGGCGAAGGCGATCATCCCGTATCGCGACACGGCGCCGTATGTCGGCTTCATGCCGACGATCCCGCAGAGCGCGGCGGGCTGGCGAATCGACCCGCCCGTGTCGGTCCCGATCGCGCACGGAGCGAGACGACCGGCCACCGCGGCGGCGCTGCCGCCGGAGGAGCCGCCCGGGACGCGGTCCGTGTCCCAGGGGTTGAGCGCCGGCCCGTAGCCGGAGTTCTCGTTGGACGACCCCATCGCGAACTCGTCCATGTTGGCCTTGCCGAGCACCCGCGCGCCGGCGTCGCGGAGCAGCCGGACGGCGGTCGCCGTGTACGGCGGCCTGTAGCCCTCGAGGATGCGGGAGCCGGCGGTCGTGGGGATGCCCTCCGTGCAGAAAATGTCCTTGACCACCACGGGGATCCCCGCGAGGGGGCGCTCGGGGTCGAGGTCGTCCCGTGCCGTGCGGGTGCCCTCGAGGTCGGCCTCGCTTGCGTCTGCCGAGCGCCAGAGGAGCGCGTTCAGCGAGTCGCCCGCGGCGGCCTGTCGATAGGCGGCGAAGTACTCGTCCGCCTCGAGCTCGCCGGAGCGGATGCGCTCGGCCGCCTCGGCGACCGTCAGTTCGATCAGCTCATCCGACATCTGAGGCAGTCAGGCCTGCGGCGAGGGGACTCGGAACGATCCGGACGCCGGATCGGGAGCGCGCTCCAGCATCTCCTCCTGAGACCAACTGGGCCGAGGCTCGTCCGCCCGCAGCACGTTCTCGAGGGGAATGACGTGCGAGGTGGGCTCGACGCCCTCCAGGTCCAGCTGCGAGATCCGGTCGACGTGCTCGAGGATCCCGGAGAGCTCGCCGGCCATCCGCTCGAGCTCCTCCTCGCTCAACTCGAGGCGGGCCAGCGTCGCGACGTGCTCCACCTGCTCCCGGTCGATCATGGCCGGATCATAGGTATGAACGATCCTGGCCAGCCAGCCAGTTAGGATGCCGCCGCAATGTCGGGGGAGAGAGCCGAGCGCTTCGTCGTCTTCAACCTGCGCTTGCTGGCTGTGGCCTTCGCCATCACGGGCTTCTTCTTCATCGCCTGGCCTGACGGGACGCTCGCCCGGCTGACGGAGCTCGGCGGCCATCTCGGCTTCGACACGCCGGCGCCCAAGACCGACGAGCGCCTCTGGCTCTCGCTCGGCTTCGCCTACATGGTGGTGATCACGTTTCTCGCCTGGATCGCCTCGACCGACGTGGTCCGCTACCGGCCGATGATCCTGGCGCTGGCGGCGGGCAAGGCCGCTTCCTCGATCACCTCGCTGATCTTCTTCATCGAGGACGACGTCTTCGTCTACCTGCTGAACGGGATAGTCGACGGCTCTCTCGTCTTCGTTTCGCTGCTGCTCTGGTCGCTCGCCGGCAGAGTCGGCTCTCCCGCCGCCCCGCCCTGAAGGCGCCCGCCGGGGCTGCGAGCCGCCGAGCTTCGAACTCTGCGAGCGATCGCGGAGGCGCTGGCCCCTGGCGATGACGGGCTTCCCGCAGCGGAGCGGCAGGTCCCCGTCGCGGAGCCTCTCGCTCGCTTCCTCTCGCGCCTTCCGGCACGGACGGTGCAGGTCGTGCGCCTGGCGCTCCGGGTGTTCGAGTGGCTCCCCTTCCCCTGGCGCTTCAGCAGGCTGAGCGTCGAATCCCGCTCGGAGTACATGGCGAGGATGGAGAGCTCTCGGTTCGCCCTCTATCGCGACCTGCTTCTCCTGGCCAAGCTGCTGGCGATGATCGGGTGGGCGCGTGACGAGCGCGTCAGGACCGCCATCGGGTTCGAGTACAGCTGCGCCGTCGCATCGGGCGCGCCGGACCCACCGGCGACCTCCCTGGGCGACCTCGAACCGTCTGGAGAGGGCGAGGACTGCGACGTCGCGATAGTCGGCTCGGGCGCCGGCGGCGCCGCGGCCGCCGCGACGCTGGCCGAGGCGGGGCTGGACGTGCTCGTGCTCGAGTCCGGGCCCTACGTCGATCGCGGCGGCTATCCGACCGATCCCCTCCAGGCGATGCCCCTCTTCTACCGGGACGGCGGCATGACGATCGCCACGGGTAAGCCCGCGATCCCGGTGCCGGTGGGACGCACGGTGGGAGGCACCACGGTGATCAACTCCGGCACCTGCTTCCGCGCCCCGCGCGAGGTCCTGGAGGACTGGCGCGACCGAGCGGGCGTGGAGTGGGCGACCGACCTCATCCCGGTCTACGAGGCGGCTGAGGAATTCCTCGCCGTCACCCCTCTCGACCTCGAGACGCTGGGGCGCAACGGGCAGCTCTGCGCCGAGGGAGCGCAGGCGCTCGGCGCGAGCGGCGCTCCGATCAGCCGCAACGCGGGGCGCTGCGTGCAGTGCAGCTCCTGCCCGCTCGGCTGCCGCATCGACGCGAAGCGGGCCGCGCACGTCTCCTACCTGCCGCGCGCCGTGGCGGCCGGTGCGCGCGTCCGTGCAGGCGTCCAGGTGCAGCGGGTGCTGACGGAGAACGGGCGCGCCGCCGGGCTCGCCTGCAGGGCCGGGATGCCGACCACCGGCGCTCAGGAGCTCCGACGGAACGGCCGGCCGGCCACCGGCCGCGAGTGGCGGGTCAGGGCCAAGGCGGTGATCAGCGCGGGAGGTGCGTTCGGGACCCCCGAGCTGCTCCTCCGCTCCGGGATCCACCATCCGGCGCTCGGCCGGCACCTCCACATTCATCCGGCCGCCTGGATCGGGGCGCGCTACGAGCAGGAGGTGCGCGGCTGGGAGGGCGTGATGCAGAGCTACTACGTGGACGAGTGGCAGCCCGAGGGGATCCTGCTCGAGGCGACCTTCACCCCGCTCTCCTTCGGGGCCCAGTGGCTACCGGGCGCCGGGGCGGCGTTCACGGACCGGGTGGCCCACTTCGCCAACATCGCGTCGATCGGCGTCCACCTGCACGACCACTCCGAGGGGCGGGTGGGCCTCAGCTCGAACGGATCGCTGCGCCTCTCCTACCGGCTGCTGGACGCCGAGGCCCGGCGGATTCAGTTCGGCATCGCCCGCGCCGCGGAGATCCACTTCGCCGCCGGCGCCACCGAGGTCTATCCGAACGTCGGTCCCGTTTCCGTGATCGGGCGCGGACAGCTCGAGGCGTTCGAATCGCTGCGCCTCCGGCCCGCCGACCTCCGGCTCGAGGCCTTCCACCCGATGAGCACGGCGCGGATGGGTGCCGACCCGGACACGAGCGTCGTCGATCCTCGGGGCGCCGTCCGCGGCGTCGACGGCCTCTATGTGGCGGACGGCAGCCTGCTGCCCACCTCGGTCGGGGTGAACCCGATGATGACGATCATCGCCTGCGCGACGCAGATCGCAGCTGGGTTCGCCTCGCGCTAGATCCCTGCGGCTGTCTTGTAGACGTCGACGAAGCGCAGGTAGTTGCCGGCCACCTCCGCGGCCGCGTCCTCCCGGGAAAGACGGCCGTCGATCCATCCTTCCAGCGGATCGCCCCAGATCGAACGACCGATCGCGAAGCCGACGTACCCCTCGACCGGGGCCCCCTGACGGAGCCAGTGATCGACCTTGGCGTCGTCCGCCCCGCGTCCGAGGACCACGCAGACGACACCATCCCGGCCGCCCTCGCGGGCCTTGGCCGCGATCCGCTCGCAGTCGCTGCGCTCGTCGACACCCTCGATCTTCCAGATGTCGGCTTCGACCCCGGCCTCCTGAAGCTCCCCGATCGCGCGGACCATCAGGTCGGGGCGCAGCTCGCTGTCATAGCGATCCTGGTCACCCCCCACCGCCGCGAGCTGGGTGTCCTCGGCGGGCACCAATAGCTCGAAGAGGAACTTGCGGTCGTTCTCGTGCAGCCAATCGGCGAGGCGGCGGAGCCGAGCTGCCTGGCGCCCATTCATCGCCTCGTCCCCTTCCGGGTTGTAGCGAACGAGAACCTTCGAGAAGTCGGGGTCGTAGCGCTCGATGTGGGCGGGGAAGTCGTCGCCGTACTCGAAGTCGAACTCGCTCTGGCCACTCTTCTCGACGGGCATGGCCAGCTTCACGCCCCGTGCCTTGACCCGCTCCGGGATCTGGTTCGGCTCACCGAACTGCTCGTCCACGAGCGCGCCCGTCACGGACGGGTCGGCGCCCCTCTCGAGAGCGCTCTCGATGCCTTCGAAGATCAGCTGCTTGCCGTCCGCGATACGCGCCAGGTCCTCGTCCGTGGGCTCCCCGTCGATCCCGAACCGCTTGATGAAGGAGCCGCGGTGGTCGAACGCGAGAACGAAGAGCCGGCCGTCGTAACCCAGGCTCATCGCGGCTCCTGCATCCCGAGATAGCCGCCCACCGCGACCCCCCCGGCCGCGAACAGGCCGAGCCACGCGCCCACCTCCCGATCCAGGCCGCTCCCCGGCGGATCGAGAAGACGCCAGATGATCAGCGCGAGCGCGATCACACCGAACAGGGCCGCCACCGTCGAGCCGGCGACGGGATAGCTGACCGAGATGCGGAAGAGGACGCAGACGCCGACGGAGAGCCCGGCGGCTGCCGCTGCGGCGATGAACAGGTCGACCACACTGAAAGCCTGCCAGGCGGTGGCATCCTGGCCGCCGGCCGAGTACCAGGGCAGGAAGCTGACGAGGAGCAGGGCGAGACCCCCGATCGCCTCGACCAGCTCACCGAGTCTCACCTCCCTCAGTAGCGCTCGCCTCCGACGTCCTCCTGCATCGAGAGGTAGCCGCCGACCGCGATTGCGCCGCAGGCGATCAGACCCAGGAAGAGCCCGATCTTCCGGCCGAAGTCGCCTGGCGTGTCGAAGATCTGGTAGAGGATGAGCAGGGTGCCGATGCCCGCGAGCAGCGCGGTCGCCATGGACGCCATCGGCGCGTCACCGCCATCCCCCAGGAGCCCCAGCACCGCGGGCACGAGTGCGACGAGGATGACGATCAGCAGGTAGATGTCGAGCGGGTTCTCGGCCTGCCAGAGGTTGAAGTTCTTGGAGCCACCGATCGTGGTTCCGCCGACGGTCACCGCTCCAGAGAGGTCGAACCACGGCAGGAAGCTGATGATGAACAGGGCGATTGCGGCGACTGCGGCTACGAGCTGCCCCTGAGACAAGCGGTTGGCGTCCAATTTTCCTCCTCGATCTTTGGCTAGAGCCGAGCCTATATCGCCCCGGCGACCTCTTCCTGCATGGCCCGAAATCCACCGAACGCGATCACCGCGAACCCGATCAGGGCGATCCACGCACCGATCTTCCGCTCGGCGCCCGACCCGGGGAAATCGACGGTGAGGAAGGCGGCCACCAGCAGGACCCCGACGACACCGAGGATGAGGGTGCCGGCCGAGAGGAACGAGTACTCCTCCGATGCGCCCATCAGGCCCAGCAGCACGGGCAGCAGGGCGAACACCGCCGTGACGACGATGAACACGTCGAGCACCGACCCGGGGATCTCCCACGCGTTGAACGAGGGACCGGACACGTTCACGGTTCCCGCGCCGGGGACTGTCACGGCTCCCCCTCCCCCCGAGCCCACCCAGTCGAGAAACGACGCAATCAAGATCACGCCTGCGCCCGCTGCTGCGATCAGCTGCCCCTGAGACAACCTTCCACCGGCCATGTTCCTCCTCCAAGTCTTTTGACGAGCGCCGAGACCCTACCGACGCCGGGCAATGTAAATCGAGCGGTGCCGGTCAGCCCGTGGGCGCCGAGACCCTGGCACGCTCCCGGGCGGCCTTGACGGTGTTCCTCAGCAGCATCGCGATGGTCATCGGCCCGACCCCGCCCGGCACCGGAGTGATCGCTCCGGCCACGTCCTTGGCGGCCTCGAAATCGACGTCGCCGACGAGGCCGTCTTCGGTTCGATTGGTGCCGACGTCGATCACGGTGGCGCCGGGCCGGATCATGTCGCCGGTGACCAGCCCGGGCTTTCCCGCCGCGGCGACGAGGATCTCGGCGCGACGGCAGACCTCGTCGAGGTCTCGCGTCCTGCTGTGAGAGACGGTCACGGTCGCGTTGGCGCCGAGCAGCAGCGAGAAGAGCGGCCGGCCGACCAGGTTGGAACGGCCGACGATCACCGCCTCCTTGCCGGCGGGGTCGACACCGGCCGAGGAGATCAGCTCCATCACGCCCTGCGGCGTGGCCGGGACGAGCCGGGGCTCTCCGCGCGTGAGCAGCCCGGCGCTGACCGGAGTGAGACCGTCGACGTCCTTCGCCGGGTCGATGACGGCGATGATCGGATCCGGAAGGAGCTGTTTCGGCAGGGGGAGCTGGACCAGAATCCCATCCACCTCGTCGTTCGCGTTGAGGTCGCTGACCAGTTCCCAGAGCTCGTCCTGGCGGATCGAACCGCTCGGCGTGTGGTCGAAGTTGCGGATCCCGGCCTCCTCGGCCGCCTCGTGCTTGCGGCGCACGTAGATCGCGGAGGCCGGGTCGTCGCCGACCAGGACCGTCGCCAGTCCGGGCGGCCGGCCGATCTCGCGCGTCAGCTCCTCGACCTCCCCGCGCACTTGCTCGCGGACCGAGGCAGCGGCCGCCCTGCCGTCGATCACCGTCGCGGGCATCAGCTCGCCTTCCTCAGTGGCGCGTAGTCGGCCATCAGCTTCCGCTCCATTCCATCGCTTGCAAAGCGCACGACTATCACCCCGCCCGGTTCGACCGCGGTGACCACGCCCTCGCCGAAGCTGGCGTGGGTGACGTCGTCGCCGGTGGCGAAGGACAGCGATGGGTCGGCCTTGACCGCAGGGGCGCCGTTGGCGCCGAGCGACCAGCCGGTGAGGGCCTGCTCCTCCGTCCCCTCCCGCTCGACCAGCTCGTCGGGCAATTCGGAGAGGAAGCGCGACGGGAAACCGGTCTCGCGCCCGGCGAACATCCTGCGGCTGCGAGCGTGGGTCATCCAGAGACGCTTGCGGGCGCGGGTGATCCCGACGTAGCAGAGCCGGCGCTCCTCCTCCTCGTTCCCCTCCTCGAGAGAGCGCGAGTGCGGGAACACCCCCTCCTCGCAGCCGATGATGAAGACGGCGTCGTACTCCAGCCCCTTGGCGTTGTGGAGGGTCATCAGCGTCACCTTGGAGTCGCCGCGCTCGAGGTCGTCCTGGTCGGTGTAGAGCGAGATCGCCTGCAGGAACTCCTCCAGCGGCTGCAGCTCGGACGGCCCCTCGATCTCGCGGTTGGCGTCGAATTCGGTCGCGACGCCGACCAGCTCCTCCAGGTTCTCGATCCGGCCCTCGGCCTCGATCGTGCGCTCGGCACGCAGAGCATCGAGGTAGCCGGAGCGCTCCAGCAGCGCCCGCAGCAGCTCGGAGACCGACCCGCCCTCGAACTCGGCGCGGAGCTCCTCGATCAGCTCGGTGAAGCGTGAGACCGACCGGATCGCGGCAGCAGCGAGGCCGGGGACGGCCTCGGGCTCGAGCGCCACCTCCCAGATCGTCCGGCCCGTCGTGTTCGCGTGGTTTCGCAGCCGGCCCTGGCTGGTGTCGCCGATCCCCCGGCGGGGGGAGTTGACGACGCGGGAGAAGCTCACCTCGTCCGCCGAGTTGACCATCAGCTGCAGGTAGGCGATCGCGTCCTTGATCTCGGCGCGCTCGTAGAACTTCGTCCCGCCGATGACCTGGTACGGCAGCTCGTAGCGGACCAGGATGTCCTCGAGCACCCGGCTGTGGGCGTTGGTCCGGTAGAAGACCGCGATCTCGTCGCGGCTCAGGCTGTGCTGGTCGATCAGCTCCTCGATCTCACCCGCGACGAAGCGGGCCTCGGCGTGCTCGTCCTCGAGCTCCGCGACGTGGATCTTCTCGCCCTCGCCGAGGTCCGACCAGAGGTTCTTCCCGAGCCGCCCCGTGTTGTGCGAGATCACCGCGTTCGCGGCCTCGAGGATCGTCTCGGTCGAGCGGTAGTTCTGCTCGAGCTTGACGACGTGGGCGTCCTCGAAATCGATCGTGAACTCGAGGATGTTGCGGACCTCGGCGCCTCTGAATCCGTAGATCGACTGGTCCTCATCCCCGACGACGGTCAGGTTCCCGTCCTCGCCGGTGAGCAGCTGCAGCAGCCGGTACTGGGCGTGGTTGGTGTCCTGGTACTCGTCCACGAGCACCCAGCGGAAGCGCTCGCGGTAGCGGCGGCGGACGTCCTCGAAGAGCTCGAGGACGTTGACGGTCCGCATCAGCAGGTCGTCGAAGTCCATCGAGTTCGCCTCGAGCATCCGCCGCTCATACAGCCGATAGGCCTGCCCGACCATGTCCTCGAACGGCCCGCCCGCCTGCTCCTGGTAGGTCTCGGCGTCGATCAGCTGGTTCTTGGCCTCGGAGATCCTCGCCCGGATCGCTCGAGGCGGATAGCGCTTGGTGTCGATCTCCAGCTCGTCCAGAGCCCGCTTCAGCATCCGCAGCGAGTCGGCCTCGTCATAGATCGTGAAGCGGGACGTGTAGCCCAGCCGCTCGGCCTCGATGCGCAGCAGCCGGGCGCAGGCCGCGTGGAAGGTCATCACCCACATCCGTCTCGAGACGCCGCCGACCAGCGAGGAGACCCGCTCCCGCATCTCGTCGGCGGCCTTGTTGGTGAAGGTGATCGCGAGGATCTGGTTCGGGTGGGCGAGGCCCGTGGCGAGCAGCCAGGCGATCCGATGGGTGAGCGCGCGGGTCTTGCCCGAGCCGGCACCGGCCAGGATCAGCAGCGGCCCCTCGCCGAAGGTGACGGCCTCGCGCTGGGGGCCATTGAGCTCCGCGAGCAGCCGCTCGATCTGGTCGGCCCCAGGCTCGACGGGGGCGCCGGGCGACTCGCCCGGCGCCTCATCCGCCGCAATCTTCAATTCCTCTCGACCTCGGCCCACCGGCCGAGAATAGCCCCGCGGCCGGGCGGTCCAGCGCTACTGGAAGAACTTCGAGCAGGGCCCGAACAGCTGCTGCTCGGCCTGGTCGCTGTTGCCCGTGAAGAAGCCCTCTACCACGTCGTCCGGGGCGGCCTGGAACTGCTGCACCACGCAGTCGACCGCCTGCTGATTGGCATCGGGCTCAGACTCGAGCTGCTTTTTGAAGGCGGCGACCATCGCGGCCTTGTCGAAGTCCACGAAGCCCTTGAACTCGTCGAGCTTCCATTGATCGCCGTCCTTCACCAGGGCGACGTCGAGGGTCTGCCCGTCGAAGGTGCTGCCGGTCGCCTTCGCCTTGGCGGTCGCGGTGTCCCCGTCGACCTCGACGTCGGTGACCTCGACCGAGTCCGCGGCGGTGTTCGCCGCGTCCCGCTCGCAGCTCTGCACGGCCTTCTCGGCGCTCTGGCCAGGCTCGCCGCTCGTCTGCTGCGTGAACTTCGCGGTCTGATACTTCGTGCAGGCAGCCGGATCGCCGCTGGTCGCGGCGGCGTTCACTGCCTCGGTGATCTGATCCTGATCGTCGCTGCTGCCGTTGTCGTCACCGCCGCCGCAGGCGGAGAGCGCGAGTGAAGCCACGGCGGCAAGGGCCATCACGGCAAGGGCAAAGTTGCTCCTCTTCATTCCTTCTCCCAGTTCTAGGCGCCCCGTCCCCCAACGGAGCCGTTTTGCGGATGCGGCAGCCTATGCGACCCCCCGGTCGCCGTCCAGGTCAGCCGCCGGCCGAGCTCGGTCCCTGCTTCGGCCGGAGTTCCGTCACGTCCGCATCCTCGGCTTCCTCGCCGGTGAGCCGAGCGAGGCGCTGCTCGAGATCGGTCATCCGACGGGAGAGCTCCTTCATGGCCTCGGCGATCGGGTCCGGCAGGTGGATCCAGTCGGTGTCCGGGCCCTCGACCTTCCTGCCCTCGACGCGCACCGGATGCCCCGGGTTGCCGACCACCGTCGTGTGATCGGGCACGTTCTCGATGACGACCGTGTTCGCCCCGACTTTGGCGTTCTCGCCGATCGTGACCGGGCCCAGGAGCTTTGCCCCCGAGCCCACCGTGACGTCGTCCTCGAGCGTCGGGTGACGCTTGCCGCGAGCGAAGCCGGTGCCCCCCAGGGTGACGCCCTGGTAGAGGGTGACGCGGTCCCCGATCTCCGTCGTCTCGCCGATGACGACTCCCGAGCCGTGGTCGATGAAGAAGTCCGAGCCGATCCTGGCGGCGGGATGGATCTCGACTCCGGTCACGGCCCGGCTCGTGTAGGCGATCGCCCGCGGAACCATCGGGACCTCTGCCTCCCAGAGGGCGTGCGCGACCCGATGCGCCAGGAGCGCCTGGACGCCCGCCCAGCCGGTGAGGATCTCGAGCGTGCCGATTCCGCGCGCGGCGGGATCGCGCTCGCGTGCGGACGCGACGTCCGCCGAGATCTCCTTCGTCACGCGTCTGAGCGTGCCCAGCCCCAGCACGCTCAGAAGCTTAGGGAGGAGCTGTAGTCAGGAGGGGGCGAAGAACGGCAGGGACATGTAGCGCTCGCCGGAATCCGGGACGATCACCACGATCCGCTTGCCCGCCATCTCCTCGCGGGCGGCCAGGTCCAGCGCGGCGCGAACTGCCGCGCCGGCCGAGATGCCGATCAGGAGACCCTCACGCTGTGCAGCCGCGCGCGCAGTGTCCAGCGCGTCCTCGTCACTGATGTCGACGATCTCGTCGATCACCTCTCGGTCGAGGACATCCGGCACGAATCCGGCGCCGATCCCCTGGATCTTGTGCGGACCGGGCGGACCGCCGGCCAGCACGGGAGACGCCGCCGGCTCGACGCCGACGATCCTGATCTCGGGGCGCCGCTCCTTGAGGACCTGGCCGACGCCGGTGATCGTTCCGCCGGTGCCAACCCCGGCGACGAACGCATCGACCTCGCCGTCGAGGTCCCGCCAGATCTCCTCGGCGGTCGTCCGGCGGTGGATCTCCGGATTGGCCGGGTTCGAGAACTGCTGTGGGATGAAGGCGTCGTGCTCCTCGGCGATCCGGCTGGCGAGTTCGACCGCCTCGTTCATGCCGCCGAGGGACGGTGTCTCGTGGACCTCCGCTCCGTAGGTGCGCAGCAGCGCGGTCCTCTCGCGGCTCATGCCCTCGGGCAACGTCAGGATCAGGCGGTAGTCCCGCGCCGCGGCGACGAGGGCCAGGGCGATGCCGGTGTTGCCGCTGGTCGGCTCGACGATCACAGAGCGGCCCCGCTCGATCAGCCCGTCGCGCTCGGCCGCATCGATCATCGCCACGCCGATGCGGTCCTTCACAGATCCGCCGGGATTGAGGAACTCGAGCTTGGCGACCACCTCGCCGGGCAGCTCGGCCCCGAGCCGCGCCAGAGCCACCAGCGGCGTGTTGCCCACCACCGCGGAGCTCTCCGCGCCCACGCGGAGCGTCGTCGCAGTCCCGTTCGACCCGGCCACCCGACAAAACTAGCGTAATCGGGTCAGGTTTCTGGTGTTTGACCGCAGGACGACAGGGACGTCTCACCCACCCCGGCGAATGATGTGGCAGACCCTTCGTTGCTTCGCCGCTGGCGGGCCGTAGCCGTAGCCGAACCAGCCGGGCCAGGGGTAGGCGCCGAGAGCGCAGTAGGAGTAGGCCATGGCGAACCACTCTCGGTCCCACAGCCAGGAGAAGCCGTAGAGAATCTTGCCGATCCTCAGACGCCTCCGATTGCTGAGGGTCGTGAAGTCGTAGACGTGGCCGAGCTCGTGATAGAGCAGCGGCCTCGAGAGCGCGAAGTCGTGGGTCGCCCCGGAGTCGTAGGCCCAGTGGATGGTCGCCCCGATGGTGGTCGCGGAGTACTCTCGAGACCCTTCCTGGACGACGGTCGCGCTGGCGGTCGGGACGTGAGCCTCATCGGCCCACTGCTGGAAGATCGGGTCGGAGGCGGTGATCACACCGTGAGCGAATACCCCTGCCATCAGGAGCTCCGCGATCATCTCTGGGATACCTCCGAGATGGACAGTACGCCGCGGCGTTCGGCGGCCAACCACGACGAGGCCCGGTGGCCACATGTTCGACGGTGTCCGGCAGAGGAGCCAGGCGCGGAACCCCAGTCGTCCGAGAAATCCTGTCGAGGCCCCACGGCACTAGAAAAGGACGAACTTCTCCGCGACGGCAGTGAGCGACAAGGTTGCTCCTCTTGGTGGCGCATGCGAACATGCGTTCGGGTTGAATTCGAAAGGCTCGACTGTCGGACAGCTGCAGCGGGCGCTCGAGGGGCGGGACGTGCTGGCGGTCAAGAGCCTGGCGGGGAGCTCCCGAGCGTCCCTCTCCCGCTCGCCGCCGAGATCACAGTCCTGCTCTTGGAGAAGGAACCTGAGTCCTACGCCTCGGCTGCGCGGAGGCTCCTGGCCCGAGCTGCGTCAGAGCGATCGATGCCGCTCCGTCAGCTCGCGGATCTTGCCGCGATGCTCGCGGACCTGGAGGCTGATCCTGCTCCAGGGAGCTCGGGCAAGGGGCTCGCCAGCTTGATCCCTTGACAGCAGTGCGAACTGCCTGAGAGAGTCTCCGTGTCGGCAGGCGAAGTGCCTGCCTCAACTTGAGGGAGGGGTGGGAGATGATTCGCAGAATTGCCTTGAGCTCCGCTCTGGCAGCGCTCAGCGCTCTGGTGCTGGCGGTGTCTGCACAGGCCGCGACTGTGATTGGACAGACTGGAGCCCCTGACGCCTGCAGCGGTCCAGGCTATGGCGGGCAGGTGCAACTCACAACGGCGGGGATGCTGAGCTACACCGTTCCCTTCGACGGCACGATCACCTCGTGGAGCGCTGCCACCGACACTTCGGGCGTTCAGACAAAGCTACTCATCCTCCAACCGGTTTCGGGCACCACGTTCCACGTCGTTGCAAAGAGCGAGTTCAGCTCCTTCACCTCCACCGGAGTGCAGACGTTTCCATCGCAGATCCCTGTCAAGCAGGGGCAGCTGATCGGCGCCTTCGGTCAGTTGTGTCTCATCGATACTGGCACTTCCGGCAATCAGCTTGGCTCTTTCGGCGGACCAGAGCCGGCAACCGGGACTGATCAGAGTTTCTTTGGGGGGCCACCCGGAAACGCGGCGGACCTGAGCGCCACCGTCGAGCCCACGCCAACCGGCCAGGCCCCAGTCACTCCAGCCAAGAAGAAGAAGTGCAAGAAGAAGAAGCACAAGCGCTCGGCCGAGAGCGCCAAGAAGAAGTGCAAGAAGAAAAAGAAGAAGTAGGCGGAGCCGGACCAACTCGATAGACCTGGCCTAGCCCCGGGCACCGTTGTGGTGGCCGCGCCGGCTGGCCGGAGTGCGAGGGAGCCCCATCGCGGGGCTTCTTCGCGTTGAGCCGTGCGGTATCCGACAGCCCGGCGGCTTCGAGGCCGCCCTAACAGCAGTCGTCGTAGGCTTCGCCGCGCCATGCTTCACGCCCCTCGTTGAGAGCGACTCCGGCGATGAGAAGCACGCCACGCCTGACGCCTTGTCCAGGGCGCCCTTCCGCTTGACACTCCGCCCGGCCACCTGAGAGGGTCGGGAACCACACCACCAACGGGGAAGAGCCGTGATTCGCAAGCTCGCCTTGATCTCAGGCCTCGCGGCTGTCTCGACGCCCGGACTCGCGGCTTCGGCACAAGCCGACACCACGGTTGGACAGAGCGCCGAGCGGTGATTGCAGTCCATTTGAGACCTCGCGGCAACTTCCTTCGCTCAACCCAGGAGGTAGTTCAGATGGCTAAGGATGAGATGAGCAAGAAGTACACGGGTCACTGTGCCTGCGGTCAGGTGACGTACGGGTTCGACACCGAGCCGACCTTCATCGCCAACTGCCACTGCACGGATTGCAAGCGGGCGTCCGGCGCAGAGATGACAACATGGGTGGTCGTACCTGAGACGGATTTCACCGTGCTCAGCGGCAACACCAAGAGCTTCTCCTACGGTCCGAATACCGAGACATGTGCCGACCAGGGGCTCGATCGGGTCTTCTGCACCAATTGCGGTTCCAGGGTGGTCACCAACAACCTCAAGGACGGCTCCGGCATCGTTTACGTGCAGGAAGGCACTCTCGATCGCCTCGACGAGTGGTTCCCGCCCCAGGCCGAAATCTTCACGTGGAGCCGCGAGCCGTGGATGCCGCCGCTCGACCTCCCGCAACACGACCACGGGCCATCCAGTTGAACGGGGGAGCCGTTTGGTTCCGTGCCGCACCATCCCTCAACTCAGGAGGTAGCTCAAATGGCTGACCGAACGAACATCGTCCTCGTCCACGGCGCGTTTGCCGACGCATCCGGCTTTCGTGGTCTCTATGACGAGCTTCTCGGCGAAGACGTGACCATGGTCGCTCCGCCGAACCCGCTGCGGGGTCTGACGGGCGGCGACGGTGAGTACACCAAGGGCGTGATTGAGGAGATCGACGGGCCCGTGCTGCTAGTCGCTCACTCCTACGGCGGCTCGGTGATCACCGCAGCCGGAACCGCCGACAATGTCGTTGGCCTCGTCTACATCTCCGGTTTCGCTCCCGACGAGGGCGAGAACCTGACCGACCTCCAGTCCAAGTTCCCGGCGCCGGGGATCGCCCCCTACATCGTCGAGCACAAGTTGCCTCAAGGCGGTAGCGAGTTCTCACTCGCACTAGATGGGTTTCACGAGTCGTTCTGCGCTGACATCCCGGCTGATGACGCCGCGTTCATGGCGATCTCGCAGCGCCCGCTAGCCGGTGTCGCGCTCACCGAGGCGGCGCCGACCCCGGCGTGGCGGAGCCGTCCGGTCTGGGCGGTGCTCGGGACGGCCGACAGGTGCATCGACCCCGGCGTCCACCGCTTCAGCTACGAGCGTATGGGCGCAACGGTGACCGAGATCGAAGGGGGTTCGCACGTTGTCATGATCTCCCACCCGAAGGAAGTGGCGGAGGTGGTCATGACCGCAGTTCGCGCCTGCGCCGCCCAGCCGGCCTGAACTGCGACCTCGGCTTCGTTGTCTTCACCGGCCGTGAGGCGCTTGCTCTAGTCGTAAACGACTACTTGAGCAGCTCGGCGGCTTCGAGGGCTTCGTCCTTGGAGCTGAAGCCCAGGGTCGCGCTGACGATGTGTCCCTCACGCAGCACGTAGAGATCGAACTGGTTCACGTAGATCGACAGGCCGCTCCCTTTGCCTCGCCCGTACCAACGAACAGCGCAGATCACGGCATTCCCTACGTCGGTGTATTCAGTGACTTCGGCGCGAAACTCATCGAAGGCTGCGATCCAAAGATCCCGGGCTTCCTGGATAGCGACACGGCCTTTCACCACGCTCGCCTGGTCGGGAGCATTGGCGAGATCTCGAAGCTCCGCATCCCGGGCATACAACTCAACCAGCACATCGTCGTCACCGCTGTTGAAAGCGGAGTTAGCTCGGCGCACGACCTCGACGTTCTCCTCCGACATCGCCCGAGCAGTATCTCGCGCATAAAGACGACGCGAGCGACCCTGTCAGCCGAGTTCACGGTGCGGGACGGTTCACGCCTTCGCGCCGAGCGGTCTCGACCGAGGAGCCGCTCTGGTTTTGGGCTTTCCCCCGAGTACGGGAGAGCAAACGAGCCGAGAGGGGAGCCTTGACGACGCTGATCCCGCAGGGCAAAGACCGCCGGATGCGCAAAGGGCAGGAACCCTGAAGTGAGCGCCCTACTCGGGCCGACCCGCTTTGGCTGGGGCGAGCGGGAGGTCGCCACCCCTGGCTACTCTGAGCGGCACCCCCTCTTGGAGCGAGTGGGGCTGACGGCCTCGGGTCTCGTGCCCGGGGTCGTCGTGCTTTCGCGAGGGGAGTGCGCGCCAGTTGCGCGCCAGTCGCGCCAGTCGCAGGCGACCCGATACGACCCGAGGCGACCGCGAATTCCGCATAGGCATGCGTTACTTCGCTTTGTGAAGCGCTGCGCATTAGATGTGGTACATCCCCGTGCCGGCCGACTCGGCCTCGCGGCGGGCGATGTCGGCGATGGTGGTGGAGCGGAAGGTGTTCCGTAGAGACTCCACACCCTCCTCCCAGATGCCCCCGGCCTCCTTCGCCTCCTGGCCGACCACTCCGTCGAGGGCCTGGACCACCTCCAGCACCGTGATCTGGTCCGCCGGCCGGGCGAGCGTGTAGCCGCCCTTCGCGCCCCGATGGCTGATCAGGATGCCGGCGCGCCGGAGGGTCGAGAAGAGCTGCTCGAGGAACTGCACAGGGATCCCGCGCCGCTCGGCGACCTGGCCGATCGGCATCGGGGTCTCGCCGGCTCGCGCCAGCTCAGCAAGCGCAACCACCGCGTAACGTGACTTCGAGGTGACCGAGATCACGACATCTCTTTTACCGGGCGAGGCGGTCCGGCGGTGAACCCACGCACCCGCACGGCACTTCTTCGCTCGGCCCTTCCGCTCGCCCTGATGGCCACGATCTTCTACTTCTCGGCGCAGCCCGGCATCGACCACAATGGCTGGTTCGTGGTCCTCATGCGGAAGTTTGGCCACGTCACCGAGTACGCGCTCCTGACCGCCGCCTGGTGGTGGGCCCTCCGCGTCGCAGTCCGCCGGCCCCTGCCGTGGGCGATCGGGATCTCACTCGCCTACGCCTGCACCGACGAGTTCCACCAGACCTTCGTCCGCGGCCGTGACGGCACCCCCAGAGACATCGCGATCGACGCCGTCGGGATGGCGATCGCGGCGCTGGTGATCGTTCTGCGTCGGAGAGCGTCCGGCGCTCGGACGCGAATCGACGCAGAAGGGCTCGTCTCTAGATCCAGCCCTGCTCGGTCGCCATGAGGACCGCCTGTGCGCGGTCGAGAGCGCCGAGCTTGCCGTAGACGTTGTGCAGGTGGCTGCGGACGGTGCTAGCCGAGAGGTCCAGCTCCGCCGCGATCTGCTTGTAGACCTTGCCCTCGGCGAGGCGCCGGAGGACGTCCAGCTCGCGCGAGGAGAGCGGACAGGGACCGGTGGCCCGGCGACGCGATCCCTTGCCCTGCGGAAGCTCGTAGAGGACCATGCGGACCGTCGGCTCATCGAGGCCGCAGCGCTCGGCGGACTCGATCAGGTCCTGGGTCGAGACCGGGCAGTCTTCGAGGTGGGCCGCGACCATGTCGGCGAAGCGGAGCACGGCGGCCACGCCCTCGGCCTGGGGGGTGTGATGACGCTCGATCGACTCGGCGATTCGCGCGTGCACGCCCCAGCGCCGGGTCAGCACGCCGCCGACCAGCGCGTGGTCGATGCCGAGCTCGCGGCGCTCCCTGGCGATCCGCTCGTCCGGGGTGGCGCTGCGGCGATCGAATCGCTCCGCGTAGCCCGGGTGGAGGCGGGCCAGCACCGGCCGGCCGATGTCGTGGAGGATGGCGGCGAGAGCGACCTCGTCGCGGTCCCCGATCCCGCTGAGCTCGGCGATCCGGTCGGCTGCCCGCTGCACGTCGAGGGCGTGGAGCCTGAACCGGTCGGGAGCGAGGGCGAGGCGTCCGTCCCCGTTGAAGATGTCGTAGGCAGGGGCGGAGCGCAGGATGGCCTCGACCGCACCGGGTCCGAGGCGTTCGATCCCGTCGGCGACGCTGCGAATCCGCCCGCCCCCCTGCAGCTGGCCGGCCGCGCGGACGATCGCGCAGGTGAGGCCGACGTCGGACTCGACCACTCCGGCGACCTCGTGCGGCGGCGCGCCGCGATTCACCTGCTCGAGCGCCTGATCCCGACCCTCCTGCAGCGCGGGCTGGCGCTCGGCCTCGTCGAAGGCCGCGGCGAGCACGCGCCCGCGGCCCTCCGTGCGGGCTCCGTTCTGGGTGCCACGAGGCGTGGTGGCCGCTGTTGCCATGCGGTACTCATCGGCACCGCCTGACCGATTGTTTAGCCCATACGTTGACTCATGGACCGCCGCCGTTCGCGGCCTCGCCCGAGAGTCGCTCCACGGCCCGCTCGATCCGCTCGACGGCGCGATCCCGCCCCAGCACGGCGAGCGACTCGAAGATCCCCGGGGAGACCGAGGTCCCGGTGATCGCGACGCGAATCGGCTGGTAGAGCCTGCCGGGCTTCACGTCGTGCTCGGCGAGGATCCGGCCGAGCCTGGTCTCGAGTTCCTCCGGGGAGAACGAGTCCGCATCCCGCAGCGCCTCCAGCGCCTCCCGGAGCAGCGGCAGGGCCCCGTCCTTCATCACCTTGCGCCACGCCATCTCGTCGGTCTCCGGCTCTTCGAAGAGGAATCCGATCAGGGGCCAGACCTCGTTCAGCGTCTGCGCCTTCTCCTGGGCGATCGCGCAGGCGGCTCGCAGCCGCTCGTCCGGCTCCCGGCCGACGTGGCGCGCCACCGCCGCGGTGTAGGAATCGAGGTCCAGCTCCCGCATGTAGCGCCCGTTCAGCCAGCGCAGCTTCTGCTCGTCGAAGATCGCGCTCGAGCGGCCGACGTCCGCGATGTCGAATCGCTCGATCAGCTCATCTGTGCTCAGGATCGTGCTGTCGTCCTGCGTACCCCAGCCGAGCAGGGCGAGGTAGTTCCGCACCGCGGCCGGCAGGTACCCGGCGTCGCGCAGCTCCTGCACGCTGGCGGCGCCGTGGCGCTTCGAGAGCTTCTTGCCGTCCGGGCCGTGAAGCAGCGGCAGGTGGGCGTAGCGCGGCGGTGGCTCCTCCAGCGCCTCCATCACCAGCAGCTGCTTGGGAGTGTTGGAGAGGTGGTCGTCGCCGCGGATCACGTGGGTGATCCCCATGTCCGCGTCGTCCACCGCGACGGCGAAGTTGTAGAGGACCGATCCGTCCCCCCGGGCGATCACGAAGTCGTCCTGCGAGTCGTTGGGGAAGCGGACGTCGCCGCGAATCTCGTCCACGACCACGGTGTCCCCCTGCTCCGGCACCCGCAGCCGGACGGCCGCTCCAGCCTCCTCGGTCGCCTCGCCGCGGTAGGCGCGGCCATCGTGCGCCCGCTTCCAGGTCGCGACGTCCTCGCCGGTCGCCGAGTCGCGGTAGGCCACCCCGGATTCCAGCAGCCGCTCCAGCGCCTCCCGATGGCGCTCGGCGCGCTCGAACTGGCTCACCGGCCCCTCGTCCCAATCGAGCTCCAGCCAGCGCAGGGCGTCCAGGATCTGCTCGACGTTCTCCGGGGTCGAGCGCTCGCGGTCGGTGTCCTCGATCCGCAGCACGAGCTTCCCCCCGTGTCCCCGCGCGAAGAGCCAGTTGTACAGTGCCGTCCTCGCTCCCCCGATGTGCAGTGCGCCGGTAGGCGAGGGGGCGAAGCGGACTCGAACGGATGGATCTGAGCTCACCATGGTGATCGGCGCCCATGTTTCCACAGGGGGTGGGCTCGCCCGGGCGATCGAGCGGGCGCAGGAGCGCACCTGCGACGCGATCCAGATCTTCAACCAGAGCCCCCGCATGTGGCGCCCGACGCGCTACAGCGAGGACGACTTCGCCGAGTTCCGCGAGGCCATGGAGCGGTCACGCGTCCAGGTCGTCGCCATCCACATGATCTACCTGATCAATCCAGCCGCCAAGGACAAGGAGATGCGGAGCAAGTCGCTCGAGTCCCTCACTCATGCGCTGTGGGTCGGCGACCGGATCGGCGCGATGGGCGTGGTC
>Ga0081540_1001323_pt1 | contig 21619 bp, 22 predicted proteins | sample TabmetS2T1R1_FD_71024 | JGI IMG/M metagenome (GOLD analysis project Ga0081540, IMG submission 71024) | Tabebuia heterophylla rhizosphere microbial communities from the University of Puerto Rico - S2T1R1 | ecosystem: Host-associated > Plants > Roots > Rhizosphere ... | reverse complement strand
TCGCGATTTTCCAATGCCGTTCTTCGATCAGGCGGCCACGCCGGCCAAGCCGGGCCGTCCCGCCTACGCGCACGAAGTGGTTAAGAAATGGACCGCTGCGATCGCGCGGTCCGACGGTTTCGTCCTCGTCACGCCCGAATATAACTACGGACCGTCCGCGGTGCTCAAGAATGCGATCGACTGGGTTTATCCGGAGTGGAATCGCAAGGCGATTGGCTTCGTGAGCTACGGCTCCGCCATGGGCGCCCGCAGCGTCCAGCAGCTCCGTGAAACCGCAATAGAGCTTCAGCTCGCCCCGATTCGATCGTCAGTCCACATCCCCCTCGCCACGTTCCGGGCTCACTACCAAGGCGGCGACGCTGAGACCGGGCTGGCCGACTTGGAGGCACCCGCTGGGACGCTGATTGACGATCTGCTGTGGTGGACCGCAGCCTTGAAGACGGCGCGCTCCACAGTGTCCTGATCCCAACCACACGGCGGCTCGCCGCACACCTTTCGCAGCAACCAAACGCCCCTTGCTTCGCCAAACGCGCGGTGGCCGGTGAATTGTCGGCGTCGATTGCACACGAAATCAACCAGCCGCTAACGGCAATAATAGCGAGTGGCAATGCAGCCCTGAATTGGCTCGGTAACAACACGCCGAATATTGAAGGCGCAGCAGCGTGCCTTCAACGTATTGTTCGCGAGGGCCATCGAGCAGGTCACGTCGTCGAAAATGTCAGGGCGATGTTCAAAAGGATACCGCGGAAAGAACCCCTACGGATGTCAATGAACTCGTTCACGACGTTCTCGTGCTTGGCAGGACGCCGGGTGGAAATCTTTCGATCCTACCAGCGCGCCCTACGGCGCGGAGGAGGTCCGCAGGGAACGGCAGTTATAAAGTGGTGGGACGCTTCGCTGAGGGAGAATGGAGGCCCGCTTCGACGGGGCCGTTGTTCTTTCCGGCAGAAAAAAATCGGTCTTTGCCCGGTACTTGAAAAGCGTCACAATACTCCATATACCATCCATATGGATGGCATATGGAAGGATGTACGATGGCAGGCAATGTTCGGGAGCTTCGACCCAAGCCGCCCGAAACTGAAAAAATCACGATCAACCTTGGCTATGTCGACCTTGGGCACGTCGACCTGATGGTTCAGGAAGGATTCTACTCGAACCGCACCGATTTCATTCGCACGGCAATCCGCAACCAACTCGAGCGCCATGCGGACGTGGTTAAACGCTCGACGGTCCGAAACGGTCTAGACCTCGGTCTACGTAACTTCAGCCGCGAGGATCTCGAAGCGGCGCGGGGCGCCGGTGAGATGCTGCACATTAACGTCTTGGGCCTTGCCAGTATTGCCCAAGACGTCACCCCCGAGCTTGCTCGCGCCACAATTGCGTCTGTCAGCGTGCTGGGAGCTTTGCATGCGAGTCCCGCTGTCAAGGCTGCATTAGCCGACAGGACCCGGTGATGACGAAGCGGAATTGAAGCGCGACGAGTGCCGGAAACAGATCGATTTTTTCGACCAGGGCTCGGTAGCTCAGAGCAATCGAAAGTCTCGGAGACAACAACATGCTGAATCAGGATGTAATGCGCGAAGCCACCCGTCTCACGCGCGGAGGCCAACTCGTGGAGGCCACTATGCTCCTTCAGCGCATGCTTCGCGGTGAGGGCGCGCCAAACACGACATTGCGCCCCGGCCGTATTGCCTTCGCAGGCCAACCCCCAATCATTGACACGAAGGCGAATACTCTCAAGGAGACGGATTCGCGCCCAGGGCAGGCGACGTCGGCTCAGCCTCGGATGTTCCGTGAGTTGCTGGATCGCACAACTGAGCATTCTAGGCTGGGACTGCGAGGCCCAAAGCGAGCCCCGCCGACCGCTCCGGACATGGTGCCAGAGGGCGCAAGGTTCATCGAAGCTACCTACAGCAACCCGGCGGGAAGCCGTGGCTACCGGCTCTTCATCCCCAGTCGATATCAGGGACAGCCACTTCCTTTGGTCGTGATGCTACACGGCTGCACCCAATCGCCGGAAGATTTCGCCGCCGGCACGAGGATGAACTTCGTTGCAGAAGAGAAAACCTGCTTCGTGGTTTATCCCGCACAGCACAGGGAGGCGAACCAGGCGAAATGCTGGAACTGGTTTCGTGCAGCCGACCAGCAGCGAGACAGAGGTGAACCTTCGCTTATCGCGGGCATCACCCGCCAGATCATGCGCGATTATTCGGTTGATCCAAAGCGCGTCTATGTCGGTGGACTGTCGGCCGGCGCGGCAGCAGCGGCTATCATGGGGGCAACTTACAACGATTTGTACGCAGCAATCGGCGTACATTCTGGGCTTGCTTGTGGGGCTGCAATTGATCTTCCCTCCGCTTTTGTCGCCATGCGACAAGGCCGCGGGTCAACCGGCAACGCAATTCAAGGTGATGGGCCACATGTCCCGACCATCATTTTTCACGGCGATTGCGACGTTACTGTACATCCAAGCAACGGCGCTCAAATTCTTGAGCAGTCATTGAAAACAACCTGCACTAAAAAGAACGTGCATCGCGGGCGAGTAGCCGGAGGGCACGACTATACCCGCACAATCCACATTGACGCGAGCGGACGCGGAATCTTCGAATACTGGAACATTCACGGAGCCGGACACGCATGGTCGGGAGGCAGCCCCACGGGCTCCTATACCGATCCGCGAGGACCGGATGCAACCAGGGAAATGCTGCGCTTCTTCCTCGAGCATTCGCTGCTCACATAGCGGTTTGATCCGCTGATGGCTTCAGCGGACCTATGAGAGCACGCTGTGGCGGACCATGTGGAGCGCGGCAGGCCGTGCCAGCGCGTTTGACCCGTTCGGGATAGTAGCCGGGATCAGCCCCGCGCTGGTTCGTCCGGAAAGTCGCGGGTTCCTGCGGCTGAAGTCGGCCGATCCGCATGAGGCGCCCGAGATTCACGCCAACATGCTGAGCGATCCGCGCGACCTTGCCGCCCTGCGCCGGGGCATGGAGATCACCCGCGACCTCGGCAATGCCGAGGCGATGAAGCCCTTTGTCAAGCGCGAGATCCTGCCCGGCCGCTTCGCCGGCGAGGCGCTCGACAACCTGATCCGGGACGGGGCGATGTCGATGCATCACCCGACCTGCACCGCCAGGATGGGTCGGGACGATCTCTCCGTAGTGGACGCCGGATTGAAGGTCTACGGGGTGAGAAATCTCCGCATCGCCGACGGCTCGATCATGCCGAGCATCACCACGGGGAACACCCAGGCGCCTTGCGTGATCATAGGCGAGCGCATGGCCGAGATCCTCAGGGCTTGAGCACCGCGCGAAGCGTCGTCGCTGCGGCGGCGCCTCGAACTTCTTCAGAACGACGAAATCCGTGAAGGCAGCCGCGCCTGGACTGGTTCCTGGCGGTCCCTGCCGCTAATTGGAGGATAGACAGATGAGCGACTACAAGCTTTTGATCGATGGGCAATTGGTGTCCGGCGCGATGGCGCTGAATGTGGTCAACCCCGCGACGGAGGAAGTGGTTGCCGTGGCGCCGAGGGCAGACCGCGCGCAACTCGAACAGGCCATCGCCGCGGCCAAAGCGGCCTTTCCGCGCTGGTCGCAGACGCCGGTGCGGGACCGCGGCGCGCTGCTGGACAGGCTGGCTGATGCGGTTGAAGTGCGTCAAGCCGAGTTTGCGGAAATCCTGACCGCGGAAAATGGCAAGCCGATCGCGCAGGCGGTGCACGAAATGGAGGCCGTCGTAGCCGCGATGCGCTATTATGCGGGTCTCGACCTCGTGCCCCGGATCCTGAAGGAGGATGCGTCCCAGAAGATCATCGAACAGCCCATGCCGCTCGGCGTGATCGGAGCGATATCAGCGTGGAACGTGCCGATGATCCTTCTAGCCGCCAAGATCGCGCCGGCGCTGCTTGCCGGCAACACCGTTGTCGCCAAGCCGGCGGCGACGACCCCGCTGGCGGCGCTCAGACTGGGTGAACTGTGCGCTGATATTCTGCCGCCCGGGGTGATCAACATCATTGTCGACGCCAACGATCTTGGCGACGTGCTCACCCGCCATCCGGACGTCGCCAAAGTCGCATTCACGGGCTCGACTGCGACCGGCAGAAAAGTCATGGAAAGCGCGGCCGGCACGCTGAAGCGTCTCACGCTGGAACTCGGCGGCAACGATGCCGCCATTGTGCTCGACGATGTCGATCCGAAGGAAATAGCGCCAAAACTGTTCGCCGGCGCGACCTTCAATTCCGGCCAAGGCTGCGTCGTGATCAAGCGCCTCTACGTTCATGATTCGCAATATGACGAATTCTGCGACGAACTCGGGCGGCTGGCCCGCGAGGCTGTCGTCGATGACGGCGCCAATCCTGGAGCCGAGATAGGGCCGCTGCAGAACAAGGCGCATTTCGAGAGGGTGAAGGGCTTTCTGGAGGATGCCAAACAGGACGGCGTTATCGTTGCGGGCGGCAATGTTCTGCAGCGCAAGGGCTATTTCGTCGAACCGACGATTGTTCGCGACATCGGCGACGATACGCGATTGGTCAGGGAGGAGCAGTTCGGCCCAATTCTGCCGGTGCTGCGCTATGCCAAGGTCGAAGACGCCATCGCGCGCGCGAACGATACGGAGTTCGGGCTCGGCGGCAGCGTCTGGTCGAAGAATCCCGCGCAGGCCTTCGCCGTGGCCTCGCAAATCAATTCGGGCACGGTCTGGATCAACAGGCATCTCAACCTGCAGCCCGACATTCCCTTCAGGGGCGACAAGCAGTCCGGCATTGGAGCCGAACTGGGTCGCGCCGGACTGGAGGAATATACCCAGCCCAGGATCATCAATATGGCCAAGCAGCAGGCGTGATGCGCATTCGGCCGTCTTCGCGACGGCCGACGCGCTCCCGCTCATTTCCTTGAAAGGAAAATCTCATGCCCTTCTCAGGCAAGAATATCATCGTTACCGGCGCCACAGGCGACCTTGGCACTGCCGTCACCCAGCGCCTGATCGCGCAAGGCGCAAATGTCTTGGCCGTCGCTTCCAACGAGGCCGGACTGGCACGCCTAATCACGGAGGTGTCCGGCCCCGGCGTGCTCCAAACCTTCATCGCCGACGTGAGCGATTCTGAACAAGTGCTCGGCTACGCCAACCGTGCCTTCGAACTCTGGGGAAAAGTCGACGGCTTCGTCAACAATGCGGGGATCCAGACGCCGGTGCGTCCGATCGTCGAGTTCCCCGAAGAGGACTTCGATCGCGTCATGGCCGTCAATATTCGCGGCGTGTTTCTCGGCATGAAGTATGTGCTGCCGCGGATGCGTGACGGCGGATCGGTGGTCAACATGTCGAGCGCGCTCGGCGTAGTCGGCGGCGCCGGCATCGTCGCCTATGTCGCCTCAAAGCACGCCATCATCGGCATGACCAAGACCGCCGCGCTCGAACAAGGCGCTCGCGGCATCCGGGTCAACGCCTGCGCTCCCGGACCGATCGCCGGCCGGATGACCTTCAAGCTGGCTGACGAAGTGTTCGCCGGGACCGGCAAGACGTTCGCCGAGACCGTCCCGTTGGGTCGTCACGGCACGCCGGAGGACGTCGCCGGCATGGTTGCGTTCCTGCTGTCTGACGACTCTGGCTATGTCACCGGAACGACCCACTCCGTCGGTGGCGGCTTCACAACTGCCTAACCGGGAACCCCACAAGTACGGGACGGATTGCCGAAACGGAGCCTCAGCGGACCATCCGGCAGTGCGTCCCATGACCCAACGTTTGAACTACACCACCATTGCTCCGCTCGGCGTAAAGGCGCTTGGCGGCGTTCACGCCTATATCACACAATCGAATTTGCCCGCTCAGCTCGTCAATCAGGTCTATCTGCGCGTCTCGCAGATCAACGGCTGTGCCTATTGTATCGACATGCATACTCGCGACCTGCTTAAGGGCGGCATGGCCGTCGAAAAGCTGGTGCTCGTCCCTGCTGGGCGCGAGGCAGGCTCCTTGTTCGACTCACGCGAACGCGCTGCTCTGGCTTGGGCTGAAACCGTCACGCGCGTCGCCGACACCGGTATACCGGATGCCGAATTCGAGTCTGCGTCGGCGGCGTTCTCTGAAAAAGAACTTGCCGACCTGACGATCGCGATCGGGCTGATGAATGCCCATAACCGGCTGGCCATTGGATTTCGCAACCCACCCAAGGCAGCTACTTGAAAGTGAACGAAGCATCGTTCGCCAACATGTCGCCGATGCAGATGCGAGTCATGAAATACGGCAAGGCCGCGCCGGCCGCGACCGCCACCCGATGCTGCCTCTGACGTTGTTAACGATTAGGTGTGTCAGGCGGGGTAGAGGCCGAGCAGGGATTTCGGCACGAGAAACGCCTCCATCGCGGCCGTGGCGGCTTGCGATTGTCGACCTGCGAAGATGGTGGAAAGCATTTACCATCCGGCCAAATCAGCTTTAGCTGAGCAAACGGTTCCGATACATACTGCGGGTACACGTCCCACCGCGGTTGTCCGGAAACGCTGATTTTACTGCGGTTTTCGAGGTCCCCGGGACCCTGGCAGAGAATCCCTCCCTCTCCGCCATAATAAAACGGCCTCGAGAAAGCCCCGTAAAATAAGGCCCTTCTGCACCTCCAGGACCGGTGGTGTAGCCCCATGGGTGGCCTTAGCCTGCCATGGCAAGCTGAAATTTTCAAATCGTCCCCGAGCCATCCGGTTAATGCCGATCAGCCTCGGCAATCCATAGCGACTTCGCTCGCTAGATTCGAGTAATCCCGTCCGGTCGACGTCGGTCCGGAAGAAGACCGAACGACTCTTCATGCCGCTCTTCTCCGGATCCCGTGAATGGCGGCGGACGGCTGGGGTCGCCAGCTTTGCCGGCTCCTTCGCCGAACCCGACCCGCGCCGGCAGCGATCGGAAGGCGAATGGAACCACGGCGGCTCCTTGCACGTTCGCGCGAAAAGTCTAAGCCTGATGGCGCGTTGGAAGCGAGCTGCCATCGACGAGATCGGAACGCGCCCCCACCGTGTCGGCATCCTGCATCCTGCCGTCGAGCACGGCGGTGACGCGAGCCAAATCGAGTTCGCCCTCGCTCCGCGAGATCACGATCGTCGCAACGCCGTTTCCGATTACATTCACCAGAGCTCTCGCCTCGCTCATGAAGCGGTCGATACCGAGAATGAGCGCCATGCCCGCGACCGGGATGGTGGGAACGACCGACAGCGTGCCGACCAGCGCGATGAACGAAGCACCGGTCACTCCGCTTGCGCCTTTCGAGGTCAACATGGCGACGGCGAAGATGGCGATCTGCTGTGAGAGCGAGAGGTCGGTGTTGGTGGCCTGAGCGACGAACAGGGCCGCGAGCGTCATGTAGATCGATGAGCCGTCGGTGTTGAAGACATAGCCGGTCGGAACGACGAGACCGACGACGGGCTTGGAACAGCCTAGACGCTCGAGCTTCTCCATCAGGCTCGGCAACACCGGGTCGGACGAGGAGGTCCCCAGCACGATCAGGATCTCCTCCTTGATATAGACGAGGAATTTCCAGATGCTGAAGCCTGACCACCAGGCAATCAGCCCGAGAACGCCAAACACGAACACCGCCGAGGTCAGGTAGAAGAGGCCGACCAGCTTCACCAGGGGGCCGAGCGAGGCAATGCCGTACCGGCCAACCGTAAACGCCATCGCCCCAAACGCGCCGATCGGTGCGAAACGCATGATCACGTTGATTGCGCCGAAGATCAGCATCGAACCGGCATCGATCGTGTCGCGCACCGGCTTGGCGCGATCGCCCAAGCGTGACAGCACGCACCCGAACAGGATCGAGATCAGCACCACGGGGAGGATGTCGCCGTGCGCGAAGGCGTCGATCACGGTGTTGGGGATGATGTTGAGCAGGAATTCGGCGATGGTCTGCTCCTTGGCCTTGCCGGCGTAGAGCGCGACGGACTTGGCATCCAGTGTGGCGGGGTCGACGTTGAAACCAGCGCCAGGGGTCGCCAGATGGGCGGCCATGAAGCCGATGAGCAGCGCCAGTGTAGAGACGACTTCGAAGTAGAGCAGGGCCTTGCCGCCGACGCGGCTGACCTTTTTCATGTCGGACATTCCGGCAATGCCGGTGACCACCGTGCAAAAGATCGCGAGCGCGATCACCATCTTGATGAGCTTGATGAAACCGTCGCCGAACGGCTTCATGTCGACCGCGATAGCCGGCCAGTAGTGACCCAGCACGATCGCGACGGCGATCGCCGCGAGGACCTGGACGTACAGCACCTTGTAGAACGGTCTCCTCGACCGTCCCTCGGTCAAGATCGTGCTCATTGGTTTCTCCCTGAATTTATATTGATTACAAGCTGCGCTGGCGTTCGTCGGTCGATAGCGGCATCACCAGAAGCGTCACGGCTGAACTCGTCCTGTTGGTCAGACGGCGGTTCTCTCCGCCAGCGATGCGGCAGAAATCCCACGTGCCGAGCGTGACCTCGCTCTCGCCATTCGAGAAATGGAGCGTGCCGTCGAGAACCACGTACATTTTCTCTTGCGGCGAAGCGGCCAGGGATGTCCCGCCGCCCGGCGCGACTACGGACACACCCATCCAGAGCTCGGAGGAGGGGCCGGCCTCGCGGCCTTGCAAGCGCACCATTGCCATCTCGTGGTGACCGGGCGCGCTGTACTCGGGCGCATCCGCAAAGCGGACAACGTGCATGATCAGGCTCCTGGGCGCAGCAAGATGCGGTTGCGCGACGAGCCGATCACGGCTGCATAGGCTGCCTTCGCTTCAGTGAGCGAATAGACCGAGCTGTCCGTGATCGGGAAGGGACGAAGGAAGCCGCCGGCAAAGCCGGGCAGCACGCTGCGCAGGACGTCGGCGCTCTCGGCCGAGGAGAAGGCGAGTGTATCTATGCCGACATAGGTGTGCCGTCCGCGATAGAACTCCAGGATGTTGAATTGGACGACCTTGTGGACCGCCGCGATCAGGATCTGGCGTCCGGCCTTGGCAAGAGAATGATGGGCATCGTCGAAATAGGGATCACCGACGGTGTTGAAAACGATATCGGCGCCTTTCCCGTCGGTCAGTTCGCGCAGCCGCTCCGCGACGTCCGTTGTAGCGGAGTTGATGATCTCGATCGGCGCATTGGCGTGTCCTTCATAAGCCTCGTCCTTGCGGACGACGCCGATGACCTTTGCGCCCCGCCATGTCGCAAGTTGCACCGCGGCCTGCCCGACCTTCCCATTCACGCCCATGATGAGGACGTGCTCGCCCGGCTTCGGCATGCCAGAGCGTCGAAAACCCTCGATCGCGGTCACGAAGGGGACCCCGATTCCGGCAGCCTCATCCGCGGAGATTGTGGCCGGTCTTTCCACCAGTGCGGCTGTTTCGACGACGAGATGCGAGGCGTGGGTGCCATCGCGGCGGATGCCAAGGTCGCCGGATGAGCCGAACACGGCTTTGCCGAGCCATTCGCGCGGGCCTTCGATCACGCTTCCCGAGAAATCGCGGCCTGGCGTGCGCGGAAACATCGCATAGGGCATGAGGCCGGTTGCGGCCTTCACGTCGGACGGATTGACGCCGGCGGCCTCGATCGCCACCACGACCTCGCCCTGTCGCCGCGACAGGGAGTGCCGCTCGATGCGCGGTTCGATCGATGCGGCATCGGCCGCCTTGGCATTGAGCCGCACACAGGTCGCCTCGACGGCGGCCGGCTTCGATCCGGCCGCCACACCGGTAATGACGTTCATCGCCTGCTCCTATGCTGCGCTGCTGGCCGGCCGCGCCGGCAGGCCGACGATGCGGCGAGCGTCCGCGATCGTCGCGATCGCGCCGCCGAGGTCCTCGACGATACGGCGCGCCTTGGCGACCATGTCCGCATTGGAAGTCGCAAGCCGCCCGCGGGAAAGGTAGACGGAGTCCTCGAGGCCAACGCGCACATGCCCTCCGGCAAGGTAGGATTGCGCCACGGTCGTGAATGCGGCCTTGCCAATTCCGATGGCGGTGAACTGCGCGTCGCGTGGCAGCAGGTTTCGGGCGTAGAGCACGGTCTCGGGAGAGGGCTGGAAGCCGTAGCGCACGCCCATGACGAACGAGCACAGCACTGGCCCCTGGAGCGTGCCGTCGGCGAGAAGATCGTGCATCAGTGCGATGTCGCCGGAATCGAACAGCTCGATCTCCGGCTTGACGCCCGCTTCCGCGATCACCTTCGCCATCCGGCGGACGTTACCGGGCGTGTTGATCACGACCTCCCGGCCGGAATTCATCGTGTTGAGGTCGAGGGTGCAGATGTCAGGACGCAACGCGGTGATGTGCTCGACGCGCTTCTCCGGCATCATCAAGGTGGTGCCTTCGGCCGCCACCTTCGGATCGTCCTGCGACGGCACGAAACGGCCGCCCGGTCCGGTCGTGATGTTGAGGATGAGCTCGGGATTGCGGGCGCGGATGCGCTGCACGACGTCGACATAGTGGTCGAGCAGCATCGACGGGCGCCCCGTCAGCGGATCGCGCACGTGGATGTGGACGATCGCGGCGCCTGCATCCGCCGCGCCGAGGCAGGCCTCGGCGATCTGCTCCGGAGTGATCGGCAAATGCGGCGTCTGCTCGGGTGTCGTCAGATTGCCGGTGACGGCGCAGGTGATGATGACCTTGTCTCGTGGGGGTTGCATGCAATGTTCCTTCAGAGCGAGCGGCCGCCGTCGACCACGAAGGTCGTTCCGGTGGCAAAGCCGAGTTGCGTGGCGCAGGCGACGATCGCCGAGGCGATGTCCTCGGCCGTGGCGATCCGCTTCAGCGGCGTGGTTGCCGCGGTCTTGGCGTTGAAGTCGGCGCCGCGACCCGGAACGAAACTGGTGTCGACGACGCCTGGGGCGACGGCGAGGACGCGTACCTCGGGCGCGAGCACGCGGGCCAGCGATTTGGTCATGACATCGATGCCGGCCTTGGCGGCGCAATAGGCGATCGACGAGCCGATGCCGTTACTGCCCGCGATCGACGAGATCGAGACGATCAGCCCGTCTCCCGACGCTTTGAGGAGCGGGGCAAAGCTGCGGATGGTCGCGAACTGTCCGCGCCAGTTGACGGCGAACATCCTGTCGATCAGGTCGTCGTCCAGGGCATTCAGGTCGGCATGGGGCACGGGCTTGGTGAAGCCGGCGGCGTTGACCAGAATGTCGAGCCGCCCGAAGCGACGTTCGATCTCGGCGCGCAGTGCTTTCAAGGTATCTGTCCGGGCCACATCGGCGGCCAGAGCGGCGTGGCCTTCGCCCGGCAGGGATTGCACCACTTTCACTGCCGCGGCGGCTTCCTCCGGAACATCGCGATGGCTGATTGCGACGCGGGCGCCCAGTTCGGCGAAACGCCGGGCGGCAACCGCGCCGATGCTGCCGGCGCCGCCGACGACGAGTACGACCTTGCCGGTCATGGACTGGTTCATCTTGTGTGGCTCACTTGATCGGTGGTTTGGGGAGGATCGCTTCGCCGGCTTCCATGACGAAGCGGTAGCTCAGCGTGTACCAGGGCGCCTTGACGCTGGGCGCAGGGGACTCGCCCTTGTCATTGCGGCGATAGTCGCCGACGAGCGCGCGCGTCACCCCGAACACCACGTCGGTTTCGAGATGCTTGTCGTCATCCACAAAGACTTGCGTGATCAGCGTTTTGTAGCCGGGCTTGAAGCCGAGGAAGTGGATGTGCGCCGGCCGGTAGGGATGCCTGCTCTGGGCGCGCAACAGCTCGCCGACGGGCCCATCGGTGGGGACCGGATAGCCGGCGGGCTTCACCGAGCGGAACGCAAAGCGGCCCGCAGCGTCGGTCGTGAACTTGCCGCGCAGGTTCATGTCCGCCTGCGTGTCGTCCTGGTTCTCGTAAAGGCCGATCGGAGAGGACTGCCAGACGTCGACGTCGACGCCGGAAAGCGGCTTGCCGGCGACATCGACGACTTCGCAGGTCACGAACAGCTCGGCGCCGGGCGTCGGCGAGCGTACGATCGACCCGCCGTTCTCCGTCCGCGGCGAGTTCGCGCGCCAGAATGGGCCGAGCAGGGCGGCTGCGGTTTCGGTCGCTCCGGCGTTGCCGTTATTGAGCAGACAGACGAGGGTCGAGAATCCGATGGCATCGGCAAAGAGGATGCCCTCGTTATGGCTGTCGTGGGTGGCCTGTCCGATCCGATTGAGAAAGTCGACGCCAAGGTCGTACTCGGTTTCCGTGAGCTTCACCTCGCGCGCGAAGGTGTGCATGTGCCTGACGAAGGCTTCCATCACGGTGCGCAGCCGGGCGTTGTCCGCGCCGGACATGGCCCGCAGCACGTTCGGTGTCACGTCTTCGAGTGTGTCGATAATGCCGGTCGCCATGGGTCCGTCTCCCTGCAATCGATTGCCGCTTGAACTGCAATCGATTGCAGTAGATATTGCAATCGATTGCAGATAGTCAAGGCCCGTTGTATTCTCGATTCTGGGAACCGGCTAACGGACGGGAATCGCTGAGTGAATCGACCTGTCACCACCATCAAGCAGATTGCCGACGCTGCCGGGGTGCACCCGTCCACGGTGTCTCGCGCGCTCGATCCGAAGAAGCGCCACCTCGTTGCCGAGGACGTGGCCAGGCGGATAGTCTCGCAGGCAGAGGCGCTCGGTTATCAGCCAAACCGTCTGGCGGCGAACCTGCGCCTCGGCCGGTCCGATCTCATTGGCGTTCTGCTGCCCGACATTGCTAATCCGGTGTTCGCGCCAATCCTTGGCGGCATCACCGAAACGCTTTCGGCGGAAGGCTACGCGCCGATCGTGGCGGAGGCCGGCAACGTTCCCTCGCAGCAGATTTCATTCGTGGAGACCCTGCTCAGCCAGCGTGTCGACGGCCTCATCCTGGCGACGGTTTCGCAGGACGACGAATTGGTCGGCTTCTGCATTGGGCGCGGACTTCCGGTGATCCTCGTCAATCGATCCGAAGCGCGCGACCGCGTGTCGTCGGTCGTGTCCAACGATGATCTTGGAATGCGGCTTGCAGTCGACCATCTGGTCGGCCTTGGCCACCGGCATATCGCGCATGTGGCTGGTCCGTTGTCGACGTCGACGGGATCGCTGCGCCGGGACGGTTTCGGGCGCGCCATGTCCCATCATGGTTGGCGAGGCGTCGTACGCGAGGCGACCGGCTATACGCGCGAGGCCGGCGCTCGAGCGGCGGCGTCGCTGCTCGACGATGAAAGCGGCATCACCGCGATCGTCGCTGCCAACGATCTGCTCGCCCTCGGCGTACTCGACGTGTTGAAGGAGCGGGGGCTACGCTGCCCGCAGGACGTTTCGCTGGTGGGACACAATGACATGCCGCTGATGGACGTCGTCTCGCCGCCGCTGACCACGGTTCGGATCGAGCATCGGGAAATGGGGCAGATCGCCGCCAGGATGCTCATTGAGACGATCAAGGGAGGATCGGCCGAGATCCGGCATGTCGTGCTTCGTCCGGAACTCGTCGAGAGAAGCTCAACGCACGCTCTCGCACCAACAACGACGGTCAGATCGCTGCGATGATCGAGCGGCCGCAGACCTTCGCGCCTGGTTGATCGGCGCACGCAGGACCTTCTTGACGAGGCGGCGCTCGAGCACGGTGACGGCGGCCGCCGAGGCCTGCACCTGCGCGTCAGAGATCGCGCGTTCCTCGCGCGTCGGGCCGGCGACGGCCGCGTCGTAGTTTGCCTGCGCTTCCGCGACCTCGGCGCGGGCGCCGACGGCATCGTCAGCGTGATCGCCGCCGAGGTGGGCGAGAACGTTCGTCCGGGCCAGCCGATCCTGATGGTCGAGGCCGCCGGCCAGCAATTTCTCTCGTTCAATGCCCGCGAGGACCATCTCGGCGGGCTTGCGGTCGGAAAGACCGTCAACGTGACCCGAAACGGCGCCAGCGCCGCGACCAAGGCAGTCATCACCGAATTGCGGCCGCTCGGCACCTTCGCCACCTGGCAGGCTGAACGGGTGATTGGCGATCATGATCGCAACACGCTACGCATGCGGCTCGACCCGGTCAGCGAGGCGGCCGGCCTTGAGCCGGGAATGACGGTTTGGATCGAGCATTGACAACGAAGGATCCAAAGCGAACGAGAAAATAGCACTGCCAGTTTAGGGTCGCGTGATGAACACCTCCGTCATTTCCGCCTTGGTTGCATTAGCCGGAAAACGCGGCAGCAATGTCTTCGACACGAAGCCCGGTAACTGTGATCGGGCATCGTTTCTCATTTCCCAATCAATCAGGATAGATACCGCCAGCGTCGAAAAATGCCTTGAGGAGGGCGTCGCACCACAGCTGCATTGCTGCGGTCTTTTCCGGGATCCGCTGCGCTTGGAAGTACCAACGGCGCCCAGTCTTGCCCACGCGGTCGAGTTCGTCCCTGCGGTCGCCAGCGATCTCGTGTCCGATTACGAGCGAGGCGGTGCCGGGGGGTAGGTCGGTCTCGTCCAGGACGAAGTCGCCCATCGTCGAGCGGATGATGTGCATAGAGAACGGTGGAATTGCGCGAAGCACGTCGCGATGGTTCGCTTTCCGCAGACCGCGCAGGTTGCGGATGTGATTTGCGAGCGCCGATCCCGACACGGCTATGTCGCCGGCTCCCGACTGCATCACGCGCGAGGCGAAGACCCATTTGCTGTCGCGCTTTTCGATCCCGGCGCGCTCGGCGGCCTTCTTCCAGTCGCGCATGCAGCAGTCGACGATGTGCAAGCCGAGTGGGGGGATCGGCAGAGTGAACGGGCTCTGCGTCTTCATTACTTCGGGTCGCCAGGTCGCCAGCCCCCATCCGGTTTCGCCGCGCGGGTCCTTGAACTCGATGTCTTCTTGGGCGACCCAGGTGCCGGAGCCGCGACGATGCCCTGTGAGGCTGTCCCACCATAAGCCCCAGCGGACGCCCGGAGAGATGCGCTCGTTGCCGCTGCGCGAGGCACAGAACCGCTCGTGCTCGGCCAGCAGCATCCCGAGGTGCCTGACCTTGAAGTCCTCCTTACGCTTTGCGCGGATTTCGTCGCGCACAAGCTTCTTCTTCACCTCCTGGGGCGTCCGGCGGCGCTTCTCCGCTAAAAGCCACCACTTGCGGCCGGTGAGACCGCTGTCCTTTCGCTTGTAGGCCACAACCCAATTGAGAGCCGCCTGGCCATAGGCGCGGAATTTGCGATAGGCATCGTAGCCATGGGCCTCGTGCAGGGCCTCCTGGATATCCTCGAACCAGTTCTCGTCGAGCGTGGCGAGAAGCCGGGTCTCGTGCTTGAGAACTTCCTTGCGCGCGAAGATGAGGCGGACGTCGCTCTGGGTCTCCGACGAGGGATAGACGGGCTTGCCGGCGGAATCCTCTCGCATCTCGGAAATGTACTTCTTGTATTCTTCGACGAGATTGCCCCAAGTCCAGCCTGGGCTCTCCTCCGAAACATCCGAGGAGTTCCCCAGCTTGGCCCATTCGCTCTTGGCAATCTCGCGGGCTTCTCGCAAACCAAGGACTCGCTCGCGGTCGGCGCCGCCACGCTTGCGGAGCTCGGGAATTCTTGCTGCCGTAGCGGCGGGCATGACGTGGCCGATCTTGAGCGTGCGGGCGCGCGTCTTCACCAGCCAGGAAGCCGCGTGCCCGCGCACGCGCAGCACAAGATAGGGCTGCTTCTTGTCGCAGAAATCGACGATCTCCTTGGAGCCCTCGAGCGCGGCCTTCAGCGCCTTCTTGACAACCTCGGGAGTGAGATCGAGCCGTTCGGAAGACAATTCGATGTCCCTTCGTGGTTGCAAATTTCGTTCTTCCGTACCACGTTCGTACCATCGAAGTCCAAAATCGCCGTCGGCGGAAAGGGAGGCAGGAGCGATTTCGGTCATTTTTTTAACGATTTTTCGGTCAAAACCCTTGCAAACGCGTCCTAGACTACAAGAGGCGAGTAATCATAATCCTGGGGTCGGGGGTTCGAGTCCCTCTCTCGCTACCACAAACCCAATTTGACTCAGTGTGTTGTGGCGGCGCTGATGCCGGCGACTTGAACGGCCGCCGTCGCAAAGCCGAGTGCGTGCGTCCAGGGCCATAAGAGACGAGCAATCATAGTCCTGGGGTCGGGGGTTCGAGCCCCTCTCTCGCGGCCATCAATTTTTTCGCACTACTTCTCCGACGCCATGTTGCCTGGCCGTGGAGCCATCCGCCCACCAGGATCAACGGCGCAACGGCGGCGGCAATGAAGTAGGGCGACAGCGGCTTCGGCGTCATCCATTCCATCGCCATCACCGAAACCAGCCAGAGCACCGCGAGCGTGATCGACAGATCCGCTATGGGCAGCCGCAGATGATAGATCACGGCGCCGATGACGATCGCCGGCGCCAGTGCTGCGGCGATCATGTAGACCGTCAGCTCCTTCGGGGTCAGCGCGTCGATCAGCATCGCCGCCACCATCCCAAGCGCAGCGGACATAACGGCTGTGTCCATCGGGTGCCGCATCTGGCCCTGCCTTCCCTGAGGCGGTATCGAAATTGGAATAGCTGCGTCCGTCAATCCCTGTTTCGCGCAGAAACACCTGCTCCGCGGGCGATTGCTGCTTTGTCCGCCGCCGCGCGGCCACCCTTTTGCAATTGGACCCGGCTTCCATCATAAAGGCGCCGGATCCTCCGCCACCGCCGTTTGGCGACCAACAACGCTCAGGGAGAAAGTTTCGTGGCATATTCCAGCACCCAACTGTTCATCAACGGCAAATGGCGCCCGAGCCAGTCGGGCAGGACCATCGCCGTGCTCAACCCGGCAACCGAGGAGGAAATCGGCACCGTGGCGCATGCCGACCGCGCCGACCTCGACGAGGCGCTGGAAGCGGCTGCCAAGGGCTTCAAGGTCTGGCGCGCGGTGGCGCCATTCGACCGCTGCAGGATCATGCGCAAGGCGGCGGCGATCATGCGCGAACGCAATGAGGAAATCGCGCCGCTGCTCACCATGGAGCAGGGCAAGACGCTGGCGGAAGCCAAGATCGAAGCGATGGCCGCCGCCGACATCATCGAATGGTTCGCCGAGGAAGCCAAGCGCGCCTATGGCCGGGTGATCCCGGCGCGCGGTCCCGGCATCTACCAGATCGCGATCAGGGAGCCGGTCGGTCCGGTCGCGGCCTTTACGCCGTGGAATTTCCCGATCAACCAGGTGGTGCGCAAGCTTTCCGCAGGGCTCGCGGCCGGCTGCTCGATCATCGTCAAGGCGCCCGAGGAAACGCCGGCGTCTCCGGCGCAACTGATCAAGGCGTTTGCCGACGCCGGTGTGCCCGACGGCGTGATCAATCTGGTCTACGGCGTGCCGTCGGAGATTTCGGAATATCTGATTCCGCATCCGGTGATCCGCAAGATCTCCTTCACCGGCTCGACCAATGTCGGCAAGCAGCTCTCGGCGCTCGCCGGCCTGCACATGAAGCGCGCCACCATGGAGCTCGGCGGCCACGCGCCCGCGATCGTGTTCAAGGATGCGGACGTGACCTCGGCGGCGAAGATTCTGGCGGCCGCAAAATATCGCAACGCCGGCCAGGTCTGCATCTCGCCGACGCGCATGCTGGTGCAGGACGACGTGTTCCGCGAATTCGTCGACAAGTTCGTCGAAGGCGCCAAGGCGATGAAGGTCGGCAACGGCTTGGATCCGGATTCGAAGATGGGCTCGCTCGCCAATCCGCGCCGCGTCACCGCCATCGAGGACATGGTGCAGGATGCCGTCGGCAAGGGCGCCAGGCTCGAAACCGGCGGCCACCGCGTCGGCAACAAGGGCTATTTCTTCGAGCCGACGGTCGTCAGCGACGTGCCGAAGGAGGCGCGCGCCATGAACGAGGAACCGTTCGGCCCGCTGGCGCTGATCTCGCGGTTCTCGACCTTCGACGAGGTTGCCGAGGAAGCCAACCGCCTGCCTTTCGGCCTGGCGTCCTACGCCTTCACCAGCTCGACCAAGACCGCGACCGCCATCGGCGCCGCGATCGAAGCCGGCATGGTCTCGATCAACAGCTTTGGTCTGGCGCTGCCCGAAGTGCCGTTCGGCGGCGTCAAGGATTCCGGTTACGGCTCCGAAGGCGGCACCGAGGCGATGGAAGGTTACTTCAACACCAAGTTCATCACCCAGACGGGTGTGTGAGCGGCCGCTGAATTCAGCCGCGATCCAGTTTCGCTTTCGTCAGACAACCCGACACTCCACTGGAGTGTCGGGTTATTCTTTGCCGATGGAGGCGCGCGCGCTTTCAGGGCTGGAGCGGACGCGGAGCAGGGTGGGTGCGGATCTCTGTATTGTTTAACCCGGAGCGGTCGCACGCCGGGTTGTCTGCTTGCCCATCCCTTGCCGACACCCGGTAGACAGTTCTGTCTATTTCAGGTTTGCCAAGAACGCGTTGATCGCGTCAGCCGCTTGCTTTGGTTGCTGGCACATCCACCAATGACCCGCTCCTTCCAAGACGGCTACCTTTGCCCCGGCGCGCTCGGCAGAACGGCGCGCGAGCTTCTCCCCGCCACAGTAGAAGTCTTCCGTTGCGATCAGCGCCAAGCCGGGTTTGGCAGCTGCTCGTTGCAATTCGGTTCCAAGGTCGCGCATCACTGGCTGAGCGGCCGATCTGTATAGCGCCAGGATTGCCCGGCCCAGGTCCTCGTTCGCACCCTCTGCCACTTTTCGAGCGATGGCCGGGGTCATGCCCAGGCTCTCATACCGCTCGGCTCGGGTGTTGGCCGGCATACTGAACATCTCGGCAACCGCCTGTTCGCCGATTTCGGCCGTCTGCCACGCCTGCGCCAGGTCGTGCCAGACGTACTCCGCATCGAACAGTCCCAAAATATCGGTCGTCCAGGAACGTATCAGATCTGGACGGTCCATTGCGATGCGCGCGACGTGTCCTCCTCCCCAATCATGCCCCACGAGGTCGATCGGCTGCGCCAGCTTCTCGAGTTCGCGGGCGAGCCAGTCGCGATAAGCGTCAATGGAACAGTCAAAGGCGGGAGGGACGGCGCAGCCAAATCCGGGCGGAGACAGGCGAAGAACGTCATCGCCGCCTAGATGCGGAACGAGATCGTCCCAGATCGCCACCGTTTCAGGATTCCCGTGAACAAGAACAATGGTCATACAGGTCTCTCCCCCGAAGAACATTTGTCCCACATGTCTGGGCGCGGCGCGCCAAATTCAAGCTCTCTGAGCCTATCACATCGACGTGGCGCAAAAGCCCGCGGGAGTCACGTTGCCGTGGAGCGGGCCTTGTTTTTGCCGGCCGCCTTGATCGCGACGGATAGCGCCAGCTTGGCTTCCTCGACGATATCCTCGACCAGTTCTTCCCGGCTGACATGGGCCATTTCGCCGGTAAGCAGTCCCTGTTCGGCCAGCATCACCACGCCGTGCAGCGCGGCCCAGATTTTCAGGGCGCTGCGCTCGCGCAGCAATCCGACGGCCGGCGCTTCCAGCGCGTCCAGCAGCAGGTCGAACGTCTCCCTCGTCGCGCTGTGCAGCTCGCCGCCCTTTGGCGCGCAGGCGACGATGCGCGAGGCGAACATCAGCCGGTAGACGCCGTTGCGGTGCAGGCCGAAATCCAGCGTGATCTGGGCGAAGCGCGAAAGTTTCGAGCGCTTCGACGGCTTTTCGATCGCCGCCCGCACCATGGCGCTGAACTGGCGGAACGCTTCGGCGGTAACAGCCGTCAGCAGCGCTTCGCGATCGGCAAAATGCTTGTACGGCGCCGGCTGGGAGACGCCGAGCTTCCTGGCAAGCGCGCTGATGCTGACGGCTTCGGGACCGCCGAGTTCGAGCTCATGCAACGCGGCCTGAACCAGGGCATCGCGGAGATCCCCATGGTGGTAAGCGTTGAGCGCTTTTCGTGCGGGTCGAGGCGACATTCGGTCTCATGCCTATAACTTTTGACTTGACAGCACAATGGTCGGGCGAATGTAATACGATATAACTTCATGACTTCCGAGCGGACGTGAATTTGCCGTGAACCGGGCAGAGAAGAACCGGGCAGGGACATGTGCGCGGCAACGCGCACCAACAGGGGAAACGATGCGATGGCCGGAAAGCTGAAGATCCGCGTTGACCAGGACAAATGTCAGGGCCACGCGCGCTGCAAATCGCTGGCGCCTGAACTGTTCGACCTCGACGAATTCGGCAACGCGCACGAAGTCGGCGACGGTTCCGTGCCTGTGGAGCTCGAAGACAAGGCCTGGCTCGCCCAGAGCAATTGTCCGGAAATCGCCATCGAGGTGACCGAGGAATAGTCCGGTCGCAAGGTCGATTGAATCCATCAAGATCTGAACGAACCAAGCAGAGGAATTGCTCCGATGTCCGATTCCGCCAGCATCATGCCTGAACATCCGCCGGTCACCGACTGGGTGAACGATTTCGACCACACCGATCCGACCTGGACGGAAAATCCGTTTCCGATCTGGGAAAAGCTGCGGGCGGCTTCGCCCGTCGTCCACACCGAGCGTTTCCTCGGCTGCTACATGCCGACCACCTATCAGGCGGTAAAGGAAATCGCCTACGACACCGACCACTTCTCCTCCCGCCGCGTCATCGTGCGCGACATGAGGCCGGAGATCACGGCGCGGGCGCCGCCGATCACCTCTGATCCGCCGGAGCACAAGCCGGCCAAGCAAGTGCTGCTGCCGCCGTTCACGCCGGACGCGATGAAGAAGCTGGAGCCGCGGGTGCGCGCGATCTGCAACGAGCTGATCGACGAATTCATCGCCGACGGCAAATGCGACGCCGCCGCCCGCTACACCAAGCACATCCCGGTTCGCGCCATCGCGCATATGCTCGGAATTCCCGAAAAGGACGGTGACCTCTTCATCAAGTGGATTCACGAAATCCTCGAGCTCGGCATCAAGGACGAAAACGCGCTGATGGGCGCGGTGCGGGAGATGACCGGCTATTTCGCCGCCCACCTCGAGCAGCGCAAGCAACGCCCGACCGACGATCTGATCACGGCGCTGATGCAGGCAAAGGACAAGGATGGGAATCTGTTGGGGGATGAGCATGTGCTCGGCTCGCTGCGGCTGCTCCTGATCGCCGGCATCGACACCACCTGGAGCGCGATCGGCTCCTCGCTTTGGCACCTGGCGAAGACGCCGGCGGACCGCGAGCGCCTCGTCAAGGAGCCGGAGCTGATGCCGCTTGCGATCGAAGAGCTGCTGCGGGCCTATTCGCCGGTGACGATGGCGCGTGAAGTGATGAAGGAAACGACGATCAGCGGCTGCCCGATCAAGCCCGGCAACATGGTGTTGCTGTCGTTCCCGGCCGCCAACCGCGATCCCGCAATGTTCCCCGACGCCGACAAGGTGGTGATCGACCGCAAGGAAAACCGCCACGCCGCGTTTGGCCTCGGCATTCACCGCTGCGTCGGCTCCAACCTCGCGCGCATGGAAATGACGGTCGCGATCGAGGAATGGCTGAAGCGCATTCCGGATTTCGGGCTGGACCCGGCAGGCAAGGTAACCTGGTCGGAAGGCACCGTGCGCGGCCCGCGGCAGTTGCCGGTGCTGTTCGGCAAGGCGAGCTGATGCGCCGATGGGCGGTGGGCCTTACCTCTCCCGCTCGCGGGGGTCGAGACGAGCGAAGCTCGCTCTTAGGTCGGATCGCATCGCAAGATGCGATCCGGGTGGGGGAAGCTCTCTCCACACGAACAGTCTCGCTCGCGGCGGCACCCCCACCCCGACCCTCCCCCGCACGCGGGAGAGGGAGTA
>Ga0081540_1001322_pt1 | contig 21619 bp, 17 predicted proteins | sample TabmetS2T1R1_FD_71024 | JGI IMG/M metagenome (GOLD analysis project Ga0081540, IMG submission 71024) | Tabebuia heterophylla rhizosphere microbial communities from the University of Puerto Rico - S2T1R1 | ecosystem: Host-associated > Plants > Roots > Rhizosphere ... | reverse complement strand
GCATCCAATCACACTCAAAGGCGGGCGAATTTGCGCGAACATGGAAGTAATCTGGTGACGACCTGGTTGCGTTGCTCCCTTCTCGGCCCAGAGGAGCAGCACGCCGACCGGTCCGTTCGCTAGATCGAGAGACGTGGCTCCCGCGCCGGCGCGATGCGATCTCCACGTGCACTCGATCCATTCGACGGACAGTGGGAACTTCGCTCTCCGCCGGGCCAGGCTTGGCGAGTCCTACACGAGCCCCGAGCGCCTCTACGAGACTTGCATTCGGCGTGGCATGACGATCGTCACGGTCTCCGACCACAACACGCTGGACGGCGCGCTTCGAATCGCGGACAGGCCGAACACCTTTCTGTCGGAGGAAGTGACCACGCGGTTTCCGGAGGACGACGTGCCGCTGCACGTGCTCGTGTGGGGCCTGACGGAGGAGGATCACGATGACCTGCAGCCGCTCCGTCCCTCGGTCTATGCACTCGTCGACTTCCTGATCGCCAGCGAGCTCCCGCATGCACTCGCACACCCGCTCTACCGAATGGGACCGCCCCTCACGATCGGACACATCGAGCGCATGATGCTCCTGTTCAAGGTTTGGGAGGTGCGCAATGGCGCGCGGCCAGCCTCATCGAACCACCTCGCCGAGACCTTCCGGCTCGCTTGTACACCTGCGTACCTCGCCGTCTTGGCTGACCGGCACGACGTCGAACCGAGACATGCCGGCACGATCGCGGCGAGTGCAGGCTCCGACGATCACAGTGCACTCGACATCGCAACCACCTGGACTGAGGCGCCCGGTGACTCGCCGTCAGCATTCCTGGCGAATGTCATCGGCGGCTCAGGCGAGGTCCGCGGAGAGCACGGGTCGAGCCTGAAGCTCGCACACGCCATCGGCGCGCTCCTGGTCAACGCCTACCGCGCAGATGGCCGGGCGATCCCGGAGCCGTTCGAGGCGGCCATCCACCAGCACCTCGACGAGCCGCTCGACGGACCGGGCCGGCACGACAGGCTCGTCGAGGCGTCATCCGCTGTTGTCCGCCGACTCGCCGCGAGCGCGCGAGACGGCGCGCTCGACCTTGATCAGCTGTCGTCGTTCGGCCGCCGACTCGGGGCACTGCTGCTCGCCGGCGTGATCGAGGCACCGTTCGTGGGGGCTGTGCGACACCACGCACGTACGCGCCTCGATGCAAAGGCGCTCGAGGCCGACTTTTTCGGACTCAGTGCGCCCGTCGCGGAGCCGCGTGCGCTCGTTTTCACTGACACGTTCCACGACACCAACGGCGTAGCGCTGACAATGCGGCGGCTTGCACGTTTCGGTGCGGAGGCGTCGTTGAAGGTTGTCGCCTGTGGTGCTCCTGCCGAGCATGAAGGGCTCGTCACATTCCCGCCCGATTGGTCGGTGCCGCTCCCGGCGTACGAGACGCTCGACTTGAACGTGCCGTCATTCACCCAGGTCCTCGCCTACGTCGAGCGGCAACTTCCCGACGTGGTCCACGTCGCCACGCCCGGACCAGTCGGGCTTTGCGGCCTGGCCGCCGCCAAGGCGCTCGCAATCCCGATCGTCGGCTCGTACCACACCGAGTACGGCCTGCAGGCACTGCGCCTCACGCGGGACGCCCTCGTCAGCGAGGCACTCGACCAGTTCGTCGACTGGTTCTACCGGCAATGCGCGGTCGTTCTCGGGCCGACGACGGCAGTGGCGGCGGCGCTCGAGCAGAACGGGCTACAGGGACGCACTGCAGTGTGGGGTCGCGGCGTCGACGGGGCGTTGTTCTCGCCGGCGAAGAGAGACGAGCGCCTCCGCGCCAAACTGGTTGGCGACGCAGACGTCCTCGCGCTGTACGTCGGACGCGTGTCTAGCGACAAGCGGGTCGAGATCTTGCTGGAGGCCGCAAAGCGCCTCCAGTCGACGACGCCGCGGCTTCGCTTCGTGATCGCCGGCGACGGCCCCGCTCGTGAGCTCCTCGAGTGCGAGGCGCCGCCCTCGGTCCTTTTCGTCGGCGAGATGCACGGCGACGAACTCGCGAGGCTCTACGCGAGCGCGGACTTCTTCTGCTTCACGAGCACGACCGACACCTTCGGGCAAGTGATCCTCGAGGCCGCCGCATCGGGCCTGCCGATCATCGCCGCGGCGGCGGGTGGCGCGCTCGAACTCGTGCGGGCCGGGCAGACGGGCCTGCTCGTCAAGCCCGATGACCCAGACGAGCTCGCGGACGCGGTCTTTGCGCTCGCTGAGGAGCCGCATCGGCGCGCGGTCCTAGCCGCAGCGGCCCGGACACACGCCCTTCAGCACACGTGGGAGCGATCGCTCAGGGAGCTGCGCGACGCGTACGACCGAGCGCTGGTTGACGCATGGCGACAAGCCGTGCTCACGCCGGCTTGACGCTCACCGCGCACCGAACCACCATGCGCGCATGCGAAAGCTATTTGTTCCAGGGTTTGGCGCATCGGGGCGCCACTATGTCCGCGGCCTCAGCCCGGGATGGCGTGCGCTCGAGCCGCCAACGTTCCAGACGACGAGCGGCTCGTTCGCAGCGTATGTGCACTGGCTTCAGTGCGAGCTTCGGCGTGACGACGAGGCGGTCTGGCTAGCCGGCCACTCGATGGGCGGAGCGCTCGCGGTGGTGGCCGCGGCGGCCCAACCGGCGAGGGTGGCGCGGCTGACACTGATCTCACCCGCGGGACTGCCCTTGCGCAAGCCGATCGCAGCGAGCTTGGCGCTGTTCTGCAAGCAAGTCGTACTCGGACGATACGACGTCCGCGCCGTGTCGGGAGACGTGCACCAAGCCCTCAGCGCCCCGCGCGCTGCGCTGCGGCTCGCGCAGACTCTGCGAAGACTCGATCTCAGCGGACAGATGCAACGCCTGAGCGGACGCAGCGTGCCCGTCGAGGTGGTCGGCTGCTCGAGCGACACGCTTGTGACGCCCCGGCATTGCCGCGCGGCGGCCGCACTCCTCCGCGCCGAGTACCGCGAACTCGACCTACCCGGCGGCCACATGTGGATGCTCGACGCCTGGCCGCAGTTCGCCGAGCTTCTCTAGCGACCCCGAGACCGGCCTTAGGGAGCTTCAGGCGAGACCTTCGGCGGCAGCCACGTCACGGGGGACGGGTCACCACCTCCTTACGGAAGCGTTTCTAGCTTTCAACCCCGATTCCGGGTGCGGCCCGGAAGCATCCGGCCGACATCGACCAGGAGGTGCCGATGACCTTCAGAAGAACAGCTCGACGCAGGGGAACGCTTGCACTCATCGCAGCCGCCGCTGTCATATCGACCGCGCTGTACGTCGGCATCGCACAGGCCGGCGGTCAGAAGCACCATGGCGCTCGAGGCGGGCGGAGTTACACGATCGGCCTGTTCGGCGACATGCCGTACAACGACCTCGGCCGGTCGCAGTACCCGGCCCTGCTCAACAACATCAACGAGGCGCACGTCGCGTTCTCGATTTTCGACGGCGACCTCAAGGCGGGCGGCGACGGACCGTGCGGCGACCGCCTTTACACGAGTTCGCTCGCGAACTTCAACCGGCTCCGGCAACCGCTGATCTGGGTGCCGGGCGACAACGACTGGACCGACTGCTGGGGCCGCTACGGGCCCGGCACGGCTCCGTACTCGGACCCGATCGAGCGGCTACAGCACGAGCGGCAGCTCTTCGCGGCGACGAGCCAGAGCCTGGGTCAGCGGACGCTCACGCTGACGCGACAGAGCGGCTATCCGGAGAACGTGCGCTGGGTGTACGGGCCGGTCGTCTTCCTCGGCCTGAACGTCCAGGGGTCGAACGACAACTATCCCTACCACGACACCGACGCCGAGAACCCGACCGCCCCCGTCCGAAGCGACGCGGAGATCCAGCGACAGCGTGACGAGGAGACGGCCCGCAAGCAGGCCGTCCTCTTGTGGCTCAACCAGGGGTTCCAGTACGCGAAGCAGATCGGCGCGAAGGGCGTGCTGATCGACTGGCAGGCCGACCCGAACTTCAACAACGAGCAGCACCTGACGAACCCGCACGACTACGACGCCTACGCCGACTACGTCGACGCCCTGCAGTCCGAGACCGAGGCGTTCGACGGCCAGGTCGCCCTCGTGCACGGCGACTCGCACTACTTCAAGCTCGACAAGCCGCTGAACCGCTCGAGCGGCGGCGGCGTTCTGGCGAACTTCACCCGCGTCGAGACCTTCGGCGCACGCAACACGCACTGGGTGAGCGCCACGATCGATCCGCGCAACCCGAACCTGTTCGTGTTCGAGCCTCGAATCGTTCCTGCAAACGCGGGCTGACGACTACAAAGCGGGCCGGCGGCGCCGAACAGGCCGCCGGCCCACCCTGACCAACGAGCATCTTGGCGCGTCATCGGCCAGCAGCCCGAGAACCTGCTCGGGTTCACCCTCCGCGAGCGCAGAGTACGCCGAGGGAACCTGTGCAACCCCGTTCGCGGTGCTCGTGCGTGGGGTCATGTGACGCCAAGCTAGGTGCGGCGTCTGGGCGGCGGGGTTTCCGGCCGGTCATCGAATGGTGTCGAAGCAGTGACCGTCGTCGCTCGCTGCGGGTCAGCCAAAACTCGCCCGACCTCTGGGCAGAACGTCGCGGAGGCGCAAGTGGCTTTGCGGGCCATGTCCCAGGGTCATAGAGGAGGCCTGGGGCCGACGCGGATCGGTCCTCCGCGCGCGTTGCAGCTCCGGTGCTCCGCTCGCAGATTCGAGAGCTCGTCGCCGCCGCCCTTTGCGGGAGGGATGATGTAACCCACCGTCGCACCGTCCCGCTCGCTGAACGCCAGCCCGCACCTCGCGCAGACGAGGGCGTGGGCAAGAACTCTCTGGCTGTTTCGAGCGCGGAGCGAGGAGTAGGGCCGGTTGGCGGCGCGTGGAGAGCGGCGCTCGATCATGCGTCCCTTTGGACGCCATGGAGTGAACCCCGTTAGTGGCTCATTTGGGCCATCTGTGACCTGCGATATCGGCCCGACGCGCCCGGCCTATTGCCTGAGGATTTGAGCCGAAGGGCCAGGACGAAGCGGACACGGCTACGGGCGCAACCAGACGCCTCGCCGTGGCCCCAACAGGCGGGTTAGCGCCCGTTAGCAAGCGGCGCGCAACCCGCTCAGTTAGACGGCGCTTCTAGAAGAGCTGGTTCTCGCCGCCGAAGATGGCGGAGACGGAATCGTCCTCGAACACGTTCATGATCGTCTCTGCCAGGAGCGGCGCGACCGTGAGGACGGTCATGTTCGCCGGCTTCTTGATCGGGTCGATCGGGACCGTGTCAGTGACCACGATGCCGGCGACGTCGGCCTGCCCGAGCCGCTCGAGGCCGTCGTCGTTGAGAAGCGCGTGGGTGACCGAGAGCCAGACCTCCGAGGCACCGTGCTCCTTCAGCGCCTGCGCGCCCTGGATCAGCGTGCCACCGGTTGTCGTGACGTCGTCTCCGACGATGCAGATCTTGCCTTTGACCCGGCCGGTCACCTCCGTTATCTCGACCTGGTCGTGCGCGGGACGCGTCTTGTGCATGACCGCAAACTCGGCCTCGAGCATCTCCGCGAAGCGAACCGCGACTTTCGCGCGCCCGGCGTCGGGTGCGACCGAGACAACGCCCTCGCCGTGCAGGCCGAGGTCGCGGAAGTGGCGGGCGAACAGCTGCTGCGCGGTCATGTGGTCGACGGGGATCGTGAAGAAGCCCTGAATCTGGCCCGCGTGCAGGTCCATCGTCAGCACCCGGTCGACTCCGGCCAGCTGGAGCGTGTCCGCGATGAGCCGCGCCGAGATCGGCTCGCGCGGTTTCGCCTTCCGGTCCTGGCGCGAGTACGGGAACCACGGGATCACCGCCGTGATTCGCTTCGCGGACGCAAGCTTGGCGGCCTGGATCATGAACAGGAGCTCCATCACGTTGCGGTCGACCGGGTCGCATCCGGTCTGGACGAGGAAGACGTCGGCGCCGCGGATCGACTCGAGGTAGCGGCAATACGTCTCGCCGTTGTCGAACTGCTCGAGCTGGATTTCACCCAGCTCCACCCCGAGCTGTCGCGCAATCGCCTCAGCCAGGTCGTTGTGCGACCGGCCGGAGAAGACCATCAGGCGCTTCAGGGGGCCCCGCTCGATCCAGTGGCCCATCGCCGGTGAGACGTCGACAGCAGGGGTCTCGGCCGACTCGAGGCCGGGAATCGCCACGGTCTCAGTCATCGGCTGCTCCCTTCCGCTGCTCGTCGACGTAGCCCTCCTTCGTTACCTGACGCGCACGCGCGACGGCCAGCGAGCCGGGCGGGACATCCTTGCTGATGACCGATCCGGCCCCGATCCAGGCATCGTCACCGATCTCCACGGGCGCAACGAACGCATTGTGGACGCCGGTCCTGACGTTGCGCCCGATCGTCGTCCGCCCCTTGGGGCGTCCCGGCTGGTGCGGGAAGTTCACCGTGATGTTCCCCGCCGCGATGTTGGTGTCCGCGCCGATCTCAGCGTCTCCGATGTACGACTGGTGGGGCACCTTCGTTCGTTCCCCGATGAGTGAGTTCTTGATCTCGACGAACGCGCCCGCCTTTGCCCCGGTCTCGAGCACTGTTCCAGGGCGAAGGTAACAGAAGGGGCCGACCAGCGTACCGGGGCCGATGGCCGAGTCGACCGCGACGACATGCGGGCCGACCTCGGCGCCGGTGGCGACCGTCGTGGAGCCGCGCAGGACGGTGAACGGCTGGACCGTGGAATCAGGCTCCAGCTCGACGCTGGGGTCGATCCACGTCGAGGCCGGGTCGACGATCGTGACCCCGGCGAGCATGTGCGCGTGGTTGATCCGGTCGCGCAGCGCCGCGGCGGCGGCCGCGAGCTCGGCGCGGGTGTTCACCCCCTCGCACTCGGCCGGATCCTCGGCCTTGTGCACGGCTACGCGCTCACCGGCCGCCACCAGGTCGCGGACGGTGTCGGTCAGGTAGAGCTCGCCCTGCGCGTTGTCCGGCTGCAGGCGCTCGAGGGCCGGCCACAGCTTCTGCGCGTCGAACACGTAGATCGAGGAGTTCACCTCGCGGATCGCGACCTGAGCCTCGCTCGCGTCGCGAGCCTCGACGATCGCCTGCAGGGTCCCGTCGGCGCCGCGGACAATGCGCCCGTACGCGCCCGGCTCCTCAAGCTCGAACGACAGCACCGTCGCCGCCGCGCCCTCGTCGCGGTGGGTCTGCACGAGGCGCCCGAGCAGGTCGGAGGTGATCGTGGCGGCGTCGCCCGTGACCACGAGCACGTCGCCGTGGAAGCCCTGGAGGCTCTCGCGCGCGGCTGCTGCGGCGTCGCCGGTGAAACAGTGAAAGATGCCCCGGAGAGCGCCTTTTTGATGCTCGCGGACGACACCAATGCTTTCTTTCATCGACTCACGGGAGTGGATCACGATAGGAATATTGTACTGCAGGGCCCACTCGATCTGCCGGTGAAAGGCGGCGTATTGCTCCTTTTCGAAGGTGCGGTCCCAATAAAAGTCCAGACCGATCTCGCCGACCGCCGCCCAGGGCCGGCGGGTTAGTTGGGTTTCCACGAACGCCAGTTGCGCCTCCCAATCCATCTTGACATGGCAGGGATGCAGTCCGGTCATCCCGACGCACTTACCGGGATAACGGGCCTCCAGGGCCAACAGCGCCTCCTGACAATGGCTGTCGATGGCAGGCAAAAAAAATTTATTAACTCCTTCTTTTTCAGCACGTTGAATTACTTCGTCAATATCCCGGCCAAATTCTTTGCTATAAAGATGGCAGTGCGTATCTATCAATTGCATGATTAACCTTATCGAATGTGGGTACAAATATCCCCAAAACCCATGATTCCGGCGATAACCATTTTACAAAGAAGGATCGACCGGAGGACCGCGGGAATGCGAAAACATCGAATGGACGCGGGCTTGCCGCGAAAAACCGGCGAGGAGTAAAAGTGCAAAAAATGGGGGTAAAGGTCCGGATTCCAGAAGATTCGTCAGCCCCGACTGACTAAATTACTTTGCACAGTTGAAAAAAAGATTTACCTTTAAATCAGTTTTCATAGGGTACGGATTAAAAACGGGCCAGGGTGTCTACCCAGGCCCAATTTTATTTTAGCAAAAACTGTTCCGTTCGAAATTTTTCCCAGTCCGGGAAAACGGTGAATCCCATCCCTCATTCGTATACCCACAAAGCCATTTTTTCTTCCCGTTTCCGACGCTTCATGACAGCGGTATTCCATCGAAGCGATAGCCCTCTCCGGAGAAATGTTCAAGGACTTTTGGCAGTGCGATCCGCAACCGATGCCAGGCTTTCTCGCTGTCGTGAAAAACGATGATGGAACCGGGCCGGGCATTACGGATCACATTTTGCCCGCAGCGTTGTCCATCCAATGAACGGTTAAAGTCTGCGCTGAGCACTTCCCACATGACGATCTTATAGTCGAATGGCTCTTTGCGGAGCAAAGCGGACTGGAAGGCGCCGATCCGGCCATAAGGCGGGCGGAAGAGATTGGAGTCGATCAGCCGGGCCGCTTCCCGGATATCGCCGAGATATTTCCGGTCGTCCGTCTTCCAGCCATTGAGATGATTCTGCGTATGGTTACCGACGCGGTGCCCTTCCATCAGTATCCTGCGATAGATGTGCGGATATTCCTGTACGTTCTTCCCGATGCAAAAGAAAGTGCCGATGGCGCCGTATTCTTTCAGCTGATCCAATACAAATGGTGTGGCAACAGGATGTGGGCCATCATCGAAGGTGAAATAAAGAACCCGCTCTTTTACCGGGATATTCCAGACGAGTTTCGAATAGAATTTCTTCAACCACCAGGGCGACCGTACGAAATAGAACATAAAACAAATTTAGGGAACGGGCGTCTCCCTGGTATAGGTATTTACATGGATAACATGCCCTTCCTGCCGGAAGATCGTTCCCTTGCCCTTTACGAATTCCTCCTGGCTCTTCTCGTCCTTGAGCAGGCGATCCATATATCGTTTCAGCGGCGGGTCTTTCAGCGTCACGGACGATCCGGATGCCAGGACATCGTCGATGTATCCATGCAACAGCGGATCGAGCTGCGGATAGAAAAGATCAGTTCCGTCAAAGATATCCGTACCGATGATCTTGTCCCCCGATATGGCAACAAAACCCACCACATTGCTGTCCGTCTTTGCAAATTTTTCTATAAAGAAGCGGAAATATTCATTTTGTGCAGCCAGGTATTTCTTGTCCTCATAGCGTGACAGATAGGACAGCGTTTTGTTCCTGAAGGCGCCGGCTTGCAGCTGCCGGTCGACCTCCCGCCAGATGGAGACCTGGTTGCCCGTGGAATCGAGCACCTTCCGCAAGTGCGGGTTGGCGAAATTCCCATAAGCAAACTTCTTTTCTTTCTGGCTCCACCTGCCTTCTTCCACGCACATCACCGGCACATACTGATCTTTTTCCATCGGTTGAAGGATGGTATCCCGCACGATCATCCGATCCTGGCGGCCTCCCGCGATGATCTCGCCGCCGGCGATATAGACGGGTTTTTTGCCACGAGTATTGAATCGCAGCCAATGGACATTTTCGAAGGAGGTGGTTCCGCGTTCGGTGACGGTGACCAATCCCTTCCGCAGGGCCTGATTAAGCGGTACAACATCCGGGTGCTGCATCTGCATCCCCGCCCCGGCTTTGTGCCGGATAGGGATGATCTTTAGATATTTGAATTGCCAGGAGCTGTCATAATCGACGAACAAGTTTTCATAGGTAATTTGTGCAGAGGCGGACAGCACAAGAAAAAACAAGCAAAAAGTCAACAAAAATTTCACTATCAGACATTTTTAATAAAAAAGCTTATTCCGGTACCTTTGCATTCTATGAGCAAAAAAGTCAGAGTTCGGTTTGCACCGAGTCCCACCGGGGGTCTTCACCTGGGTGGCGTCCGGACCGTCCTTTACAACTATCTCTTCGCCCGGCGTCACGGCGGCGACTTCATCCTGCGCATTGAAGATACGGATCAGGGCCGGTATGTACCCGGGGCTGAGGAATATATTATCGACAGCCTCAAATGGTGTGGTCTCGAACCGGATGAAGGGCCTCACAAGGGCGGACCCCATGGCCCTTACCGCCAAAGCGAACGCAAGGCCCTTGGCATCTATGAAAAATATGCCCTTCAGCTCATCAAACAGGGGCATGCATACTATGCGTTCGACACGCCGGAAGAGCTGGAGGTCATGCGTGAAAAATACAAAACGGCGGATAATCCTTCCCCACAATATAACCATACCCTACGCAAGAAAATGCGCAATTCCCTCTCGCTCGACCCGGCCGAGACGGAACGTCTGCTGGCCGAACGCACACCATATGTCATTCGTATCCGGCTTGACCCCGACCACGACGTACATTTCACCGATCTTATCCGGGGCGAAGTGCATTTTTCCACCAACGGTGTCGATGACAAGGTACTGCTAAAAGCGGACGGCATGCCCACCTATCACCTGGCTGTCGTCGTCGATGACCATCTGATGGAGATAACCCATGCCTTTCGCGGCGAAGAATGGCTGCCCAGCGCGCCTGTCCATATCCTTTTGTGGCGCTATCTCTTTGGCGAAGATAAAATGCCGCGTTGGGCCCACCTGCCGCTGATCCTGAAGCCAGAAGGCAATGGCAAATTGAGTAAGCGCGACGGCGACAGGTTGGGATTTCCCGTCTTCGCGATGAATTGGACCGATCCCCGGAGCGGGGAGGCCGCCACTGGTTTCCGCGAAACGGGGTTCCTGCCCCAGGCTTTTGTCAACCTTTTGGCCCTGCTGGGCTGGAATGACGGAACCGGGCAGGAGATATTCACGATGACGGAACTGGTGGACAGGTTCTCCCTGGACCGTGTCCATAAGGGTGGCGCCAAGTTCGATTTTGAGAAGGCCAAATGGTTCAACCACGAGTGGATAAAAAGGCTACCTGCGACGGAATACTCCGAACAGGTGGCCCCGTTGTTCGCTGCAGCGGGGATCGCTATCCCGCCGACAGACCTCGAGCGGCCCGATGAAGGACCGGCGGTGCCGATCATCCCGATCGTAGCCGATCCGCTGGCCGATCTCATTGGCGCCGTGCCGCCTTACAATGTGGCTGCCTATGATCCGGCGGTGAATGCCCTAACACCGCCCGCCAATCGATTTGAAAGGATCCTCGATCTTGTCAAGGATCGTTGCGCTCTCCTGCCCGAGTTTGTTGCGCAGGCGGGCTTCTTTTTTTTGGCGCCGGCGACGATCGACCTGGATCCCGTCAGACCGAAATGGAACGCTTCAAAGGAATTATTCTTCGCCGAATATATCCGTACCCTGGAGCTCAACGGCGACCTCGATGCGCATGCGCTGGAAGCCCAGTTCAAGGAAATGGCCGCTGCAGCAGCGATCAAGCCCGGCGAGCTGTTGATGCCGTTGCGTATCATGCTCGTGGGTGGCAAATTCGGTCCGCATGTGTTCGACATTGTTGTCCTCCTTGGCAGGGAGGAAACGATCCGGCGGATCAAACATATGCTCGGTCTGTTGAAAGGATGATCTTGTATAACCGGCAAACAAAATTTTATGTATAAAACCTTACACACCGACCTCACCGATGGCATCTTAACGGTTACGATCAACCGTCCCGACAAGCTGAACGCCCTTAACAAGGACGTCATGTCCGAACTATCGGAAGTGGTGAACGAGATCTATGAGAATAAGGATATCCGGAGCGGCATCATTACGGGCGCCGGCACCAAAGCGTTTGTCGCGGGCGCCGATATTTCCGAGTTTCTGGGACTTACAAAGGAGCAAGGTCAGGCGCTTTCCGCGACAGGTCACGATATCTACTTCCGAATTGCCTCCTGTCCCAAGCCCATTGCCGCGGCGATCAATGGGTTTGCGCTTGGCGGCGGACTCGAATTGGCGATGGCCTGCCATTTCAGGCTTTGTACCACCAATGCCCGGTTTGGCCAGCCTGAGGTAAATCTCGGACTCATTCCCGGCTATGGCGGCACTCAACGCCTGGTGCAACTGATCGGCAAGGGCCGGGCCATCGAGATGATGCTCTCCGCCCGAATGGTTGAGGCCACTGAAGCGCATGTCATGGGACTCGTCAACTATATCGTCGAAGAACAAAACGAACTCCTTGCGAGGACCCGCGAGCTCCTTTCGATCATCAATGAGAAAGCGCCGATTGCGATTGCCCGCATCATCGAGTGCGCCAATATTGCGGCCGGCGACGGCGCCTTTTATGGCTCGCCTGTCGTCTGGGAGAGCGATCCATTTGGCGGGGAAACCCGTGCCGACGACGGCAGTGGGGTACGCAATGGATTCCTTCGTGAGCAGGAGGCGTTTGGAGAGTGTTTCGGAACGGAGGATATGAAAGAGGGTGCGAAGGCCTTTCTGGAAAAACGCAAGGCGGTATTTACGGGGAAATAAAAAGAAGCCGCCTCTGCGAGGCGGCCTCTTCTTAAATAATCGGTATCGAGTGCGATACCCTTTCTTTGCCTGGCGCCACGGGCAGGCTCACCTGCAACACCCCATCGACATACTTTGCCTGGATCTGTTCTGCATCCACTGATTCATCCAATGCGAAGCTCCGGACAAATGCGCCTCGGCTGTATTCCCGGTGGACCCAGTCGGGGCGGGGGAAGCCGTCCGGCGGCATGTAAGAAATGATCAGCTCTCTTCCCTTGACTTCCAAGTTAAAATGCTCCCTGATCCTGCCCGGTGCAAACACCAGCATTTCATAGCTGGCGTCTGTGCGGTAAATGTTGACGGCGGCTCTTTCCATACTCCGGGCTTGCAGGTGCCGTTCCCTGCCCGCGTGATGATGGCCTTTTGCGGCCCAGAACTGATGGTAGTTCATGTTTTTCGCTTTTTTGCGTTAAAAAAATAATGGTACCATCAGGGGAGACGAACGAGCCGGGGGAATATTTTATTCTTTCTCCCATTCCTTCATCTCGCGGATGAACTGCCGCGTCCGCGCAATGGTCTTCCCCCCTTCATTATCAACCATCTGTTTGACCCAGCCCTTTTTACCCGCGTTCCCCGGCGTCACAGTCCTGAACACCCAGATCGTGACCAGCACCGCTGCAACCGTGATGATCCCGTGCGTAAGCCAAAAGACGGGGCCGGCCGTGCGGAAAGCATCAGGGGTCAAATAGAAGAGGGTATACGCCGGCGTCTGCAGAAAACCTACCCGCAGGGTCTGAATGATCGTCGCCTCCAGCATAGCCAGTTGCTTCTGCGCCCCAAGGATGCTGTCACTCATCCTGATCTGGAGGATCAGCAGCAGTTGCACAATATATCCGCCAATGGAATAGCCTGTACAGCACAGCACCACCACCGCAGAAAAGACAAACACCGGGTTGGTACGAAACCGCCAAAGCAGCGATCCGACGACAACATTCCAGCCGATACCTAAAAGGATCATCATGATCTTGAAAACGATCTGCCAGTTAAAGGCCCGATGCACTTTTTGTGTGGTGATCTCAGTCACCAGCCGATGGTTCAGCTCCATCTGCCGTTCCAGCCTGGCATCGGCCTCCTTCCACAATTGCTGAAATTCATCCGTAGTCATACGTTTAGTAATTAACTGTTTTAAATTCTTGTTTCAACCGACCCTTGATGCGGCTCAATTTCGTCGCGACGTTCGTTTCTGAAATACCAAGGATCTCTGCGATTTCCCGGTAGGGTCGTTCTTCGAGGTAGAGGATCATCAGAGCCTTGTCCAATTCATTGAGCGCTCGAATGAATTGTTGTAAAGCCTCGATCCGCTGTTCCAATTCCTCGTTTACGGGATCGTCGGCAAACTGCGCCTCCGCATCCAATGCGACGGTAACTCCGCCGCGGCTAGCCTTCCGGTAAAAGGATATCGCCACATTCAATGCAATCCGGTACATCCAGGTAGAGAATTTTTGGTTTTCGTCAAAGCGTTGAGCCGAACGCAATAGCTGGTACATCATCTCCTGCACCAGGTCGTCCCGGTCGCCGGCATTGCGGCAATAGGAATTGCTGATCTTATACAGGATCCCCTTGTTATCCTGTATTCGTTGCAGAAGATCGTTCGGGTTCATGCTATATTATTCGCCGGAAAGCGGGGAAAATCACAATTCCTCCAAAAAAAAACGGCCTGGCGGCCGTTTTTTTTTAGTATCCGAAGATCTCACTTAAACTTAGCACTTTCACTGTGCCGACCTTTTGAAGATCGTCTGTCTTTATCTTTTTATCACTTGCCACGACGCAATAAGTATAGGCCTTACCCGCCACCTGCTGTTCGTGGAATTGTTTCACATCGTTCATTGTCATCTTATCGAGGCTTTCGTACTCCCCTTTCCGCTGATCATAATCGAGTCCTTTTTGCTTTGCTTCGAGATAGGCGAACACGATGCCATCCTCCGTGAACCGCTGGGTTTCAAGATCTTTCTTCTCGCTGCTGCGTGCCAGTTCGAAACCCTGGTCCGAGGTGGGCAGATCGTTCAACAGAGAGTTCATCCCGCCGATAGCTTCGTTCATCTTATCGGCCTGGCAGCCGATATAGGCAAGGATATAGAAGGGATCTTCTTTCTTCGCAGGAGTGCCGTAGGTTGCAAAGGTCGCATAGGCAAGCGCCTTTGATTCACGAAGGGTTTGAAAGACGACCGAACCCATGCTGCCGCCAAAATAGTTGTCGAACACGTCTACGATGGGCTCTTTGCTGACATCATAGGGTCCCGAATTGTGGATCCAGCAGATCTCGCTTTGCACCATGTCGTAGTTAGCGAATAGCACCTGGTTAGCCGATTGCACGGCGAAGGGGAATTTCTTTTTCTCCGGGATCGGCGTCCATGCCGTGGGCAGTGGGTGGAGGTTTGTGATCTGGCTGACGAACGCATCCTGGGCCAACGGTCCATAATATATGATGGTGTGCTGATAGTTAAGCAGGTCATGCAGGATGCCGGTGAGATCTTCGGCCCTGATCGCGGCAACTTCGCTCGCGGTGAGCACTGTATTGAAAGGGTTCTTCTCGCCATACCGGGCGTAGCTGATAAGTCCCTGCATGATCGCATTTTTGTTCAGCTTGTTGTTCGCACGGGATTTCATCAGTCTGTCCTTCAATGCAGAAAGCGCTGTCGTATCGGGAAGGCAATTGTGCAGCACATCCTCGAACAAGGTGACCGCCTTTCCGAAGTTCTCCTGTAACCCGGTGATGCTGACCGTGGTTACGTCGTTGGAGGCACTGACACTGAAATTACAGGCGATATCGTAAAAGGCTTTGCTGATCTCCGCGGTCGGATGCTGGGACGTGCCCAGGAACTGGAGGTACTGTGCGGCAAGAGGCAGGAGCCGGTTGTTGAAATTACCCATTTCAAGGCGGTAGTACAGATGAAACAGTTCGTTGTCCTTATTTTGAACATAGAGGACGTCTGCGAGACCGGCCTTTCCATGACCGATCCCTGTCTGGAAATCCAGCCATTGAGGGCTGACCGCGGTCGTGGGCGTGGCTTCCAGCTTCGTCAGAAAAGCCGATTTCTTGTCCTTATTTGTTTCGACCGGTGTGATGGGCGGCTTGTCCACCTTTACGATGCTCTTGTCCTCACCTTTCCGTTTATAGAGGAGGACATAATTATTGCCGATGTATTTATTGGCTACGCGAACCACTTCCTCCTTCGTCACCTTGGCTTCTTCATCCAGCTCGCCGATCTCGAGGTCCCATTTCGTCGCGCGGGTTTGGATAAAGCTCGACATCAGAACGGAGACCCGGGCCTCGTTCTTTTGAAACCCTTCCAGTTCCGTCAATTTGCCATTTGCGACGATGGCCCTGATCAGGCTCGCGTCAAAATCTCCCTTCTTTAGCTTCCCGATCTGTTCCATCAGGAGATCCTTCACCTGTTCGAGCGTCTGGCCCTGTTTCGGTGTACCATTGAAGATGAGCATTCCATAGTCCTTGTATTGATTCAGGGAGCAGTTGGAACCCTGCACCTTCTGCTGCTTGTTGAGATTGAGATCGAGCAAACCGGCTTTGCTATTGTAGAAGATGCTCGAAATAAGATCGAGTACGAAGGCGTCATGGGTATCCACGGCGGGGGTCCTGAAGGCGATGCGCATGTTCTCGGCGCTGGGGCCGAGGATGTCCTTTACCACGGGGGCCGTCAGATCGCGTTCCGGCGCGGGGTTATAGAGTTGCACCGGTTTGGATTGCATATAGGCGAAGGCCTTGTCTATTTTCTTTATGAGATCGTCAAACTCAAAATCGCCGGCCATGATCACGGCCATATTGTTTGGTACATAATAGGCGTGGTAATAGTTGCGGATAGCCTTTAGCGAAGGGTTCTTCAGATGCTCGATCGTTCCGATGGTTGTCTGCTGACCATAGTTATGAGTGGGGAAAAGGTAGCGCTGGGTCGCTTGAAGCATCTTCGATCCGTCGTTGTCGAGCGTCCTGTTCTTCTCTTCATAGACTGCTTCCAGTTCGGTATGGAAGAGCCGGAAGATGGGATTGCGAAACCGTTCGGCCTGGATGATCAGGAATTTATCCATGGCATTCGAGGGAATATCCTCTTCGTAGACCGTTTCCTCCACCCAGGTATGGGCGTTGGTGCCCTGCGAGCCGATGTCGGTCATCAGCTTGTCGTATTCGTTGGCGATGGCATAGTGTGAAGCCACGCCGGAGACGCTGTCGATCCGGTGATAGATCTTTCGGCGGGCGGTGGAGTCCTTTGTGGAATTGTATTGCTCGTACAGGGCGTCTATCTGGTCGAGATAGGGCTTTTCCTTTGTCCAGTCCAGGGAACCATACTGGTTAGTACCCTTGAAAAGCAGGTGTTCCAGGTAGTGGGCCAGACCGGTATGATCCCGGGGATCGGTATTGCTGCCGGCCCGAACTGCGATACGCACCGCTACCCGCGGTTCCTTGTGGTTGGGGCTCAACAGTACGGTCAGCCCATTGGGAAGGGTATAGAGCCGGGTTTGCAGGGGGTCGTTGGTCACATACTTATAGGTATAGCCCCCGGAGGAACCCTCTTTCCATTGGTGTTTCGGATTTGTGTCCTGGGCATGGGCTGCCAGAGATGCCGACAGGAGGCCCGCGAGAAATAGTGAAGAGAATTTGGTTACTGTCATAGTGTTAATGCTTTTGCGGCCGCCCCGCGTTTGGGGAGCTTAACAAATGACGCAAATTTTAGCCATTTAACCCAAACCGTCCATACATTTTCGCCCCGGAGCCCTAACTTTGGGTCCGCAAAAACAGCAGTATGGAATACAGGATCGAAAAAGATACGATGGGCGAGGTTCAGGTTCCCATCGATGCCTATTATGGCGCTCAAACCCAACGTAGTGTAATAAATTTTCCCATTGCCCAGGATATCAACAAAATGCCGAAAGAGATCATCCGGGCCTTTGGGTATCTGAAGAAAGCTGCTGCACTCACCAATCTCGAAGCCGGAATACTCCCAAAGGAGAAGGCCGATCTCATCGGCAAGGTCTGTGATGAGATACTCAGCGGCAGCCTGGACGCCTATTTTCCGCTGGTGGTGTGGCAAACCGGGAGCGGGACACAGAGCAATATGAACGTCAACGAGGTGATCGCCTTTCGCGGTCATGTCCTCAACGGCGGAAAGCTCACGGATAAGGAAAAATTCCTGCAGCCCAATGATGATGTGAACAAGTCCCAGTCTTCGAACGATACCTTTCCGACGGCGATGCATATTGCCGCCTACAAGATCCTGATGGAGACGACGATGCCGGGGATCGAAGCCTTACGGAATACGCTGGCTGAAAAGAGCAGGAAATACATGAAGGTGGTAAAGATCGGCCGTACCCATTTCATGGACGCCACCCCTCTTACGGTGGGCCAGGAGCTGAGCGGCTACGTCGCCCAGCTGGAACATGGGCTTAAGGCGATCAAGAATTCGCTGGCGCATCTTTCCGAACTCGCCCTCGGCGGCACGGCAGTCGGCACGGGGATCAACACTCCTCCGGGATATGCGGAGAATGTCGCAAAGAAGATCGCGGAGCTTACGGGACTGCCCTTTGTCACCGCCGCCAATAAGTTCGAGGCGCTGGCCGCCCATGACGCTATTGTCGAAGCACATGGCGCATTGAAGACCGTCGCCGTCAGCCTGATGAAGATAGCCAATGATATCCGCATGCTCAGTTCGGGGCCGCGGAGCGGCATCGGCGAGCTGCATATTCCCGACAACGAGCCGGGTTCATCCATTATGCCCGGGAAGGTCAACCCCACGCAATGCGAGGCACTGACCATGATCGCCGCGCAGGTTCTCGGCAATGATGTCGCCATCAACGTCGGCGGAGCAATGGGCCACTTTGAGCTGAATGTCTTCAAACCCGTGATGATCTACAACTTTCTTCACAGCGCCCGGCTTATCGGAGACGGTTGTAACAGCTTTAACGAGCACTGTGCCAAGGGCATCGAGCCGATAGAGGCCAACATCAAGAAGCATGTCGACAATTCGCTGATGCTTGTTACCGCGTTGAATACCAAGATCGGCTACTATAAGGCCGCCGAGATCGCCCAGAAGGCGCATAAGGAGGGTACGACGCTGAAGGAGATGGCGGTGAAGCTTGGACACCTGACGCCGGAGCAGTTCGATGAGTGGGTGCGGCCGGAGAATATGGTGGGGAAAATACAATAAAAAAAGTCACTGCCAGGCAGCGGCTTTTTTATGCAATCCTGTCCGACCTCGCATCTTATATTCGAATCAACCTCTTTCCCCATGACACAGCTTCGGACGGGGCTCCTCGCCCTCCTGATGGCGGCGGTATCCTGTGCGTCCAGCCAGACATCCAATCGTGGTGAGTTCGCTGACCAGCCCAACGGGCTGATGTATGCCGATTCGAATATGCGGATGCTCGGCCATATGGTCGACTCCCTTAATATCCGTTTTCGCCATTGCGATCTTGCGCATACCTATTATTCCAATCCCCAGGGAAGATTCTGGCATTTGGAGTTTGCAAGCACCACCGACAACCTGGCCAGGCTGCGTGGCGACCTGGCGCGAAACAAATCCCTCGACTATCTGCTAAGCACCTATAAAGATGTTCTGAAGAAAATGGATACTACCGGATTCATCGTCGAAGCGCATTTCAACGGTGATGAAAGGGAATATGTCTATCTCACCGGCGAACCCGAAAATGGGTATGAATCCAACTACTCTCTCAATCGGGGGAAAGAAAGGTTACCGTCCCGGGAATGGGTTCAAAGGTTCGACCCGAAAGATAAATACACCAAGGAAAATTCGGTGGACGCCTGGTACCTGCCACAGCCGCTGGCCAGGCAGCGGATCCCGGATGAATATGCGCGCTACCTGCAATATGCCGACTGCATGATCGACACCAACACGACCATCTTCCTCACCCAAAAACGCAACCGCCCTCGCCAGGAATCGGACGATGCAGCATATAAGGCGCTTGTTGCCTATCTCAACCAAAAAACGAATGCCCGGAAAAAAGGAAAGGACGACTGGGAGTATAACTATTTAAGTGAGAGGAAAATCGAATTTGCGGAAACCCATTTGCGCAACGACGAAAGGTTCATGCAATTGCTGGAGGATGCGGTAGAGTCCTGCATCGAATACGATGATAGCCGCGGCGACCTCGAAGCGTTGACGGCCGCCGTCCTTTCGAAGGCAAAAGCGCTCGAACTAAAAAGACACCGCATCGTCGCCGGCATGTGCAGCCAGGATCAATCACCCAGGCTTCATGCCCGGAATATCGCCATCCTCGCGGCCGAGACGAATTCCTGGGATATCTTCCTGCGTGCCCACCTCGACATCATGAACGACCGGTTCGAACGGCGGAGTGATGGAAGCTACGCCTATGGAGGCCGCAAGACCTATCTGAAGGAGCTGGAGGTATTGGACATCGATGTCATTGATCTGATGTTCGGTCTCACTCTTCGCGCGGCAGATCTTCCCGAACACCATTATTACGGGACGGTTTGGCGCCTTGGTTGGGCGATGAGCGAAAGCAAGGACAAGGGCCTTTTCGAGGACAAAATCCTGCATATGCTGAAGGACCGCCGTTTGGACGAGTTCAATCGCGGGTTGCTGTTCATCCTTTATCATAGCTATCTCAACCACCTGGATGACAAGGCGATGGTCGCTGAGAGGATACGCGTGCTCCAGCAGGCTGCGGACGAATTCCCTGGAAGCATCAAGGCTGCGTTGTTGGCCATGAAATAGTTATATTTGATGCGCGATACAAACGCCGGTGACAACGAGATAGTCATAAAACCCCCGAACCATGACAAAAGTGATGTCCGCTACCCTGTTTGCGCTCATAGCCACCTTTGCATCCGCACAAAGCGATACGCGCCTTCCAACCTTTGCTACAAAAGGTCAGGAGTGGGAATATCGCAATTACATGCCCTATTTGGGAATGTTTATAAGAAGAGATGACCGGGAGGTTACGACCTTCGTGTATAAAGTGGTTGTTGTAAAAGACAGTGCGGGTTCTTCTTATTGTCACATCATCAAGACTGGTACGGCAGCAAAGAACCCGGAACATGAGTGGCACAGAGATTTTGTCGTGCGGGTCGACAGCCAGTCCCTGACGCTCCCGGTGGACTATTATCTTAACGATACGGTCTTTCAGTGCGATTTCTCCGGCGGCGCGGCCATGAGAGGGGTGGGCATTGCCACCCAGTTGTCTGGTGACAGCCTCTGGTATCCGTCATCACTGGATAGCACGGCCAGTCTGCCCCTCACAGAATTCTTCATTCAACAGCGCGTCCATGATCCGGCGGCAGCGATGTACAAAGCAGATCATCCTGCGGGAATGCCGGGCAATTACAAAATCAAGTCAAAAGGTGCGATCATCAGCAGGAATATTGTTGGCGTCCAGAAGATCCGCACCCAGGCAGGGGAGTTCGTTTGCCTCCATATACATCTCCATGTTCAATACGAAAAGCCCCGTATTGCCAATGATATTGACGAATTCTATTGTCCCACGGTGGGTCTTGTCCGGAGCCAGGACAAAGCCGGCAATCTGATGGAGCTGACGCGCGTCAGAAAAAAGCGCTGAGCATAAAAAAGGCGATGCAGGTGAGCATCGCCGCTAAGATCGTGTAATGACGAATCGTTAAGTTTACACCCATTTACATAAAGAACTGCTCCGAAACGATCTTCCCGTCCTTGACATTGTACACGCAAAGTTCGGTCATCGCCATGCGGCCGCGTTCTTTCATTGTAACATCCATGTGCATCGTCAGTGCGAAGGAACTGTCGCTTACCAGCGGATCGGACACGCTCATACCGTGATACTCTTCCACCATTTCGCTCCATTTCTTGCCCTTTTCGATAATGGCTTCCAACCCTTTTGTCTCCTGCTCGAAATCCGGCGTGCCATGCGGCTCGATGCTGACCGCGTCTTCCGCATAAAGCTCTTTTTGAGCAGTTTCGAATTCGCCTTTTCTGCAGAGCTCGGCCAAACGGTTGGCGATCTCTGTTGTGGACATGACTGCAGTTGTTGTTGACATAAAATAGTATTTTAGGGAAGGTACAGAAATTTCAGAAGCGGCCGACTCATGGAATCGCCTTTTTTCGGGGCTTCATGCAACATTAATATTGGCTTGCACGACCCTTAGCCGAAGCCTTCGTCATTATGCAAAAAGACTGCCATGTTCAAGAACTATTTCACCCTCGCCCTTCGTAACCTTCGGCGCAACAAGGTCTTTACGATCATCAACATTCTCCGGCTCGCCC
>Ga0081540_1001321_pt1 | contig 21638 bp, 20 predicted proteins | sample TabmetS2T1R1_FD_71024 | JGI IMG/M metagenome (GOLD analysis project Ga0081540, IMG submission 71024) | Tabebuia heterophylla rhizosphere microbial communities from the University of Puerto Rico - S2T1R1 | ecosystem: Host-associated > Plants > Roots > Rhizosphere ... | reverse complement strand
CATCTCGTCGATCAGCGTCGCATAATCCTGCGGCGTTTCACGCGTGTCGTCGTAGAGGCCCGAGCAGACCGTGAAGTCGGCCTGTTCGATCGGCGCGAGCTCGACGTTGAGCCCCTCGAAGATCGGCAGATCACGCTCGGGCCCGACATGAAACACGCGCTCGCCGGCGCGCTCGGCGACCAGTGCACGGGTCACGTCGCCGGAGCTGACGATCGCATCATAGGCCTCGCGCGGCACCTTGAGCGCGTCGATGAAGGTCTGCACGAAGTCGCCTGGCCGCGGCGCATTGGTGATCAACACCACGGTGCCGCCCTGGCTGCGGAACTTGACCAGTGCTGCGCAGGATTCCACGGTCGCGGCGACGCCATTGTGGACCACGCCCCAGACGTCGCAAAGCAGGACGTCGTAGCGTGGAGCAAGCGTTGCGAAATGGGCCGTCAGGGGAGGCGTGGTGGCGGACATGAGATGCGATAAGTGGCGGTGCGCAGGATGCAGGAGGTCGGTCAGCTGCGCCCGTCCATAGACGATTGGGGCCGCCGCATCAAATGCGCCGCGCGATCTGGCTCAGCCCGGACGAGCGGCGCGCCGGCGCGGCCTCCCCGCGTGCCGCAGTTTGTATGCGCGCCGGTGCGGCGGGCGGCACCGCCTGAGCGGCCTCGACAGGCCTGCCGTTGTCTGCAATGCCCTGCAGCGCTTCGGCGCGGACCGGCCGCGGCGGCGAGAACACAAAACCCTGTCCGAAGCGCACGCCGCACTCGAGCAGATCGACCACCGATCCCTCGCTCTCGATGCGTTCGGCGATGAGATCGATCCCGAAGCGGCGGAGCAGGTCGGCGAGGTCGGCCGGATCGATGTCGCTGGTGACCGGGACCCGCTTGAGCAGCACGTCGGCTCGCACCTTGACGTAACGGAAGCCGCGGGCGAGCAGGTCGCGCGGCTCGAACCGCAGATCGCTGACATTGTCGAGCGAGAACCGATAGCCGCGCTCTGCGGGCGCGGGGGGGCTCCCCGGCCCCCTCGGCCCCGCCCGCCGCCGCTGGGCGCGGCTCCCCCGCCCCGGCTGCCGGCCTCCCCCGGAGCGTTCCGGCGCCCCGTCCCGCCGCCCCGGCACCGGTCCCGAGCCGTTACATCCTCAGCGTCACGGCCGGGCCGGCCCGGGGCCAGCGCTTCCGGCTGATGGCCAACGGCTGCAGCGTCGGCCGCCAGCGCGGGGCCATCCTCTTCGCCGACGACGCCTTCGTCTCCCCCCATCACGCCGCCTTCCGGATCCGGGAAGGACAGCTCACGGTGAAGGACGAGGACAGCACCTCGGGCGTCTACGTCGCCATCACCACCCACGAGCTGCTGATGCCCGGGGCGCTCTTCTCGGTGGGCCCCCACGTCCTCCGCTACGCCGGCCCGCTGCTCCCCCGCGCCGCCGAGCCGGGGAAGCCCAGGGTCTACGGGGCGCCGGTTCCGCAGGCCGGCGGGCTGTGGGGGCTGGAGGAGATCCTCATCGGGCTGCGGCCCGGACGGGCGGTGGTGACCGCGCAGCCCGCGCTCACCCTCGGCTCCTCCGGCGCGGATCTGGTCTTCGCGCCGGATCCCCAGCTCGCTGCGCGCCACTGCGAGATCAGCCCCGCGCCGCAGGGAGCGGTGCTCCGCGATCTCTCCGGCGGCCTCGGCACCTTCGTCCGCCTCGGCGCACAGGAGCGCCCGCTCAAGCAGGGTGACCGGGTGCGCATCGGGCAGCAGACGCTGACCGTCGAGCTCGCGGCCTGAGCCCCATCGAGCGGCGCTGCATCAGCGTCCCCATGCCGGGGCCCGAGCCCCGACGCTGGCGCTAGCGCGTCGAGAGCGGCTGCTCCACGTCCGGGTACCACTCGCGCACGACCGAGCGCGCCGGCGACCCCGGTGACTCCTTCAGCGCCCGGGCGAAGAAGCCGCGGGCCTCGGCCTCGCCCTCGTTGCCGCGCAGCCGGGCCAGCATCCCGAGCTTCAGGGCCACCGCCGGGCTCGGCTCGGCCTCGAATGCCTCGAGGTACTTCGAGCGGGCGAGCGCCTTGTCCCCGGCGAGGTAGAGGTTGTCGCCGTCCTGCACCAGCGCCGCGGCCCGCGCCGGGTCCCGCTTCTCCGGCGGGACCTCCCGCGCCCAGGGCTGGACGGCGCTGACCACCGCCGGAGCAGTCGTCGTCGAGTGTCCGGGAGTCTCGGTCAGCGGCTTGAAGGCCAGCACCCCGGCCCCGGCCGCGGAGACCAGGACCAGCGCCCCGAGGCCGAGCTGCAGCCCGCGCCCGGTGCGCCGGGGCCGTCCGCGGCTGGCGACGGTGGGCGCGTTCCCCAGCGTATCCTCGGTCGAGCCCACCGCCCCGAGGGGAATCGGGACCCGGGCGGTCCGCGGCGCGTGCACCGCCTCGGCGGCCGGGAGCAGATTCAGCGAGTCGAGGAAGGCCACCGCGGTCTGCGGCCGGTCCGCGGGCTCCTTCCGCAGCGCCCAGAGGATGAGCGCCTCCAGCTCCCGGCTGCAGCTGCCGGGGCGGAGCACGTTCGGCGGAGGTGGATCCTCGGTGAGGTGCTTGGTGGCGTAGCCCATCGCCGAGTCGGAGCTGAACGGCAGCTGCCGGGTGACCATCTGGTAGAGGAGCACGCCCACCGAGTAGAGGTCGCTCCGGGCGTCGAGCTGCGCGCCCCGGGCCTGCTCCGGGCTCATGTACTCGGGCGTGCCGCAGACGAAGCCGGTCCGGGTGAGCGACGGGCCCTCCTCCGAGCTTCCGTCGACGATCTTCGCGATGCCGAAGTCGAGCACCTTCACCACGTCCGACTCGCCGCCCCGCCGCGCCATCACCATGACGTTCTCGGGCTTGAGATCGCGGTGGATGACGCCGGCCTGGTGCGCATCGGCCAGGGCGGAGAGCACCTGGGTGACGATGCGGATCACCCGCGGCTCGGGAAGGGGCCAGTCGTCGGTCAGGACCTGGTGGAGGTCGCGGCCGTCCACGAACTCCATGGCGATGAACAGCGCGCCGTCCTCGGTCTGGCCGAAGTCCAGCACGTCGATGGAGTTGGGATGGTTCAGCCGGCTCGCCGCCTTGGCTTCCCGCTGGAAGCGGGCGACGGTCCGCGCGTCCCGCTGGAGCGTGGGATGGAGCAGCTTCAGGACCACCGGCTTCTCCAGCACCAGCTGGTTGGCGCGGTAGACCCGGCCCATGCCGCCCTCGCCGAGCAGCTTCTCCACCCGGTACTTCCGGGCGACCACCTGTCCCAGGTACGGATCGCCCTCCGCTTCCCGAGGCAGCGCGTTCCCGCAGGCCCCGCAGAACTGGGCATGGGGAGCGGTCTCGGTGGAACAGGAAGGGCAGTTCACGACCAGAAGCCGACGCTCCCACTCCTCGGGCAGCGCCGCAAGGCTGCGTGGTACGCTGCGAATGCCCAACGCTTCCGGATGGCCTTCTGCCCTCGCTGCGATGCGCCCAATCCCGATGAGGAAGATCGCTGCACCCGCTGCGGAGCCTCGCTGGCCGGGGGGACGATGGTGATGGGACCCCCGAGCGCCGCCAGGCCACAGGTCAGCTTCCGCGTCGTTCGCGCCGACGGCGGCCCCGAGATGTCCGTCCCGATGGCAGGTGAGACCCTGACCTGCGGAACCCGCGCCGACCTCACCTTGCCCGACGACCCCTTCATCGCCCCCGTGCAGGCGCGGTTCTTCTTCTCCGGGCAGCGGCTCGCCATCGAGGACCTCGGTGGCGGCAACGGCGTCTTCGCCCGGCTGAAGAACGAGCGCGAGCTCCCGGTGGGGGGCGAGCTCCGGCTCGGACGGCAGCGCCTGCTGCTGGAGGCCATCCCTCCGGTGACTCCCGGCGACGGCGGCACCATCGCCTGGGGATCGGCCGACCCGGGGTTCAAGCTGCGCATCGTCCAGCTCCTCGAGGGCGGCATGCGGGGCGCGGCCTTCTGCCTCCGCGAGGGGGAGAACCTCCTCGGCCGCGAGGTGGGCGACATCACCTTCCCCGGTGACGGGTTCGTCTCCGGCCGCCACGCGGTGCTCAACGCCCGCGGAGAACGACTCACGGTGAAGGACGTGGGGAGCTCGAACGGCACCTTCCTCCGCATCGCCGCACCGAGCTTCGTCGAGCACGGCGATCAGTTCCTGGTGGGGCGGGAGCTGGTGCGGGTGGAGATCGGCGCCTGAGTTGCAGCCCGCCCTCCCCGCCTCCGGTCAGGGCAGCGCGGCGCTCGAGGGGACGGCGGCGCGCTGGGGACCGGTGCTTGGCCTGGCCGGCCTGCACGCCGCGGTCAGCATCGCCTGGGTTGCCTACAACCTCTGGCTGGTCGACCTGCTCGTCCGCGCCGGCTTCGACGCCTGGCTCGCGACCGTCATCCTGACGGTGGAGGGGGTCGCCGGCGGCCTGCTCGAGCCGCTGATGGGCGCGCTCTCCGACCGGGTGCGCACCGGGCTCTTCCGCCGCTTCTACCTGGTGATGGGCGGGGTTCTCCTAAGCGCCTTCGTCTTCCTCGCCCTCCCGCTGGCGGCGATCGGCGCGCGGCCCGGCCCGGCGTCGCTGGTGCCGGCCCTGCTCATCGCCTGGGCGCTGGCGATGGCGGTGTTCCGTGCGCCGGCGCTCTCGCTGCTCGGCCGCTACGCCCGGCCGGGAGCGCTCCCGCTCGCCGCCTCCGTCCTCACCGGCGCCGGTGGCCTGGTCAGCGCGGCGGCGCCATCGGCCCGGGCCTGGCTCCTCGCGCTCGGCCCCGGCCCAACCTTCGCCGCGGCCTCCATCGCGCTGGTGACCAGCGCGCTGGTGGTCCGGGGGCTGGACCGGAGAGAGTCGTCCACCGCCGCCCCGGTGGAGGAGCCCGCACCGCTCGCCGGGACCCAGATCCACGCAGCGTGGGTGCTCCTCGCGATCGGGACGAGCTCGGCGCTGGCCTTCCGCTTCCTCCTCGCCGGGCTGCCGCGCGCCGGAGCCGGACCCGGCGCCACGGCCGGGGCAATCACCACCGCCTTCTTCCTCGGGCTGGCGGTGGCCGCCGTTCCCGCGGGACGCATCGCCCTGGGCCGCGTCGGAGGCGGGCCGGTGACCGTCACCGGGCTCCTGCTCCTCGTCGCCGGCGCGGCAGCAGTCCCGGTGGCCGAGGGCGCCACGACGGTGCTCCTTCTCGCCGCGCTCCTCGGGGCGGCGCTGGCCGCGCTCCAGAACGGGCTCCTCGCCTGGTCCCTGTGCGCGGTCCGCACCGAGCGCGCCGGGCTGGGACTGGGGCTCCTGCTCGGCGGCGGAGGCTTCGGCCTCGCGCTCTTCAACCTCGTGCTCTCGGTCCGGAAGCCGGATCCGACGCGGGCGCTTCTGGCCGCAGCCGGCCTCTACGCCCTCACCCTCGGGCTGCTGGCGGTGCTGCGGCGCACGGTGCGCGCGCAGCCCGGGGGCTGAGGCTCAGCCGTACGATTTTTCCTTCTTCTCCTGCTCTTCCTTGCACCGGATGCAGAGGGTGGTCACCGGGCGGGCCTCGAGCCGCTTGGGAGCGATGGGCTCCTCGCAGCGCTCGCACACGCCGAACGTCCCGTCCTCGATGCGGCTCAGCGCCTTCTCGATCTTCTTGAGGAGGAACTTTTCCCGGTCTCGAAGGCGGAACACCATCGACTGTGCATACTCGCTGGAGGCGAGGTCGATCTCGTCCGGGAGGTCGTCGGTGTCGAAGTTCGACTCCTCCATGAGAGTCTTCTTCGCCTGGTCGAGGAGCGCCGACCGACTGTCCTCGAGCATCTTCCTGTAGCGCTTCAGGTCTTTCTGATTCAAAGGTGCGACTCCGTGACCCTGCCGTGCGCCCGGGGTGAGGAGGCGCCGATGTCGGCCGCCGAGCACCCCGGAAAAAAAGGCCGCGGAGTCTTATCTGGCGCCTGGGTGAAGTCAAGGTAACCTGGCCCGCCCATGGCGGATCCGGAGAAGACGACCCGTCTGGAGGTGACCCGGTTCGACCGGGAATTCCTGCGTTCCGCGCTGGCGCTCGCCGCCAAGCCGGACATCGACCACTTCCTCTTCATCTGCGACACGCCGATCGCCTCGGACGACCTCCGCCGCAAGCAGGCCAGGAAGAAGCTGGTCTACGCGGTGACCGCAGAGCCCATCGCCGCCGAGCTCCAAGCCAAGAAGCAGCGGGCGCTGGTCATCCCCGCGTACGACTACAGCCGCGTGGAACGGGTGAAGGTGGCGCTCGTCTCCGCGCTCGCTCAGGGGGCGTTCAAGGAGGGGGACCTGGTTCTCTGCATGACCGGCCGGGTCGGTCACCCGCCGGACACGCTCATGCAGATGCGCATCGGCGGCTCGCTCGACGACCGGGTGGCGATCGAGGGCATCAAGCTCGGCGAGGAGTTCAACAGCCAGGTGGTGGACGCCCTCATCCAGCTCGCTCTCCAGATTGGCCAGGAGGGGTACGAGGGGCACCCGGTCGGCACCATCATCACCATCGGCGACCACAACGCCGTGCTGGAGAAGAGCCGGCAGATCACCATCAACCCCTTCCAGGGTCTGGGAGAGAGCGAGCGCAACGTGCTCGACCCCCGGATCCGCGAGGCGATCAAGAACTTCTCCGTGCTCGACGGCGCGTTCGTGATCCGCGAGGACGGCGTGGTGCTCTCCGCCGGCCGCTACCTGTCCGCCGGCGACGAGGACGCCAAGGTCCCGCTCGGCCTCGGCGCGCGGCACGCGGCGGCAGCGAACATCACCGCGGCGACGCAGTGCCTGGCGCTCGTGGTGAGCCAGACGTCCGGAGCGGTCCGCCTGTTCAAGGACGGCGGCATCCTCCTCGAGCTGCACCAGAGCGCCCGGCGCACCTGACGGCGAAACCACGCGTCGGTGGTCTCGGCGTCAGTCCCCGGAGGCCTCGCGGTCCTCGCGCCACACCTCGGCCAGGGCGTGGGCGCGCTCGATCTCGTCCCGGGCGGCGTCCACCGCCACCAGCCGCCGGATGCGGTCGGCGCGGGAGCGCTGCGCCTCGGCGGCGAGGGCGGTTCCCGCGGTCAGTCGGGCCGCGGCGAGGTCCCGCTCGGAGCGGAGGCGGTCCACCTGCCCTGCCACCCGGCGCGCGGCCTCCTCGAGCTGGGCGACGTCGGTCTCGGTGCGGGCCAGGTCCTCGCGGAGCCCCTCCGCACGGCGGTCCTCCCGCTGCGCATCGGCGTCGAGCACCTCGGCGGTCCGTCCGTCCCCACCGGCACGCGCCCGGTCTGCCCGGTCTCGAAGCGCCCGCGCCACCTGCTCCATGCCCGACAGCTCGCGGCCGAAGCGTGACCGCGCGGTGAGGAGCGTCGCCGCCGCGCGCCGGAGCTCGGCTGCCTCGCCGGCGAGGTCCGAGACCAGGTCGTCGTACGCCGCGATCGGATCCGGCGCGGGAGCCGCACGCCGGCGGAACCACCGGAAGGCCATCGCCCGGAAGCCTACGCCGCTCGGGACCCGGGACGGGGCGAAACGTTCGAGCGGTGACGGCACACCAACTCGTGACGCCCCTCCGGGAAGAACCTCCCGGCCCGGAGCGACAGCACAGTTGTCACCAGTTTCTCGCAGGCGATGAAACCGAACGCCTGTCTCGAACGTCTAACGGGTGAGGAGGTCGGTGACATGGCGATCGCGCTGACGCCATCGCAGCTGAAGGCCATCTGCCCGGACGCGCCGGCCAGCGCCGTCCTCAGCCTCAACTCGATCCTGGCTCGCACCGGCGGTGTCACGCACCTCCGGGCGGCGATGCTGGTCGCGCAGCTCGCCACGAGCTCCGGCTCCTTCCGGCGCCTCGAGGAGGAGGACGGGCCGCACCGTCCGTCCGCCCCCTACTTCGGCCGGTCGTGGGTCCAGCTGAGCGGACGCCGGAGCTACCGCGAGGCGGGCGCCGCGCTCGACCTCGACCCAGGCCGTGCCAAGTCCGTCGACTCCTTTGCCGGGGCGGCGCTCAGCGTCCGGACCTCGACGTCGAGCCTGCGGGCGTTCCAGTTCAGGGTCGCGAACGCGGGCGAGCGGGCCCACGGCGTCGTCGTGCAGGGCAGCTGCGCAACGGTCCTGCTGGCACCCGCCGACGCGCGCGCCCGGCTGAGCACGAAGATCTCGACCTACACCGACCCGGTCGCGCCCGGCCGCCACCACTTCCGGCACCGCTGTCCCGCCGGCTGGACGGCGCTCGGGGCGGGCTTCGCGCTCACCACCGGCTCGGTCCGGATCGACGGGGCCGCGGCCGTCGGCCCGAACGGGAGCTGGTGGGTGAGGAACACCTCCCCCGCGCCGCTCGCCGCCCAGCTGCAGCTGACCTGCGCGCGCGTCGGCTAGCCGTCGAAGTTCTGCCAGTACCGGCTCGGCGTCGGGCCCTGCTGGCCCTGATACTTCGAGCCGAGCTCGCCTGACCCGTACGGGGTCTCGGCGGCCTCGGTCAGCTGCACGAACGACAGCTGGCCGATCTTCATCCCGAAGTAGATCGTGATCGGCAGGTTCGCGACGTTCGAGAGCTCCAGCGTCACGTGCCCGTCCCAGCCGGGGTCGATGAAGCCGGCGGTCGAGTGGATCAGCAGCCCGAGGCGGCCGAGCGAGCTCTTGCCCTCGAGGCGCGCCACCAGGTCGTCGGGCAGCGTCACCCGCTCGAGCGTCGAGCCGAGCACGAACTCGCCGGGGTGGAGGATGAACGGGCGGCCGTCGTCGATCTCGACCAGCTCCGTCAGCTCCTCCTGCGGCTCCTTGACGTCGATGAACGGGTAGCGCGCGTTGTGGAAGACGCGGAAGAAGCGGTCGACGCGCACGTCGACGCTCGAGGGCTGGAGCAGCGCCTCGTCGTAGGGGTCGATCCCGATCCGACCCTCCGCGAGCAACCGCCTGATCGTCCGGTCGGAGAGGACCACGGCGGCGATTCTAAGGCCAGAGCCATATGCTTCTTGGCCCTTTCGATGTCCGAGCAGGAACGAACCGCCCGTCTTCGCGACCGCCGCCGCGAGCGGCGCCGCCGGCAGGTCCGGCGACGGAGGGCGGTCGCGCTCGCCGTGCTGCTCGCGCTCGTCGCCGGGATCACCCTCGGCGCACGGTCGGTCGGCGGCGGCGGCGGCAAGTCCGCGCCGGCCGAGGGGGCCGTCCCGGCGAAGACGACGCCGGCGGTCGCGGCGGTCGCCAAGGGGCACGTGGCCGTGCCGGAGGAGATCCGCGGCGTCCACGTCACGATGGCGCTTGCCTCGCTGCCCGGGAAGCTGCAGCGCTACCTCACCCTGCCGGGCCTGAACACCGTCGAGCTCGACGTCAAGGACGAGAACGGCCGCGTCGGGTTCCTGCCTTCGGCCGTCCCGCTCGCCCGCCGCACCGGCGCGGCCGGCCCGTACTACAAGGCGAAGCGCGCGGCGCGCCTCGCCCACGCGAAGGGCATCTACCTGATCGGCCGCGTCGTGACCTTCGAGGACCCGGTGCTCTCGGAGAAGCGCCCGGCGCTGGCGATCCACTCGAGCGACGGCTCGCTCTGGCACACGAACGGCGGGCTCGGCTGGACGAACCCGTACGACCGGCGGGTCTGGAAGTACAACGTCGACCTCGGCGAGGCGGCTGTGAAGGCGGGCTTCGACGAGATCCAGTTCGACTACGTCCGCTTCCCGAGCGACGGCGACCTCTCGCTGATCCGCTACCCGGGCGTCCATCGGCAGCCGATGGCCTGGACGATCCCGGCCTTCGTGCAGTACGCGGCGCACCGCCTGCACCCGCTCGGCGCGCGCGTCTCGGTCGACGTCTTCGGCCTCTCGGCCACGCAGGACCTCGGCATCGGCCAGCTCCCGCGCCGGATCTCGCGCTACGTCGACGCGGTCTACCCGATGGTCTACCCCTCGCACTACACCCCGGGCGAGTACAACCTGCCCGACCCGAACGCGGTCCCGGGCGAGACGGTCAGCCATTCGCTGCTGGACTTCGAGACGGCGCTCGAGGGCCGCAAGGCGCGGCTGACCCCCTGGCTGCAGGACTTCTCGCTCGGGCGCACCTACACGCTCGACGACGTCCGCGCGCAGGTGCGGGCCGCGCGGCTGCGGCACGCCGACGGCTTCCTGCTCTGGAACGCCGAGGGGCTCTACAACGCCGCCGCGCTGCAGCCGCCTGCATGAGCGTTATGCACATATGCAGTCGACCGGCCGCTGCGATATCGTCAGCCGCGTGGCGATGACGCGCGCGATCGAGCTCCGGACGGAGATTCCGGGGCCCAAGTCGAAGGAGATCCTCGAGCGGAAGGAGCGCGTCGTCGCGGAGCCGCTCTCGATCTACCTGCCGGTCGTGATCGACCGCGGCGAGGGCGCCACGCTCACCGACGTCGACGGCAACACCTTCCTCGACTTCACCGGCGGCGTCGGCTGCCTCAACGTCGGGCACTCGCACCCGCGGGTCGTGGCCGCGGCGCAGGAGCAGCTGACGCGCTTCTCGCACACCGACTTCACGATCGTTCCCTACGAGGTCTACGTCTCCCTGGCCGAGCGCCTCTGCGCGCTCGCGCCGGTGCGCAAGCCGGCCAAGGCGGCATTCTTCAACGCGGGCACCGAGGCGGTCGAGAACGCGGTCAAGTTCGCGCGCGCCTACACCGGGCGGCCGGCGGTGATCGGCTTCGAGGGCGGCTTTCACGGCCGCACGCTGCTCGCGCTGACGCTGACCTCGAAGACGCACCCCTACAAGGCCGGGCTCGGGCCGTTCGCACCCGAGGTCTACCGCGTCCCCTACCCGAACGCCTACCGCGGGCCGGGCGCTGCCGAAGCGCTGGAGTCGCTCGAGCGGATGCTGATCACGCAGGTCGCGGCCGAGAACGTCGCGGCGATCGTCGTCGAGCCCGTGCAGGGCGAGGGCGGGTTCGTGGTGGCGCCGCCGGAGTTCCTCGAGGGCGTGCGCCGGATCTGCGACGACAACGGGATCGTGCTGGTCGTCGACGAGGTGCAGACCGGCTTCGGCCGCACCGGCCGCCTGTTCGGGATCGAGCACTACGACGTCGAGCCCGACCTGATCACGATCGCGAAGTCGATCGCCGCCGGCCTGCCGCTCTCGGGCGTGATCGGGCAGGCGGAGATCATGGACGCGCCCGGCGACTCGGCGATCGGCGGCACCTACGTCGGCAACCCGGTCGCGCAGGCCGCCGCGCTGGCGGTGCTCGACGTGTTCGAGGACGAGAGCCTGAACGACCGCGGCGCGGCGATCGGCGAGACGATCCGCTCGCGGATGGAGGCCTGGCAGGGGCGCTGGGACGCGATCGGCGACGCCCGCGGTCTCGGCGCGATGCTGGCGATCGAGCTCGTTCACGACCGCGAGACGAAGAACCCGGCGCCCGAGCTCGCGACCAAGGTGGTCGAGGCCGCCGCGGAGCGCGGGCTGCTGCTGCTGAAGTCCGGGATCTACTCGAACTGCATCCGGGTGCTCGTGCCGCTCGTGATCTCCGACGCCGAGCTCGACGAGGCTCTGGGCGTCTGGGAGCAGGCACTCGAAGCCTCTCTGGCTTAGCCCCTCCCGGCGACGGGCACAATGGAGGGGCTGTGGTGGGGGAGCTGATCGCTGGGCGCTACGAGCTCGAGGAGCTCGTGGGGACGGGCGGCATGTCGAGCGTCTACCGGGCTCACGACCGGCTGCTCGAGCGTGACGTCGCGCTGAAGGTGCTGCACGAGCAGTTCACCGCCGACACCGACTACGTCGAGCGCTTCCGCCGCGAGGCGCGCTCGGTCGCGCAGCTCTCGCACCCGAACATCGTCACCGTGATCGACCGCGGCGAGCAGGACGACCGGCAGTTCATCGTCTTCGAGTACGTCGCGGGCGAGAACCTGAAGTCGCTCGTCGACCGCGAGGGGCCGCTGCCCGAAGAGACGGCCGTGCGACTGACCCTGCAGGTCGCGCGGGCGCTCGGCTTCGCCCACGAGCACGGGCTCGTCCACCGCGACGTGAAGCCGCAGAACGTGCTCCTGAACGGCGACGGCCAGGCGAAGGTGACCGACTTCGGCATCGCCCGCTCGCTCGACGTCAAGGGCGGGCTGACCCAGACCGGCACCGTGCTGGGGACGAGCGACTACATCGCGCCCGAGCAGGCGCGCGGCTCCCGCGTCGACGCCCAGAGCGACATCTACTCGCTCGGCGCGGTGCTCTACGAGCTCCTGACCGGCGAGGTGCCGTTCCGGGGCGACAACTTCGTCGCGGTCGCGATGCGGCACATCAACGAGCCGCCGCCGAGCGTGCGCGAGCGCCGGCCCGACGTCTCGCCCCGCCTGGACGCGGCGATCAGGCGCGCGATGGCGAAGGAGCCGCGCGACCGCTTCGGCTCGATGGACGAGCTCTGCGCCGAGCTGAGCGCGTGCCTCGGACCCGAGACCGGAGCCGCGGGGGCCCAGACGATGGTCGTCTCGCGCCGGCAGCGCCGCGCTCAGCGGCCGCCGGCCGGGCGGCCCAGCATCTGGCCGCTGATCCTGCTGCTCGGCGGCCTGGCCGTGCTGGCGGGGATCCTCGCCGCGGTCTTCGCGCTGACGGACTCCGGCAACGAGCTCTCTGGCATCGTCGGCGACAAGAAGACCAAGGCCAGCGCCGGCCCGGTCCGCTTCACGGCCGCGAGCGCGTTCGACCCCTACGGCGACCAGTCGGAGCACGGCGACCGGGCCCGCGCGGCGATCGACGGCGATCCGGCCACCGCCTGGAACACCGAGCACTACAGCGGCGGCCTGAACAAGCCGGGCGTCGGGCTGGTGCTGGACCTGGGCGCGGCCAAGCGGCTGAGCCGGCTCGTCGTCCGCAGCGACACGCCGGGGTTCACCGCGAAGATCGAGTCGGGCTCGTCCGCGACCGGGCCGTTCACGACGGTCGCAGCGGCGCAGGACGTCGGTGGCAACACCACCTTCACGCTCGACGGCGAGGCCGCGCGGTACTACATCGTCTGGATCACCGACCTCGGCTCGAACTCATCGGTCGACCTCAACGAGGTGAAGGGGAGCTAGAAGCGGAGGCGCGACCGGCGCTCGTGCCGCTCGAGCGCCAGCTGCACGAGGCGGTCGACGAGCTCCGGGTACGGGACGCCGGAGGCCTCGAACAGCTTCGCGTAGACGCTCGTAGCGGTGAAGCCGGGGATCGTGTTCAGCTCGTTGACGAGCACCTCGCCGTCCTGCCGGACGAAGAAGTCGACCCGCGCCATGCCCTCGACCTCGCCGGCCACGAAGGCCCGCACCGCCAGCTCCTGGACGCGCTCGACGGTCTCCTGCTCGAGCCGCGGCGGGATCACGAGGTCCATCCCGCCCTCGGCGTACTTGGCCGAGTAGTCGTACCAGTCGGCGCCCTCGAAGCCGTGCGAGACGATCTCGCCGGGCAGCGAGGCCTCGGGCTGCTCGTTGCCGAGCACGCCGCACTCGACCTCGACGCCCTCCACGAACTCCTCCACCAGCACCTTCTCGTCGTGCTCGAAGGCGAGCACGACGGCCGTCGCGAGCTGCTCGTCGTCGTGCACCTTCGAGATCCCGACCGACGACCCCAGCCGCGCAGGCTTTACGAACGCCGGGAAGCCGAACGGGTTCTCCGGGCCCTCGCCCTGCCGCAGCGTGATGTTCCTCGTCACCGGGATGCCGCGGTCGCGCATGACCGCCTTGAAGACGTCCTTGTCCATCGCGAGCGCCGAGCCGAGCACGCCCGCGCCGACGTACGGGACGCCGGCCAGCTCGAGCAGGCCCTGGACCGTGCCGTCCTCGCCGAAGGGCCCGTGCAGGACCGGGAAGACCACGTCGACCTCGCCGAGCGTGGCCGGCACCTTCGCCGTCGGCACCGGCAGCGTCTCCGCGACCGAGCCGTTGCCGCTGCCCAGCTCCCAGCGCCCGTCGCGGCCGATCTCGACCGCGACCGTCTCGTAGCGCTCGGGGTCGAGCGCGTCGATCACCGACTGCGCGGAGGCGAGCGAGACGTCGTGCTCGGACGAGCGCCCTCCGAGCAGGACCGCGACGCGAATGCGCTCGCTCACGGCGTCGCCGGCGGTGGCGGCGGTTCGGTGTCCGTCAGCTGGCCGACCACGAGCTTGACGGTCGAGCCCTTGGGCGCCTTCGCGCCCGGGTTGGGGCTCTCGCTCAGCACGATGCCGTCGAGGCCCGGGTCGGTCACGTCCTGGTGCGTGACCGTGACCGTGAAGCCCGCCTGCTCGAGCGTCGAGCGGGCCGAGGCCTCGTCCTGGCTCGTCACGTCGGGAACGGTCGACTGCTTCGGGCCCTTCGAGACGCTGAGCTGGATCGTCGAGCCCTTCGGGGCGCTGCCGCTCGGGCTCTGGTCGACGACGATCCCCAGCGGCCGGTCGCTGTCGACGTCGACCCGCGAGACGAGGAAGCCCTGGTTGCGCAGCGTGGTGGTCGCCGACTCGAACGTGAGGCCGATCACGGAGGGCACGGTCACGTCGGCCGGGCCGCTCGAGACGTTGACCCGCACGCGGCTGCCCTTCTCGACCACCTTGCCCGGCGGTGGATCCTGGGCCGTCACGGTCCCGATCGCCTTGCTCGACGCGACGTCAAAGGCGTGCGGGTCCAGCCCGGCGTTGATGAGCGTGCTGATCGCGTCGTCGCGCGACTTGCCGATCACGCTCGGCACCTGCACCGTCTCCTTGCCCTTCGAGACGGTGATGTCGACGTTGCTGTGCTTCGTCACCTTCTCGCCGCCCTCGGGGCTCTGGTCGATCACGGTGCCCTTCGGGACGTCGTCGCTGAAGTCGCGGGCCACCTGCGGCACCAGGCCGGCGCCGCGGATCTTGTCGACGGCCAGCTGCTCGGCGACGCCTTTCACGAACGGCACCGAGACCGGCTTGTTCGCGTCCAGCTGGTCCTGGATCTTGGTGTAGGCGAACCAGGCCGCCCCTGCGGCGGCGAGCAGCAGCAGCACCGCCAGCACCCAGGGCCAGACGGGCCGGCGGCGGCGAGGCGGTCCCTCGTAGCCGTAGTAGCCGGCGGGCGGCGTCGTCCCCGGCGGGCCGGTGCTCGTCGGGGCGGTCGGAGTGCGCGAGATGACGGAGGTCGGCGCGGCGGCCATCAGCCCGGAGCCGGAGAGCACGGCCGTCGCCATCGTCTCGGTCTCGGGATCCACCGGCAGGCCCTCCGCCACGCGCGCGAGGTCGGCGTCCATCTCCTCGGCGCTCTGGTAGCGCTCGGAGGGATCCTTCGCCAGCGCCCGCAGCACCACCGAGTCGAGGTCGTGCGGCACCTCGGGCCGCAGCTCGGAGGGCGGCTTCGGGATCTCGGAGAGGTGCTTCATCGCGATCTCCAGCGGCGTGTCGCCCGTGAACGGCACCTGGCCGGTCAGCATCTCGTAGAGCACGACGCCGACCGCGTACAGGTCGGAGGTCTGGTCGACAGGCGCGCCCCGGGCCTGCTCGGGCGAGAGGTACTGCGCCGTCCCGATGATCGACCCCACCTCGGTCATCTGGCTCGCGCCCGAGCGCGCGATGCCGAAGTCGGTCACCTTCAGCCGGCCCTCGGGGCCGACGAGCACGTTGTGCGGCTTGATGTCGCGGTGGACGATCCCGTGCTTGTGGGCGAACCCGACCGCCGCCAGGATCTGGCGTGCGTAGTCGATCGCGACCTTGATCGGCGCCGGCCCGCGCCCGACGATCAGCTCCTTCAGCGAGCGGCCGTCGAGGTACTCCATCGCGATGTAGTAGGTGCCCTCGGCCTCGCCGCGGTCGTAGATCGAGACGATGTTCGGGTGGCTGAGGCCCGCCGCGTTCTTCGCCTCGCGCCGGAAGCGCTCGATGAACGAGTCGTCGGCGGCGTGGCGGTCGTTGAGGATCTTGATCGCCACGCGGCGGCCGAGCTCCTGGTCCTCGGCGAGGTAGACGTCCGCCATCCCGCCCGCGCCGAGCTTGCGCTCGATGCGGTAGCGGCCGTCGAAGACGGAGCCGATCAGCGTGTCAGAGACGGCCATCTCTCCATAGCAGGTTAGGGATTCGACTTCCCGGCCAGGATCGCCTCCATCACGGCCTTCGCGATCGGGGCCGAAACCTGGCCGCCGAAGCCGGTCTGGTTCTGCAGCACCACCGCCACCGCCACCCGCGGGTTGTCGGCCGGCGCGAAGCAGATGAACCAGGACGTGTAGCGGCCCTGGACGCCCGTCTCGGCCGTGCCCGTCTTGCCGGCGACCTGGATGCCGGGGATCTGAGCCGCGGTGCCGGTGCCGTTCTCGACCGCGCCGACCATCATCGAGGTGATCTCTCGCGCCGTCCTGGTCGTGGTCGCCCGTCGGTACTTCCTCGGGTGCGTCCTCGTGACGATGCCGCCCTTCGGGGAGACGACGCGGTCGACGGCATGCGGCTCCATCACGACCCCGCCGTCGGCGATCCCGGCGGCCACCATCGCCATCTGCAGCGGCGTCGCGAGCAGCGCCTCCTGCCCGAAGGCGAGGCGGCCGGGGTCGACCTGGGTCGCCGGGTCCTTCGGCTTGAACAGCTTCGCGCCGTGGTAGAGGCCGCTCGGCGCCCGCTCGTTCCCGGGCGTCTCGAGCGGCGGGTCCTCGTAGAAGCCGAACTGCTTGGCGGTGCCGAGCACACGCCCTGCGCCGAGCGCCTTGCCGATGTTGCAGAAGACGGAGTTGATCGAGTGCTCCAGGCCCGTGACCAGGTCGACCGAGCCGAACGTCTCGGGCGCCTCCGGGTTACCGGCATTGCGCACCTTCTGGCCGTACTCGATGCAGTAGCCGGGGTCGTCGAAGCGCGACTCCGGGGTGAACTTGCCGCTGTCGAGCGCCGCGCTGGCCGTCACGACCTTGAAGGTCGAGCCCGGCGTGTAGAGGCCGTCGGTGGCGCGGTTGAGCAGCGGGGCGGCCGGCCGGCAGGCGGCGCGGATGTTGTTGATCCGGGCGAACTTGCTCTCGACGAGATTCGGGTCGTAGGTCGGTCGCGCCGCCAGCACGAGCACCTTCCCGTTGCGCGGGTCGAGCGCCACCACCGAGCCGCACTTGCCCGCGAGCTGCTGCATCGCCACGCGCTGCGGGCCCGGCTTCACGGTCAGCCAAACGTCGTTGCCCTTGATCGTCGCGCCGCGGATTTTGTCGAGCGTGGTGTCGAGGACGGTGCCGAGGTTCGAGTTCGAGCCGGTCAGGTAGTCGTTCAGCGACGACTCGAGCCCGGCGCGCGAGCGGGACTGCGTCGAGTAGCCGACCAGGTGAGCGAACAGGCTGCCCTGCGGGTAGCGCCGCAGGTAGAGCTTCTGCCCGCCGACCTTCTTGATCCGGTTCGAGGCCAGGATCGTCCCGTCGGAGGCGCGGATCAGGCCGCGGCGGATCGAGAACTGCGCCACGCGCTGGATCTCGTTGTCCTGCCGGTCGGCCAGGCTCGCGCTGGCCCAGGTCTGCCAGTAGGTGGTGCCGACGATCAGCGCGGTCAGGAGGCCGACACCGACCAGCGCGAGCCGTGCGATCTGCCGGTTCACCCGCGCTCCGCGTTCGCCCGGTTGGCGACGAGCAGCAGGCCGGCGAGCAGGATGAAGTTCGCCACCACGCTCGAGCCGCCGTAGGAGATGAACGGCAGTGTGATCCCGGTCAGCGGGATCAGCCGCAGGATCCCGCCGACGATGATGAAGGTCTGCAGCGCGAAGGCGAAGGTCAGCCCGACCGCGAGCAGCTTCGAGAAGCCGTCATCCGAGAGCATCGCGATCTTGAAGCCGCGGGCGGCGAAGAGCATGTAGACGAGCAGCAGTGCCGCGACCCCGACGAGCCCGAGCTCCTGCGCGAGCGCCGAGTAGATGAAGTCGGTGTTCAGGTAGGGGATCAGCTCGCCGCCGCCGGTCGTGCGGAAGGTGCCCTTGCCGAGGCCGGTCCCGAACCAGCCGCCGTGGCCGACCGAGTAGAGCGACTTGACGAGCTGGTAGCTGGCGCAGTCCTGGCGCGGCAGCAGCTTGCCGTTGATCGGGCAGTAGACCGCATGGTCGGTCCAGGGATGCAGCCAGATCGTGACGCGGTCGCGGACGTGGCCGACGAAGTGGTAGACGACCAATGCTCCCGCCAGAAACAGCGCGGCGCCGATGCCCACGTAGAGCGCCCGCGCCGTGGCGACGTAGAGCATGGCGAGGAAGATCCCGAAGTAGAGGAGCGCCGAGCCGAGGTCGTTCGTCTCGACGAGCACGAGCATCGCGCCGCCCCAGATCAGCAGCAGCGGCCCGAAGTCCTTCAGCCGCCCCTGGGCCAGCACCTCGCGCTTCTCGCGCAGGTAGCCGGCCAGGAAGACGATCAGGAAGACCTTGGCCAGCTCGCCCGGCTGGAACTGGAGCGAGCCGACGTGGATCCAGAGCCGCGCGCCGTTGACCGTCGTCCCGAGCACGGGCAGCGCCGGCAGCACGAGCAGCACGATCGCCGAGACGCCGAAGAGGTACTTGTAGCTCTCGAGCTGCCGGTAGTCGTGGCGCAATAGGAAGAGCGTCGCCGCGAAGGCGCCGAGCGCGACCACGATCCAGAGGCCCTGGCGGAACGCGTCCGACGGGTTCAGCCGGTAGATCTCGGTCAAGCCGACGGCGGTCAGCAGGGCGGCCATCGGCAGCAGGTACGGGTCGGCGTAGGGGACGGTCAGGCGGCCGACGAGGTGTGCGGCCAGGTAGAGCGCGAAGAAGAAGAGCGCGTACGAGAGCGAGGCCGTCGAGACGACGTCCTGCCGGGCGATGTAGACGCTGGCGAAGCCGAGGGCGGTGAGCGCGCCGACGACGACGAGGTTCGCCAGCTCGCGGTTGCGGAGACTCATCCTGCTCCGATCTGCTCCTCGTAGCGGCGCACGGCGGCACGGGCTGAGTGCTCGCTGCGCAGCGAGTGGTCGAATAGCTTGCGGCGCTCGGCCTGGCTCAGCTGCGCGCTGAGCAGCGGGCTGACGTAGACGGGGCGGTAGAGCTTCACGTTGCCGACCACGTTCCAGGGCAGGCCCTGGTAGACGACGACGTGGCCGTCGCTCTCGGCGCCGACGAAGTGCGAGCGCCAGAGGCCCCAGACCGCGACCCCGCAGAGCGCGACGATCAGCAGCAGGGCGAGCAGCGCGAACAGCGCGCGCCGTCCCGCGTGGCCGTTCTCGTCGCGGCGCTCGACTGCGACCGGCGGAACGCGGTCGTGCTCGTCGAGCGTGTCCTCGTCCTCGTCTTCGACCGGCGGCAGCGCGACGGTGCGCTCGACGTCTTCGCGGCGGGGCTCCCCGGCGATCTCGAAGAAGACCACCGTGATGTTGTCCTCGCCGCCGCCCTTGTTCGCCGCGCGGACGAGCGCCTTCGCGCCCGCCGGGAGGTCGTTGCGGTTCCGCTCGACCTCGCGCAGGATCGTCGCGTCGTCGACCATCGAGGTGAGGCCGTCCGAGCAGAGCAGGAAGAGGTCGCCGGGCTTGGTCTCGATCGAGAAGGTGTCGACGTCGACATTCGGGTCGGTGCCGAGCGCGCGCGTGATCACGGAGCGCTGCGGGTGGCTCTCCGCCTCCTCCGGCGAGAGCCTGCCGCTGCGGACGAGCTCGGCCACCAGCGAGTGGTCCTCCGTCAGCTGCTCGAGCTTTTCGTCGCGGATCAGGTAGGCGCGGGAGTCGCCCACGTGGCCGATCGCGACCCGCCCGTCCTCGACGAGCGCGACCGTCATCGTCGTTCCCATCCCGGAGGCGGAGGCGTCCTGGGACTGCCGCTGGTAGACGCGGCGGTTGGCCTCCTGGATCAGGTCGTCGACCCGCTGCTCGCCGCCCGCGAGCTCGGATGTCTCGTCGCGCAGGGCGGCCGCGGCGAGGCTCGAAGCCAGCTCGCCGGCCTGGGCGCCGCCCATGCCGTCGGCGACCGCGAACAGCGGCGGCTCGTCGACGAAGGCGTCCTCGTTGTGCCGGCGCCGCCGGCCGGTGTCGGTGACGCTCGCGCTGTGGACCTCTGTCACGTGGTCACTTCCTGACGGACAGCGCATCGACCGGTCGGTTCAGACGGACGCCCGAGCGAAGCTCGCGCGTCCTGAGGCCGGCATCGCAAGCGACGCCTCACGCCTCGTACCTCAGCTCGGTCTCGCCGACGCGGAGGACGTCGCCCGGAGTCAGCCGCTTCGCGCGCGTCAGGCGGATCCCGTTCAGGTACGTGCCGTTGGTCGAGCCGACGTCCTCGACCCAGACGCCGTCGCGCCTTGGCTCGACCCGGGCGTGGTTCGAAGACGCGTACTCGTCGCGCGCCAGGTTGACGTCGTTGCCCGAACCGCGGCCGACGAACAGCGCGGCCGAGTCGAGAATCAGCTCGTCGTCCTCCTCGAGGGCGGGGCTCTTGACGACGACCAGCCGCCCGGACTGGATCTGGGGCTGCTCCTGGCCGAGCCCGGGCACCGAGCCGGGCGCGAGCACGAAGCTCTCCTGCGGCATGCGCACGTCGCGCGCGGCGGAGCGGACGATCCGCCAGATGAAGAGGTAGAGGAGGACGAGGAACGCGATCTTGAGGACGAGCAGCGCCTCCTCGACGGCAACCGAGGCGATCACTCGTCTTCCTCCGTCTCACGCTTGAAGACGAGCTCGGTCGAGCCGAGCGTGATCCGATCGCCTTGCCGCAGCTTCGCGCGCTTCTGGCGGCGCCCGTTCACCTCCATCCCGTTGGTCGAGTCGAGGTCGACCACCCAGTAGGCGGCGCCTTCCTGGCGCACCTCGGCGTGCTTGCGCGAGACGTTCGGGTCGGCGAGCTGGATGTCGCAGTCCTTCGAACGCCCGATCGTCGCGCGACCGCCGTCGAGCTCGTGCCTGGTGCCGTCGAAGGTCAGGCTGACGACCTCGCGGCCGAGGCCGAGCTCCTCGACCGAGACGGCCTCGGTCTCGACCGGCTTGCGGTAGATCATCGTCGCGTTCGGAAGCGGCTGCGGCTCGGGCTCTCCGGGTTGCGGCACGGCGCCCTGCACCATGCGCGTCGCGATCCCGAACTCGCCCATCTCCAGGTCGTCGTCGGTCTCGAACTTCACCTCGGGCGGCGAGAGCAGCTCGTAGCGCTCGCGGCGGGCGTTCTCGGCGATGTACTCCTGCAGCTCGCTCTGCAGCGACTCCTCGTAGCTGGCGAACTGCTCGCGGTCGGAAGGCGCGAGGTAGACCGTGTATTCGTTCGGGGCGTACACGCGCGAGACCGAGACCACGCGGTGGTCCTCCATCTCCTTGACCAGCTTCCGCGCCAGCTCGACCGGCTGCACATGAGTGCGAAACGCGCGCCCGAAGACACCCTCGAAAAGGCCTTCCAGCTTGTGCTCGATGTTCCTGAGGACGCTCATCCGGGCGGGGTTATGCCCCTCGCCGGAACTCTAACCCCGGGCCCTGAGCGCCAGGACGGTGCAGGTGGCCCAGGCGGCGAGCACGAGCGGGGCCGCCGCGACGGCGGGCGCAGGCAGGAGCGACGCCGCGAGCAGGGCGGCGCCGAGGCCGGCGATCCACCAGAGGCCGCGCTCCCGGACGTAGGGGATGGCGACGGCGGCGGCGGCCAGGACGAGCGCCTCGAACAGGAGGGCCGGGTGCGACTGGAGGGCCCTGACGAGCGCCGCGGCGACGGCCGGCGCGTCGGCGCTGCCGGCGATCCCGAGGCCCTTCGGCGGCACCGCGCCGGTGAAGGGCAGCGACGCGTGCCGCAGGCCGGCCACCAGGGCCGCGAGCAGCACGGCCGCCGCGACCTGGAGCCCGCGCCGAAGCGGGTCTCGAATCGCCTGCGCCGCCAGGGGCAGGAAGCCGAGGGCGAGGATGGGCGCGAG
>Ga0081540_1001320_pt1 | contig 21640 bp, 20 predicted proteins | sample TabmetS2T1R1_FD_71024 | JGI IMG/M metagenome (GOLD analysis project Ga0081540, IMG submission 71024) | Tabebuia heterophylla rhizosphere microbial communities from the University of Puerto Rico - S2T1R1 | ecosystem: Host-associated > Plants > Roots > Rhizosphere ... | reverse complement strand
TCGCGGGGGTGGAAGGGGATCCGCGCGCGAGCGCCGAGCAGCGCGCCGCCCGAGCGCCGCGACGACGGGTCGACTGCCAGCACGGCGACGCTGCGGGCGGCCGCGCGCCACGCGCGCACGAGCTCGCCGAGCAGCGTCGACTTCCCGGCGCCCGGCGGCCCGGTGACGCCGACGACGTGGGCGGGCGCCTCGCCGCCGAGCGCTCCGGGCGACACCTCACGCAGCAGCGCCGCGACCTCCTCGCGCGCGGCCGGCGAGCTGCTCTCGACGAGGTTGAGCACCGCCGGCGCCGCGGCGAGGTCGCCGTCGCGCAGGCGGGCGCCGAGCTCTGCCGCCGTCGTCACGCCGCCGACGCGCCGACGCCGTTTCGCTGCGCCACGAGCGCCACGATGTCGCGCATGATCCGCGTCAGGTCGAAGTCCTTGGGCGTGTAGACGGCGGCGACGCCGGCCTCCCGCAGCGGGGCGACGTCGGCCTCGGGGATGATCCCGCCGACCACGACGGGCGCGTCGACGCCACGGTCGCGAAGGGTCTGCACGACGGCCGGGATCAGCTCGCGGTGCGAGCCCGAGAGGATCGACAGGCCGACCACGTGCACCCCCTCCTGCAGCGCGCTGGCCGCGATCTGCGACGGCGTCAGGCGGATGCCTTCGTAGACGACGTCCATCCCGATGTCGCGCGCGCGGACCGCGATCTGCTCTGCGCCGTTGGAGTGCCCGTCGAGGCCCGGCTTGCCGACGAGGATCTTCATCCGCCGGCCGAGGCCCTCGCTGACGCGGTCGACCTCCTCGCGCAGCGCCTCGAGCGCCTCGGAGTCCGCCGGCCCCGCCGCCGCCTCGCCGACGCCGGTCGGGGCGCGGAACTCGCCGAACGCCTCGCGCAGTGCGCCGGCCCACTCGCCCGTCGTCGCGCCGGCGCGCGCCGCCTCGATCGTCGCCTCCATGACGTTGCCGTCCCCGGCGGCCACCTCGCGCAGCGCGGCCAGCGCGCGGTCCACGGCGCCCCGGTCGCGCGCGGCGCGCCATTGCGCCACTGCCTCGCGTTGCTGGGCCTCGACCGCGGGATCGACGGTGAGGATCCCGCCGTCGGCCCCCTCGAGCAGCGGCGAGGGCTCGGTCTCCGTGTAACGGTTGACTCCGACGATGACGTGCTCGCCGGCCTCGATGCGCCTGATGCGCTCGCGGTGGGAGTCGACCAGCGACGCCTTCATGTAGTCCACGGCGCCGACCGCGCCCCCGTGCTCGTCGACGATCGCCATCTCCGCGCGGGCGCCCTCGAGCAGCTCGGCCACGAGGCCGTCCATCACCTTCGAGCCCTCGAAGAGGTCGGGGTACTCGAGCAGGTCGGTCTCGTAGGCCAGGACCTGCTGGATGCGCAGCGACCACTGCTGGTCCCACGGGCGCGGCAGGCCCAGCGCCTCGTTCCACGCCGGCAGCTGGATCGCCCGGGCGCGCGCGTTGCGCCCGAGCGTCACCGCCAGCGCCTCGAGGACGATCCGCTGGACGTTGTTCTCCGGCTGGGATTCGGTCAGTCCGAGCGAGTTGACCTGCACGCCGTAGCGGAAGCGCAGGTGCTTGTCGTCGCGCACGCCGTAGCGCTCGCGCCCGATCTCCTCCCACAGCGCCGACATCGCGCGCAGCTTGGCGTGCTCTTCGACGAAGCGCACGCCCGCGTTGACGAAGAACGAGATGCGCCCGAACACGGCGCCCATCAGCGCCTGGGGCACTCTCTCGCGCACGGCATCGAGCACCGCGATCGCGTTGGCCATCGCGTAGGCGATCTCCTGCACCGGCGTCGCGCCGGCCTCCTGCAGGTGGTACGAGCAGATGTTGATCGGGTTCCAGCGCGGGATGCGCCCGACGGTGTAGGCCACCATGTCGGCGATCAGCCGCATCGACGGCCCGGGCGGGAACGCGTAGGTCCCGCGGGCCAGGAACTCCTTGATGATGTCGTTCTGCGTGGTGCCCTGGAGCGCCGCCGGGTCCAGCCCGTTCTCCTCGGCGACGGCGACGTAGAGCGCCAGCAGCCACGCCGCGGTCGCGTTGATCGTCATCGACGTGTTCATCTCGGCGAGCGGGATGCCGTCCAGGAGCGCGTGCATGTCGCCCTTGTGGGCGATCGGCACCCCGACCTTGCCCACCTCGCCGCGCGCGAGCTCGTCGTCGGGGTCATAGCCCGTCTGCGTGGGGAGGTCGAAGGCGATCGAGAGCCCCGTCTGGCCCTTGGCCAGGTTCTGCCGGTAGAGCGCGTTGCTCTGCTTCGCGGTCGAATGACCCGCGTAGGTGCGCATCATCCACGGCCGGTCCGGCTCCGGCAGGCGGTGCTCCATGGGTCGATTGTATGGTCCGTCGCCGTGGCCGAGCCCCGTGAGATCGATGTCCTGCACCTCGGCAACCCGCTCGTGATCTGCTGCTTTGAGCACGACGGCGTCCTCGTCGACCCGGGCCCCGAGTCCGCGGTCGACACCCTCCTGGCGTCCCTCGACGGGCCGCCGGAGCGGATCCTGCTGACCCACATCCACTTCGACCACGCCGGGGCGGCCGGCGCGCTCGTGCGCCGCTGGCCCGAGGTCGAGGTCTGGGTCCACGAGCGCGGCGCGCCGCACCTCGTCGACCCGTCGCGCCTGGTGGCGAGCGCCACGCGCCTGTACGGCGACGAGTTCGAGCGGCTCTGGGGGCAGGTCATGCCCATCCCCGAGGAGAACCTGCGCGTGCTCGCGGGCGGCGAGACGATCGGTCCCTGGCGCGTGGAGTACACGCCCGGACATGCCTCCCACCACGTCTCCTACCTGCACGAGCCGACCGGGGTCGCGTTCGTCGGCGACGTCGGCGGGGTGCGCATCGAGGCCGGCCCGATCATCCCGCCGACCCCACCGCCGGACATCGACCTCGAGCTCTGGCACGACTCGCTCGACGTCGTCGCGCGCTGGAAGCCCGAGCGTCTGGCGATCACCCACTTCGGCAGCTACACCGACGTCGAGCACCAGATCGCCGCGATGCACGAGGCGCTCGACCGCTGGGGCGCGCTGGCCCGCGAGACCGACGGCGACTCCTACGCGGCCGCGATGATCGCCGAGATGGAGCACGCCCCCGACGCCGCGGCCAACGTCGCCTTCCTCCAGGCGATGCCTCCGAAGACGTTGTGGCCCGGCCTGCACCGCTATTGGACCAAGCGCGAGAACGGGTAGATTTCAGGTCGTGGGACAGACGATCGAGCTCCCGCGCACACGGGACCCCGGCAGCGGCGTCGGCGGCGAATGGCGGGTGATCGTCCGCAACGACGACCACAACACGTTCGACCACGTCGCTCACTCGCTCGCGCGGTTCGTCCCCGGCATCACGGTGGACATCGGCTACGCGATGGCCGATCGCATCCACAACACCGGCCTGGCCATCGTCTGGAGCGGCCATCAGGAGCCCGCCGAGCTGTACTGGGAGCAGCTGCGCGACGCGGGCCTGACGATGGCCCCGCTCGAGCAGGGCTAGGGGTGGCGAGATCGCCCAAGTGGGCGATTGAGCCGGGCCCCCAGGGGAGGTAGCGGGCACTGGCCGAGCTGGTCCTCGGGCCGCTGCTGCGGCACGTCGGCGCAGGGCACGCGACGGTCTGGGTCGAGACCGACGCGTCGTGCACCGTCGAGGTCGTCGGCTGCGCTCAACGAACGTTCGAGGTCGACGGCCACCACTTCGCCCTCGTCCACGTCACCGGTCTGCCCGAGGAGGGCGACACAACCTACGAGGTCGCGCTCGACGGCCGGCGGGCGTGGCCGCCCGCGGGGTCCGACTGGCCGAGCAGCTGCCTGCGCACCGTGCGCGACGACCACGGCCTGCGCATCGCGTTCGGCTCCTGCCGCTGCACCTATCCCAACGAGCCGCCGTGGACCCTGACCAAGGACGAGGACCCGCGCGGCCGCGAGCACGACGCCCTGCGCGCGCTGGCGCTGCGCATGCGCACCCAGGAGACCGGCGAATGGCCGCACCTGCTGCTCATGCTCGGCGACCAGGTCTACGCCGACGAGGTCTCGCCCGTGACCGAACGCTTCATCCGCTCGCGCCGCGATCCCGGCGAAGGGCCCGGCCTCCAGATCGCCGACTTCGAGGAGTACTGCCACCTGTACAAGGAGGCGTGGTCCGAGCCCGCCGTGCGCTGGCTGCTGTCGACGGTTCCCACGGCGATGATCTTCGACGACCACGACGTCATCGACGACTGGAACATCTCCCGCGACTGGGTCGCCGAAGCGCGCGCGACCGACTGGTGGGACGAGCGCGTGGTCGGGGCGTTCGCGTCCTACTGGTGCTACCAGCACCTGGGCAACCTCTCGCCGGAGGACCGCGAGGACGATGAGATCTACCGCAACGTCCTTGCCGCCGAGGGAGACGCCGCGCCGATCGTCCGCGACTTCGCCCTGCGCGCCGACCGCGAGGTCGCGGGCGCGCGCTGGAGCTACCGCCGCGACATCGGGCGCACCCGCCTGGTGATGATGGACTCGCGCGCCGGCCGGGTCCTCGAGCCCGGTGCGCGATGCATGGTCGACGCCGAGGAGTGGTCGTACATCGAGGGGTGGGCGCACGGCGACTTCGACCACCTGCTGATGGGCACGTCGCTGCCGGTCTTCCTCGGCCGCGGCGCGCACTTCCTCGAGGCCTGGAACGAGCGCGTGTGCGACGGCGCGTGGGGAAAGCTCGCCTCGCGCGCCGGCGAGAAGCTGCGCCGCACCGTGGACATCGAGCACTGGGCGGCGTTCGGCGACTCGCTGCGCGCCCTGGAGCGCCTGCTCGAGAAGGTCGCCTCGGGCGCCACGAGCAGCGACGGCCGCACACCTGCGAGCATCGTGATGCTGTCCGGCGACGTGCACCACGCCTACGTCGCGCGGGCGCGCTTTCACTCCGGCGAGAGCCGCACGCCGGTCTACCAGGCGGTGTGCTCGCCGTTTCGCAACCCGCTCGACTCGCGCGAGCGCACCGTGATCAAGGCGGCGCTCTCGCGTGCGGGCGAGCGCGTCGGCCGGGTCCTGGCCCGCTCGGCCCGGGTGAAGCCCGAGCCGCTCACATGGCGCATCACCGACGGGCCCTGGTTCGACAACCAGGTCGCCACGCTCGAGATCGACGGGCGCCATATGGTCTTCCGGCTGGAGAAGGCCATCGGGCCGCCCGAAGGACCCGTCCGCCTCGAGGAGATCGCCTCGCGCTCGCTGGCCTGAGAGCGTCGCAGGTATCCTCAGACATCTCCGGCGATCGCATGGACCGACGCGAGGCCATCCCCACGGCGGCACGTGCCGCCCGCGAGCAGGAGCTCCTGCGCAGGATCCACCACGACGGCGACGCACGCGCGCGCGACCAGCTCGCCGAGGAGATGCTGCCGCTGGCGCGCGCCCTCGCGGGCCGGTACGCCAACCGCGGCGAGCCGCTCGACGACCTCGTGCAGGTCGCGTGCGTCGGGATCATGAAGGCGATCGACGGCTTCGACATCACCCGCGAGGTGCGCTTCTCCTCCTACGCGACGCCGACTGTCCTGGGCGAGATCAAGCGCCACTTCCGCGACAAGACCTGGGCGATGCGCGTCCCGCGCGGGCTGCAGGAGCTGCAGCTGCAGGTGGCCAAGACGCGCGACAAGCTCACCAACCAGCTCGGCCGCTCCCCGACGGTCCAGGAGATCGCCGAGGGCGTCGACGCGCCGTTCGAGGAGGTCCTCGCGACCATCCAGAGCGTCAGCGCGCGGCGCGCGCGCTCGCTCGACGAGCCGACCGGCGAGGACGTGACGCTGGCCGACTCGCTGGGTGGCGTCGACCCCGAGATCGAGCGCGCCGAGATGCGGGCGCTGCTGGACGGCGCGTTCGACGTGCTGTCCGAGCGCGATCAGGCGGTGCTGCGCCTGCGCTTCGAGCAGGACATGACCCAGACCGAGATCGCCCAGCGCATCGGCGTCAGCCAGATGCAGGTCTCGCGCCTCATCCGCCAGTCGCTGGCGCGGCTGCGCATGGACATCGAACGTTCACCGGATCGTCGCGCGCGCGCCGCCGGCGGCTGATAGACCTCGGCGCCAGGGAGACGTGTCCGACCGATTCGCGAGCGGAGGAGCATCCATGCGCGCAGGGAAGCCCATCGTCCGGAGGACGTTCGCCGTCCTCGCGACCGCGACCGCCGCGCTCGTCGCAGCGACCTCGGCGTCGGCCGCGCCGTCGACGGGCCTTGTCGTCAACGAGGTCTACGGCGGAGGCGGCAACAGCGGGTCCACCTACACCAACGACTTCGTCGAGCTCGCCAACCGCGGCACGGCGGCCGTCGACCTCAGCGGCTACACGGTCCAGTACCACGCGGGGAGCGGGACCGGCGCGTGGCAGTCCACGCAGCTGCGCGGCTCGATCGCGCCGGGCGCCCGCTACCTCGTGGGCGAGGCCGCGGGAACCGGCGGCACCCAGCCGCTGCCCAGCCCGCAGGTCACGGGCTCGATCGCCATGTCGGCGACCGCGGGCACGATCGCGCTGGTCAACGGCGCGAGTCTGCTGACCTGCCAGGACTCCGCGTCCTGCCGCAGCGCCTCGGTCGATCTCGTCGGCTACGGCGCCGCGGCCATCGACGAGACCACGCCGGCGGCGGGCGCGAGCAACACCGCCTCGGTCCAGCGCAAGGACGCCGCCGACAGCGACGACAACTCGGCCGACTTCGCCGCCGCCGCGCCGACGCCCGGCACGGCCAACGCGGGCGGCGACGGGACCGGCACCGGCACGCCCGGCCCGCTGCGCATCCACGACATCCAGGGCGCCACATGGACCTCGCCCCACGACGACGAGCAGGTCACGAACGTGCCCGGCATCGTCACGGCCGTGCGCACCGCCGGCAGTCGCGGCTTCTTCCTGCAGGACCCGTCGCCGGACGCCAACGGCGCGACGAGCGAGGGGATCTTCGTCTTCACCTCCTCGCCGAGCGTCGCCGTGGGCGACTCCGTGCTCGTCTCGGGCACCGTCAACGACTTCTACCCGCTGAACACCGGCGAGACCGTGGCGAGCACCTCGAATCTCTCGGTGACCGAGATCACTTCACCGACGACGATCGTGCTCTCCCACGCCAACGCGCTCCCCGCGCCCGAGGTGATCACGCCCACGACCGTGCCCTCGACCTACGCGCCCGACCTCGGCGGCGGCAACATCGAGTCGACCGCGGTGACCCCGTCGCGCTCGGCGCTTGACTTCTGGGAGTCGCGCGAGGCGATGCGCGTCGAGGTCGACGACGCGCGCGTGGTCGGCCCGTCCAACGAGTTCGGCGAGCAGTACGTCACCACCAAGCCCAGCCAGGCGGCGACGATCCGCGGCGGCACCGAGCTGCTGGCCGAGAACGCGATCCCGTCTGGGCGCGTCGAGGTCGTGCCCGCCGACGGCAGCAAGCCCGGCGTGGACGTCGGCGACGTCTTCTCGGGGGCGACCATCGGTCCCGTCGACTACTCGCGCTTCGGCGGCTACACGATCGCGGCGACGACGCTGGGCGCTGTGCACAAGGGCAACCTGCCGCGCGTCGTGGCCGCCGCGCAGTCCAGCAAGCAGCTGGCGGTCGCCACCTACAACGTCGAGAACCTGGCCCCGTCCGATCCCGACAGCAAGTTCCAGCGGCTGGCCGAGGGCGTGGTGACCAATCTCGCCACGCCTGACATCGTCGCGGTCGAGGAGGTCCAGGACGACACGGGCGACACCGACGACGGGACGGTCACCGCCGGCCAGACGCTCACGAAGCTCACCGACGCCGTCGTCGCGGCGGGCGGCCCGCGCTACTCCTGGCGCGAGATCGACCCGGTCGACGACCAGGACGGCGGCGAGCCCGGCGGCAACATCCGCGTGGTCTTCCTGTTCAACCCGGCGCGGGTGTCGTTCGTCGATCGCGGCGGCACGTCGGCCAACCGCTCGGTGACCGGCACGTCGGTGGTCAAGAGCCACGGCGCCGCGGCGCTGACGCTGTCGCCCGGTCGCATCGACCCGACCAACCCGGTCTGGACGACGAGCCGCAAGCCGCTGGCCGGCGAGTTCACCTTCCACGGCAGCCCGGTCCTGGTGATCGCCAACCACTTCGACTCCAAGGGGGGCGACCAGAGCGCGGACGGGCGCTTCCAGTTCCCGGCGCAGTCCTCCGCGGTCCAGCGCGCCGGCCAGGCGCAGGTCGTCCACGACTTCGTCGAGCGCACCCTCGGCGTCGACAAGAGGGCGAACGTCGTCGTGCTCGGCGACCTCAACGACTACCAGTTCAGCCCGGCGCTCTCAGCCCTGCGGACGGGCACCGCGGACGGCTCGGGGCCGCCGGTCCTGACCGATCTCATCAGCACGCTGCCGGTCAACCAGCGCTACACGTACGTGTTCAACGGCGTCTCGCAGGTGCTCGACCACATCCTGGTGAGCAAGGCGGTGGCCGGCGTCCAGTACCAGGTGGTCCACATCAACGCCGAGTACGCAGACCAGGCGTCTGACCACGACCCGCAGGTCGTGCGCATCCAGCCCTAGGAAGCCCGCGCGCTAGCCGGCGAGGTCGCCGTTGGGCGCCTCGCCGGCGACGCCGCTGACGACATGGTTGTTCGGCTCGGGCTCGATCGTGCCCGAGGCGATGCGGTCGTGCCAGACGTAGAGCACGGGGACCTGGTACCAGCTCGAGCACAAGACCCGGAAGTCGATGAACTCCGGCCCGTTCCAGTAGCGGTCCCAGTCGCGGTGCGACTCGAAGTCCGCCGTTTGCAGGAACTTGTAGCGGTCGTCGTTGGAGCGATAGACCGAGTAGGCGGTCGCGCCGTAGCGCAGCGCGACCGGCGCGATGCCCGTCAGGGCGTCGGCGAGCCTGTCCTTGCGAAGGCCCGTCGCGTACCACGGGATGTGCACGACACCGGCCATCAGGCGCCGACCTGCGCGCGGATCGCGCCGGGGCCCTCGGCCGTGCGGCCGCGGCCCTCCTCGGCGGCGCCGACGAGGATCGCGATCTTCCCGAGGTGCTTGTTCTCGTGCATGAGCTGATGGGCCTCCGCTACCTGATCGAAGCCCATCGTACGCCACAGCACGGGACGGACCTTGCTCTCCTCGATGAGGCGGTTGGCGAGGTTGCACTCCCAGGCGTTGGCGAAGTGCGAGCCGATGATCTGCTTCTGGCGCATCCACAGGTAGCGCACGTCGAAGTCGAGGTCGTAGCCCGAGGTCGCGCCGCAGATGACGACCTTCCCGAACGGCTTGACGCAGAACACCGAGGTCGGGAAGGTCGCCTTGCCGACGTGCTCGAAGACGAGATCGGGCGCGTCGCCGAGCACCTCGCGCACCCGCTTGGCGAACGCGCGTGAGACGCCGAAGCGGGCCTTCTCCTCCTCGGGCGTCTCGCCGCCGCGGCGCATCATGCCCGCGAACTCGTTGCGGTCGATGAAGCCCTTGGCGCCGAGCTGCTCGACGAGCGCGCCCTTCTCGGGGCTGGATACGACGCCGACGCATTCGGCGCCGGCGGCGCGGCACAGCTGGGTGGCGAAGACGCCCAGGCCGCCGGCGGCGCCCCAGATGAGCACGCGCTCGCCGGCCTGCAGCTGCGCGCGGTCGAAGAGCATGCGGTAGGCGGTGAAGTAGGTCAGCCCGTAGGACGCCGCCTCCTCCCAGGCCAGGTTGGCCGGCTTGGGCAAGAGCTGCTGGGCCTGGACCTTGGCGAACTGGGCGAACGACCCCCAGCTGGTCTCGTAGCCCCAGATCTGCTGGGAGGGCGCCGCCAGCGGGTCCAGCCCGTGGACCTCGGGGTCCTCGTAGGAGGCCTGGTTGCAGTGCACGACCACCTCGTCGCCCGGGCTCCAGCGCGTGACCCCGGGTCCGACCTTCCAGACGATCCCCGAGGCGTCCGAGCCGCCGATGTGGTGGTCGTCGTCGGGGTGGTAGCGGAACACCGACACCGGCTTTCCCAGCGCGGCCCACACGTTGTTGAAGTTCACTCCGGCCGCCATCACGCGGATGATGACCTCGAACGCGCCGGGCTCGGGGACCTCGATCTCCTCCACCTGGAAGGCGTCCAGCGGCTCGCCCTCGCGGTCCTGGCGGATGACCCACGCGGCCATCGTGGCCGGCAGCTCGCCCGGTTGGGCATCGACGTTCGCGACCTGCGACAGATCAACCGCCATCTCGGCACCGCTCCCAGTCCCGCTCGTTTGTACGCCTCCGTTCAGCGGAGACGTTGAGCGAACCCTACCGCGACCGGCCGCCGAAGTAGCCGGCTCGGAACAGGAGCACTATCGCAATGACCAGCGGGGCGATCACCCCGCCGACGCCGAGCACGAAGAAGGTCGCCGCCGAGTCGATGTGGCGCACCATCCACCCGAAGTTCATCCCGAAGAACCCGGTCGCGAAGGTCAGCGGCAGGAAGATGGTGGCGACGATCGTCAGCCGCCCGGCCATCTGGTTGAGCAGGACGTTGATCGACTCGGCGAGCACCTCGCGCAGGTAGGCGATCTCGTTGGCGGTGAGCACGAGGTCGTCGTGGACGTCGCGGAACGGATGGCGCGCGACGTCGCGCTCGAGGCCGGGAAGCGTCTCGAGCAGGTCGCCGCCGCTCGCGAGCATGTCGCGCTGCGGGGTGACGATCTGCTGGATGCGGAACAGCTCGGAGCGCAGCTCGCTCATGCGCCGGCGCTCGCCGCCGGTGGGACGCTCGAAGGCGAGCTCCTCCAGGCGCTCGACCTCGGCCCCCCGCTTGTCGACGAGGGCGCGCAGCGAGCTGGTCAGCGATTCGAGGACGCGGAAGACGACGTCCTGCTCGGTGTGGGACGGGTCGTGCATCGCGCGGTCGCGCGCCGCGCCCAGGTGCGCGCAGGCCGCGCGCCGGACGGTGACGACCTCGTCGCCGGAGACATGGACGTGGACCTCGACGGGCTGGTCGTCGTCCGCGCCGTAGAAGACGATGAGCACGCGCGTGCCATAGTCGTCGATCTTCGGGCGCTGGCCGAACTCCTTGGTGTCCTCGACGGCGAGCGGGTGGATGCCGATGAGCCCGCCGAGCAGGTCGAGGTCGTCGTCGGTCGGTGCATGCAGGTCGAGCCAGAAGAACTCGCCGCGCTCATGCAGCGCGCGGATCTCGTCGGCGTCGACCTTGTCGAGGACCCTCATCCGGCACCGGGTGAAGCTACTCCCGGCGCCGGATGTCGGCGCGCCCGGGCTAGGCCGCTTCGACGAGCCGGGGCTCGGGCTCGGCGGGCTCGACGGCGGTCGCCTCGACCGGTGCCTCGACGCGGTCGGCGATCAGCACCCAGGCGACGATCGCGGCGGCAGCGGCCGCCGCGGCGCCGATGCGCAGGCCGCTGTTCAGGGCGGAGACGAAGGCCTCGCGGACGGCGTCGCCCACCGGTCCCTTGGCCTGCGTGCCGCCGCCGGCCCCCAGCGCGTCGGCGAGGTGCTGACGTTGCGCCGCGGGGACGTTCGGCAGCGTGTCGTCGAGCTTGGACTTGCCCAGACCGGTGATGAGGGCGCCCATCACGGCGACGCCGAAGGTGCCGCCGACCATGCGGCTCATCGACACCAGCCCGCTCGCGACGCCCGCCTTGGTGCGATCGACGGCGTTCATCGCGGCGGTGCTCATCGGCGACATCACCAGGCCGATGCCGAGGCCGAGGAGCACGAAAGCGCCGACGAGGAAGCTGTAGCTGGTGTCCACGGTCAGATGGCCCTGCCAGAACAGCGAGCCCGCCGTCAGCAGCAGGCCCAGCACCATGAGCGGGCGCGGCCCGACGCGGTCTGACAGCCGCCCGGCGATCGGCCCCGCGACGATGATCACGAGGGTCGAGGGCAGGAACCGCACGCCCGCCTGCAGCGGCGTGTAGCCCTTGATGTTCTGCATGTAGAGGGCGAGGAAGAAGAAGACCGACAGCATCGCGAAGGTGACCATGAAGGCGACCAGGTTCGCGCCCACGAACGACCGCGAACGGAAGAAGCTGAAGTCCACCATCGGCTCGCGGACGCGCATCTCGGCGATGGCGAAGGCGACCAGCGACACCGCGCCCAGGGCGAACAGGCCGAGGATCCGCGCTGAGCCCCAGCCCCACGAGTTGGCCTCGACGAGGGCCAGCACGATCGCGCCCAGCCCCACGGTGAGCGTCGCCACGCCCAGGAAGTCGATGCGGTGCGTGGAGGTCTCGTCGCGCGACTCCCGCGTGGCGGCGAGGGTCACGAACACGGCGATCACGGCCACGGGGACGTTGAGGATGAAGATCGACTGCCAGGAGACGTTCTCGACCAGCGCGCCGCCGACCACCGGGCCGATGGCCAGCGCGAGCGCGCTCACGCCGGCCCAGGTGCCGATCGCCTTGCCGCGCTCCTGGGGCGGGAAGGCGTTGGTGATGATCGAGAGGGTCGCCGGCATCATGAACGCGGCGCCGATGCCCTGGACGGCGCGGCCGGTCACCAGCCACGCCTCGGTCTGCGAGAAGCCGATGAAGGCGCTGGACAGGCCGAAGACGACGACGCCGAGGAGGAACATCCGGCGGCGGCCGAAGATGTCGCCGAGGCGTCCGCCGGTCACCAGCAGGACCGCGAAGCTCAGCGTGTAGGCGTTCACGGTCCATTCGAGGCCGCTGATCGAGGAGTGCAGGTCCTTCTGGATCGACGGCAGCGCGACGTTCACGACCGTGTTGTCCAGCATGATCATGAACAGCGCGAAGCACATCGCGCCGAGGGTCCACCAACGCCGGTTGGCGTCGGTGATGGCGGAGCGGATTGCAGTCATGAGCGGTGGGGGAGGTCGGAGAGGGCGGAGGAGAGGCGGGTTCGCTGCTCGGGGGTGAGAGAGGCGGCGTAGTCCTCGAGGCCGGCCAGCCGGGCGGTCTCGATGCGGTCGACGACCTTGCGGCCGTCGGGCGTGATGCCGACGCGCTTCATGCGCCGGTCGTGCGGGTCCTCGCGGCGCTCGAGCCAGCCGCGGCGCAGCAGGACGTCGACGATCCGGCTCGCGCCTGGAAGGGAGAGGCCGAGGCGATCGGAGAGCTCCTTGACCGACAGCTCCGAGCTGCCCTCGGCGAGGACGTGCAACGTCTTCATCTGCGTGATGGAGACGTCGAGCTCGGCGATGAGCGCGTAGAGCTGCTCGGTGCTGCCGCGCATCAGGTGGTGCCAGAGCTCCAGGAGCTCCGCGGCGAGCTTCTTGCTCGAAACCTGCTTGCTCGCAGTCATTGCTTGCACGCACGCAAGTATTGCGAAGCCGCAGTGATTGCGTCAAGTACGGCTACCCACACCCCGCTAGCGGTCGAAGAGCGGCACCGTGCGCGTGGCCTGGCGCACGAACGCCTTCTTGGTCGCATCCCAGGCGTAGTCGCGCTCGGAGGCGTGCCGCGGGCAGCAGACGTCGTCGCCGCGTGCCCACACCGGCTCGGCGATCGTGAGGGTCGAGCCGCTCACCCGCGCGCGGCCCTGGTACAGCGATTGGCTGCGCAGCATCACGCGCAGGTCGCCCTTGGCCGAGCCCTCGGCGCTCAGGACGTAGACGGCGACGGTGCCGGCCACGCCGCCGTTGTCGACGGTCACGACTGCGTCGGACTTGCCGTCGCCCGTGAGGTCGGCGAACGCGGGCGAGGGCGACACGAAGCCGGCGCCGGTGTTGAGCAGGCGCTTGACGCCGCTGGCCAGCTTGGGATCGGCGAGCAGCACCTTCTTGAAGAGGTCCTGCGGCGTCTCGCCCTGGTTCTGCGCGAGCGCGGGCGCCCCGACGAGCAGGCAGGCGCATGCCAGCGCGACGAGGGCGAGCAGCCGCATCCGCCGATCGTGTCAGACCGCGGGCCCGCGGGTCTACGGCTGCAAGAGGTCGTTCTGCGCGCTCGGGCGCTCGGGTCCGACGCGCAGGTTGGCGGCGGTGATCGCGTCGCCGGCGACGTGGACGCTGTAGCGCCCGGGATCGACGGTGGCCTTCAGGGTCGCGGTGTCGCGCGGGCTGATCGGCGCCGTCTGCTGCCTGAGGCCGGGTCCCTGACCGGCGTTCTTGACGCTCTCGAGCGTCAGCCGCTGGGCGGTCTTCGTCTGGTTGGTCACGATCAGCGAGATCGGCCCGGCGCCGAAGGCGCGCGGCGAGACCGAGACGGCCTGGTCGGAGATCGAGGCCGTGAGGACGATCGGCGCGGGCGGGCGGGGATCGGTGCGCGAGTCCGCGGTGGCGCCACAGCCGGCGAGGGCGAGCGCGACGACGATCGCTGACGGCAATGCCATCGCCCCCGTGCGCCTCATGCGCCTCAATCGCTTTCCTCTCCCTCGACCCGGCCGCCTGGCGGCGGCGGCCAGGGGCGAACCCTAGACGAGATCCGCGGGGCGCAGCTACTCGGCGGAGCGCAGCTCGAGCAGGGTGCGCTGCAGGCGCTCCCACGAGGCGCGCTCGGCCTCCTCGTACTCCGATCCCTCGAGGTCGCGCAGGCTTTCCCTGTACGCCTCCCAGGCCTCGCGCTCCGCGATGTGATCGATTCCCAGCTGGGTGGCCGAGCTCGTCATTGGCTCCTCCTTCCAGAGCGGGTTGCGAACCCGACTCTACCCCCGGCCTCGGCGGGACGCGGGCAACGCGGCGCGCACGCGCCATTGCGTTCCGTCGGGTGCAGGGCGTACACCACACGGCGGATGGATCTCGATCAGCCGGTCGCCACAACGGAGTTCCTCGTCGTCGACACCGAGACCAACGGCCTGTCCGGCGACGCCTGCGAGCTCACCGAGGTCGGCGCTGTGCTCGTGGGCGGCGGCGAGCTCCACGACCGGTGGGAGACGCTGCTGACCGTCCGCGCCCCGCTCTCGCGCGGGATCCAGCGCTTCACCGGCATCACCCAGCAGATGGTCGACGAGGCCCCGCCCGCCGAGGCGCGCCTGCCCGAGCTGGCCGCCCAGATGCGCGGCCGGGTGCTGGTCGCGCACAGCGCCTCGTTCGACCGCCGTGTGCTGCGCCAGGCCTTCGAGCGCGTCGGCCTGCGCTGGCCCAACCCCCCGCAGCTGTGCACCGTCGCGCTGGCGCGACGACTGCACCCGCTGGCCCGCCAGCGCCGGCTGCGCGGCCTGGCCGAGTCGCTGGGCATCGAGGTCGAGGTCTCGCACCGCGCGCTCGCCGACGCCGAGACCTGCGCGCGCGTGTTCTGCGCGCTCTTCCCGCGGCTGTGCGCGCACGCCGCGACGGTCCGCGACGCGCTGGAGCTGCTGCGCCCGGCGCGGCGCCGGCGGCCCTACGCGGGCGCGACCGACGGCCCGTCGCGCACCCGCGGCACGCGCCGCCGCGTGCCCGACCTCGGCCACCTCACCGACGATCCCGGCGTCTATGTCGTGCGCAACGCCTCGGGCCAGGTCGTCTACGTCGGCAAGTCCGTCAGCGTGCGCTCGCGCGCGCGGGCGCACTTCCAGCCGTCGTCGAACGAGGGCGCCTGGGTCACCCAGGCCGAGACCGTCGAGCATGAGCGGACGAACTCCGAGCTGGGCGCGCTGCTTCTCGAGAGCCGGCTCATCAAGCGCCTGCGCCCGCCCGGAAACGCGCGCCTGAAGCACGTCGATCGCTATGTCTATCTGCGCTGCCGCCTGGACATCGCCTATCCGGTGCTCGAGATCGCGCCTGCTCCGGCGTCGGGCCGCGGGGTCAGCGTCGGGCCGCTGCGCGGACGCTCGATCGCCGTCGAGCTGCTCGAGCAGCTCAACTCGCTGTTCGGCCTGCGCCACTGCGCGCGCAAGATGCCGCGCCGCTACTGGCCCAGCGCCTACGGCCAGATGGGCCGCTGCCTGTCGCCGTGCCTGGGCGACCTGGACCCCAACCTCTACCGGCGGCGGCTCGACGAGGCGCTCTCGCTCTTCACCGGCGAGGGCGACGGCGGCGCCGCGCTGCTGGCCCACGTCGACGAGCAGATGCGCGCCGCCGCTGAGGCGCAGCGCTTCGAGCGCGCCGCCTGGCTGCGGCGCCGGCGCGAGCGCCTGCAGTGGCTGCTCGAGCGCCTCGGGGGCGTGCTGGCCGCCACGCACGCGCGCCCGCGTGTGGTGCTGGCCGGGCACCCGGCGGGCGGGCGGTTCGATGTCTTCTGGCTCGTCGGCGGACGCGTGGTCGACTGGGGACCGCTCGGCGGCCTCGACGAGGTCATGCAGCGCACCGACCGCGCGCTGCGGGCCGGTGACGGCACCGGCGCCACGACCGTCCTGGCCCCCGACGAGGTCGACGAGGCGCGCATCGTCGCCACGTGGCTCGACGGCCACGCCGCCGAGACGCTCGACCTGCACCACGGCGCGGACCGCGCGACGGTCGCGCGCTTCCTGTCGCTGGCCGACGCGGTCGCCGCCTAGAACGGCAGCTCGACGACCGTCGCGGTCGCCTCGCCCGCGGCCAGCTCGTCGCCGGGCCCGGCCTCGCGGCGCACGAGCGCCAGGCCGATCGGGCCGAAACGGGGGGAGATGACGCTCGAGCGCAGCCGCCCGACCTCGCGCTCGCCGAGCATGAGCGGCGTCTGCGGTGGGACCGGGGCCGACATGCGCAGCCCCCGCAGGTGGCGGTTCGGCTTGCCCCTGTAGTGCAGGCGAGCGACCGTCTCCTGGCCGACGTAGCAGCCCTTCGTGAAGCTCACCGCCCGCTCGTTGAGGCCCGCCTCCTGGGGGATCGTGGTCTCGTCGAGGTCGATCCCGTACCGCGGCCGGCCCGCCTCGACGCGGATGACCTCGGCGGCGGCCTCGGAGACCTCGGGCACGTCGAGCGCCGCGCGGACCGCGGCCGCGTCCTCGGTGGCGCACACGACGTCGACCCCGGCGTCGGTGGCGATCAGCAGCGCCTCGGCGCCCCCGAATCGCGCGGCGCGGTTGGCGTGCTCTGGCCCGACCGGGCCACCGACGGCCTCGGCGGCGCGCGGGCCGACGAGCGAGAGCACGGCCTGCTGGAGCGTGCGCTTGTGCAGCTCGGCCTGCCAGCCGACCGTGCCCCGGCGGACGGTGTCGAAGAGCGCCTGCAGCGCGACGCGCTCGGTGTCGAGCCACAGCTCCGCGCCGGTGTCGATGACCCGCAGATCGCCGAGCATCTTGCCCTTGTTGGTGAGTAGCGCCGCGTAGCAGCCGCCACCCGGCTGGAGCGCCTCGACGTCGTTGGTGACCTGGCCGTTGAGGAACGTCTTGGCCTCGGGACCGGTGAGCGCGAGCTTGCCGCGCTCGGAGCGGTCGACGAGCCCGACGTGCTCGGTGAGCGTCTCGTAGGCGGTGGTGACGCCTTCTGTCACGGCCATGGATCGAGGATACGCAACGCGCCCGCGCGCCCGGTGCCGAAACCTCGTCCAGCAGAGTGGCAACTTCAGGTTTAGGTATGCCATAATTCTCCATATGGCAACGGTCACCCGTCGACGCGCGCTCGCCGCCCTGGCGCCCGTGCTCGGCGCGGGCGCCGTCACGCGCCTGCTCGCCGGTGACGCGGCGGCGCAGGAGCCACACCACGTCGCCGCGACGAGCGCCGGCGGTCACCACGGCGCCGCTGCCGACGGCCACGCCACGCTCCAGCACGCCGGCTTTCGCAAGGGCGGCCGCGTCGACCACGAGCGCAACGGCTTTCATCCCAGCGCGCTGGCGCGCGACTTCGACGAGGGCACCACGAGCCGCCTGGCCAGCGGCCAGGTGCTGCGCGAGTGGGAGCTCGTCGCCTACGAGAAGGAGATCGAGGTCGCGCCCGGGGTGACCTTCGCCGCCTGGACCTACAACGGCCGCGTCCCGGGCCCGACGCTGCGCGCCCGCGAGGGCGAGCGGCTGCGGATCAGCTTCCGCAACGCCTCCCGCCACCCGCACACGATCCACTTCCACGGCATCCACCCGGCGGCGATGGACGGCGTCCCCGGGATCGGCGCCGGCCTCATCGAGCCGGGCAGGTCGACCGTCTACGAGTTCGACGCGGCGCCCTTCGGCCTGCACCTCTACCACTGCCACGCCGCCCCGCTGGCCGCGCACATCACGAAGGGCCTCTACGGCGCCTTCATCATCGATCCCGAGGAGGGCCGGCCGGAGGCCGACGAGCTCGTGATGGTGATGAACGGGTTCGACACCAACTTCGACCGCTCCAACGAGGTCTACGCGGCCAACACGATCCCGTTCGCCTACATGGAGGAGCCGATCAGGGTCGTCCGCGACGAGCTGATCCGGCTGTACCTGGTCAACGTCCTCGAGTACGACCTCATCAACTCGTTCCACATCCACGGCAACTTCTTCGAGTACTTCCCGACCGGCAGCTCGCTGCGGCCGAGCGAGTACACCGACACGGTGGTGCAGTGCCAGGGGCAGCGCGGGATCGTCGAGATGCGCTTCGCCACGACCGGGCAGCACATGTTCCACGCCCATCAGTCCGAGTTCACCGAGCTGGGCTGGATGGGCTTCTTCGACGTCTGCGACGACCCGGACGCGCTCTGCGACCTCCCGGGGAGCCCGTGATGGAAGCCCACGCCGACACGCGCTCGTTGCCGCGCCGCTCGCCGCCCGCGTGGCTGCTCGGCCTCGTGCCGCTGCTGCTGGCCGTCGGCCTGCTCGGCGCCTTCGCCGTGCTCGGCGGCCCGGGCCTGGGCGACCGTCCCGGCCCGCCGGTCGAGGAGCTCTCGATCGAGCGCACCGTGCTCGCGCCCAACAGCATCGAGCTGACCGTCCGCAACGACGGTCCCGACGCGGTGACGCTGGCCCAGGCGTTCGTCAACGACGCCTACGTCGACTTCCAGGGCGCCGAGCACGCGATCGACCGCCTGCGCGCGCAGACCGTCCACATCGCCTATCCGTGGATCGAGGGCGAGGCCTACGAGATCGGCCTGCTGACCTCGACCGGCACGACGTTCACCCACGAGATCGCCGCCGCCGTCGCGACGCCCGAAGCCGACCTCGGCTTCTTCGGCCTGATGGCGCTCCTGGGCGTCTACGTCGGGGTCATTCCCGTCGCGCTCGGGATGCTCTGGCTGCCGTTCGTGCGCCGCATCGACGCGACGTGGATCCGCGTGCTGCTCGCCGCCACCGTCGGCCTGCTGCTCTTCCTCGCCGTCGACGCGACGCTCGAGGGCCTCGAGATCGCCGGCGAGGGCGCCCAGGCCCTCGGCGGCGCCGGGCTGGTCGTCCTCGGCGCGCTGCTCGCCTATCTCGCCCTGGCCGCGGTGTCGGCGCGCATCGAGGCGCGGCGCTCCACGAGCGAGGCCGCCGGCGCTTCGCCGATGCGCCTCGCCGCGCTCGTGGCGACCGGCATCGGCCTGCACAACCTGGGCGAGGGCCTGGCGATCGGGTCCGCCTACGCGACCGGGGCGCTCGCCCTCGGCGCCTTCCTCGTCGTGGGCTTCGCGATCCACAACACCACCGAGGGCCTGGCCATCGTCGCCCCGCTGGGGCGTGGCGGCGTGCGTGCGTCGGTGGGCCGCCTGGCCGCGCTCGGGCTGCTCGCGGGCGGCCCCGCGGTGCTCGGCGCGTGGATCGGCGCCGCCGCCTTCACCCCGTCGCTGGCTGCCTTCCTGCTCGGCGCGGGCGTCGGCGCGATCGCCCAGGTGATCGTGCAGATCGCCCCCGGGCTGCGCGATCGCGCCGGCCGCATCCTCGATCCCGCGGTCGCCGGCGGCATCGGCGGCGGGGTCGTCGCCATGTACGCGACCGGACTGCTGGTGAGCGCGTGATGGCGTCGCGGCGAACCGACGTCAGCGAGGCGGTCGAGAACTACGCGAAGGCGATCTACGCGATACAGGACCGCGACGGCACGGTGACCACCAACGCGCTCGCCGAGCGCATGGGGGTCACGCCGGCCTCGGCGTCGGGGATGGTCAAGAAGCTCGACGGCCTCGGCCTGGTCTCGCACGTCCCGTACAAGGGCGTCCAGCTCACCGAGGCGGGCGAGCGGGTGGCGCTCGAGGTCATCCGCCACCACCGGCTGCTCGAGCTCTACCTCACCGAATCGCTGGACGTGCCGTGGGATCGCGTCCACGCCGAGGCGGAGGTGCTCGAGCACGTCCTCTCCGAGGAGCTCGAGGAGCTGATCGCGGCCAAGCTCGGCAACCCGACCGTCGACCCGCACGGCGATCCGATCCCGACGGCGGAGCTGACGATCGAGGAGCGCCCCACGGAGTCGCTGTCGGACCTCGAGCCGCGCACGAGCGCGACGTTCGTGCGGATCTCCGACTCCGATCCGGAGATGCTGCGCTACCTGGCGGACCGCGGCATCGCTCCCGGCGACAGCTTCGAGGTGCTCGAGAAGCAGCCCTTCGACGGGCCGATCTTCGCCCGCTTCGCCGACCAGGTCCACGTGCTGGGCGGTCAGCTGGCCAAGGCGATGCGAGTGCAGGTGAGGCGATGACCGACGTCGCCCTCCCCGCACCGAGTCGCCTGCAGGAGCTGCGCGAGCGCGGTCGCCTGCGCGCGATCTTCGCCGCGCTCGGCCCGGCCTTCGTCGCCTGCATCGCCTACGTCGATCCCGGCAACTTCGCCACCAACATCGCCGGCGGCGCGAAGTACGGCTACCTGCTGCTGTGGGTGCTGCTCAGCGCCAACCTCATGGCGATGCTGATCCAGAACCTCTCGGCGAAGATCGGCATCGCGACGGGACGCAACCTGCCCGAGCTCTGCCGCGAGCACTTCCCGCGGCCCGTGTCGTGGGGGCTGTGGGTGCAGGCCGAGATCATCGCCATGGCGACCGACCTGGCCGAGTTCGTCGGCGCGGCGATCGCGCTGAACCTGCTCTTCGGCGTCCCGCTGTTCCCGGCGGGCATCATCACCGCAGTCGTGGCCTTCGGGATCCTCGGGCTCCAGCAGATGGGCTACCGGCGCTTCGAGGCGGTCATCGCCGGCCTGCTCGGCCTCATCGTCCTCGGCTTCCTCTACGACACGCTGAAGATCGGCTTCGACGCCGGGCAGGCCGCGGGCGGCTTCGTCCCGAGCTTCGCGGGCACCGACTCGATCCTTCTGGCCACCGGCATCCTCGGCGCCACGGTGATGCCGCACGTCATCTACCTGCATTCGGCGCTCACGCAGAACCGCATCGCCGCCAACGACGACCGCGAGCGGCGGCGCCTGCTGCGCTTCCAGCGCGTCGACGTGACGCTCGCGATGGGCATCGCCGGCCTGGTCAACATGTCGATGCTCGTCATCGCCGCCTCGCTCTTCCACGACCACGGGCTCACGGGCGTGGACTCGATCGAGCAGGCCCACACGGAGTTCGGCAACCTCGTCGGCGGTGGCGCCGCGCTGGCCTTCGCCGGCGCGCTGCTGGCCTCGGGCCTGGCTTCCTCGAGCGTGGGGACCTATGCGGGACAGGTGGTCATGCAGGGCTTCATCGCGCGCACGATCCCGCTCGCCCTGCGCCGGCTCGCCACGATGACGCCCGCGCTCATCGTCCTCGCCGTCGGGCTCAACCCGTCGCGGTCGCTGGTCATCTCGCAGGTCGTCCTGAGCTTCGGGATCCCGTTCGCGCTCGTGCCGCTGGTGCTGCTCACCCGGCGCCGGGACATCATGGGCGCGCTCGTCAACCGCCGCGTCACGACGGTCGCCGCGTCGGTCGTCGCGGCGATGATCATCGCGCTCAACGGCTTCCTTCTCTACGACACGCTGCTGGGCTAGCCGGGCCGCGCGGACCCTCGGCCATCGCGGCGCGATCGCCCGATAGGCTGCAGGCGATGGGCCTCGCGGACACCTTCCAGCAGATCGTCGACTCGCTTCCCGACGACTGGACCGACCTCGAGATCGACATGC